>Ga0070709_10002084_pt1 | contig 10831 bp, 3 predicted proteins | sample LARL51metaG_FD_65449 | JGI IMG/M metagenome (GOLD analysis project Ga0070709, IMG submission 65449) | Corn, switchgrass and miscanthus rhizosphere microbial communities from Kellogg Biological Station, Michigan, USA - LAR L5-1 metaG | ecosystem: Host-associated > Plants > Roots > Rhizosphere ...
GTCGATGCCCCAGAGCCCGGCGACGAATTCAAGATATTCGAGGGGCGTGAGCTTGTCGTAGATCATCGGCTCATCGGAGACCCAGGCCATGATCTGCTTGGCCGCGACCGGTTCCTGCAGCGCATCGATGCCAAAGATGCCGACCGAGCCGGCGTCGGGCCGCAACAGGCCCGCGACCATCCGCAGCGTAGTGGTCTTGCCGGCGCCATTCGGCCCGACCAGCGCATAAAATTCGCCGGCGCGAACGGTAAGGTCGAGCGCATCGACCGCGAGGCGGTCAAAACGCTTCGTTAACCCTTGCACCTGAAGCGCCGAATGTTGTGACGTCATGACGGACGCACCATTCCCTGTTTTTGCAGCGGAACCATGAACGCAAGATATTTCGGCGCAGTGAATCGCGAAACCCAAATTCCGCGGACTGGAACGACATTTACGGGGCGAGGCGTCGAGGCGGCCGGTCCCGACAAAGCCCAAGCTCTCCCGCCCAAAAGTAACACTCTCCCCAAAGTAAAACTCTTGTCCAAGTCCGAAGGAAGTACGATCAGCGAAAAATCGATTAAGGATGCCGAACGGGCGCGGGGCCGAGACTTCGCCCGTAGCCACACCCTGTCGGGAGATTCAGCCGCTTATCGGGGGCGGATCTGATCGGCGGTGCCCTGGATGAAAGCCTGAATCTTCGCGATGTCCGTATCGGTCAGCTTGCCGGTGAAATCCGGCATACCCTTGTCGCGGAAAGGGCCTGCAAATACGAATTTCTTCAGGTTCGTAATTTCGGACGCGGGAACATATCCGAGATTTCTGATCGCGCCGCCATTGTGCACGCCCGGAACGCCATGGCAGCTTGCACAAGCGGCGACATAGATTGCGGCGCCTTCAGGAATATCTTTCGGATCATATTTGACGCCTTGCAACAGGTCCTCGGTCTGATATTTCGCAAACTCGGGCAGCGCGGCTTTGCCGCCCAGAGCAAAAGTATAGACCGTCCCTGGAGCCTGCTGTTCAGTCGCGCGCTCATAGATGCCCAATGTGCCACCCCAGCCGACTGCGACGGAGACATATTGCACGCCGTCGACCATGTAAGTCGCGGGGGCGGCGAGGACGCCCGTGCCGGTCGCGGTCTCCCACAATTTTTTGCCCGAGGTGGCGTCATAAGCGAAGAAGCGTCCGTCGGCGGTTCCCTCGAACACGAGATTGCCTGCGGTGGTCAGCGTGCCGCCATTCCAGGGCCCGGGATATTCCACGCGCCAGGCTTCCTTTTGCCTCACCGGATCCCATGCGAGCAGACGGCCGAAGGACGGCGCCTCTGGCGTCGTGCCGTTCAGGACAAAGCCGAGATTCCAGCCGGTCGTGCCGCCGAACTTGCCTGGCGTCGCCGCGTTGTGCTTGAACGCCTTCTCCGGAGTGAGGTTGAACGGCACGTTCTGCGCAGGCAGATAGACCAGCCCTGTCTGTGGATTGAACGACATCGGCTGCCAGTTGTGCGCGCCCACCGGACCAGGCACGCTGTCAAACGGCGTGTCGCCACGCGCCGCCGGCACTTCGATCGGGCGGCCGTTGGCGTCGTAGCCGGTCGCCCAGTTCACATCGACGAAGTTCTTCGCCGAGATGAGCTTGCCGTTGGTGCGGTCGATGACGAAAAAGAAGCCGTTCTTCGGTGCATGCAAGATGACTTTGCGGGGTGAGCCCTCGATTGCGATGTCGGCAAGGATCATCGGCTGGGTCGAGGTGTAGTCCCAGCTATCGCCCGGCGTCTCCTGATAGTGCCAGATGTATTTGCCGGTGTCGCCGTTCAGCGCCACGATTGACGCGAGGTAGAGATTGTCGCCGCCGGCAGGGCTGCGGAGCTTGCGATTCCAGGGGCCGCCATTTCCGGTCCCGATATAGACCATGTTGAGATCGGGATCGAAGATGATGGCATCCCACGGCGTTCCGCCACCGCCGTTGATCCAGTATTTTCCAGACGGATCCCACGTCTTAGCCGCCGCTTCCATCGAAGCGTCCTCGAACGGTTTTGAGGGATCGCCCGGCACGGTGAACCAGCGCCAGAGCTGCCTGCCGGTGTCGGCGTCGTAAGCCGTGACGTAACCACGCGCGCCAAATTCCGCGCCGCCCTGGCCGATCACGACCTCGCCGTTGAAGGCGCGCGGCGCGCCAGTGATGGTGTAGGAATGGTCGTGATCGATCAGCGTATCCGTTTCCCATAGCTTCGCGCCGGTCGCTGCGTCCAGAGCGATCAGCCGTCCATCATAGACCGCAACGAAGACCTTGCCCTGGTACAGCGCGACGCCGCGATTGACGGCATCGCAGCAGCCCCTGTATCCCTCGCCGCGGTTGACGCCCGGGTCGAAGGTCCAGATCTTCTTGCCGGTACGTGCATCGATTGCGTGCACAACGCTCCAGGATGCCGTCTGATACATGATGCCGTCGACGACGACCGGCGTCGCTTCGACGCCCCGATCGGAATCCAGGCTGTAACTCCACACGAGCCCCAAATCTCCGACATTGTCGGACGTGATTTGGCGAAGCTTGGAATAACGCGTCTCGGCGTAGTCGAGGCCGACTGTAGGCCAGTCGCGCGACGTCGCCGTGTTCGCCTTGATCGTGGTGCTGTCGATCGCCGAAGTGACCGATCGGATGCGGTCTGGCGATGTCGTTGCAAGCTCCGCGGCGACAGAACGGCTCGATGGAACTGCAAAATTGAGCAAGATCGCGACGGCCGGCGCAACTACGCGGACAGCACAGATAGGCAAGAAGCGCTTCATTGATTTCCCTCGATGACCCGGGCCGGCGGTGTCGCCGTCCGTCTCGATGGGGTCAATCGGGAGTTGATCTACCACGCTGGAAAGTGAAGATCCGCTGCGCGAGTCATTCATTCGCGTGAGGAGGCACTGGGCAATCCGAGTTGGATCGCACTCTTGCTATTCGGACAAATCGCCTTGGCGTCGAGTGTCCAGCGTCATTGTGCGACGACCCTATTCGAGGCGGTCGCTGGCGCGGGGTCCTGATCCGGCAGGGCCGCAACGTTTGGAGCGTGCAGATATTTCATGACCGCGGTTTCGTCGATGACGAACAGCGGCCGGTAGTTCCTGACATGGGCATCGTCCATCATCGCCATTCGCCGGTTGTCCAGCATCAGCCAGTGCCCGTCCAGCCGCGCCGCGGCGACGGCGTGATCCTCATTCTGCAGCACGTCGTGCAGAACCACGATTCGCAGATCTTCCGCAGCGACGCCGGCCAGGCGCAGCGCGACGAATTTCGCGATCGCATAGTCCTCGCAGTCGCCAGTACCGCGATCGAAGGTTGCAAGCGGCGAGCTCCAGACGTCGATCTCGCCATATTGGGTCAGGTCGCTCATCGGATGGATGGCGAGATTGATGGCGCGGTTGATCTGGCCAAGCCTGGTGCGGCCGTCGCTGGCTCTGCCTTCGTCGACGATGGCAAGCAGCTTCAGCGCGGCCTCCGAGGCGCAATGGTCGCGGTCGCCGTCGCAGAGCGCGAGCTGCACGCGCTCGTCGTCGATCTTGCGGGCGGCGCCCAGCCATTTCGCACGCAGACCACCGCCGGACAGCGCCAAGGCAGGCAACCCGAACGGCTCGCCCGAAGCGCTCGCAATGTCGAGGCTGCCGGCAGGCTCTGGGGTATCCGCGCGTACGTTTGCTGCGGCTGCGAAGAAGACCATACCGGCAGCGAGAAGGGCGCCGCGCCACGCGCGCGCCTCACCGAAAAACCCCATCTGACACCCCTTGTCCGGGCATCGGCCGGGTCTTTGCGCCCGCGCGTGGTCCGGATCGTTTGGGGGCGATGATGGGAAGTGGGAATTTTCGCCGGCTTAAAGGCCTGCGCTCAAGGCTGGAAAGCGCGAAAAAGGGTGAAGCTCGGGTTTCGCCGGGCTGGACAGTTTTATGATGTCAAACTGCCACAACCGCCTGCAGAATCACCGCGAACAACTGTAGAATACATGCGGGAGTTGCCGGGGCGGAGGCTTCTTCGGCGCATGGCTAACGCGGCTTCTTTCGCCATTTTGTTATTGGTTGGGCCGGAAACTGGCGCAGTATCGTGCAGGCAAGCGCTGGAGCAAGCTTACCCGAATATATGCGGGTAAATATATACTTAAAATAATGAGGAGTGAACCGGAAGATCTTGCGCGATACTCATCAATACTTCAGTTGATCGCAGGACTGACTTCGATGTGCCACAAAACTGACTCGGCAGTTCTTCGAATGTGCGGCTGTCGCTCCAAGGTCACACAAGCTCAAGATGGTTTCGCATCCAACCTGTCGATGATATGCAAGCTTAGAACATTATTTATTATGTAATCGTTAACCATTTCTGGTGGCCCATTGAATTACGCTGGCAAATTCGACGCCACGCTTTCCCACGATGGCTCGGCCGCGCCGTCTCTCAAGTCGATTCACCTCGACCATTCGCACCCGCATGCCCCGGCGGATGCGATTGTTGTTCCCGATGCGCATTTTCTGTTCAACGCGGACTTCAAGCGGTCCGGTGTCGACCTGATCCTGTCAGGGGACAACCGCGAGCTTGTCCTGCACGACTACTTCAAGGGTGAGAAGCGCGCCGCGCTGGCTTCGCCCGATGGCGCGCATCTGACCGGCGACGTCGTCACCGCGCTGACCGGTCATGTCGAGATCAGCCAGGCCGGAACCGGTCTGGCCGCGGGGCAGGTCATCGGGCATCTCACCAAGTTGCAGGGTACCGCGACGGCGGTCCGCAACGGCGTCTCGATCATCCTGAACAACGGGGACAATGTCGAGAAAGGCGATGTCGTCGAGGCAGGTTCGAACTCGACCGTCGGCATCACCTTCATCGACGGCACCGTGTTCGGCTTGTCGTCGAACGCACGCATGGTGCTCAACGAGATGGTCTACGACCCGAACGGGTCGAGCAACTCCACGCTATTCAATCTGGTGTCGGGCACGATCTCCTTCGTCGCGGGGCAGACCGCCAAGCACGGCGACATGAAGATCGATACGCCGGTTGCCACCATGGGCATCCGCGGCACCGCCGTTCTGGTGCAGATCGATTTCAGCATTCCCGGGCAGGCCGGCGTGCCGAACGCGAGCTTCCAGGTCCTGGTCGAACCGGACGGCACGACCGGCTCCTACGTGCTGTTCGACAAGACCACGCTGCAGCCGATCGCAACGGTCAATACGGCCGGGCAGCAGATCAACATCAACAACGGCGTCATCAGCCAAAGCAATGCGCCGCTCTCGCCGGATGTGCAGAAGCTCATCCAGGACGTGTTCACGCAGAAATTCACCGACAATTCGAACACGAAGCAGAGCTCGCCGTTCAACGACACGCTCAATCCGCTGCAGCAGGGGTCGTTCATCAAGCTGGCGGACGGCTCGACCGCCATTCCGAACTACGTGCTTCTGAAAGTCGGCGGCGATCCCAGCATCCAGAATTCGAACGGACCGTCGACTAACCTCCAGCATATTTCTGGACCGCCGACTGTCGTCGTCGCGGATACGGTTGGCGCGCTGACGAGTACGTTCGCGTTTGGCGAACTCACCGGAAAGACCGGTGACATCACCGATCTCGATGTGGTGCAGGGCGTCGTCCGGTTTGTCGACGTCAATGCCGGCGATCTGCCAACGGTGAAGGTTGCCTTCAACTCGTTCAGCTATCAGAGCGCCAACCAGGCGGACGTCACGGCAAATCTGTCGCCATTGCAACTGGCTGACATCGCGGCGACCCAGATCGAAATCTCGGTGGTTCCCGATCCCGGCAACAAGAACACCGGCGCGGCGACCTGGACCTACACCATTGCCGACAAGGCTTTCGACTTCCTGGCGGCCGGTGAGCAGTTGACGCTGACCTACATGGTCCGCGTCGACAACAATTACGCGCCGGCCAACGAGACGAAGTTCGTGCCGATCACGATCACGATCACCGGCACCAACGACACGCCAGTCATCACGACGTCGAGTCAGAGCATTTCGTTTACCGGCGGCACCAGTGTGCCCGGCGGCACAATGGAATCTGCAGATCCCACTTCGGGGACACTGTCGTTCGGGGATGCCGATCTGACCGATACACATACGGTCTCGACCGAGCTGACGAGCGCGGTTCTCGAAGGCGGATCGGAGGTTCCTCCCGGTCCGCTCGCGCTGTTCGAAAAGGCGTTAACGGCGTCGATCGAAACGGACTCGACCGGAACGGGCAATGGACTCATCGACTGGAAGCTCGCGCAGCTTCCGGTCTATCTCGCGGATTTCATCCCGAAGGGTAAGACGCTGACGTTGACCTACACGGTCACCGTGACGGACTCGCAGGGCGCGACCGCCGAGCAGAGGGTCACCGTCACTCTTACCGGCACGGACAATGCGGCCTTCGTCTGGATCGCCACCACGGCGCCGGGCCAGGCATCAGGCGGATTTTGGGGCGATGGGGCGAACTGGGAAACCGGCACGGTCCCGACCGCGAATGACGATGCCATCATCATCACCGATCAACTGAGGGGACTGACGCCGTCCTTTCCCGTGAGGGTCGATGCGCCCGCGGAAGCCAAGTCGATCACGATGAACGACTTCGGCGACTCGCCGCCGAAGTTGATCAATTTGAGTAGTCTCGACGTTGGATCCGGCGGGCTCCATCTCGGCGCGGATTCGATCTTGCACAATTCGGGGACCATCAACGTCGCTGGCGCGATCGAGATTCTCGATCACAGCGTGGTGGTCAATTCGGGGATGCTCAATCTCGCGGGCGGCGGCCACTTCGCCGATGAGAGCAGCATCACCAATTGCGAGACCGGCACGGTCGAGATATCGGGCGGCACGCTCAATGTGTCGGTCGACATTGCCAACTCCGGTCAGATCAAGGTCGATCAGGGCGCGGTGCTCGCGCTCAATGCAGGCGCAATCGACGGCGGCACGGTTACGGTGCATGGGACCCTGCAGCTCGAAGGCCAGAGCTTTTTGCAGAACGGCTCGCTCGTCAATGTCGGAGAAGTCGATGTCAGCGGCAGCGGCAATGTGCTGGACGGCGAAATCGTCACCAATTTCGGCGGGCTGATCGATGTTGCGGGCGACCAGACGTTCGGCACCGGTAGCTCGCAGCCCTCGGCCAGGCTGACGCTCAAGAACGGCACGGCAATCCAGGGCGGTCTGCTGACGATCGGCATCGCCGGCATCCTGGAAATATCGACCGATTTCGGCGCCTCCCTTTCCAGCGTCGACGTCGACAATTCCGGCGCCATCCAGATCGACAAGGATTCTCTGCTCGCCCTGAGCCAGACCACGATCACCGGCGGCACGCTGGCCGATCTCGGCACGATCCACGTGACCGGCAACAGCGCGATCGACAAGACCGCGGTGACCGGCGGCGAATTGATCATCGATCAAGGCAAGACGCTGACGCTCGATGGAACATCACTGACGAACACGACCATTGCCGACTACGGCGAGATCAAGGTCGATGCCGGCAAGAGCCTCACGTTGGATGGCGTAACGCTGACCGGAGGTCAGGTCGACAATCTCGGCACGGTCAAGATCGTCGGCGACAGCTCGATCGTCCAGGATTCGTTCGGCAACACGCAATTGACGGTCGATGCGGCCACGACGCTGACGATCGAGGATACGACGATCACCGGTGGCGCGATCACTGTATCCGGCACGCTGGACTCGACCGGCACCGGCGATATCGGCGGTGCCAATATCACTGTCGCCGAAGGCGGTGTCCTGGAGGTGACCAGCGGAAAGCTGACGATCGAAAGCGCGGGCGCGAATGTCGGCGTCACCAACGATGGGACGATCAAGGTCAACGCGGGCGAGCTCGACATTGTTCATGAGACCGTCACCAACACCGACGGTGCGGTGTCGGTCGCCGCGGGCTCGACGCTCGAGCTCGTGAACTCCATCATCAGCGGCGGCGCCGTCGGCATTGACGGCACGCTGAAGGCGATCGGCCACAGCGCCATCGACGGCGCGACGGTCGATGTCGCGGACAGCGGCGTGGTGTCTGTCGGGCTGACGTCGACGCTCGATCTGGTGGATGCCATCATCAAGGGCGGAACGATCAATGTTGCCGGCACGCTCGACGCGAGCGGCAACAGCGAGATCGACGGCGCGACCATCTGCAATACCGGCCTGTTGGAGGTCACGGGCGGAACGCTCACTATCGACGCGGCAAGTACCATCGACAACAAGGGGATCGTCGAGGCGAACGGCGGCAATCTGATCATCGACACCGGGCTGTCCGGCAACGCCGAGATTGCCGGCACGTCGACGCTCGAGCTTGGCGCAAGCTCCAAGGACGCCTATTCGGGCCTGGAAATCCGCTTCGCGAATGATTCCAGCGCTACCTTGAAGCTCGATCACGCCGAGTCCTTTGCCGGAGAGATTTCGAACTTCGACGACGATGACTCGATCGATCTCGCCGATATCGCCTTGAAGCCCGGTGCAACGGTCAGTTTCTCCGGCGATGCGAATGGCGGCACGCTGACCGTCACCAGCAATGGCGAGGTCTCGCACATCAAGCTCGAAGGCGATTATCTCGGCTCGAGCTGGAGCCTCGCCGATGACGGCTCGGGCGGCGTCAAGCTCACGGAAGTGCCGGGCGTGCTGAGCGGGCTCGATTCGCATAACAACGCGGTCGAAGGCAAGGCCATCACGGTGTCGATCACCGACGGCGGCGCGCCGGTGACGGATCCCACCTATACTTTCGAGACCTCGAGCAACGGCAAGGATTGGACGCCGGTGCAGAGCGGTTCGAGCAACTGCTACACGCCGACCGAGGCGGACGAGGGCAAGCAGCTCAAGGTCGTGATGTCGTTCACGGACCACGAGGGCCACCACGACACCAGCTCGATCTCCGCCGGCACGGTGCAGGAGAGCCCGAACGCGCATCCCGTCATCCTTGGCGAAACCGATCCGGCGACGCAGACGATCATTCTGTCGGAATCACCGATCGTGCTGCCGCAGGGCGTGTTTGAGAATTCGCTTGGTTTGCATACCGAGAATTTCGACAATACGCCTGCCGGCTCCAAAGGCTTCAGTCATGGTGATTTTTCCAGTTCTGCGCTCGATGCGTCCTTCAGCGCATCGGGCTCCGCTGGCGTCTCCACCGGCTCGTCATCGGTCAGCGCGGCCCCGTTTATCGGACCCTTGCCGGGTCAACAGGATGCAACGCACTATCTGAGCATCGGCGCGAATGGTGCGGAGACGATTTCATTCGCCAACGAGCAGAATGCGTTCGGACTCTATTGGGGCTCGGTCGACCCGTCCAACAAGATCGATTTCTACAACGGAAACACGCTCGTTGCGTCCTATTCGGGCTCGGAGATCAGCCCGCTGCTGGCGAGCGGCGGTCAGGGATCCTTCGCGTCGAACGGATATGTCGAGTTCAAGGATCTCGCGCCGTTCAACAAGGTCGTGCTGAGCAGCGCCACGAACTCCTTCGAACTCGACAATGTGTCCGCGGGCCACATCTCGGATTCGCACATCCATCTGGCCGAACCGATCATCGGGACGCTGACGGTCCACGACGATGATGTCGGCGACCAACTCACGGCCTCGGTGAGCGGTCCCGCCGTGATCAAGTACAATGGCTCGACGACGCTGCCGGCCGGCATCAATGTCGATGCGCTGATCAATCCGAGCGCGGTGACGTTCGACAGCACGACCAGCGACGGCAAGTCGGACACGCTGCACTGGACTTACAATCCGACCAACTACAACCTCGATTTCCTGGAGCCCGGCGACACGCTGACCATTACCTTCAATGCGCAGGTCAGCGACGGCCATGTCGCAGCCGGCAATCAGCCGCTGACGATTACGCTGACCGGCACCGGGGCGTCGGTCGTCAACGGCACGGCGCAGAATGACGTGTTCGATCATGTCGGCGGCGGCGTCACCATCTTCGGTCATGGCGGCAACGACACCTTCGTCTTCAACTCCAATTTCGGCAGCGCAACAATCGGCGACTTCAACCTCAACCACGACACGATCAAGTTCGATCACGGGGTGTTCGACTCGGTCGAGGCGTTGTTCGCCGCTGCGCAGCCCAGCAATTCCGGGCATGATACCGTCATCACCGACGCCAACCATGATAAGCTCGTGCTGACCGGCGTGACCGTCGCCGATCTCAAGGCGCATCCGAACGACTTCCATCTGGTCTAGCCACGGCCCGTTATGGCGGCCAATTGGTTCGCGCCGTCACCCGGAGCGCCCGGGACGTTTTGTCTTGCAAATGCCGGGACGCTCCCGGATACGTTGACTCCCAGTATTTTCGGACCAGGGCGCCCCGGCGCGACACCCGAGCGGCATGAAGCGACTAAGGATATTGCGGCGGTGGTTCGCGCGTAAGTTCGGCTATGCGCGGCTCGCCTGCCTTGCGCTGTTGATCGCCTTCGGCGCCCTGCGCCTTCTCGATCCCGCGCCGATCCAGGAACTGCGGGTCCGCACCTTCGATACGTTCCAGCTGCTCGACCCTCGGATCAAGACGGTCAGACCCGTCACCATTGTCGATATCGACGAAAAGAGCCTGGCCGATCCGAAGCTCGGCCAGTGGCCGTGGCCGCGCACGCGGGTCGCCGACATTGTTGAAAATCTCACCCGCCTCGGCGCCGCCGTCATCGCGTTCGACGTGGTCTTCTCCGAGCCCGACCGGCTCAATCCGGATCTCGCCGTCGAGACGTTCCGCAATCTCGATGAGGCGACGCGCGAAAAGCTGAAGGCGATGCCGAGCCACGACCAGATTTTCGCCGACGCCATTCGCGCCTCGCGCGTGGTGCTCGGCGAATCCGGCGGACCGAACGTGCATACCGATCTCGACAAGAACCTTCCGGTGACGGGGCTGGCGACGCTCGGCG
>Ga0070709_10002085_pt1 | contig 10828 bp, 10 predicted proteins | sample LARL51metaG_FD_65449 | JGI IMG/M metagenome (GOLD analysis project Ga0070709, IMG submission 65449) | Corn, switchgrass and miscanthus rhizosphere microbial communities from Kellogg Biological Station, Michigan, USA - LAR L5-1 metaG | ecosystem: Host-associated > Plants > Roots > Rhizosphere ...
TGATCTGGTTCATCTGGCATGGCCGAGCGCAAGAACGGGCTCACATACGCGGATTCGGGCGTTGACATCGATGCAGGCAATCGCCTGGTCGATCTCATCAAGCCGATGGTGCGCGCCACCGCGCGCGCAGGCGCGGATGCGGAAATCGGTGGATTCGGCGGCCTGTTCGACCTCAAGGCCGCCGGCTTCAAGGATCCGGTGCTGGTGGCCGCCACCGACGGTGTCGGCACCAAGGTGAAGATCGCGATCGAGACCGGCCTGCATGACGGGATCGGCATCGATCTCGTGGCGATGTCGGTGAACGACCTCGTCGTGCAGGGCGCCGAGCCGCTGTTCTTCCTGGACTATTTTGCCTGCGGCAAGCTCGATCCGGAAGCCGCCGCCGCGATCGTCGCCGGCATCGCGGAAGCCTGCCGGGAATCCGGCTGCGCGCTGATCGGCGGCGAGACCGCGGAGATGCCCGGGCTCTACAAGGACGGCGATTACGATCTGGCGGGCTTTGCGGTCGGCGCGGCCGAGCGCGGCACGCTGTTGCCGCGCGCCGACATCGAGGCAGGCGATGCGGTGATCGGGCTTGCTTCGTCGGGCGTCCATTCCAACGGATTTTCGCTGGTGCGCAAGATCGTGGAAAATTCCGGGCTCGCGTTCGAGGCGAAGGCGCCGTTCGCCCCTGTCATGACGCTGGCCGGCGCGCTGCTGACCCCGACACGGCTCTATGTGCAATCATGCCTGCGCGCCATCCGCGAGACCGGCGCCGTAAAAGGGCTCGCCCACATCACCGGCGGCGGCTTCACCGACAACATTCCGCGCGTGCTGCCGAAGCATCTCGGCGTCGGCATCGATCTGACGCGGCTGCCGGTGCTTCCGGTGTTCAAATGGCTCGCGGAGCAGGGCGGCATTGCCGAGCTCGAGCTTCTGCGCACCTTCAATTGCGGCATCGGCATGATCGCGATCGTCAAGGCCGACGCGGTGGAGGCGGTCACGGAGGTGCTCGCCGGCAGCGGAGAAAGCGTCACGCTTCTGGGCGAGGTGATCCCGGCCGAGGGCGACCACCGCGTGGTCTACAACGGACACCTCGACCTCACATGGTAACGGCATGAAGCGGCGCGTCGCGATCCTGATTTCCGGGCGCGGATCGAACATGGCCGCGCTGATCAACGCGGCCTCGGCGGACGATTTTCCGGCCGAGATCGCTGTCGTGATCTCCAATCGCGCCGATGCGCCGGGTCTGCAGAAGGCAGAGGCGGCCGGCGTTGCCACCGTCGTCATCGCAAGCAAGCCGTTCGGCAAGGATCGCGCTCGCTTCGAGGCGGTGCTGCAGGCCGAGCTTGACCGGTGCGGCATCGAACTGATCTGTCTCGGCGGTTTCATGCGCCTGTTCACGGCTGACTTCGTCCAGCGCTGGTACGGGCGGATGCTCAACATCCATCCCTCGCTGCTGCCGTCGTTCCCGGGTCTCGATCCGCACGGCCAGGCGCTGCGCGCCGGGGTCAAGATCTCGGGTGCGACAGTGCATTTCGTGATTCCCGAGACCGACGCCGGGCCGATCCTGATGCAGGGCGCGGTCGCGATCAGCGATCGCGACACCGCCGACACGCTGTCGGAGCGGATCCTCGAAGTCGAGCATCGCATTTATTCCGATGCCTTGCGGTTGCTCGCCAGCGGCAAAGTGCGGCTCGACGGCGACATCTGCCGCACGGTCGACGGCGCGGCCTCCGGCAATTTCCTGATCTCGCCCGTCGCCGGTTAAGTCCTCCCGTGTCACGACCGGTGCTATCCCCTCGTCCTGAGGAGCGCGCCTCTTCTTGGGCGCGCGTCTCGAAGGATGAGGCCTGGACATCAGCATCGGGGCCTCATGGTTCGAGATGCGCGCAAGAGCGCGCTCCTCACCATGAGGGTTTATCGGCGCAGCAAGGTTGCCGATCACCCGGCTGTGGCCTTGGAACCACAATGATGAGCAATCACGCTCCAGGCGGGTCCGCGACCCGTTGACCCTACGTTCGGACTCCAGCCAAATCGGCATCGTCAGTCGGATCTTGCCGCAGCCGGGGGTTTCGCTCTTTCGGAAGTCTGATTCATGTGCCGCGCATCGCCCTCGATGAGGGCTGAGGAGAGGGGAATGCGAGGGCTCCCGAGGCGCGCCGCCGTGGCTGTTGTCCTGCTTGCGGCTCTTGCGATGAGCGTGCAACTCGCCCACGCACAGACCTCGTCGCCAACGCCCACGCCGACACCGACGGCCTCGCCGACGCCGACACCAACACCGAGCGTGCCGGTGCCCACCCCGGCCCAGATCAACGCGCAGATCTCGTCAGGCTCGACGCTGGTCAATCTCGGCTCGAACTTTCTGGAGCGGCTCGGCGCTCAGGCGACCGGCGGATTTGATCGCACGCTGCGCACCAATCCCGGCGGCGGTGGCGCCTCGGCGGCGACCGAAGGGCCGGGGATCCGGGCCTGGGGCGAGGCCTACGGGATTTCCTCGCGGACCGATAACCAGGGCGAATTCTTCGGCGACAAGCGCACGACCGGGGGTGCGGTTGCCGGTCTCGGGGTGCGCGTGGCGCCCGGCGTCAATATCGGCTTTTCTGCCGATCAGAGCCGGACCGACGTCGATGTTCCGCTGGCATTACAGTCGGCGACGCTGGACCTGACCCAGCTCGGCTTCAATGCCTCCGTCGACAAGGGACCCTGGACCTGGGCGGTGGCGCTGGTGCACGGCGTTGGCTCGATCAATACGAGCCGCGACACCGGCGGCGGCATTGCCCGCGCGGGCTATCGCGCCGAGCTGAACGGCGCCCTGACCGAGCTCGACTATTACTGGACCGCGCAAGACAGCCGCGTCGTTCCGAAACTCGGCCTGGAATATGTGCGGGCCACGACCGGGGCCTTGCAGGAGGTCGGCGGTCTTGATCCGGTCGCCGAGAGCGGGGCGACGCTCGAAAGGTCCCGCCTGCTGCTGGGCGCCGAGATCGGTCACTACTTCATTCTCGGCCAGAAGATCCTCGACCTCTCCGCCTACGGCAAGTTCGTCGACAATGTCTCGCAGAATTTCAGCTCGGTCGTGGTCAGTCTCGGCACCCAGAGCATCACGGTGCAGGGGATCGGTGAGAGCCGCTATGGCGCCGATGCCGGGGCTTCTGCGTCGCTCAGTCTTGGCAACACCGCGCGCCTCTATCTCAATTACGACGGCAAGTTCCGCTCCGCGTTGCGGTCGCATCAGGGAACGTTCGGCCTCGAGCTCAAATGGTAAGTATGACTATCAGCGTTTCCGGCATCGCGCTGCGCGCTGCTCAGCTTGGGTAAAAGACGGCCTCTCCAAGCCGGGCGATTGTGATATGTTGCTCTTCATGCCTCTGCTAGTCTGGCAAGCCGTTCGGCGAGCTCGATGAGGATGCGACGATCGCCCAAATCCCGGATTTTGTTGAAAGCAATGATCAATCTTAACCCCTCTGCAACGTTTAGATTGATTTGATTTTCGGAAAGCAATTGCAGCAGCTTCGCACCCGGTGGGTCGCAATCGTCCGTGCTCACACCAAAGCTCCCGATACGAGAAATAGCAGATGACTCGCGAGGACGATCTCAACGAGCTGGCGGCCGATCTTCAGGCGGCCATAGCAAAAGCACGCGCGCTCAACTTACCTACCAGCGCCTATATCCTGTCAATGGCCCTCGTCGAGGTTTCGCAGGCGCTGGAAGTGGCGGAGCCGGACCGCGAGGGCGACAAGCTGAACTAGAACTGTCTGATCGCGCAACGTCAGGTGCGGTCGACCTTGATGACGCGACCGCGTTCGATGGCGAGCGCAAGGCGTCCGTGCTTCAGCGCCAGCGCGGCCTCGCCGAACAGCTCGCGACGCCAGCCATGAAGAGCGCCGACATCGGCGTTGTCATCGGCCGCGATCTGCTCCAGATCGTCGACGGTCGCGATCACCTTGGAGGCGACGGCATGACGCTCCGACGTCATGCGCAGCAGCACCTTCAACAGCTCGACGATGGCCGTGCCGTTGGAATTGCCGCGCGGTTTTTCGAGTTTCGGCAGTGTCGCGGGATCCCGCGCCAGGCCGCGCTGCACCGCGGCCAGAATTTCTCCGCCCCATTTCGAGCGCTCAAACCCCTTCGGCAATGAGCGCAGGCCGCCCAGCCGCTCGAGGCTGGTTGGCGCGTGAGTGGCGATGTCGCCGACCGCGTCGTCCTTGAGGACGCGGCTGCGCGGCACGTCACGCGATTGCGCCTCCTGCTCGCGCCAGGCCGCGATCTCCATCAGCACCGCCAGCTCTTTTGGCTTGCGCACCCGCGTCTTCAGCCGCTCCCAGGCGCGCTCGGGGTGGAAGTCATAGGTCCGGGGGGACGTCAGGACCTCCATCTCGGAGCCGACCCAGTCGCTGCGGCCGCGCTTCTTGAGGTCGGTATCGAGAGCGACGAAGACGTCGCGCAGATGGGTGACGTCGGACACCGCGTAATGTAGCTGCTCTTCGGTCAGCGGCCGGCGGGCCCAGTCGGTGAAGCGGTGGGTCTTGTCCGGGCGGTAACCGGTGATGCGTTCGACCAGCTGGTCGTAGGCAATCGAATCGCCGTAGCCCAGCACCATTGCCGCGACCTGGGTGTCGAAGATCGGGTGCGGGATGGTGGCGGCGCGGTGAAAGATGATCTCGATGTCCTGACGTGCCGCATGAAAGACCTTTAAAACCTTCTCATTGGCCATCAGCTCGAAGAACGGTTTCAAGTCGATCCCCTCGGCCAGCGCGTCGATCACGACCGCTTCGTCCGCGCTGGCCATCTGGACCACGCAGAGCAGGGGATAATAGGTCGTCTCACGCAGAAACTCGGTGTCGACGGTAATGACCTCATGGCGGGCGAGACGGGCGCACGACGCCGCGAGTTCCGAACTAGTGCTAATCAAGTCCATAACGATCCGCTAAAACCCCTGGCAAACAGCCGTTCCGCTGAAAGCGCTGGTCTGTCAAGGGGGTTGGAGCAAATTCGAGGGCTGCTTTTATGGCCGGTCGCGCCGGTCGCGGCTTGACTGCGGCGGTTCGGCCTCGCTTCACAGTGCGGTGGACGCCTTTAGAAGTGGCGCGCGCGCTCCGATGGCCGCCGGCTGATGGGGGTCGCGACGACGATGACGCAGAGCGCCAGCATGACTAGTCCCATGAATTCGAACACCAATGCGTCCACGGCAACATCCCCCTCAAAAACCAGCTCAATTTGTCGGGGGCGCATTGACTGTCTGTTAAGCGGTCGGGCCAGCCTGCGCAGATGGTGGACGCAGGGTTAAGGCCTTCTCCATCCCCTCGTCCTGACGAGCGCGCTCTTTGCGCGCGCTCATGGAGAGGGTCTGGTGGCAAACCGTGCTACGTGCCGCAAAAGGTCTGGCAGACGCGCTCTTCCGGTTTTGGCGGGTCGGCATAGGCGGCGAACTCGGGCTGATCCTCAAAGGGCCGGGCCAGCACGGTCAGAAGCTCCTCGAATGGAGCGTAGTCGTCGTTCCAGACCGCCGCCTGGATGACCGCCTCGATGCGATGGTTGCGTGGGATGAAGGCCGGGTTGACCGCGCGCATGGCGGTCCGCCGTTCCTCGGCCGACTGCGGCTCGGCGCTGAGGCGCTGGTGCCAGCGCGAGGCCCATTCGTCGAACGCCGCGGGCTCCTCGAACAGGGCGCGCATGTCGGCATTGTCGCCGCTGCCCGCAGCATCGCTGAGGGCGCGGAAGGTGAGGGTGAAGTCCGCACCGGCGGCTGCCATGGTGTCGAGCAGGGCCTGGGCCAGAAGCTGGTCGTCATCGCGTTCGCTGAACAGTCCGAGCTTCTTGCGCAGGCCAGCCTTATAGGCCTCATTGAACTGCTCGCCGAAAGCCCCTAGCAGATCCTGCGCCTCGCTGACCGCCTTGTCCTGGTCGTCTGAGAACAGCGGCAGCAGGCACTCGGCGAGCCGCGTCAGATTCCACAGCGCGATGCGCGGCTGGTTGGCATAGGCGTAGCGGCCATGCTCGTCGATCGAGCTGAACACCGTTGCCGGATTATACGCGTCCATGAAGGCGCAGGGGCCGTAGTCGATGGTCTCGCCCGAGATCGAGGTATTGTCGGTGTTCATCACGCCATGGATGAAGCCGATCAGGAGCCAGCGCGCCACGAGCTCGGCCTGGCGGCCGATCACCGCCGACAGCAGCGCAGGGTAGGGCCGTTCGGCCGCTTTCAGATCCGGATAGTGGCGGTCGATGACATGGTCGGCGAGCCGCTTCACCGCTTCGGTGTCGCCGCGCGCGGCAAAATACTGGAACGTGCCGACGCGGATATGGCTCGCGGCGACGCGGGTCAGCACCGCACCGGGCAGCGCGGTCTCGCGCATCACGGGCTCGCCTGTGATGACGGCGGCGAGCGAGCGCGTGGTCGGAATGCCCATCGCGGCCATCGCCTCGCTGACGATGTATTCGCGCAGCACCGGCCCGAGCGCCGCGCGGCCATCGCCGCGGCGGGAGAACGGGGTGGGCCCCGACCCCTTGAGCTGGATGTCGCGGCGGACGCCGTCCCGGTCGATGACCTCGCCGAGCAGGATGGCGCGGCCGTCGCCGAGCTGCGGAACAAAATGCCCGAACTGGTGGCCGGCATAGGCCATCGCGATCGGGTCGGCGCCGTCAGGCAGGGTCTTGCCGGCAAGGATTTCGGCGCCCTCGCCCGTGTCGAGCTGGTCGGGATCGAGGCCGAGATGACGCGCCAGCGGCCGGTTCAGCTTGATCAGGCGCGGCTTCTCCACCGGCGTCGGCGCCACGCGGGCGAAAAAATTCGCCGGCAGCGCCGCATACGAGTTCTGGAACGGGAAATGCACGGTCATACGACCAAGATAGGCGCGGGAACGGCGTTTTTCGAGGCCAAATCCGCCTCGGCTTCAGTTGCCGCGCCCAAAAGCGTCGGGTAAACCCTGCCTCGCTTCGGGCGGGCGTGACCGCCGCCGATTCCACCCGCGACAGCTTTTCAGGACTGCCATGCATCGTTACCGGACCCATACCTGCGGCGCGCTCCGCGAGAGCCACATCGGAGAGACGGTGCGGCTGTCGGGCTGGTGCCACCGCATTCGCGACCATGGCGGCGTGCTGTTCATCGACCTGCGCGACCACTATGGTATCACCCAATGCGTGGCCGATCCGGATTCGGCCGCCTTCAAGGATGCCGAAAAATTGCGCTCGGAATGGGTGGTGCGGATGGAGGGCAAGGTCCGCCGGCGCCCCGCGGGAACCGACAATCCGGAGCTGCCGACCGGCCATGTCGAGATCTATGTCAGCGAGATCGAGGTGCTGGGCGCCGCCGCCGAGCTGCCGCTGCCGGTGTTCGGCGATCAGGAATATCCCGAGGACATCCGGCTGAAATACCGCTTCCTCGACCTGCGCCGCGAAAAACTGCATCAGAACATCATGACGCGCGGCGCGATCATCGATTCGATGCGCCGGCGCATGAAGGCGCAGGGCTTTTTCGAGTTCCAGACGCCGATCCTGACCGCGTCCTCGCCGGAAGGCGCGCGCGACTTTTTGGTCCCCTCGCGCATCCATCCCGGAAAATTCTATGCGCTGCCGCAGGCGCCGCAGCAGTACAAGCAGCTTCTGATGATGAGCGGGTTCGACCGCTATTTTCAGATCGCGCCATGTTTTCGCGATGAGGACCCGCGCGCCGACCGCCTGCCGGGCGAGTTCTACCAGCTCGACATCGAGATGAGCTTTGTCACCCAGGACGACGTGTTCGCGGCGATGGAGCCTGTTGTCGGCGGCGTGTTCGAGGAGTTTGCCGGCGGCAAGCCGGTCACCAAAAACTGGCCGCGCATCCCGTTCGCGGAAGCCATCCGCAAATATGGCAGCGACAAGCCGGACCTGCGCAACCCGATCGAGATGCAGGACGTGTCCGAGCATTTCCGCGGCTCCGGCTTCAAGGTTTTTGCGCGCATGCTGGAAGACCCGAAGAACCAGGTCTGGGCCATTCCGGCGCCGGGCGGCGGCAGCCGCGCCTTCTGCGATCGCATGAACTCGTGGGCACAGGGCGAGGGCCAGCCCGGCCTCGGCTACGTCATGTGGCGCGAGGGCGGCGAGGGCGCAGGTCCGCTCGCCAACAACATCGGCGCGGAGCGGACGGCGGCGATCCGCGCGCAGCTCGGCACGAAAGAGGGCGATGCGGCGTTCTTCGTCGCCGGTGATCCCGACAAGTTCTGGAAGTTTTCCGGGCTGGCACGCACCCGGGTCGGCGAGGAGCTGAACCTCGTCGACAAGGAGCAGTTCGCGCTCGCCTGGATCGTCGACTTCCCGATGTACGAGTACGACGAGGAGAACAAGAAGATCGATTTCTCGCACAACCCGTTCTCGATGCCGCAGGGCGGGCTCGATGCGCTCATGAACAACGATCCGCTGTCGATCAAGGCATTCCAGTACGACATCACCTGCAACGGCTACGAGATCGCCTCCGGCGGCATCCGCAACCACAAGCCGGAAGCCATGGTGAAGGCGTTTCAGATCGCGGGCTATGGCGAGGAGGAGGTGGTCGAGCGCTTTGGCGGCATGTACCGCGCCTTCCAGTACGGCGCGCCGCCGCATGGCGGCATGGCCGCGGGCGTCGACCGCATCGTGATGCTGCTCTGTGGCACCACGAACCTGCGCGAGATCTCACTGTTCCCGATGAACCAGCAGGCCGTCGACCTGATGATGGGCGCACCGTCCGAGGCGACGCAAAAACAGCTCCGCGAACTGCACATCCGGTTGAACCTGCCGAACAAGGGGTAGGGGGAAAGCCTGATGGACGAGCCTGCGGGACCAACTGGTCCCGCTAGTCCAGGCGGATCGACTCTTCGCCTTCGGCTTGCACAAGCGTGAGCGACCCCGGCGCTCCCTGGCCATCGACAAGATAGTGATAGCTGTCGACGGCAGGCCGCTCGGGGATGCCGAGAATTTTTGCAAGCTCCGCCAGCCGGTCTTCAGCGAAGACAAAATCCTCGCTGTTCAGCAGCCGCAACAACCGATCGCGCGATGGGCCGGGCAGGCAGTAGGCCGTCAGCACGGCTGGATTGCCGCCTTCCGGCGGCGTGGCTTCATCTTCATCCGTGAAGTAGCCCGGTGCCGAATTGTAGCGATCGAGCTCTTCGCCGCCGTCGAACAGCCAATAACGCAGGATGTCGCTGTCATGGACGATGAAGGCGATAACCGGAAGTTGCAGCGCCTTTGAGAGCGCACGGGCCATTTCAGGGAGCACAGCCTCGTCGTGACCGGCCGCATCAGGGAAGATGCTGGTCCATGTCGTTTCGGACGAGCCGCGGACATAGGCCGGCACCGCGTCAAGGGAGCGGAGCGCTGCAATGACCGCATGACGGTCGGCACAGCGGACGTGGAGATTTGTGATGAACGATCCCATGATGTTCCCCATTGCCGGCGCGATCGGACGAGTCTGCTCGGTGCCGTCAATCGAGCAACTCCCGGCAATTGAGATCGTCCACTGCCAAGAATATGCGCTCGAGATTATTCCACCAGATGACAGGCGGGATGTTCGACATCGCTTGCCCAATCGGTGTGGTCGCCTGCCAGAGAACGGCCAGGCGATAATCTTCGGCCAGCGCTGCCCGATCGTAGTCTTCGACGCCGCTCTCCAGAAGCGTCGCGTGGTAGCAATCCAGCAGCGGCTGCTCCATCCTGCGGCGCCGGTCGGGATACCAATGCAGCGCGAGCATGTAGGCGAGATCGTCAGCGGCCACGTCGACACGCCAGCAATCCCAGTCGAATATGCGAACATCATCCCCGCCATCGCGGGGCAGGAAGTTGTTCCAGACGTGGGAGTCGCCCTGAATGACCGTCATATTCCGATGCGACCTGTAGTGCGTGTGCAGTGGCAGCCCGCCATCGATCACGCGTCGGTAAAGATCGCGCCGCTCCAATGGGAGAAGGTCTCCGAAGCGATCGGTGAAAACCGACAATGTCTCCTCGAAACGCTTCAGATTGGCGCTCATCGTGGCGTTGTCCTGCCAACTCCCGACAGAATTGCCAAGACGCGGCTCGTCCCACCACGCGGCATGAAAACGCGCACGGGCGCGGACGATGCTTTCGCACTGCTCCATTGTCGGAGGCAGCGGCCAAGCGGTCGCGATGACATGCGTATCGGTCAGGTCTTCCAGCAAGAGATGCCATGCTCTCGTGTCGGCATCCCAGGCGGCCTCGAGGCAGCCCAACATCTGATCTGGCTTGGCGGCGGCCACCTCGTTGTAAAAGGCAACTTCCTGTCGGCCGGCGTCCCAATTGGCGTCACCCAGACGGTCGGGACGGCCGGTCTTGAGCATGATCGTCCGAGGTGCGCCTGAAGCTTCACCAACATAGATCGGACGAAGACGGGTGATCTCCGATAGAACCGTCGTGTGAGAGCTTTCCACGACGACGTCGGAAACCCGAACGTCGAGATGCAAGCCGGAGTTGCGAAGGGCCGCGGTGAGGTGCTCGGGGTTTGCCGCCTTGTGCGGTGGCTTCTGTGTCATGGAAATGGAGCGCCTCACCTTTCTTGCAGCTACAAATAGTAACGCTACGATTGTTGGCAGATGTGGTCAATATTCCGCGGGCCGCGAAGCAGCGCGCGGGGCCGGCGACGAGCGACCGTCCGTCGGAAGCTCGACGAGCGCAGGCAGAGCTATTGCTTCGTGATGACCGATCAGAGGCTGCGGCAGGACGAACAGGAATCGATGACATGGGCGCGTGGTCGGAAGCAGTCCCAACCGCAGCAGCGGGGCGGGTGCGAAACGAATGAGGCCGCCGAGCGGCGGCCTCCGGTCATGCTATCAGTGGATGACCACCCATCTGCCGCCGCGCCAGTAGCCGCGGCCTTCGT
>Ga0070709_10002086_pt1 | contig 10828 bp, 8 predicted proteins | sample LARL51metaG_FD_65449 | JGI IMG/M metagenome (GOLD analysis project Ga0070709, IMG submission 65449) | Corn, switchgrass and miscanthus rhizosphere microbial communities from Kellogg Biological Station, Michigan, USA - LAR L5-1 metaG | ecosystem: Host-associated > Plants > Roots > Rhizosphere ...
CACCCAAGTGGTGTTGGTGTGGTGATCGAGGCTTACCACCTCTGCATGATGATGCGTGGGGTGCAGAAGCAGAACTCGAAGACGATCACCTCGGCGCTGCGTGGAGTGTTTCGCGAAGATCCGAAGACCCGCGACGAGTTCCTTCGTCTCGCGCACAATGGTCGTGATTAGCGAGTGAGCGCACTCGGCGGAAAAACCGCGGTCGTCACCGGTGCGTCGCGAGGCATCGGCGCCGGGATTGCCGCTGCATTGAGCTCCGCCGGGGCGCGGGTAGCGCTGATAGCCCGCAACCAGTCGACGCTCAAAGACCGGGCGTCGGAGATCAAAGGATCCGTTCCGATCTCAGCCGACGTTACCGATCCGAGCAGTGTCGAGAAGGCAATCGGCCGGATCCGATCCGAGCTCGGAGTCCCCGACATCGTGGTCAACAATGCGGGAATCTTCAGTGTTGCGGTCGCGGAGGAGACGAGCGGCGAGCAGTTCGCAACAATGCTCAACACCAATCTCGTCGCGCCATTCCTTTTTGTCCGCGCGTTTCTGGGCGAGATGAAGAAGCGAGGTAGCGGAGATATCATTACGATTGGATCGATCGCCGATCGAACGATCTATTCCGGCAACGTTGCTTACTCGGCGGCCAAGTTCGGCCTGCGGGCGGTTCACGAAGTACTGCGTACCGAGCTGCGCGGCACCGGTGTCAGGACTTCATTGATCTCGCCAGCTGCAACCAACACCGACATCTGGAACGATGTCACCGTTACTGATCCGGTCACCCGCCCGCATTCGAAGCGTCCGATGCTCGAGGCGGCGGACGTTGTCAGCGCGGTGATGTTCGCGCTTACTCAGCCCGCAACAGTTAATATCGACGAGCTGCGCTTATCGCATAGCTGACCTCCGTCCCGGCTCCAGTGTTCATCGAGATGATCGACCTGCTGCGCTGCATCAACGCGCACGAAGATACCTGGCTGGTTGCTTCGTTCAGGGAGGTCACCAATCGCATCGTGACCGAGGGCACGCTCGGCTGCCCCATCTGCGGCGCGGAGTACGAGATCACCAATGGCGTCGTGGATTTCACTCGAGGCGAGAACATCGCCGAGTACGAGGCGGAACGCGCTCACGTGAGCCATCGCCGGGAAGAGCTGGCGACACGCGCAGGTGCATACCTCGACACGACCCAGCCTGGCGCGACTATAGTCCTGGCCGGCTTATGGGCTTATGCAGCGCAGGAGCTGGCGGAGATGGCTGACTTGCGGGTCATCGCAGTCAACGCCCCTCGTGCAGTGAAAGAATCAGAGCGGGTCGGCCTCGTGCGCAGCGCTGGACCAATTCCGCTGGCGAGTAACTCCTGTCATGGGGTCGCGCTGGACGCGTGGTTCAACGTGGCGACCGTCGACGACGCGGTTCGAGTAGCAAAACCCCTTGGCAGGATCGTTGGCCCGACTTCGCTGAGTGCATCGACCGCGGTCGTGCTCGCGCATGATGAGCAGTACTGGGTGGCGGAGAAAGCGCCCGAGATGATACCACTCCGTCGGTCCACTTAGAAGGGAGTTCGGGGTTATCACCGAGCGAGTCGTTGGAACACTTTCTCGCCGCGCCACGCATATGGCGCTTTGGGTTGCAGCGCAATAACATACGGTCCCTCTTTTCATCGGAGATGGCGGACTGAAACACTCATCGTCCTCCAAAACTCGTACATCCATTTCTCCCACCGGTACGCGTCTTATGAAAAAAAGACTGCTCTTCGTGCTGACGAGCCTCGTCTTCGTGGCAGCGCAAGTATTCGCGCAGCAGCAAACAGTCACGGGAAAGGTCACGAGTGAGCAAGGAACGCCTTTGTCCGGCGTCACAGTCACTGTGAAAGGGACAAACACCAGGGCCGCTACGAACGACAACGGTACCTTCACCATCCAGGCCCAACCAGGCCAGACGCTGCAGTTCAGAATTCTCGGCAAAGCGCCCGAGGAGCGAGTCGTCAGTAGCAACGGCGTCGTTAATCTGCAGCTCCGCACGGTAGCGACGAACCTTGATGCGGTCGTTGTGACCGCGCTCGGTCAGAGCACCGCGCAACGAGCGCTTGGTACGGCGCAGCAGACCGTGAGCGGGAAAGCGGTCGCTGAAGCCCAGCGCGAGAATTTCGTGACCGCTCTGCAGGGGCGGGTCGCCGGCGTCGACGTCGTCAGCAGCTCCGGAATCCCCGGCGCGTCAGCGTCGATCACCATCCGCGGCATCAGCTCGATCTCGAGCAGTAATCAGCCGCTGATGATCATCGACGGACTGCCGATGGATAACCGGACCCTCAACACGGGCGTGCTGGTCTCCGATCAAAACTCGACGCAGGCGTTCAGCAACAGAGGCGTCGATTTCAGCAATCGCGCTTCCGACCTCAACCCCGAGGACATTGAGAGCCTTACCGTCCTCAAGGGTCCCGAGGCTTCGGCGTTGTATGGAATCGACGCAGCGAATGGTGCGATCGTGATTACAACGAAGCGTGGACGTCCAGGCGGTGGCTTCCAGTACAGCAACAGCTTCCGAATCGAGAGCACCCGCGCGAAATACGACCTGCAGAAAGTGTATGGCCCGACGACGCTCAATGCCGACGGAACCATCGGCTCGTTCCAGTATTTCGGCGCGCCATATCCGGCGGGAACCGTCTTCTACAACAACATCGATAATTTCCTGCAGACGGGAGCGACGCAGACCCACAATCTCAGCTTCAACGGCGCGACGCAGGACGAGAAGATCAACTATCGTCTGGCAGCGTCGAGTGACAAGCAGCGCGGCGTCGTACGCAATACCGACTATGGTCGTATCAACCTCACCGCGGCGTCGCAGGCGCAGATCCTCTCCTGGCTGAACACCGACGCCTCGATGGCGTACACGTACGACAACAACGATCAGGCGTACAAGGGCAACATCGGGCCGCTAATTGGTCTGATGCTGTGGCCGCAGACGGATAACGCCGAAAATTATCTGACGCCATCCGGCGTTAGACGCCGCGTGACGACGTTGACCACGGACAACGAAGTAGACAACCCGTACTACAACGTCGATAAGAACAAGCTTGGCGCGAAAACGAACCGCATTCTCTCCAATGTGGGCGTCACCCTCACGCCGTTTTCGTGGGGTAACATCAAGACGAACATTGGCGCCGACGTTTATAGCAATTCGAACAACATTCTGAGAGATCCGCAGAGCTCCGTCGGATTTCCCTACGGCGGAATGCTCGAGCAGGCTGATCTGTTGACGCGCAACATCAACGTCCAGACGCTGTTCAATGTCAATCCGCGCCACATCTCGAACAGTCTTTCCATCAGCGGGTTGCTGGGTAACGCCATCTCCGATGCGAAGGCGACGACGGATGCGTTGCAGGGAATCAGCTTCGTCGATCCGAACTTCGTTTCGATCAACAATACGAACACGCGCAGCAACCAGACGACTATCGAGCAACGTCGGTTGATCGGTGCGTTTGGCGAGGCAGTCGTGAATTTCCGCGACTATCTCTTCCTGACCGCTACCGGAAGAAACGACTGGACCTCGACGATTCCGAAGGGACGCAACTCGTTCTTTTATCCCTCGTTCTCGACGAGCTTCATATTCTCCGACGCCTTCCCGGGCATGCAGAAATTCATGACCGGAAAGTTGAGGGCAGCGGTGGCGTCCGTCGGCAAGGATGCACGTCCGTACGCGTTCCGTCCGGCGCTGCAGTACAAGACTACTTCCTACGGCGGATACGGTTACAACTTCTGGGGCCCGAACCTCGATCTGAAACCGGAGTTCGCGCATTCCTACGAGTTCGGTACAGAGCTTGGATTCCTGCACGATCGCCTCGGCGTGGATGCGACGGTCTATCGCAAGGAAACGAAGGATCAGATCGTCAACGACATTCGTGGCAGCTACGGCACGGGCTTCATTCTCTTCAACCTGAATGGAGCGTCGACTAGAAACACCGGTGTCGAGCTGACGCTGCGTGGCACTCCCGTTCAGCGCGAAGCGTTCAACTGGGATTTCAACATCAACTATGCTCACGCGAAGGGCATAGTCCTGTCGCTGCCTCGCGCGCTTCCTGAGAGCTATGTGTCCGACACCTGGCTTTACGGCAACGTGCGCAACGGCGTGCAGCCGGGCCTGTCGACGATGTCGCTCACCGGCCAGTTCTATCTAAGGGATACCGTCAAGGGATCTCCAGCGTACGGCAAGCTATTGATCGATCCTTCGACTGGCCTGCCAGTCAGGTCGGCCAACTTCATCTCCGGCGGCTACGATCGCCAGCCGAAATACACGATGGGCATCAGCAACACCCTGAGATACAAGAAGGCGACGTTGGACTTCCTGTTCGATATCCGTCGTGGTGGCGACATCTTCAACGCCACCGAGCACTACCTGACGGTAAGAGGCCTGACGATGTCTACGCTCGACCGGAACACACCTCGTGTGATTCCTGGCGTGTTGCTGGATGGCAAAGAGGGCTCAGCGAATCCGACGCCCAACAATATCGTGATCGTGCCAGCAGTGCAGACAGGCTACTACACGAACATGAGCGAAGAGCTCTTTATCGAGAAGAACATCAACTGGATACGTTTGCGCGACATTCAGCTCAGTTACCTGCTGCCGGAGGGCTTCATCGGCTCGCATAACGCCAGTGTGTTCGTCAAGGGAACCGACCTCGGACTGTGGACCAACTATACGGGTCTCGATCCGGTCGTGAATGGAAACAGCGCAGCAGTCGGCGGATCAGGCGGAGCCGGAATTGACTTCGGCAACTTCCCGCTCCCGCGCGGCGTGAACTTTGGCATCAGGATGGGCTTCTAACCATGAAGAATAGACACATTGCGTTACTTGCCGCCTCGCTGACGATTGCGGGGGGGTGTAGCGACTATCTCGACGTAAATACAAACCCGAACGGACCGCAGGTTGTCTCGGCGAACGTCTATTTGCCGCCTATGCTGCACTGGCTGGTGACCTCACCGCAGTACGACGGCCGGTTCATCGGACATTATACCCAGGAATGGATCTCGCTTTCGACCAATACAAGCCCCGCGCTGACATGGGGTCGCATGGGTTACGATCCCGGCAGCGACAACGGTGCGATGCAGTGGCGCGACGTGTATTGGTCGCTGGGACAGAATCTTGTCGACATGAACACAAAGGCCGAAGCCGAGCAAAGATGGGACTTGCTGGGCGTCGGGTTGATCCTCAAGGCGTGGGGTTGGCAAGTGCTCACCGACCTGCACGGCCCGATTATCATCAAGGAAGCCTTCGACGAGTCGAGAACCGCTTTTGATTACGACCCCGAAGACTTCGCCTACTCCGAAGTACAACGGTTGCTCGATAGCGCGATCGTTCTGCTGAACCGCACCGACGGTGCAGTCGATGCGACCTATCTCGCGCAGGGCGACCACATCTATAACGGCAATCGCGTCAAGTGGTTGAAGTTCGCACACGGACTAAAGGCGATCAGCCTGAATCACTTCACCAACAAAGCGACGTACGATCCGGCAAAGGTAATCGCCGAAGTCGACGCGTCGTTCTCGAGCAACGCTGACGACGCATTGATGACGTATCCTGCGACGAGCCCTGATCTGCAGGATCGAAACTTCAATGGCCCGTCTCGAGGCAACCTGCCGTTGTACAGGCAAACGCAGTTCGTGGTCGGCCTGATGAACGGAACGCAGTTCGGAGGGACGGTCGATCCGCGAATGGCCCGCATGCTGGCAAACGCTCCGGACTCGGTGTACCACGGTCTGGATCCGGTTACCCGCACTAGCGGAGTTCCGGCCGCGCAGCAGCCAGGACAGCTGTTCGGGAAGTACTTGTTCAACGACCGTTCCAAAGTACCGAACATGACGTACGCGCAGCTTCAGTTCGTCAAGGCGGAAGCGGCGCTGAGAATGGGCGATCAGGCAACGGCGCTGGCGGCGTATCGAAATGGGATTTCATCGCACATCGACTTCGTCAATGCGCGGAATCTCGACGATGCCCAAACGGCGACGCAGATCAGCGCGACGGAGAAGGCCGCTTTCCTCGCATCGCCGAACATCGTGCCGGCAGTGCTGACACTTTCACACATCATGTCCCAGAAGTACATCGCGCAGTTCGGATGGGGACACAACGAGATGTGGATGGACATGCGGCGGTATCACTACACCGACGTCGATCCTGTGAGTGGCGTGGAAGTGTTCCGCGGTTTCGCACCGCCGTCGATTCTGTACGGCGACAACGCCGGCAAGCTGGTCTACCGAATCAGGCCGCGATTCAATTCCGAGTATGTGTGGAACAGAGCTTCCCTCCAGGTCATCGGCGGGCTCGACACCGACTATCACACCAAGCCGTTGTGGATCCTCACACCATGAGTGCTATCATGAATACACATAGAGCTTTTTCGGCACTCCTCTGTGCAGGTGTGCTGATGGGTTGTTCCGTTGGCGACAAGAAGGTTCAGAGTATTACTGCGCCGCCACCGGCCACATCCCGTATCAGATTCTTCAACTTCGGCGTCAACGCGCCGAGCGTGAATTTCTACGCCGACGCGACGAAGATGACGGCTACCCAATCCACCACGGGCGTTGAGGCAACCTCCGGCGTATCCTACGGTGGTGTTGGCGCTGGTGGCGCGTACGAGGCGATTGCACCGGGTCAGCACGCGTTAACCGGCAACATCGCCGCGGCGACTGACAAGGACCTGGCGATCGCAAACGTCGCCGCGAACATCGAAGATGGGAAGTTCTACTCGTTTTATCTGAGTGGCATCTACAATACGACCACCAAGAAGTCCGACGCCTTTGTGGTGGAAGACAATTTCACCCAACCAACGGATTTCACGCAGGCCTCGGTCAGGTTCGTGAACGCGATATCGAACGCGAACCCGATGACGCTTTACGCCAAGAACACGACGACGGCAACCGAGACTGCCATTGGTGCGGAAACCGCGTACAAGGGCGCAGGAGCGTACGTGAGCATTCCCGCTGGAACGTACGATCTCAGTACGCGCTACACCGGCTCGTCGACGAATGCGCTCGCCAGAACTTCAGTGCCCTTTGCCGGCGGCCGCGTGTACACGATCACGGCACGCGGTGATATAACCGTTGCGCCGACAACCACCGGCTGCGCCGCGGCCAACAAGACCTGTTTGGATAACACTACGAACTGGTAGCGGCCGAACAGAAAGCAAAGCCCCCGGCGATTGCCGGGGGCTTTTGGTTTTGGTCACTGGTAGTAAAGCGCCCGAACGCGAGGATAACTGCGGCGCTGTATCCAAGCTCAGCCGTTGCGCGTCAAACTCGCAGAACTGGCACCGCCAGTCACGATTCGCGGTGCCTCCGCCCGTGTGTTCCCGGGCTTGATGCAAACCTCACTGCGAGGTCCAAAAATGTTTGATTCTTTCGCGCAACTCTTCCCCGCGCAGTGGCAGCCCGCGGTGATTCTTCTAACTGCGCCTCTGCGCTGGCTCGGCCAGTGGCAGCCGGCGATGCTGTCCTCGTTGATCAATGCACATCCCGCGGCGCGTCTATTCACCTGGGTCGTGCTACTCGTACCGGTGCTCTTGTTGATGGCCGGCGCGTGGTGCACTGCGGCCTCTCTGTATACGCTGCCGTTCCGCTCCGGTCGCGGCCATTTCCTCACCGCGCTTCTGATGACATGGTGGGATGCGGCTCGCTGCATCTGGTTGTTCTGGACCGGCATGCTTCGCGTCGGCGTCGCGCTCGTTGGCTGGGTGATCGGGTCGATCCGCTTCGGCCTGCTGATGCTCAAGAACATTCTGCTTGGCATTGTCCGTTCGCCGCTGACGCTCCTCGACGGCGCGTCACGCAGCTACTTCCAGCCCGGTGTACCGTGGGTCGCTTTCATCGTGCTCACCATCTGGTGCGCGATCGAAGCCACAATCTTCACGTTCACGCTGCAGCCGACACTCGTTGAAGTATTCGGCAGCCTGACGGGCTTCGACCCCAATCCGGCGGTCATGGCTCCGTTACTCTGGATGTTCCTGTTCCTCCTGGTGGCGGGAAGCTTTGCCTGCGTCCAGGTCGTAACCGACGCCGTCAAGGCTAAGAAGCCGGGCACCATTGCACAGATGCTCGTCGTTGAAGCAGCGGTGATGTTCTTCGAAGTCATCTTCCTTTACCGCGAGCTGATCGACGCAATTACTCCGTGGATTGCCCAGCAGTCGGGCGACTCGGTTCATCTTGGAATTGGCGCGACCATCGGCCTCGCCTCATTCGGCTGGCTGGGTGTGCGCGGCATGTCATGGTTCCTGTTTGGTCGATTTGGAACGCCGGCTCTATTGGCGATCCTGTCGCGCCAGGCGGTCAATCATGAGGGCGTAACGAAAATGCCGGTTGCGGCTCCGCAGCCGGGTCTCTGGCGCGAGCCTGTCAACGCTCTCAAGGCGGAGACGGAGTGGTTCCACGAAGAAGCGAAGCGCATGTTCGAATTGCTGTCGCTGCCGGTGCTGCAACTGTTCGCAGCAGCCATCAACTTCGCGGTCGTGATCGTCCAGTCCCGCCCTCACTTCGTGCTCCCGTTCACTTCGCTCGAAGACATTCTGGCAGCGACCCCGGTTCCTTTCGGCTCTCGCTCCTCGGGTGACAAGGGCAGAATGCGGACCCCAATGGATCCGATGCCGAGGATAGCATCATGAGCAAACTACGCATTGTGAAAGTCGTCACCGGCGCGGCGTTGGCCGGCATGGTGATCCTGGCCGCTCTGGGATGTTCTGAGGCGGGGGGCGGTACTCCCCGCGTCGCGCGGTCAACACTGGTGCTGGCGATAGACGTCAGCGGCTCGTTCAGCGGCAAGCGCGGGTATGAGAGCGCGGTGGATTTCGCCGCGAACTATTTGTACGCGCACCTGCACGGACTTGGCGGCCTCAAGGAACCGACGGCAGTATTCGTCGGCTCGTTCGGCGGTGAAAAACCCGGCGAGACGAAGTCCTTCCAGCCGATCATGACCTTCGAGAAGATGACGGTGCCGCAGATAGCTGCATATCTGCGCAAGGAATATCCGCCCCACGACGGGCTCACGGACTTCAATCCATTCTTCGAACGCGTCGCAACGCTGGTGAAGCGTCAGAACCTGGTTCTGTCGCCAATCAACGTCGTGATGCTGACCGACGGCATTCCCGACACGCCGACCTCGAAGAACGACAGCCTGAGCAAATACAGAAAGATCAGCGTCAGTGGCCTCGAGTACCTGTCGAAGAACACGACGCTGCGCCTCCTTTACCCGCGCCCGACGGTCGCGGTGCATTGGGAGAAAAGCGTCCCGCGTCGTCGCGTAAGAATCTGGACAGTCGACGACGAGGTGATGGCCACCTGGCGCCAGCACTACAAGGCCGGCGCTCCGCCCGAGCAGCAAGCCGAGCTCTGGAAGTGGATCAACGACAACGTCGACTTCAGAGTGAGAAGCGGCGGAATTCTTTAAGTCAGGGTGTTACGGACATAACGAACGGCGGGTTTTCTCTTCGGAGAGGCCCGCTGTTTCGTTTCTCGGCGTAGAGTCCTCGGCGCCTTCGACTGGCAATCACAACACTAAAGCGGCGAGCTACCAGCTGGGCAGCTCCCGGCTACGAGCCGCTCTATTCATTCCACACGCAGCTCGGAGCTCGCCTACTGCTCCCCGCTGATGGTTACGAGTGGTAGCAACGCTCTCCGCTGGCCGCTGCCCAGCTTGCAGCTCGCCGCTTTAGTGTTGTGATTGCCAGTCGAAGACACCGAGCACCGTGCGCCGCGATGCTACCGGACTAATCTTCCGAGATCCCGCCACCTGATCAAAACGATGTGATTGTCCTTCAGCGCCTGCTTGAACTCCGCGCTGTTCACCACATCGTAATCACGCTGGCGCCACGCTGATCCGTAGGGCTCGTGATTGACTGTAATGGCTTGTAGCTCCGCGTCGTCGTGGCCGAGATGGATGATGAGCTCGGTGACGCCAGGCTTCAGGTTTTTGATCGCGTCAAGGTAAAACTCTTTCCACTTGTCGCGAGGCACGTTTTCGCCGGCGATGACGACGGCATCGAGCGGGACGTCTTTCGGCGTCAGCACGAAGTCTCCGGCGCCCAGCGGGCCCTGCCGCACGGCCAGGAACGGCAGATGGTAGTCGTGCGCCACCTTTGTGTAGACGTTGAACAGCGCGGGAGTCGTAAACAGCGAACCCATGTGGCTGTCCAAATGCGTCGGCTTGATTCCCAATGCCAAGGCGCGCTCGACCTGCGCCCTTAACTCGCGCTCGACTTCCTCTGGTTTCGCGCGCTTGGCAACGATGGATTCGTCATTCGGCAGCGTACCGTCGGGTTCATACAGACTGGCCACTTTGTCAGTTGGGGCCAGGCCGTCCCACCGATAGGTCTGCCACTCGCTCGTCAACGTGAGGTGAAGCCCCAGATCGGCGTCTGGATGCGCCTTCGCGTATGCCGCGACTTCGGTCACCCACGGCGTTGGCATCATGATGCTTGCCGAGGTAATTGCACCGGAATTGAGGGCATCAAAGCTCGCCGCGTCCGCAGAGTGCGCGAAGCCGAGATCGTCGGCGTGGATGATGAGCAGCTTCGAATCGCGCGGATATCCCAATCGCTCGGCGATTGTCTGCTGTTGCCCGGATAACACAGTGGAGAAAATCAGGGGAACCGCTGACAGCGCGAGCGACTTCAGCATTGGTGGACTCGGAAAATGGGAGAGAATATTATAGCTGATAAACGCTCACCCGGGATTCGACAGATGACGTTCTTCCGCGCTACTCTTCTCGCCCTCCTGATTCCAGCAGTCGTACTCGGCCAGGGCGGAGCGCGACGACAACCGACACTCGGCGCACGCTCGGCTCCGATCATCCAGGTCGGCGG
>Ga0070709_10002089_pt1 | contig 10823 bp, 5 predicted proteins | sample LARL51metaG_FD_65449 | JGI IMG/M metagenome (GOLD analysis project Ga0070709, IMG submission 65449) | Corn, switchgrass and miscanthus rhizosphere microbial communities from Kellogg Biological Station, Michigan, USA - LAR L5-1 metaG | ecosystem: Host-associated > Plants > Roots > Rhizosphere ...
CGATTCGAAGTGAAGCGCATCGCCGACCAAGATGTGCTCGTCGGCAACGCGCGACTCACCGTCGTCGCGCAGCAGCTCGATGCCGTGAAGGTCGATGCCGCTCGCCAGCGCATCGCACGCGGCGACACGCCGGCTGACATCGGCGGCAGTGAGCGAGCGACAAACTCGGCGGCGCTCGCGGCGGATCCATTCGCTGATCTCGCGGCACTGGTAGCGTCGCTGCCCGGTGTGCAGCTCATCCCGAGCAGCGATGGCCCGAACGGGTTCTCCGTCTTGGGGCTCACGCCGGATCAGAACGTCACGACGCTCAACGGCATGACTTTCTCCGGCTCCAGCCTGCCGCGCGACGCCGGCGTGTCGACCTCGCTCGTCACGACGCCATACGACGTCGCGCGTGGAAACTTCAGCGGCGGCATGTTCGCCATTCGCACCGATCCGGGATCGAACTACATCGCGCGATTGGGCGGCGTGAACGTGGACGCGCCACGACTACAGCTGGCCGATCCCGTCACTCGCTCGCTGGGGCAGGAATACCGAAACGTTTCCGTGGGTGGGCGCGCGTCGGGACCGATCCAATTCGACAAGTCTTTCTACTCGATCGCATACCAAGCTGGCCGGCGTTCGACGGATGTTCAGAGTTTGCTGAACACCGATGCCGTCGGTCTGAGGGCGGTTGGCGTCGCGGCGGATTCGGTCGCTCGACTGTTGACGATTCTTAGTCGGTCCGGCGTCCCGACGTCGGCGGAATCTGTTCCAAGCGCCCGCTACAACGACAACGCGTCTGTATTCGGAACACTCGACTTCGCACCGCCGACATCGACGTCGGGTCAAGCACTCAACGTCACGTTCAACGGCGCATGGAATCGGGCCGAGCCGGCACTGACATCGGCTGCTGAGCTTCCAGCACACAATGGCCAGCGTGAATCGTGGTTTGGCGTGGTTCAAGCGCGACAGTCGGGCTATTACGGCTTCGGCGTCCTGAGCGAGACATCCGTCGGCCTGAGTCAACTCCGGTCGACCGGACGCCCCTTTGTCGATCTGCCGAACGCGCTCGTTCGGATCAACTCGTCGTTGCTCGACGGATCGGCCAACGTGCAGGAGCTGTCGTTCGGAGGCAACGCCGACTTGAGCGCGAGCCAAAGCACGATGAGCGCGCAACTCATGAACCAACTCTCGTGGTTCAGCGAGGGCAATTCGCACCGGCTCAAGCTCACCTCCGAGGTTCGTCGCGATCGGTTCGAGCAAGACATGACCGTGAACCGTCTCGGGCTATTCGGCTTTGGCTCGCTCGCCGACCTCGAGGCCAATCGCCCGGCCATGTTCGTACGCACACTCGGATCGGGAGCGCGGAATGAAGCCCAATATGTCGGCGGACTGTCGCTCGGCGACTCGTACACCCCGGCGCAGAACATTCAGCTGCAGTACGGCGTGCGTGTCGATGGCAACCGATTCGCCTCGCGGCCGACGTTCAACCCGGATATCGAGCGCGCATTCAGCGTTCGCAACGATCGCGTACCGAATGCCGTGTACGTGAGTCCGCGCGTCGGCTTCTCGTGGGCATACGGCACCGCCTCGCAGGTCGCCGGGTTCGAGGGCGCCGTGCGCGATCCGCGGGCAACAATTCGCGGTGGCATAGGTCTCTTTCAGAGTACGCCGAGCGCGGCGCAGATCGGCGTGGCGATGGACAACACGGGCTTGCCGGGTGCGGCACAACAGATCGTGTGCGTCGGCTCCGCGGTTCCGCTTCCGGATTGGACGGAATATGCGGAAAACACCAATTCGATTCCGACACGCTGCGCCGATGGCAGTGTGAGCAGCGGACTCGCGAGCTTGGCGCCGAACGTGGCGCTGTTCGATCGGTCGTACGTCGCGCCGCGGTCGTTGCGATCCAACCTCCAATGGGGCGGCGGCATTCTCGGCAACCGACTTCTCGCCACTGCCGACGCGACCTATTCGCTGAACTTGAACCAGCCGAGCGTGGTCGACATCAACTTCGATCCGGCGGCGAAGTTCGCACTCGCCGACGACGGGCGCCCGATTTTCGCGCGCACGACGGGCATTGTCGCCGCGTCGGGAGCGATTGCGGCGGGTGAGGCGCGCGTCGATCCGGCGTTCGCCCGCGTGAGCGACCTTCGCTCCGACATGCGCTCCGACGCGCGACAACTCACGCTTCAGCTTCGGCCGACTGCGTTCAACGGAGCATTCGCGTGGTCGATCGCGTACGTCTACGCGAACACGCGCGAGCAGTTTCGTGGATTCGCGAGCACCGCGGCAAATCCGCTCGACGTCGGCTGGTCGCGCTCGACGCTCGACTCCCGTCACCAGTTCGTCTACACGCTCACGTACAACGCGTTCGATGTCGTTCGCCTGAGCTGGTACGGCTCCCTCCGATCGGGAACTCCATACACGCCGTTGGTCGCCGGTGACATCAACGGCGACGGAAATCAAAACGATCGCGCGTTCATATTCGACCCGGTGAAGGCGGCGGACAGCGCTCTTGCTACGGGCATGCGATCGTTGCTCGCGGGCGGCTCGGGGTCGGCGCGACGCTGTCTCGAGAGCCAGATCGGTCGAATCGCGGCGAGGAACAGTTGTCAAGGACCGTGGACGAGCGTGTCGAATCTCACGCTGTCGCTCAACCCGACGCGAGTTCGGCTGCCGCAACGAGCGACGGTGTCGTTTCAACTCTCCAACCCGCTCGGCGCCGCCGATTTTCTCCTCCACGGTGAGGACCGGCTGCACGGATGGGGACAACCGTTCGTGCCGACCTCTCAACTCCTGTTCATCCGCGGATTCGACGCGGCGAGTCGACGCTACTTGTACGAGGTGAATCAACGGTTCGGCTCTGCGGCGGTCACGCAGACGGCAACGCGATTGCCTGTCACGCTAACGGCGATGTTCCGCCTCGACGCCGGACCGACGCGAGAACGACAAGCGCTGACGTCGATGCTCGATCGAGGTCGTGTTGTGTCGGGACAACGAATGCCGGAGCCGCTGATCAAGGCGCTCTACGGCACGAGCGCAATCATGAATCCGATGGCGCAAATCCTTCGCCAGGCGGACACGCTCGCGCTCTCACCGACTCAGGCTGACAGCCTCGCCGTGCTCAATCGACGGTACGCCATGGTGCTCGATTCCATCTGGACGCCCGTGGCGAAATACCTCGCTGCGTTGCCGGACCGCTATGACCAGCGCGACGCGTACGAGCGGTACAGAACCGCGCGCGAAGCGACGGTCGATGCGCTGATCGAGCTCGCGCCGGCGATCAAGTCGCTGCTCGCGCGCGAGCAGTGGCGGCGTCTTCCGGCCACGGTCACGCCCTACCTCGACACACGCTATCTCGCGTCGGTGCGTTCGGGGACGGCGGGCACCGGGCTGGGCGCGTTGATGATGCCGAACGGGATGCCGCTTCCGGCCGGCGCAAGTAACGCCGCGTCGGCGGTGATCATGATGCACGGTGGGACACCTTGAACTCACGTCATACAGGCTTTGCTATGCGTATACTCTCATTGTTCATTCTCGCCGCTGTGTCGAGCGTGCCCGCCCAGCAGTCGCAGCCCGCGCCGATCGTGCGCCTCATCGCGGCGCCGGACGCAAAGAGTCCACCGGCGTTGGTTTCGCCGGTTGCCGTTCGGCAGTTGCCGAATGGAACGCTGCTCACGAACGACACGCAGCGACGGCAGGTGCTGCTGTTTGATCGCGACCTCCGGACGTTCACGATTGTCGCGGACTCGGCCGGCGGTGCGAAGAATTCCTACGGCGCCGGAGCCGGTGGAATCATCCCATACTTCGCCGACTCCACGTTGCTCGTTGATCCCGCCGGCTTGTCCATGTTCGTTATCGATCCGGCAGGAAAGATCGCGCGCGTCGCATCTGTCCCGCGCTCGCAGGACGCGGCTGCGCTCGGCACCAACACCGCGACCTCGCCGGGATTCGACGCCAAGGGACGTCTCGTCTATCGCGGCATCAGCCGAGTGAAGCAAGTGACGAACGGCGGCCTGACGATCGCGCAATTTCCCGACAGCGTCGACATCGACCGCGTCGATCTCGCCACGCGCCGAGTCGATACGGCGGCGTTCTACAAGATCTCGAAGACGAACATGATCGTCACCCAGACGGAAAAGGGCGTGTCGGTCGGCGCGGAAATCAACCCCGTGCAGACGATCGACGATTGGGCGGTGCTGGCCGACGGTTCGATCGCGATCGTGCGCGGTCTCGACTATCACGTGGATGTCGTGCATCCCGATGGCGCACTCACCAGCGCGGCTAAGATTCCATTCGACTGGCGTATGCTGGGCGACGACGAAAAAGTCGCCGTGCTCGACTCGGCGAAACGTGCGGTCGACCGAATGATCACCAATGGCGGCGGCGCCGCGATGATCGCGATGCACGGCGGAGGCGGCGCGGCAGCGGCAGGCGGACATGGCGGAGGCGGCGCGACGTTCGGCTCGAGCGGGGAGGGCAAGAACGTCCCGCCGACGATCAAGATGGTCAGCCCGAGCGCTCTCCCGGATTATTGGCCGCCATTCGGTCAGGGCGCGGCGAAGGCCGACGCCGACGGAAACCTCTGGGTGCGAACGACGGCAAACCGCGCGAACGCGATTGGCGGGCCGATCTACGACGTGATCGATCGAGCCGGCGCGCTGATCGACCGAGTTCAGGTTCCGCCGGGCCGCCAGATCATCGGCTTTGGAAAAGGTGGCGTCGTCTATATGGCTGCGCGCGACGACAGCGGCGCGTGGCTCGAGCGAACGCACCGATAGCTCGAGTTGCAGAAACTCACATACACATTCTCAGAGGAGTCTCAGATGCTCAACAGAATTGTGGCCGCAGGCGCTCTCCTGGTCCTTGGCGCCGTGCCGATGCTCGCGCAGGCGCCGTCTCCCAAAACGGCGCGTGCAGCCGACAAGGCGCCGGCCAGCTTCGTCGGCGAGTGGGAGGGTGCCTATCAGACCGATCATGGGCCGGGCGGACCGATGTCCCTCCGGATCACGAAGGACACCGCATGGAAAGCCACCGCGGACGTCATCTCGGGCAGTCAAACAATTCCCAACGTCATCACCAACGTTTCGGTCGACGGCAACACGATCGCCTGGACGCAGGAGCTGATGGGAATGACCTGTAAGGCCTCCGCGGTGCTCGACGGCGCGGAGTTGAAGGGCACGACCGACTGCGGCCATGCCTCGATGACCTACGCCATGCGAAAAAAGTAAAAAACGATCTATTGCCGTTGTTCGGGCTGCGGGACGATGCGAATGTAGGGCTTGGGTTCCTTCCATCCGTTCGGATAGATCTTCTTGGCATCGTCGTTCGAGACCGAACCGGCAATGATGACATCTTCGCCCTGCTTCCAGTTCACCGGCGTCGAGACCTTGTGCTTCGCCGTGAGTTGCAGGGAGTCGATCACCCGGAGCACTTCGTCGAAATTGCGGCCGGTCGTCATCGGGTAGGCGATGATCAATTTCACCTTCTTGTCCGGGCCGATGACGAAGACGTTGCGTACCGTCTGATTGTCGGCGGCAGTTCGTCCGTCGCACGTTCCTTCGAGATCCGCGGGCAACATCCCATACGCTTTCGAGACCTTGAGGTCAGTGTCGCCGATCATCGGGTAGTTCGGCGCTTGGCCTTGCGTCTCTTTGATGTCGGCCGACCAGCGTTTGTGGCTCTCGACGGGATCCACGCTGAGGCCAATCACCTTGGTGTGCCGGCGGTCGAACTCCGGCTTGAGCTTCGCCATGTAGCCAAGCTCCGTGGTGCAGACCGGCGTGAAATCCTTTGGGTGGGAGAACATCACCGCCCAGGAGTCGCCAATCCAGTCGTGAAAGCGAATCCTCCCCTCCGTGGTCTCCGCCTCGAAATCCGGCGCTACGTCACCGAGTTGCAGTCCCATGGTTTCCTCGCGCGTTGAGTCCGTGCCGTCGATCGGGCGAATACGATATCACACTCCAAATCCCGTTGCCAGATAATCTACTGTCGGGCTCGCTAGGCACCTCTGACACCCCACTCCGCTGGCCGGAGCACGCGGATTGGAGAGGCTTGAGACCGGTGACCGGACCGGCACATGCGGTGGTCGGCCTTCTTGCGTCGCCGGGTGTCGTTGCGTATCCCTAAGGTTCAGCCGCGGTGAATTCCGGAACATCTCTTGCGCTCGTTTATGCGGCGTACAGCTGTGTTCCCTAGCCGCAAACAATGCCGTGATACCAGTCGTCATCGGATCTGTCGTCGCCGTCCTACTCCTCGCGGTCGTCGTTCTCGCGATCGTGCTGGTCGCGCAATGGCGATCGGAGCAACGCTATTCGGCGCGCCACTTTCCCCTGATCATGCCAACGTATTCGGACAATACGTGGCAACCCGAGCCCTTCGAGGCCGAAGTGCCGGTGACCAGGGCGCCGCTCCTAGCCGACGTCGCGGCAAGTACGAAGACGCAGGTCGTCCAGCGATCTGGCTTCAACGAGGGAGCGCGTCTCGACGAGGGGCGGCGTTCTGAGATCCAACTGCATTCCGAGAACCGGGCGCACTACGAAAGCCCGGTGTACTTCGAGAATGAACCGCACGTGGAGAATGGTGTGCATGCGGACACCACCACGCCGCTCGATGAACAGGCGCCGGCCGAAACGGTTCGCTTCAACCGCCCGGTCGACGAGGTGCTCCAGCTCCTCCCAGGCCGACTCGAGGTGCTCGCGGGCGAAACGAGGCATCGTGAGATTCGATTCGTCCGCGCACCGGGCCAGCCGCCGCAGTTGATCCTTGGTCGCGATGCCGCTGGTTCGGCCCAGCACGTCGCGCTGCAGTCAAGTACGGTGAGCCGCCGCCACGCGCGTCTCGCTTACTCCAACGGTACGTGGGCTGTGGCGAATCTTTCGCAGACCAACCCGGTAGTAGTGAACGACGAAGAATTGTCGGGTGTTGATAGGGAACGACCGCTGGTCGACGGAGACCGCATCGAGCTCGGAGAAGTCGTTCTCCGCTTCCACGCACACTGAACGACCGGCACCACAATGGAGCAGCGTCACCGTAGCCTGGCCGGTCCACGCCTGTGAGCGCCGAGGAGATTCCCGCGGCCCTCGAGGTGGACTACGAAATCCTCCGCGAGCTCGGTCGCGGTGGAACGGCCGTGGTGTACCTTGGGCGCCAGCGATCCACCGGCGCCGAAGTCGCGATAAAGCTGGTTCGCTCCAAGTACCTCGAGGACGACGAGGCGCTCGCCCGGTTCGCCCGCGAGGCGCGATTCGCGGCGCAGCTCGAGCATCCGAACATCGTCCCCATGCACGCGGTATTGGACCTCGGCAGCGCCGGTATCGCGCTCGTCATGGGGCACGTCTCCGGCCGCACCCTCAAGCAACTCATTCACGACGAGAAGCCGCTGTCCATCGAGCGTGTCGAGTCAGTGTTCCGCGACATCGCCGGCGCACTCGCGGCGGCGCACGAGCTGGGAATTGTGCATCGCGACGTCAAGCCGGAGAACATCTTCGTCGACGACGAGGGGCACGCGCTGCTCGCCGACTTTGGAGTTGCGCGCTCGATGAGTGGCGACACGCAGCTCACGATGAGCGGCGTAGCGATCGGAACTCCGGCCTACATGGCGCCCGAGCAGATCGACGGCGTCGAGCTAGACGGCCGAGGAGACATCTATAGTCTGGGCCTCGTCGCATGGCAGATGCTCACCGGGCTTCGGCCTTGGGATGGAGAGAGTCTTTACGCCGTGCTCTATCACCAGAAGCACGAGTATTTACCCGACGTCCGCGAGATGCGTCCCGGCGTACCCGACCGAATCGCCGAAGTGATTGCGGTCGCGATCGAAAAAGAGCGCGACGCGCGTTGGAAAAACGTGGCGGAAATGGTCGCGGCCCTCGACAATCCCGGTCCGGTGCGGCGGCCGGTTGTCCCGGTGCCGGCGAGCACCGAGACGGTTCGCGTCATGCGCGTGGCGACCCCGCCGCGCGTCGAAACGACGGCGGACCCGTTCGAATCGCTGCTCACCGAGCTCGCGAACGATCAAGCGGTGTTCGCGACGCCGCCGCGCAGGCGATTCCTGTATGCCGGTGGAGCGTTGCTCGGCGTCGCGCTCTTGGCCGTGATCGGGACCGCGATGCGCGTGCGAGCAAACGACGCGTCTCGATTCGCGGAGTCGCCAACGCTTCCCGTGTCGGCGTCGGGCGATTTGGTCAAATCGACGACGACCGCCGCGGCTCCAGCCCCCGCGGCTTCTGTCGTGCCAGCCGCCGACACGACAAAGCAGCCGGTTGCCGACACTGCCCGCTCCGTTCCGGTGGCGATGCCGCCCAAAGGAGTCGCTGCCTCAAAGCTCGAAGTTCGTTCAGCGGCCGAGCCTGTGAAACCCTCGCCGTCGCCTTCGACCCAGCCGTCGACGACCAACGGCGCGACGACGGTGAACGCGGTGACGACGACGCAACCAACCGCGAAGTCATCCGCGCAGGCTCCCGCTGCCTCCAATTCGAGCGCCGCTGACGCGGCGAGCGCGCCTGCGTTGGTGACGCCAGCGACATCTCGCGTCAATATCGCGGCCGGTGGAGTGCACAGCTGTCTCGTCGGCGCCGACGGTCGTGCGTTTTGCTGGGGCGGAAATGAGCGCGGCCAGCTTGGGAACGCGGCCAACACGCGCGTCTCCACGCCGGCACCGGTCGGCGGCGACCTGCGCTTCTCGAGCGTGGCGTCGGGCCTGTCGCATAGCTGCGGGATAGCGCGTGGCGGCGCCGCCTGGTGCTGGGGCGACAACGGCCACGGTCAGCTCGGCGATCGTTCGGATACGACCCGCTTTGCTCCCGTTCGAGTCGCCGACGGTCACACCTTCCGGTCGATCGCCGCGGGCGCGTCGAGCACGTGTGGACTCGATGGCTCCGGCGCCGCGTGGTGTTGGGGAGCCAACTCGTACGGGCAGCTGGGCGAAGGCGGCACCAACGATCATGCGTCTCCGATGCCCGTCGTCGGCGGAAAGCACTATGCGAGCCTGAGTCTGGGTTGGAATTTCGCTTGTGCGCTCGACGCCGACGGGCGCGCATCCTGCTGGGGCAACAACAGCGCGGGTCAACTCGGCGATAACACTGATGTCGACCGTCGAGTTCCGGGGCCCGTTCATACGGAGCTCACGTTCATCGCCGTCACGGCGGGAAGCGCGCATGCGTGCGGCGTGACGGCGCGCGGTGATGCCTATTGTTGGGGAAAGAACACGAACGGCCAACTTGGCGACGGAACCACGACCGACCGATTTACGCCGGTGAAGGTGAAGAACGGCGTTCGCTTTGTCGCGATTGCCGCCGGCGCGGTGCACACCTGCGCCATCGCCGCGGGTGGCGACGCATATTGCTGGGGGCGGAACACTTACGGTCAACTCGGTGACGGCAGCACGACCGATCACAACGAGCCGGTGCGTGTGCTGGGCACGCACGCGTTCGCTTCGATCCGAGCGTTCGGGTCGCACACGTGCGGCACAACGGTCTCCGGCGAAGCGTTCTGTTGGGGATACAACTTGGATGGACAACTGGGTGACGGATCGCGCACGCATCGAACGCGCCCAGTGTATGTGGAGCCACCGGCGGGCGTATGAAGCGCGAAGAAGAGAAAGCAAATCGTCCCGCGCGCCGCGGGCGGTGGTTGATGCTCGGCGCCGCGACACTGATCACCCTGTCGTGTAGCAGCTCGACTGACACCGATCCTGGAATTGGCACTGGAGTCGCGGCGGTCGTCGTCAGTCCTCCCTCGTCGACGATCGCGGTCGGGGCGCAGCTCCCGCTACAGGCACAGGTCCAAGATGCGACCGGGAAGATTCTTCCCGATGCGGCGGTCGTTTGGTCGGTAAAGGACGCGGCGATTGCCAGCGTGTCGTCTTCCGGCGTCGTCACGGCAAAGGCGGTCGGAACGACCCAAGTCGCGGCGAGCTCGAATGGAAAATCCGGTATCGCCGCGATCACCGTGAACAAGATCCCGGTGGCGAGCGTTGTCGTGCGACCAACCCATGTGGACGCGGTCGCCGGTAGTAAGACACCGCTCACTGCTATCGCGTACGATGCTGGACAGAACCCGCTGACCGATCGCGCGATCATCTGGACGACCAGTAACGCAGGGGTCGCGACCGTTGATGCAACGGGCATGGTGACCGCCGTTGCCGCGGGATCTGCGTCGATCACTGGAACGAGCGAAGGAAAGAGCGACGTCGCCACGGTGAGCGTGACCCAAGGCCCTGCCGCGAGCATCGCCATCACGCCCGACGCGGTCTCGATGGTCGTCGCGCAAACCACACAACTCGCGGCAACGACGCGCGACGCGACCGGAGCCGTTGTCACTGGAACGCCGATCGTCTGGTCGAGCTCCAACACTGGCGTCGCGACTGTCGGAACAGACGGCACCGTGACGGCGATTGGAGTGGGAACGGCGACGATTACGGCGACGGCGGCGGGCCACAGCGCGACCGCGGCGATCACCGTAACTGCGACCGCCGTCGGCAGCGTCACCGTCCTTCCGACAACGATCACGCTTTCGCCAAATGCCACCGTGGCTATGTCGGTGACGGTGAAAGATGCGAACGGAGTGACCGTCACCGATCGTGTCGTCACGTGGTCGTCGAGCAACACGGCGGTAGCAACTGTCTCTTCCAACGGCACCGTTACTGGCGTGGCGGCCGGCCAGGCAACGGTCACGGCGACGAGCGGCGACAAGAGCGGTAGCGCCACCGTCACCGTCACCACGCCGGTCGGTAGCGTCGTCGTGACGCCGAGCACCGCCACGATCGCCGCCGCGAGCACGACGACGCTGACGCCGACCGTGAAGGATGCGAATGGAGTAGTTGTCACCGACAGAATCGTCAC
>Ga0070709_10002090_pt1 | contig 10810 bp, 10 predicted proteins | sample LARL51metaG_FD_65449 | JGI IMG/M metagenome (GOLD analysis project Ga0070709, IMG submission 65449) | Corn, switchgrass and miscanthus rhizosphere microbial communities from Kellogg Biological Station, Michigan, USA - LAR L5-1 metaG | ecosystem: Host-associated > Plants > Roots > Rhizosphere ...
CCCGCACTTCTGGCTGATGAACGTGCTGATGTTCTTGGCGTAGTCGGACGTGGTGGTGGACGGCAGGTACTTGACCGTGATGTTCGGGTTGGTGGCCGCGGCCGCCTGCATGCCCGCCCACGACGACTGGTTGAACGACTTGTCGTTGATGCCGCCGGTGTCGGTGACCATGCACGCCTTAAAGCTGGTCGTGCCCGTGCCCGAGCCTGAGCCCGAGTTCGAGGATGACGAACTGGGCTTGGCACACCCAGCAGCGAGCAGGGCCACCGCTGCTAGCACTGCCGCGGCCCGGAAAGCTTGTCTCACTTGCTACCTCCTAGTCCAGAGCGCCTGTCGCCCGCTCCGCCCCGACGGGGTCCCCACTGTCTCGTGCGGACTGCTGGCCCCTCCTCCGCCCGGAGCGCCCACGGGTGAAAGATCCCAGGCGCCTGCTTCGGGATGATCGCAGGCTAGACCTGGTCCGCCGTCCGGGGAAGGCGGCGGGCATTGATCCCTCGCGCCGTTGCCAAATCGCAACCGGATTTTCCAAGCTGCGGTGCGGAAGTGCGGGGATCGGTGAGCGGCCGGCACCGGTGAGCGAGCGGGAATGGCGTTTCCGGCGTTACGGATCACTGGCCGGGGCGCGGCCCCGGGTTGCCGCGGTGCCGCTGTTATCGTGACCGTCGGGAAGGGGTGCGATGGCTATCGACTGGCCAGCGCTGCGGTCCGCCGCGGCGCAGATGACGCAGCGGGCCTATGCGCCGTACTCGCGGCTGCGCGTGGGGGCCGCGGGCGTGGCGGACGACGGCCGCGTCGTGACCGGCTGCAACGTGGAGAACGCCTCTTACGGGCTCACCCTGTGCGCCGAATGTGGCCTGGTCTCCGCGCTGCACGCCACCGGCGGCGGCACCCTGGCCGCGGTGAGCGTGGTGAGCGGCGACGGCCAGCGGCTGCTGCCCTGCGGGCGCTGCCGCCAGTTGCTCATGGAGGCGGGCGGCCCCGGCCTGCTTGTGGACACCGCCGCCGGCCCGACCGAGCTGGCCCGGCTGCTGCCGTCGGCGTTCACCAGCGCCGATCTGCCGAAGCGCGAGGACTCCGGTGACTGAGGCAGGCGGCCACGTCCCGCCGGCGGACAGCGGCCGGCAGGCCCCCGCCGCGGTCGATGTGATTAGGGCCAAACGAGATGGCGTGCCACTGTCCGCCCACGAGATCGACTGGGTGATCGGCGCTTACCTGCGCGGTGAGGTGGCGGAGGAGCAGATGTCCGCCCTGCTCATGGCCATCTATTTCCGTGGCCTGGACCCGGCCGAACTGCGCGCCTGGACCGCGGCGATGATCGACTCCGGGGAGCGGCTCGACCTGTCCGGGGTCGGCCTGCCCACCGTGGACAAGCACTCCACCGGCGGAGTCGGCGACAAGGTCTCGCTGATCCTCGCCCCCCTGGTAGCGGCCTGCGGCGCCGCGGTACCGCAACTGTCCGGCCGCGGCCTCGGGCACACCGGCGGCACCCTGGACAAGCTGGAGGCCATCCCCGGGTGGCGGGCCGCCCTGTCCAACGAGGAGATGCTCGCCGTGCTGCGGCGGGCCGGCTGCGTCATCTGCGCCGCGGGCGCGGGCCTGGCCCCGGCGGACCGCCGGCTCTACGCGCTGCGCGACGTGACCGGCACGGTCGAGTCCATCCCGCTCATCGCCAGCTCGATCATGTCGAAGAAGATCGCCGAGGGCACCGGTGCCCTGGTGCTCGACGTCAAGGTGGGCAGCGGCGCCTTCATGCGCCGGGAAGAGGACGCGCGGCTGCTTGCGCAGACCATGGTGGCGCTCGGCACCGAGTCCGGGGTCCGTACCACGGCGCTGCTGACCCGGATGGACACCCCGCTCGGCCGGGCGGTGGGCAATGCGATCGAGGTCGAGGAGTCCGTGGCCACCCTGGCTGGATACGGGCCATCCGACCTGGTCGAGGTGGTCCTCGCGCTGGCCAGGCAGATGCTGCGGCTCGTAGGCATCGACGCCGACCCGCAGGAGGCGCTGGCCGACGGGCGGGCGCTCGCCCGCTACCGCGAAATGATCTCCGCGCAGGGCGGGGATCCGGACGCCCCGCTGGCGGTGGCCCCGCACATCCGGACGGTGCCGGCGCCGGCCGAAGGCTGGCTGGGGCGCCTGGACGCCCGCGCTGTGGGCAACGCCGCCTGGCGGCTCGGCGCGGGCCGGGCCCGCAAGGAGGACCCGGTCAGCGCCGCCGCGGGGGTGCTCTGCCTGGCCAAACCGGGCGACTGGGTGCACGAGGAGGAGCCGTTGCTCGAACTGCGCGCCGACGACGAGTCCCGGTTCGACGCCGCGCTGGCCGCCTTGGGCGATGCCTTCGAGATCAGTCAGGACCGCCCCGCGCTGCCCGCCCCGGTCATCGACCAGATAGGCGGGTAACGGCAGCCGCCTCGAGGTGTGAGAATAAACGAATGCCCAGCTTGGAAGAGATCCGCGCCGCGCCCAAGGTATTGCTGCACGACCACCTGGACGGCGGCCTGCGTGCGGCCACGGTGGTGGATCTGGCCCGCAGCATCGGCTACGACCGCCTGCCCAGCGACGACGTGGACGAGGTCGCGCTCTGGCTGCAGCGGGGCGCCAGCCGGGGCCACCTGAACCTGTACCTGGACGCGTTCCAGCACACGCTGGCGGTCATGCAGACCCGGGAGGCCCTGATCCGGGTGGCCGCCGAATGCGCGGAGGATCTGGCCGCCGACGGCGTGGTCTACGCGGAGGTCAGGTTCGCGCCGGAACTGCACGTGGTCGGCGGGCTGAGCCTCAACGAGGTCGTCGAGGCCGTGCTCGAAGGGTTCCGCCTCGGCAGCGAAGGCCGGGGCATCACGATATACGCCCTGCTCACCGCCATGCGCACCGCGGCCCGCTCGCTGGAGATCGCCGAACTCGCGGTCCGGTACCGGGACCGGGGCGTGGCCGGGTTCGACATCGCCGGTGCGGAGGCAGGCTGGCCGCCCAGCCGGCACCTCGACGCGTTCCAGTACGTGGCGCGGGAGAACTTCCACATCACCATCCACGCTGGCGAGGGCTTCGGGCTCCCGTCGATCTGGGAGGCGCTGCAGTGGTGCGGCGCGGAGCGCCTCGGGCACGGGGTGCGCATCGTGGATGACATCCGGGTCTCCCCGGAGGGCACGGTGGAACTCGGACGGCTGGCCAGCTACGTGCGGGACCGCCGGATCCCGCTGGAGATGTGCCCCACCTCCAACGTGCAGACCGGCGCCGCCGCCTCGATCGCGGAGCACCCGATCCGGCTGCTCCGCCAGCTTTCCTTCCGCGTCACGGTGAACACAGACAACCGGCTGATGAGCGGGGTGACGCTGTCCTCGGAGTTCCACCGCCTGGTCGAGACGTTTGGCTACGGCTGGTCGGACATCGAGTGGCTGACGATCAACGCGATGAAGAGCGCCTTCGGGCACTTCGACGAGCGACTCAGGATCATCAACACGATCATCAAGCCGGGCTTCGCCACCGCCCGCGCGGCCAGCGACTCGGTGGTGCGGATCCCAGGGCTGGGTAAGTAGCCAGGTATGCCCGCCGATGACCGTTACACCCGCCCCGGCGTCGATGTCGTGTCCGGAACCACGGTTCCGGCGCCCGGCGCCATGACCGACACCGCCCTGGCGGGCGTGCCGGTGCCCCCGGCGCCGGGGAGCGGCGCCGTGCTCTCCGACGCAGCGCTGCGCCGCGCGCTGCACGGGCTGCCCGGCGTGGATCAGACCGGCGCGCAGGCACGCGCGGCCGCGCTGGCGACCCGGTCGATCAAGCGGGAAGCCAAGCTCTGGGCGCTGGATATGGCGGTCCGGATGGTGGACCTCACCACGCTGGAGGGTGCGGACACCCCGGGCAAGATCCGCGGCCTGTGTGCCAAGGCGCGCCAGCCGGACCCGGCCGACCCGGCCGTGCCGCCGGTCGCCGCGGTATGCGTGTACCCCGACCTGGTCGCCGTGGCGCGGGCCGAACTGCCCGGCAGTTCGGTCGCGGTGGCCTCGGTGGCCACGGCGTTCCCGTCCGGGCGCGCCTCGCTCGCGGTCAAGCTCGCCGACGTGGCGGTGGCGGTGGACGCCGGTGCCGACGAGGTGGACATGGTCATCGACCGCGGTGCGTTTCTGTCCGGCCGGTATGCGCAGGTCTACGAGGAGGTCCGCGCGGTCCGCGAGGCCTGCGGGAACGCGCACCTGAAGGTCATTCTGGAGACCGGCGAACTGGCCACGCTCGACAACGTGTCCCGCGCCTCCTGGCTGGTGATGCTGGCCGGCGCGGACTTCATCAAGACCTCCACCGGGAAGATACAGCCGGCCGCGACGCCGGCGGTGGCCCTGGTGATGCTGTCTGCGGCGCGGGACTTCGCGGCGGCCACCGGCCGGCGGGTCGGCGTCAAGGTCGCGGGCGGCGTGCGCACCGCCAAGGACGCCGTCCGCTACCTGGTGCTGGTCCGGGAGACGGCCGGACCGGACTGGCTGTCCCCGGATTACTTCCGTATCGGCGCGTCCAGCCTGCTCAACGACCTGCTCATGCAGCGCAGCAAGCAACTCACCGGCGCCTACGCCGGCCCGGACTACTTCACCCTGGATTAGGGGAAGGGCCATCGCCTCGCTGCCGCCAACAGCGGCGAGCAGCCCTTCGGTGAGCGGTCGGACGCGAAAAGCCGACCTCTGGTATGACGGGGACCAAAACGACCGTAAATCAGGCCGGCCGCGGAGCCTCTTTTAACTGATTATTGCTGTTACTTTGCTCATACATTAGGTTCTGTCGCCGCGCGGGCGATTGAACTGTGATCGATATGCGGCCATCTTTGACTTGTGTACGACCGCATGATTTTTCTGCCGGTAGTTCCGCCACCAATCGATGATTACCTCATGCCGGGCGAAGGGGTAGTTGTTGCCGTCCGGCAGCACCCGGTGGTCCTTTTCTGGCGGGTAGCGCTGGTCCTCCTGGGGCTGGCCGGGGCGCTTGCCCTGACCGCAGGCGTCACCGGAGGCAGCGGTTTCCAGTGGGTGATCTGGCTGCTTTATCTGGCGCTGGTGGCGTGGGCGGGATGGCGGATCATCGACTGGCGGCGCACCTACTTCGTAATCACCGAAAACCGCCTAATGCTGGTCACCGGGGTATTTAGCAGGCAAATTGGGATGATGCCGCTGGGAAAAGTGACCGACATGAGGCTGGAACTGACACCCCTAGGCCGGGCCCTGGGATACGGCCAGTTCGTCGTCGAGTCCGCCGGGCAGGAACAAGCGCTGCGCAACGTCCGGTTTGTACCGTATCCCCGGGCGCTGTACCAGGAGATACTCGCCATGATTTTCCCGGGAAAGTCCTCGGCTGGATCTGGCGGGGACGGCTCTTCCGGGTCAGCCGGGCCGCCGGGGCCACCTGGCCCGCGCGGCCCTCGCGGCCCGCAGGGGCCGCCCGGGCCCACCAGGCCTGCCGATCGCCCCGGGGACGACCCGGGATTCTAGCCGCGTTACCCGGTCACCCGCTCGCGCACGGCGGCGCCCTCTCGGGGTAGGTTGACGAAGCGGAGATAAGTGGAGGCCAGGCGCACATGGGCGGTAAACCAGCCTCGCCGGTCGCGGCCGGGGGGACGGGCCAGGATCTGCGGACGGGCGCGGACTGGGAGTACGCGCCCGCTCCGGAGTCACGCGACATCGTTTCCATCCAGAGTGAGTACGGGCTGTTCCTCGACGGTGAGTTCGTCGCGCCGCGGAGCGGGGAGCACTTCGCCACGATCAACCCAGCGTCCGAGGAGCCACTGGCCAGCGTCGCCCAGGCGGGCCAGGAGGACGTGGACCTGGCGGTCGGGTCCGCCCGCGAGGCCCACGAGCGGTTCTGGGGCACGATGCCCGGCCGGGAACGGGCCAAGTACCTGTACCGGATCGCGCGGGCGATCCAGGAACGGGCCCGCGAGTTCGCGGTGCTGGAGAGCCTGGACAACGGCAAGCCGATCAAGGAATCCCGGGACGTGGACGTCCCGCTGGCGGCGGCGCACTTCTTCTATCACGCGGGCTGGGCGGACAAGCTCGGCTACGCGGGGTTCGGCGAGGACCCGCGCCCGATCGGCGTAGCGGGGCAGGTCATCCCGTGGAACTTCCCCCTGCTCATGGCCGCGTGGAAGCTGGCACCCGCGCTGGCCACCGGGAACACCTGCGTGCTCAAGCCGGCCGAGACCACGCCGCTGTCCGCGCTGCTGCTCGCCCAGGTGATCGCCGAGGCCGACCTGCCCCCCGGCACAGTCAACATCGTCACCGGGGACGGCCGCACCGGGCGGGATCTGGTCGCTCACCCGGGCGTGGACAAGATCGCCTTCACCGGGTCCACCGAGGTCGGCAAGGAGATACAGCGGACGATCGCCGGCACCGGCAAGAGGCTCACCCTGGAACTGGGCGGCAAGGCCGCGAACATCGTGTTTGACGACGCCCCGATCGACCAGGCGGTCGAGGGGATCGTCAACGGCATCTTCTTCAACCAGGGCCATGTATGCTGCGCCGGTTCCCGGCTGCTGGCCCAGGAGTCGATCGCCGACATGCTGCTCGACCGGCTCAAGGCACGGCTGGAGACGCTGCGCCTGGGGGACCCGCTGGACAAGAACACCGACATCGGGGCGATCAACTCGCGGGAGCAACTCGACAAGATCACCAGCCTGGCCGCGGCCGGGGAGGCCGAGGGCGGCCAGCGCTGGTCGCCGGTGTGCCCGCTGCCCGCCCGGGGCTTCTGGTTCCCGCCGACGGTGTTCAGCGGGGTGAGCCAGTCTCACCGGATCGTCCGCGAGGAGATCTTCGGGCCGGTTTTGTCCGTGCTCACCTTCCGGACCCCGGAGGAGGCGGTGGCCAAGGCCAACAACACGCCCTACGGCCTGTCCGCCGGGGTCTGGACAGAGAAGGGAAGCCGGATCCTCTCCATGGCACAACAGTTGCGCGCGGGCGTGGTCTGGGCCAACACCTACAACAGGTTCGACCCGGCCAGCCCGTTCGGCGGGTACCAGGAATCCGGGTTCGGGCGGGAGGGCGGCCGGACCGGCCTGGCCGCGTACCTCCATGCCTGACGGTCACCTCCCGGGCGGCGAGGGCATCCGCCGACGGACCAAGCCGCGGGCCGGCCGGGCTGGGGCCAAGGCCCCCGCGAGCCAGGCGCAGGGGCCGCAGGCCAGTGGGGGGTCGCCCCCCCGGGCTAGCAGCGGCAAGGCGCGCAAGGCAAAGGCCGCCGACGCCCCGGCCGACAGCGTCACCGCCGGCGGCCGTGTCAGGCCGCGGGCCAGCCAGCCCGCCAAGCTGGCCGAGGCTGCCCCGGCGCCCACGGACGGGGGCGCGGCCAGCCGCGAAACCCGGTCCCGGCTCGATGTGCGCAAGACCTACAAGCTGTTCGTCGGCGGCGCCTTCCCGCGCTCTGAGTCCGGCCGCTCGTATCCGGTGGCCGGGCCGGACGGCACGTTGCTTGCCCACGCGGCGCGGGCCTCGCGCAAGGACGCCAGGGATGCCGTGGTCGCCGCGCGTAAGGCCGGTCCCGGCTGGGCCGGCGCGACCGCCTACAACCGGGGCCAGGTGCTTTACCGGGTGGCGGAACTACTCCAGGGCCGCGAGGCGCAGTTCGCGGCGGAGATCGTAAAGAATGAAGGTCTTTCGGCACGGGAGGCGGCGCGGACCGTTGCCGAGGCGATCGACAGATGGGTCTGGTACGCCGGGTGGCCCGACAAGGTCGCGCAGGTGGCAGGGGCGGCCAACCCCGTGGCCGGGCCCTACTTCAACTTCAGCGTGCCGGAGCCGACCGGTGTGGTGGCGGTCCTGGCGCCCGGCGGGTCCGGCCTGCTCGGGCTGGTCAGCGTGCTCGCCCCGGTGATCGCGACCGGCAACACGGCGGTGGTGGTGGCCAGCGAGGCCGCGCCACTGGCCGCGATCACGCTGGCCGAGGTGCTCGCCACCTCGGACGTGCCCGGCGGCGTGGTGAACATTCTGACCGGGCGGCTGGCCGAGCTTGCCCCCGTGCTGGCCGCGCACATGGACGTGAACGCGATCGACCTCACCGGCGCCCCGGCCGGCAGCCGTGCCGAGCTCGAACGGCTGGCGGCGGGTAACGTCAAGCGGGTGTTCGCCGCCGCCGACGACTGGGCCGCGGCGCCAACGCCGGCCCGGATGCTTGCCTTCCTGGAGATCAAGACCGTCTGGCACCCGGTCGGGGTCTGAGCCGTCAGGGCGGTGCCCCAGACTGATCGGAGCGCGCACGATGCCAGAACCCGTCATTTCCGTCCGTGGTGAGGCCACCCTCGAGGTCGAGCCGGAGATCGCGCTCGTCTGGGTCACGGTGGTGGCACGGGATGCCAACCGGCACCGCGTGGTCGAACTGCTGGCCGCGCGGACCGGCAAGGCCAGCGACACGATCAAGGGGTTCGGCGACGCGATCGAGAAGCTGGAGAGCCAGCCGGTCGTCGTGCAGCCGGTGTTCAAGGACGCCCGGGCCCGGGAGAAGGTCTCCGGCTACTCCGCCCGGGCCGGCCTCACGGTGACCGTCAGGGACTTCGCGATCCTCGGCGAACTGGTCACCGGCCTGGCCGACGGGGACCTGGTCACCGTGACCGGCCCGGACTGGCGGCTGCGGCCGAACAGCCCGGTGTACCGCGCGGCGCGGCTCGCCGCGGCCCAGGACGCCACCACGCGGGCGGGAGAGTACGCGGAGGCGTTCGGCGGGCGGATCAACGGCCTGGTCGAGGCGGCCGACACCGGGATGCTCACGCCGCAACGGGGGCCCGTGGCGTTCGCGGCCCGTGCGGTGTCCGCTGCCGGTGCCGCCGAGGGGCCCACGTTCGACTTCGAGCCCGCGAAGCAGACCGTGACCGCACAGGTCGAGGCGCGGTACACGATGACCGCGCCGCAATTCGGCTGACCCCACAACATCTGCCCACCAGGAACCCACCACCACCACCGCTGCCTGGCGGCCGGTCCTGCCCGCCCAGCCCCCACGGGCCGGGCCCTCTTCCCGACGCCGCTCCGTCGACTGCTTCACCCCGCTCACGGGGTGAGTTCGGCGGTGGCCTGTCCCTGAGCCAAGACGCTGCCGTCGTCGGACAGCACTTCGACGGTGACCCGGCCGCGGGCGGGAACCCGCCGTGCGGCCCGCCCGCGGCCGGCTCCGCGTGCCGCTGTGCCACCCAGGCCAGCACACGCGGCGTCGGTGAGGTCATCCATGAAGGAGATCAGCGGGCGGTCCAGGTGGCCGGCGAGCCAGCGCTGCGCGATCGAGTGCGCCGGGCCGCTGACGATCGCCGTCGTCAGCAGCATCGGCCGCGGGCGGATCTCCCCGCTGGCCACCAGCGGGGCCATCCACTGGCGGAACGCGGATGCCAGGTCACGGTTCCGCGCGGCGAGTTCGGCTCCGGCGGTGGTGTCCCAGTCCAGGTGCCCGCGTGCATAGATGAAGCGGGCCAGGTCGGCGTTGCGCTCGGTCCAGGTGAGCTGGTGTTCGAGCACGGCGCGCACCGCGGCCCGCAGGGACTCCGGTTCGCGGCTGACCAGGTCCCACAGGCCCTGCTGGAACGAGGCGAGGGCCTCCACGTGCAGGGCGCCGGCGATGGCCTCCTTGGACGGGAAGTGGTGGAACAGCGCGCCGTTCGAGGTGCCGCTGCGCTTCCTGATCGTCGCGATCGTCGTCTGCTCGTAGCCGTCGGCGAGGAAGCACGCCAATGCCACATCCATGATGCGGCGGCGGGTGTCGGTCGGTGCCATCTCCTCTAGAGTAACGCTCCGGAGCGTCGCTCTGTCACCGTGGGCGGGCGCGTAGTGGAGTAAAACTCCGGAGTAATGCTCTGTTAGGGTGACGCTATGGACGACTATGAGCTGGCCCAGAAGTACGAGACAGTCAACCTGTACCGCCGTGGCGGCGCGGCGAAGATCGAGCTGAACCGGCCGGAATCCCGGAACGCGTGGAACACCCAGTTCTCGGTGGACCTGCTTGCCGCCTTGCGCGCGGCCGGCGACGATCCCGGCGTCCGGGCGGTGCTCGTCACCGGGGCCGGCAAGGCGTTCTCCAGCGGAGCCGACCTCAGGGAGAACCTCGCGGACCGTACCGAGGGCGGGGTCCCCGACGTGTACGGCAGGCTGACGCAGCGGTATCACCCGATCATCATGGGGATCCGGGAGATGCCCAAGCCGGTGGTGGCCGGGGTGCACGGCGCCGCCGCGGGCATCGGGCTGTCCCTCGCGCTCGCCTGCGATCTCGTGGTCGCCGCGGAATCGGCGTTCTTCCTGCTCGCGTTCGTCAACATCGGCCTGGTCCCGGACGGCGGCTCGTCCGTGCTCGTGCCCTCGCGGATCGGTTTCGCCCGCGCCGCCGAGTTGTCGATGCTCGGTGAGCGGCTTCCGGCCAGCCAGGCACTCGACTGGGGCCTGATCAACCGGGTATGGCCGGATGAGGAGTTCCCGGCCCGCGCGGACGAACTGGTTGCCCGGCTCGCGGCGGGGCCGACCAGGTCCTACGCGGGCACCAAGCGCCAGCTCAACAAGTGGCTGTACGACCAGATGGATGCCCAGCTTGAGCTGGAGGCCCGGATTCAGCAGGAGTCGGCCGGGTCGGCCGACTTCGTGGAGGGGGTCACCGCGTTCGCCGAGAAGCGCGCGCCGAACTTCACCGGTTCCTGACGGGCCCGCCGTCGGGTCCTGAGGGTCGAGCCGTCAGATCTCGCCGAACAGGCGGTCACCGGCGTCGCCCAGCCCGGGCACGATGAAGCCGCGGTCGTTCAGTCGTTCGTCAAGGGCAGCCGTCACCACGCGGACCGGGATGGGCCGTTCGCCGGGGAAGGCGGACTCGAGGCGGG
>Ga0070709_10002091_pt1 | contig 10808 bp, 9 predicted proteins | sample LARL51metaG_FD_65449 | JGI IMG/M metagenome (GOLD analysis project Ga0070709, IMG submission 65449) | Corn, switchgrass and miscanthus rhizosphere microbial communities from Kellogg Biological Station, Michigan, USA - LAR L5-1 metaG | ecosystem: Host-associated > Plants > Roots > Rhizosphere ...
ATGTCGGTCGGGGCGCGCATCGTGATCGACACCGGCGGCAACCGCTTCATTCCTTGCGAGGTGATCGGCTTCGCCGGCAACAATGCTGTCGTGATGCCGTTCGCGGGCCTTGAAGGCGTGCGGCGCGGCTGCCGCGCGGTGATTGCCAATGCGGCAAGCCAGGTGCGGCCGGACCCGTCCTGGCTCGGGCGCGTGCTCAATGCGATGGGCGAACCGATCGACGGCAAGGGGCCGCTGACACAAGGGCCCTCGCCGATGTCGTTCCGCAACCAGCCGCCGCCGGCGCATGCGAGGAAGCGGGTCGGCGCACCCCTCGATCTCGGCGTTCGCGCCCTCAATACTTTCCTCACGACTTGCCGCGGCCAGCGCATGGGCATTTTCGCAGGGTCCGGCGTCGGCAAATCGGTGCTGCTCTCGATGCTCGCGCGCAATGTCGACGCTGCCGTCACGGTGATCGGTCTTGTCGGCGAACGCGGCCGTGAGGTGCAGGAGTTCCTTCAGGACGATCTCGGCGAGGAGGGCCTTGCCCGTTCCGTCGTGGTGGTCGCGACCTCCGACGAACCCGCTTTGATGCGGCGGCAGGCGGCGTATCTGACACTCGCCATCGCGGAGTATTTCCGCGACGAGAACCAGGATGTCCTCTGCCTGATGGACTCGGTCACGCGCTTTGCGATGGCCCAGCGCGAGATCGGGCTCTCCGCCGGCGAGCCGCCCACCGCCAAGGGCTATACGCCGACCGTATTCACGGAACTGCCGAAGCTGCTCGAGCGTGCAGGCCCGGGCGTCGGGCAGGGCACGATCACCGCCGTCTTCACCGTGCTGGTCGATGGCGACGATCATAACGAGCCGATCGCCGACGCGGTCCGCGGCATCCTGGACGGACACGTCGTGATGGAACGCTCGATCGCCGAGCGCGGCCGATATCCCGCCATCAACGTGCTGAAATCGGTCTCCCGCACCATGCCGAAATCAGCGGACCCGGCCTATTGGCCGGTGATTGAGCGCGGACGGCGGGTAATGGCGACCTATGCCGATATGGAGGAACTGATCCGGCTCGGCGCCTACCGGGCCGGCTCGAGCGCCGAGGTGGACGAGGCGATCGGCCTGCACGAGCCGCTGGAGGCGTTCCTGCGCCAGGCCAAGGACGAGGTGTCGAATATGGCCGAGGGCTACCGACAGCTCGAGCAAATCCTGGGGCGCTTGGAAACGGAACGCTAACTTTGTCGCGCCATGATCCCAGAACCGTTTCAGGCCGGCGGGGTCCCCCACGGGAAGCCGGCCTTGTCCCGCGCCTTAAAGGGACTTCTGGGGAGTAAGAGTCGATGAAGTCACGCGAAACGCTGATCCGCCTGAAGAAGTTTCAGGTCGACGAGAAGCGCCGAAGGGTCGCCCAGATCGAGGGCATGATCGCCGATTTCCAGCGGATGTCGGTTGACCTCGAGCGCGAAATCCAGTCCGAACAGGAGCGCGCGGGGATCAATGATCCCTCGCACTTCGCATACCCGACCTATGCCAAGGCAGCGATTCAGCGCCGCGAGAACCTGACGCGTTCGGCCGATGAATTGCGCGTCCAGCTCGAAGACGCCAAGGCGCTGTTGTCGGAAGCCTATGAGGAACTGAAGAAGGTCGAACTGCTCGACGAGCGCGATCAGGCGCGCGAGCGCGCCGAAGAAAACGCCCGCGAACAGGCCGATCTCGACAGCATTGGCCTGATGCGCGCCCGTCTCGGCGTCGCCTGAGGCTCTGGCCAAAATCCAATCAACCATGAGACCCGGGCCTGCCCGGGTCTTTTGCTGTGCGCATTGCAGGTCCACGCGCGGGATTCGACTTCCGTCGAAAGCACTCTGCCGTGACCGGAGTGGTAAAGCGAACTCAGTTCGTTTCAGTCATAGTCACGTAGCTGGCTGTGGCTTGGCTCGCCTGATTTCCCCAAGGTTACAGGATCGTCAGAGGTATTTGGTGGACCGGTGGGCCACAGGATATGCTACGACAGCATCCGAGGTTCCCGGCGAAGCAGGCGATGGGGGATCGCGATTTGGGGAAAGGCTGAATGCTGACGCCGGCTGAGCTGGTCTGGCTGATTGCAGCGGTTGCAAAAGGCGATGAGGCGGCGTTCGAGCGCCTCTATGCCGCGACGCGCTCGAAACTCTACGGCGTGGTCCTTCGTATCTTGCGCAGACAGGATCTCGCAGAGGAGGTCGTTCAGGATACCTACGTCAAGATCTGGAACAGTGCCGGACAGTTCAATCCCGGCGTTGCATCGCCTATCACGTGGATGGCCTCGATCGCCCGCAACAGGGCCATCGACCTCGTGCGCAAGCGAAGCGAACTGTCGATCGAAGAAGAGCCCGCAGCGATGGAGGTCGCGGCCGATAGCCCGGATCCGCTGGCTCGCCGGGAAATGACGGAAGAATTGAAGCGGTTGCTGGAATGTGTGGGTCGGCTCGAGCCGGACCGCCAGAAACTCATACTGCTTGCCTATTACAACGGCTGGAGCAGGGAGCAATTGGCGGCCAAGTTCGCGGCGCCGGTGAACACGGTGAAGACGTGGCTGCGTCGCAGCATGCTGGACATACGTGAGTGCCTCGGCCTGTAAGGCCGCGGCAGAGTGAGGTTTGGATTCTGGGATAGATGGAATACAGCGAAGACCATATCGCGCTCGCGGCTGAATATGCGATCGGCACCCTTGACGCCGACGAACGCGCGCAGGTCGAGACCATGATGTCCGTGGACAGCGAGTTCACGGCGATCGTGCGCGCCTGGGAGTACAGGCTCGGCGTGCTGAACCAGATGGTCGGCTCGATCGAGCCGTCGTCCGAAGTGTGGGAACGGATCAAGACTGCGGTCGGATGGACCGGCCAGCCGCGGGAACCGCTGGTCATGCCGGAGCCACCGCCGATTCCGCCGGCGACGCAGATCAGCGAAGCCGTCGCGTCGCTGGAATCGTCCATGTCAGCGCCACCGCCGATCGCACCGGAAGAGATGGAAGCGCTGGTTCGCGAGCACCCTGTGCCGCCGCCGATCGATGTCGCCGAGAGCGACATGCTGGTTCGCATGCCGCCGCGGGCCGAAATCACCGACAGCGACAACGTCGTCGCGTTGACCAGGCGCACGCGAAGCTATCGCAATATTGCGGTGGCGATGACCGCGATTGCCGCGGCGCTGCTCGCGCTGATCGGCATGCAGGTGATGTCGCCCCAGCTCGTGCCGGGCCTCGGTGGCAAGCCGCGCACGCAGGTGGTGGAGGTGAGGCCGACGCCGTCGCCAACCCCGCTGGCTCCTTCGCCGGTGCCATCGGCGCAATATGTCGCGCTGCTGCAGGGCTCTGCCGGCGGACCCGCGTTCATTCTCACCGTGGACACCGCGACCAGGAATTTCACCGTGCGCAAGCTCGGCGCGCCGCCGATCGACGCCAGCAGGAATTACGAGCTCTGGCTCATTTCCGACAAGCTGCAGAACCGGCCGCGCTCGCTCGGCGTGATCGGGGCGAGCGAATTCACCTCGCGCGCGCTGCTGGCGGGCTATGATGCCGACGTCATCAACACCGCCACCTATGCGGTGACCGTCGAGCAGTCCGGCGGATCGCCCGACGGCGCGCCGCATTCGCAGCCGGTGTTCGTCGGCAGGCTGATCGAGACGGTGCCCGCAACGCCCGCGCCTGCACCGACGCGGACGAGATAACCCCAGCGCACGCCTTCACTTCGGAAGACATTCCACGTTGTAGGCGATAATGAGCTGCGCCGGATCAGCCTTGCCTGTGGTCTTCAGATCTTCGAGGCCACGTCTCAGCTTGGCTCCCGCGTCCTTCAGGCTGTCTTCCAGCGTCGCCCTCGCTGTCTTGCATCGCTCTTCGCTCGTGAATTCCTGAAACACCACGGTTGGAAGCAGCCGCCACTCCGCCCTGTCGTTCGTAGCAGCCGGATTGACCGAGTAGGAGAACACATACATCAGGACCCACATCGACATGCTCCACGCGTGATGCGAGCGCGGCAGCGGCCCGCAGGCACGGTTTTCACGAGGAGGCGCGTCCCAAGCCATGATCTGGATCAATGGAGACGCCGCAGGTGCGCCGCATCAGCCGGGATCGAGACCGTGCTTCTTGAGCGTCGCCTGCGCGGCGGGCGCTGTCAGAAAGGCGATCAGGGCACTTGCGGCCTCCGTGTTCGTCGCGGCGCTGTGGATCGCGCCGGAGAACACGGTGAAATATTGGAGCGCGGAAGGCAGCGGCCCAATGATGTCGATGCCCTTGACGGGCAGCAACTCGCTCAACTGATGGAAGCCGATCTCGGCCTCGCCGGCCACGACCTTGTCACCGACCGGAACGTTATTCCCGGCAATCGCGGCCTTTGCCTTGACCTGATCGTAGATGCCGAGCTTCTGGAACATGTCCACGAGGTAGGTGCCACTCGCGCCCTCGGAGTAGCCGACGGATTTCGCGGCCAGCAGCGTCTCTTTCAGCGCGTCGGCCGAGCTGATGTCCGGCCGCGGTGCTCCTGCCCGAACCGCAACCGAGATCCCCGACCTGGCAAACACCGTGCGCGTGTTCGCGACGAGTTTGCCATCCCGGATCAGCGCCTGGGTCCCGCTGTCGCCCAGGATGACGACGTCGTGAATTTCGCCCGCCGAAATCCGCTTCCGGATTTCGGTCGTGCTCGACCAATCAAGCGTGACCTTGTGGCTGCTCGCTTTCTCGAACGCCGGGACCAATTCCAGATAGGCCTCCTTGAGTGCGCCCGAGGCGAGCAGCCTGATCTCCGCGCTCTCGCCAACGCCTGGGAGCAGCAACAAGGCCATCGCGGTGATGATCCATCGCAATCTCATCTGCCCTCCTGTCGCCCGCGGCGCTCTTCCCCTTGTGGGTGCAGCTATATGACTACATTCCCCACAGGAAGGGGAGAGCGTGGAAACTTGAGCATACCGCACAAAAAGAAAACGCCCGTGGGGAGCGGGCGTTTTCCTAGTAGTCGACTTGGGGGTAGTTGGGGTCTTCTACATATCCACATGGCGACTTTGGGGGGCTGGTAAAGAGCCACGTGAATTCCGTTAAATCCTTTCCCTAGCGAACCACCGAGGCGCCGGAACTCGTGATCACCACCGGCTGGCCGGCTTTGATGACGCGCGCCGTCTGGGTGTATTCGTCCGAATTGCTGCGGGCGGAGATGCCGAGACCGGCCACCCCGATGCCAGCAACGAGGGCAACGACCACGATCTTCAGGTGGGTCGTGCGATCAGCGCTGTAAATCGAGTGGTTCATCTGGAAGCCTCCTGCCGTCTTCCGCATCGAATTTTTTCGGTCTTGAATTTGTCGGGTTCGCCGACCGGCGGGTTCATTCCCCGCACGCTTCCAACGTATAGATTCCACTTCCAGTTTCGTAGTGGCGATCACAAGTCAGTGATCAGACGTGATATTTCGCGATCAAAATATGCCCAAAAATAGGAATAGGCCGTAAATTACAAGAAGTTAACGGCCATGCCACTGTTGCGGCGCAAAAATGGCGAGCGCGGCGCGCAAAATCAGAAATCAGTTGCCTGTTCTCGAAAAAGCACGACGTCCAAGTGCTTCGTTTTTTGGCATTTGCAATCGCCTGAACGTCTCGTGCATGAATTTTCGGCGACGACCTGCGTCGCCGGTAGGACAGCCGCCGAAAAGGCGCGCCGGAAGGAACTCCCCCGCATCAGTCGTGTCGACGAGCCGTCGCCCAAGTAGATTCAATGTATGGGCTCGAGTTGCTCTGGAAACGAGCGCGTGGCCGAGATGTTCCCGAGTCATCGTCATCGCGCCTTAGACGCTGCCGACCGTCTTCAACCGCGCGCGGGGATGAATTTCCGCCTGCGACAGCACGGTGGTTTGCGAGCGGAAGCGCTCCACCAGCGAGCGCACGAAGGGGCGGATCGCCGCTGACGTTACCAGCACCGGCGATTCGCCTTCGCGCGCGGCGCGCTCGAAGGCGTCGCGCACCGCTGCCATGAACTCCGACAGCTTCGACGGCTGCATCGCGAGGCTGCGGTCTTCGCCCTGGCCGACGATGGACTCGGCAAAGGCCTGTTCCCATTTCGCCGACAGTGCGATCAACGGCAGGTAGCCGTTATAGGTGGTGTTCTGCGCGCAGATCTGCCGCGCCAGCCGCGCGCGCACATGCTCGACCATCGCTGCGGGATTGCGCGAAAAGGCAAGCGCGTCGGCGATGCCTTCCAGGATGGTGGACAGGTCTCGAATGGAGATGCGCTCGGCGAGCAGCAATTGCAGCACGCGCTGAATGCCGGAAATGGTGACCTGCGCCGGCACGATGTCCTTGACCAGTTCGCTCTGTTCCTTCGGCAGTTCCTTCAGCAGTTTCTGCACCTCGCCATAGGAGAGCAGGTCGGACATGTTGGCCTTCAAGAGCTCGGTCAGATGCGTCGACAGCACGGTCGTGGCGTCGACCACGGTATAGCCCTTCAACGAGGCCTCTTCCTTCAATGATGCGTCGACCCAGGTCGCAGGCAGGCCGAAGGTCGGCTCGGTGGTGTGGATGCCGGGTATGCTGACCTGGCTGCCGCCCGGGTCCATGACCATGAACTGATTCGGCCAGATCTTGCCCTGGCCCGCATCGACTTCCTTGATCTTGATGACGTAGGTATTGGCCTCGAGCTGCACATTGTCGAGGATGCGCACGGCGGGCATCACAAAGCCCATCTCGATTGCGAGCGACTTGCGCAGCGCCTTGATCTGTTCGGTCAGCCGATCCTGTCCGTCGGGTCCATTGACCAGCGGCAGCAGCGCATAGCCCAGCTCGATCTTGAGGTCATCGATTTTCAGCGCCGCCGCGATCGGCTCTTCCGCCGCTTGCGCCGCCGCGGCTGCCGCCGGCGCCGCCGCCGCCTTGGCTTCCTCGACGGCCTTCGCGTTCTTGAACTTGCGCGCCTTCCAGGCCATCGCGGCTGCGCCGCCGCCGAGCGCGATGAACGGGATGGTCGGGATGCCCGGCAACAGCGCCAGCACGCACATCACGGCAGCTGCCATGCCGAGCGCCTGCGGATAGCCGGAGAACTGCTTGATCAGCGCCTTGTCGGCGGCGCCGGAGACGCCGGCCTTCGAGACCAGGAGGCCCGCCGCGGTCGAGACGATCAGCGCGGGGATCTGGGTGACGAGACCGTCGCCGACGGTGAGCAGCGTATAGGTCTGGGCGGCTTCGCTGAAGGAGAGGCCCTGCTGGGCAACGCCGATGATGATGCCGCCGATGATGTTGATGAACACCACGAGCAGGCCTGCGATCGCGTCGCCGCGGACGAATTTCGAGGCGCCGTCCATGGCGCCGAAGAAGCCGCTTTCGTCCTCCAGCGTCTTGCGCCGCTCGCGTGCGGCCTTCTCGTCGATCAGGCCGGCATTCAGATCGGCGTCGATCGCCATCTGCTTGCCGGGCATGGCATCCAAATGGAAACGGGCCGCGACTTCGGCGATGCGGCCCGAACCCTTAGTGATGACGACGAAATTCACGGTGACCAGGATCGCGAATACGATGATCCCGATCACGAAATTGCCGCCCATCACGAAATTGCCGAAGGCCTCGATGACATGGCCCGCCGCATCGGTGCCGTTGTGGCCGCGGGACAGGATCAACCGCGTGGACGCGAGGTTGAGCGACAGCCGAAGCATGGTCGAGATCAGGAGCGTGGTCGGAAATGACGAGAATTCCAGCGGCGTCTGGATGAACAGCGCCGTCATCAGGATCAGGATCGACATCGTGATCGATATCGCCAGGAACAGGTCGAGCACGACCGAGGGCAGCGGCAGGATCAGCACCACCAGGATGGTGAGGATGCCGAGCGCCAGCGCGATGTCGCCGCGTTTGATGATGGCGCCGATTTCACTGAGGGATGGGAAGCCGCCGCTGGATGCTGCCGTGCCCTGACCCGCCGTCACGTCGACCATATCAGCAGCGCCCCCCCGCGGATGCCGTTCACGAGCCCCAAGCGACTTCGCGGCGGCCGGAGGGCCACCGGTTCTAAAGTGAGGCACCGCGCTGGCGTCCACGGAGAATCTCCCCCGCTATACGCGATCGACGACACTCGACTTCACTCGGCAATTTTTGCCCGGTGTATGGTTAGCAAAGGGTTAATGCGGGTCGATTTTGCCTCTCCGATCGGGGTAATTCCGTCATTGCGAGCGGAGCGAAGCAATCCATACTTCCGCTTGCGGCGCCATTGGATTGCTTCGTCGCGGAGCCTGTCATCGGGCCGCGCGTTCGCGCGGACCCGTTGGCTCCTCGCAATGACGATCAAATCGCGCGGCTCGCCGGGGCGTTGAACTTGCGAGCCCTATCCGAGACCAAGAACTGATCCATCAACGAAACGGTCCATCCTCATGAGACGTGTCGCCGCCATCATCTGCGCCGTGCTGCTTGCCGGCGCGACATTTTCGGCCGCATCGGGAGTCACAACAAAGCTTCCCGATGACAAGGCCTGGCTGATGCGGATGATGAGCTGCGAGGGCGAGGGCGTCAGCATGGAGCTCTATCTGCCGCAGTCGGTGATTTTTTCAAATCGCGCCGCCCCGGACGCATCGGGCATGCAACCGGGACAGGTCGTCATCGGCTACTACACGCTCGACCTGACCGACGCCAACAAGGGCAAGTCGCTGGAACCGGTGCGCGTCACGCTGAGCGCGGACAGGAAGACGGTGACCGTCGATCAATATACGCGAGGTCTGCCGCCGACCCGCATTCCGGTCAAAGGCGGCACCGTCGACTTCGACCAGCGCTTCGGCACCGGAGCCAAATGCGGTCCGTTCCAGGCGCAGGATCCGGACTACGGAAACAAGCGGTGAGGCAAGGGCTTGAGGCAAGGGCTTGAGCATCGGCGCGGCGCGCGCTTGCCCCGCAACGCATCCCTGCATGCCTAATCTCGCGCCAATGTGGGTTGACCTTTGAGGTATGGGCGGCGAGTTTGCCGCCCGTGCACGCCCCTTCCGGACATTCCCGAGATTCCTCCGCCTTCATCCCTGACTCCGGTCAGGCCTGGGTGCGGTTGTTCGTCGTTCTCCTGATCGCCTCGATCGGTGCGGTCGGGATGTGGTCCGTCGTTGTTGTGATGCCGACGGTGCAGGCCGAATTCGGAGCCAGCCGCGGCGCGGTTTCGCTCGCAACCACCATGATCTTCATGGGCTTTGGTTCTGGCGGCGTGGTCACCGGGCGGATCACCGACCGCTTCGGCATCATCGCGGCGATGGCGCTCAGCATCGCTTTTCTCGGCGTTTCCTTTGTGCTTGCGGGCCTCGCGGCTACGTTGTGGCAGTTCAACCTGGTCTATTTCCTGATCGGGCTCGGGACGTCGGCGACCTTCGCGCCGCTGATGGCCGAGGTGTCGCACTGGTTCGAGCGATATCGCGGGCTCGCCGTGACCATCGTGGCGAGCGGCAACTATGTCGCGGGCACCGTGTGGCCGCCGCTGGTCAATTATGGCGTGCAGGAAATCGGCTGGCGCTGGAGCCATATCGCGATCGGAATCTTCTGCGCGGTGACGATGACGATCCTGCTCGTCGTGCTGCGCGCGATCATGGGCAGCGGCGGGGCGCGCGACCACGCCAATGCGCCGCCGCCGCAAGTCGACCTCAATCTCTCCACCAATACGCTGACGGTGCTGCTCTGCATCGCCAGCATCTCCTGCTGTGTGGCGATGGCGATGCCGCAGGTCCACATCGTCTCCTATTGCGGCGACCTCGGTTATGGCGTGGCGCGCGGCGCCGAGATGCTGTCGATCATGATGGGCTTCGGCATCATCAGCCGTATCGGCTCCGGCTTCCTCGCCGACAAGGTCGGAGGCCTGCGCACGCTCCTGATCGGCTCGATCGCGCAGGCCTTTGCGCTGCTGTTCTATCTGTTCTTCGACAGCCTGACGTCGCTTTATCTGATCTCCGCCATGTTCGGCCTGTTTCAGGGCGGCATCGTGCCGAGCTATGCCATCATCGTGCGTGAGGCGATGCCGGCGCGCGAGGCCGCGACCCGCGTCGGCATCGTGATCTTCGCCTCCGTGTTCGGCATGTCCTTCGGCGGCTGGGTCTCCGGCGTGATCTTCGACGCCACGGGCTCCTATGCCGCGGCCTTCGCCAACGGATTCGGCTGGAACCTCCTCAACGTAACGATCGTGCTCGGCTTGCTGATCCGCGCCCGCGGACGCGGCCGGCTCGCGATGGCGTGAGTCACAGAAACTTCACGACATCTACTTGAGATTGCGGCTTTCCTCGCGCGACACTGCGCGCCATCCGAGGAGGCGCGTACAATGACTGCATCCGAGAAGCCCGCACTGGCGTGCGACATCGTCATGAAGGGCGGCATCACCAGCGGCGTGGTGTATCCCCTTGCTCTGGTCGAACTTTCCAGGAAATTCCGTTTCGCCAACATCGGCGGCACCTCCGCAGGCGCCATTGCTGCAGCGGCAGCCGCCGCTGGCGAATACGGCCGGGGTAAAGCGGGCGCCGGCTTCGATCGGCTCGCGCAGATACCGCAGGAGGTCGGGCCCAACCTGCTGTCGATGTTCCAGGCCAAACCGGCACTGAAGCCACTCTTCAACATCTTCCTCTCGGCCTTGAAGGCGAAGTCACAAGCATCTGCCGTCCTCATCGCTGCAATTCGCGGCTATCGGGCGAGCGCTGCGGCGGGTGTGCTGCCCGGAGCGATCATCGCTGTCCTTGCGCTGCATGATGGCTGGGGTGCTGGAGTTGTCCTGTTCGGCCTTCTGCTCGCACTCGTCGGCCTCGTGGTCGCCCTGATCTGGCGCCTGTGGAAGGCGGCCAACACCGATCTCGTGGCCAATGATTTCGGGCTTTGCCC
>Ga0070709_10002094_pt1 | contig 10805 bp, 11 predicted proteins | sample LARL51metaG_FD_65449 | JGI IMG/M metagenome (GOLD analysis project Ga0070709, IMG submission 65449) | Corn, switchgrass and miscanthus rhizosphere microbial communities from Kellogg Biological Station, Michigan, USA - LAR L5-1 metaG | ecosystem: Host-associated > Plants > Roots > Rhizosphere ...
GGCGGCCGGTTCGCCCACCGCTAAGAAACGCCAGGGGCTCCCCACCGCACAGCGATCCGCTGCCGGCCTGCCGACCGCAGCGTGTCCTCCAGTCGGCAGGACGCTGACCAGGGCGGGCCGACAAAGCCCGCCCTGGTCGCCCATGTCACCGCTCACCTCCGGCAGGACCACCCGATGAGAACAAGCGCTGAACCGCCAACCGCCACCGGGACACGACCGGAGTGGCGCGCCGCTGCGGGAGCCGGCCCGCGGCGCGGTGCTCGCCGGCAGCGGCAGCCGGTGATCGCCAGGCCCCGGCCGCGGCGCGGCCGGAAGGTTCTCCGCACCGTGGCATCGGCCGCCGTGGTCGCGGCCGCCTTCGGGTTCGCGCTCCCGCACATCGCGTCCTACCGCAGCGTGTGGGCCAGCCTGCAGGCGATGACCTGGCCCTACGCCGTGCTTATCGGCGTCGCGGCCGCCGCCAGCCTGGCCTCGTACTGGTTCCTGATCTGCGCGGTGCTGCCATCGCTACGGCTGCGGGAGGCGGCGGTGGTCAATCTCAGCTCCAGCGCCGTGGCCAACACCTTGCCCGCCGGCGGCGCGCTCGGCATGGGGGTCAGCTGGGCGATCCTGTCTAGCTGGGGTATCAGCACCGCTGACTACGTGCTGTACACCCTGGTGTCGGGCATCTGGAACGTCTTCGCCCGGCTTGGCCTGCCGGTCCTCGCGCTGCTGGTCCTGATGACGGCCACCCGGCCCGATGCCGTCCTGATCGCCGCCGCCGCCGTGGGCCTGGCCCTGCTCGCCGCCCTGGCGGCCGGGCTCGGCCTGCTGCTGCGCAGCGAGTCCTTCGCGCTTCACGCGGGCCAGACGCTGCAGCACGCAGCCGCCCGCGCCTGCCGACTGGCACGCCGGCAGGCGCCCTCCCGGATCGCCAGGTCCCTGGCCGACTTCCGCGACCGTGCGGCCGGGCTGCTGGCCGCGCGCGGCCGGCGGATCACCGTCGCCACCGTGGCCAGCAACCTCATCTTGTGGCTGGTGCTGCTGGCGTGCCTGCGCGGCACCGGCCTATCCCAGGCGCAGGTGCCGTGGCAGACCTCCCTGGCCGCGTTCGCGTTCGTCCGGCTGCTGACCGTCCTGCCCATCACCCCGGGCGGTCTCGGGATCACCGAGCTCGGCCTAGTGGGCATCCTGGCCGCAGGCGCCGGCCCGCGGGCCAGCGCACAGGTGACCGCCGCCGTCCTGTTGTACCGGGCCCTCACCTACCTGCCGCCCATCCCCCTCGGCGCAGCCGCCTGGCTGATCTGGCGGCACGCCCCCGCGCTCATCCACCCCACCCCAGCCACCGCTGCCCCGGCAAGCCTGCGAAGACGCGCGCACAACGGGCGGCAGCCACACCGGCCCCCGGCGGCAATGACCACCTTCGGACAGCCCCCGCCACTGACCTTGCCCGCGAGCGGATCAGGCACGGCCCGCCCTGGCGGACTGACCATCCGGTATCAGCGAGCCGGTAACAGCCAAGTTCAATACTGTGACGGGATTTTGGGACCGCCCGAGGACGGCTCTTCAGTACCCCAGCCGGTACGCACCGGCGCCGGCGCAGCCGAGCCGACCCGGCCGGGCATGACCTATCCACCCCGCCCTCGCCACGAGCGCCGAACTGCTGACGGCGCCAGCAGGGACCGGGACAGACTGGCGAGCTGCGCCAGCCCGCCGGGCCCATCGGTTCATCGCCGCTGGCCACGTGCTCAACTTGGATCCAACCGCGGAAGTTACCAAACGGGGCTGCGAGTGCTGCACGAGGCCGTGAAGATCCAGGAGCATCTGCCCGCCCAGGACAAAGTGCTCGGCAGCATGATCGGCAAGCTCGACGCGCGCCGGGCGTGAAAACTCTCTGGTGGTCTCATTCACCAGCGTTCAGCAGCGTTCGGCAGCGCTGACCTCGTGTAGCGGACCTTGATGGGTCTGCCCGGGTCCTGTCGCCAGCCGTGTTCGCGGGGTAGCGTGAGTATGTTGCTCCAGACCCTGGTGACTGGTGCGTGATCAGGCGGCTGCATCCAGGGGTCAGGAGCATTTTCGTGTACAGAAGTGCCGCGGCGGAGACGAGAGGGCGGTGGCTGGCCTGGCTTGTGCAGGCCGAGTTCCGGGGACTGCGGTGGTTCTCTTCCGCCCTGCGTGAGGCAGTCGCGCCGGAAACGGTGCGCCGCACGCGCCGCCAGCCGCATGCGCTCACGCGCCTACCGGTCCCGGTGACGATTCGCCGGCCGCTGATCAAGTCCGCTGCGGCGGTAAAGCCGGGAACGGCCGTGCGCCAGGCGCGATCCGTGTCCCCCGGCCGGCGGCGGCCGCCCAGCGTCCTCCCGGCACCAGCGACGTCGCCGCAGCCGTCCCCGCCTCCCGCGCCACTCCACCGCCGGTGAAAGCCAGATTGATCGGAGCAAGTGATGAGTCTGGCCGCCCGTGAGCAACAGATCCTCGACGGCATGGAAACTGCGTTGCAGCCGGGGAGACCCGCCTGACGTCGATGTTCGCGATCTTCACACGGCTGTCCAGCGACGAAGAAATACCCGGGACGGAGGAGCTGGCGGTCCGGTCCCGGCGGCCGCGGAGTTGGCTGAGGGCACCGCGGGCCGCGGGCCGGTATCCCCGGAATGCCCGGTGGCGGTCAACGTCGCGGGCCCGGTGGGCGACAGGCCGGCCGACCGCGAAGCTGCGTGCGATCGCGCTGATCCCGGTCGCGCTCGCGGCCATCGCCTCCGTGGTGCTCGTTGGCGTGAGCACGGCCAGCGTGCGCATGTGCAGGCCGGTAAACGCCGTGCACACCTCCGGGCTTGCGCTCAGCCGGGCCAGTACCTGCCAGCTATCCCCGCCGGTGCCGACGCCAAGGCGCGGCCCCTGAGCAGCACCGTCACCCGATCAGAGGCAGAGCATCAGCGCCGGCTGCCCACAGGTTCAGGAGTTGGGAGACGAGCACCGTGACCGACATCGGCCGGCGCCGCGCCGACCGTCTGCGTGTCATGAACGCGATTTACGAAGCGGCCGAGGGAAGCCGGATGTCCCATGTCAGCGGCGGCTGGCTGCTGGAGCACCTGGGGCTGTCCGATGAGGAGCTCGGCGGCATCTGCAGGTATCTGGAGGGCGAGCACCTGATCACGGCCGGGCAAGAGTACTGGGGCCACCACACCCCGTTCATGATCTTGCTGACCCACGCCGGTATCGAGGAGATGAAGCGATCCCGCGCGGCGCCGCACCAGGCAACCGCGCATTTTCCCCCGATCTCGGTGATCCACATCGAGGGTGATGCTATCGGTTCTGCTATCCAGGTCGGTGGCCCCCGGGTCCGCCAGGCTGTACCTACCGGTGAGCTCAACCCGGACAATGTTCGCGAGATCGTGGGCAAGTTCGAGGCCCAGGCAGCCTCGCTGCCTCTTCCTGACGGCGACGCCGCGCAGCTTCGCGCGGACATGGCGGCAGTCAAGGCTCAGATCGGCTTGCCCGCGCCGGATCACTACACCATCCGCGGGCACCTTCGGTCGGCGCGTGCGCTCCTCGAACACGCCACAGGCGCAGCGGCCGCCGGCCTCCTTGATCTGCTCCGGAACACGCATCTTTGAGTCGACGAACCAGTTCCTTGCAATGTAGATCTACAGTGTTGACGTTACTTTAGCTGCGATGTTACTGTAGGTCTACAGTGTAGTCCATTGGAACGCACCGTGATCGTCATCTCGGGCTCGTCATCCTGGTCGCCGCAGTGATCGCACACCTCGCGTGGGCGCACTGGCGGAGCCGCGGTGCGACCGGGCACACAGCTCCGCCCCAGTTGGACGACCCGGATGTGAACCTGTTTCAGCCAAGGAGAACCGCTATGAGACGCAAAACCTTCGACATACTGGTCGCCACCGCCGGCCTGTTCCTGGCAGTCATGCTGATCGTGTCGGGCGTACTGCTGACCTGGGCCCATAACTTCATCGGGAACGAAGTGCACACCCAGCTCGCTGCGCAGCAGATTTACTTCCCGCCCGCGGGCAGCCCGGCCATCAAGGCTCCGGAGTTCGCCGCGATGCACCAGTACGCCGGGCAGCAGCTCACTACTGGCGCCCAGGCCGAGGTCTACGCGGATCACTTCATCGCCAATCACCTCAAGGAGATCGGCGGCGGCAAGACCTACGCCCAGGTCAGCTCTGAAGCCCTGGCCAGCCCCGGCAACGCCAAGCTCGCGGCCACCGCCAAAACCCTGTTCCAGGGCGAAACGCTGCGCGGGCTGCTGCTCAACGCCTACGCCTTCGGCACCATGGGCATGATCGCCGGCATCGCCGCGATCGCCGCGTTCATCGCCGCACTGGTCATGCTGATCCTCGGCGGTCTCGGCCTGATGCACGCCCGCCGCGTGTCCCCGGCAGCCGAGATCCTCACCGGGCAACACGGCAACGGACGCGACCCCGGCGCCGCACCGCTGCAGGCCACCCGCTCCAGTGACCAGCCCGGCGGCAACGGCCTGGTCACCGCCGCACCCGGCAGCTCAGACGGCGGCCACTCAGCATGACCTGCAGCTAAGGGTCCGCCGGCCCTGAGCTGTGACGCTTAATTCGTGATGCTGTCCGGCACGCAGGACAGCATCACGAATTAACTTCATCCAAAAGTGGCTATGATTCCCCACCTGCGGCCACGAAGATATTGCTACTCCCGCCCACCATCCGGTGTAACGCGCTGTCCGACCAGTCCCACTGGACGTGGACGACCGCCCGCCTTCTGCTCTTCCCACGCGTCGGCGACCTTCTGGCCGTTGACATCTTGTGCCTACCTCACTACCGGGCTAGGCGGACCATCTGCGCGGCCATGCCAGCCGGGCGGTCCCGCTTGGCGCTGCGTTCACTGGCTTACCGGCGTGCGACACGCTCGCCCTTGCTGCACGTGGCTTCCCGCCTAACGCCGCCACCGATTTCGGGAATCAGCGCCAGCAGAGATCGCCGCCGTTGCTGTTGCCGTGAATGTGGCCTAGCCTTGCCGTCACAGGGAAATTCGCGTCATCCTGTTCACTCGCGCGTGGTGACGTACCTGACTGTCCTGGACCTCGGCGGTTCTTTGTGCCCTTCTGTGAGCCGAGGCAAGCATGGCAGCAATTTCTTCACCGCCAGTACCTCCCGGGGACGCCGCGCGGGTTCCGCCCACCTCGGGGGATCGGGCATTTGCGAGGGGTCTGGCCGGCCTGGATGACCGGGAGCTGTTGGGCATGGTCCAGTCGCTGGTGGGGGCCAGCGGATCGCGCGCGGCGGCGTGTGAGCTGCTAGTGAGCCGTCACCGCAACTTGGTGGGCTCGTGCGTGCAGCGATACAGGGGCGGCACTGAGCCGACCGAGGACCTGATGCAGGTGGGTTATGTCGGCCTGATGAAGGCGATCAGCCGCTTCGATCCGGCGGCCGGCACCAACCTGGTCTCCTATGCACGGGTGTGCATCAGTGGCGAGATCAAGCGGCACTTCCGGGACAAGTGCTGGCCGGTCTACGTTAAGCGCTCAGTGAAGGAGCTGGTGCTGGAAGCCCGCGAGGCGACCCGCCAGCTGACCCAGGACCTGGGCCGAGTGCCGACCGAGGCCGAGATGGCAAGGCACCTGGGGGTCAGCGGTGATGATCTGCGGGATGCGCGGCGGGCGGAGATAGCCTACCGGCCATCCTCGCTGGACACGCCGCTGTCCGGCCAGCCAGGTATGGCCACCGTGGCGGAGGCCCTCGGCGAGGAGGACCGCGGGATGGAGCACATGCTCGGCATGCGGGCCGTCGCCGCGCACTGGGGCGAGCTGCCCCGGCGGGAGCAGCAGATCCTGCTGATGCGCTTTCACCAGGACATGACGCAGACGCAGATCGGCCAGCAGCTCGGCATCTCCCAGATGCGGGTCTCCCGGCTGCTCGCCCATGCGCTCGGCCACCTCCGCCAGCGCCTGCTCAGTCAGCACGAGCACACGTCCGGGGCCAGCCCGGCCGTGCCACTTTGATCAGCGGACCATGAATGCGCGGCTGGCACAGCGAGCGCACCTCTCCGGCCCACCCAGGCGAGAGGTAAGTGACGGGTGGCCAGCACCGCCATGGCCGGCATCGTGGCTGCTTTGTCCTGGCATGATTCACGTGGCCTGGGGGCGGTGGCCGCCGGTTGTGCGCGGAGGTGCATTGCCGCCGGGGTCGTGAGGCGAGTCCGTTGAGGAAATCCCATGGGCCCGGCAGGGCAGCCGGAACGCCGCTAGATGCTGCTGCACTATTTCTGGCGCGGGGCGCGTCTGGCGTGTGGCTGCGCGCTGTGTCCCGGCTGGGCCTGGTCTGCCGCGGCACGGTCTACCTTCTCGTCGGCTACCTTGCCCTGCGCCTCGCGCTCGCCACGCAGGGGCGCAGGGGCGCGCCCGCGAGCAGCGCGGGCGCCGTGCAGGCGGTCACCGAGCCTGGCTGGGGACGTGGCTTGCTGGTCTTGCTCGTCGCCGGGCTCGGCGCCTACGCGCTCACCCAGCTCATCGAGGCCGTGTTCCGGCCGTCACACGCGGGAAACGCGATCGGCAGGTGGCGCCAGCGTGCGGTCTCATCGTGGGGATGCTTCCTGTACCTGGCCTTCTGCCTGAGCACCGCCTGGCTTCTGGTGGCAACTCCTGTGAAGGGAACGGCGGGGTCGGAGCAGCGGCAGGACACCGACGTGGCCGCGGCCTTGCTGCGAACGGGATGGGGCCGGCTGCTCCTGGTCCTGGCCGGGGTCGTTGCCATGGCGGCCGGGGTGGAGGTGGGTCGCCGGTCGGTTCGGCTGGACTTCCGGGAGAGGTTCACCGCGGCGCACATGTCCCGGGCGCTGGCCATGCTCACCAGGGCGCTTGGCGGGGTTGGCTGCGCTGCGCGCTCCGTCGTGTTCGTGCTGGCCGGTTTCTTCATTGTCAAGGCCGCGGTGGTGTCCGAGGCGAAGCAGACCAAGGGGGTGGACGCGATCTTCCGTTCGGTGGCCAGCACCGCCTACGGCTCCTGGCTGCTGGCCTTGCTCGCGTCCGGCCTCCTGAGCTACGGCCTTTACTGCCTGCTTGAGGCCCGCTACCGCGACCTGACACCAGGGCGATAAGGCACCGCGCGGACCTGGCGGGCCGCTCTGCTGCGCGGCGTGAGGCGACGCAACGCGATGGTCGGGCCCGGCGGCCTGGCCCACCTGAAGCGGACGGAAGCGTCCGCGGGTCCTGACGGCCCTTCTGGGTGTCGGCGTATGATCGTAGAAGTACTTGCTCAGGCAGCCTGAACGAGTTCCAGATCGGGGCTAGACCATACGCCAGTCTCGAGATCGCCTCGCTGCACTCCCTGTCTCCGCGAGGCGGGACTGATGACCGCAGCCATAAGAGCACGTGATGACGGCGCTGAGTCTTTCCCGGCCGCCAGCGTCCGCATCAACGAGGACCTTGAACTCCCCCGCCCGCTGCGGCTGGCACTCACAGCGGGGGGAAACCTGAGCGAGTCAGTTGGGTTGCCCGTGGCGGCCTACGTGGTCGCCGCCTGGCCTTTCCGGGCCCGGCCGGTCAGATACGTCATGTGCCGTCGGCAGGCGGGCGGCCAGAGCGCGCACTCTGCAACTCGCGCAGACGACATCGGGGCGCGCTTGCCTAGGGCCGAACAGTCCGGCTGACGGGGGACCTACGTCGCGCCACTCATCCTTCGAAAGCCTGCGCGGCAGTGTGGCCTCCGCTACGAACCGGACCTGATGCCAATCCCGCGGTGGATCCCCCTCTACAAGATCATCTACCGAAAGTGGTACCACAGCACGTGAGGCGGCCAACCACCCACCAAGGCACCGAGCGAGCCGGTACTGCCGCCCTCACCCCCGGTAGGGGCGGGACACGACACGGTGCCATGGTCCAGTACCGGCAGCGCAGAACTGCTGGTCTTAGGCAGCCACGGATACGGCGCCTTCGTCGATGCGCCGCTCGGCTCGGTCAGCATCTACTGTGTCCACCACGCCCGCAGCCCGGGTCACCGTCATTCGGCCGGCCAGGATCACCTAGGAGCCACCGCCCCCGGTCGGCCGCGCGCAGCGCGCTGACGTTAGCCGACCCTCCCCCGGGCCGCCGCCCCGTGGCTGGCCGGGTCGGTGATACCAGGTGCCAGGGACTTCTGTCCGCCTGGCCACGGCCCAGGTGTTATTAAGCGCGTTTCGCGATGCGGGCTATCCGGCAGATGGCGGGTCCGTCCTGCGGATACGCCGGCCGGTGATGTGGGTCGGGACAACACGTACGAACAGCTCCTTCTCCCCGCCAGCCCATGCCTCGACCCCTGACTGCATGACTGAGACGCGCTCGGCTTCGGAGTCCACTGGGTGGGCCGATCCCTGGACCAGGATGCTCCACCCCTCGCGGGTGGCCTGGCTGATCTCGTCGATCTCGAAAGCCACCTTGGACTCTGCGTGCTCTATCCCGGTCCGCAGATCCTCTCCCATTGGGCTCTCCTGCCCGGTCCGGAACACGATCGTCCCCTCGTACAGCGCATAGTTGACCGGCAGCACAGTGGGCCCGAAACGGCCGATGTACCCGATCCGGCCGACACCACCCGCCGAGATCAGCCGCAGGCACTCCGCTTCATCCAGCGGCTCAACGACCGACCTCGCGATCTCCGGCATGCTGCCGTCGCCTGCCACGTCGCTCTCCCTTCCCAATCGGGGGCCCGCGCCTCTGCTGCCGGGCCTGTGACAAGTATCCCGCGCACAGGCGCTGGCAGAGAGGTTCGGTGCCCGCATGTCCGCCGCCATTATCCAGCCCATGGTCACCGGGGCACCGAGGTGATCATTGGGATGGTGCAGGATCAGTGTTCGGCCCACTGGTGGTCTTTGGCCTTGGCATTGTCGCCACCGTCGTGCTCGCGACCTGAACGACCTTCTGGAATCCGCGCCTGACATCGTCGTCGGTGACGCTGGCACCGCCGCATCTACTCTTGCCAGGATCCGGGCGCTGAAGCCCGGAGATGGTGTCAGCGTGTGCCGCGATATCCGGTCGAAGATGCCGGAGGTGCCTGCCTGATGCTCACTTCGTTCGGGGATGATGAGGCGCTGTTCGACGACCCAGGCCGCCGCCTACGCCGCCCGGGTATTCCACGGCCAGGAAGAAACTCACCAGGACTAGAGAGAACAGCGATCCGCTTCACAGTCATGCCAGGTGAGCTGGCCACCGGCAGCGGCACTCGCCGCTGTCGCTCCGTTCCGCCGTCGCTGGCCGGGCCGACCGTGAGCGTGCCGCCGTCCTTGCCTTCCACCCCGCGCTCGCTTGGCAGCGTGCCCGGGGAAGCGGGAATGTCGGCCTCTGGCCAGAATGCGGGGGGCAGGGCAGCGAGCTTCGCGGCGCGCAGTGGGCCGGCCGTGCCGGCCTACCCCTGTACCGTGACCGGCGTTCCCTTCGCTCCGGACACGGCGTAGCGTCGTGTGGAAGAGCACGGTGTCGCCTTCGGCAGACAGTGCAGGCGATCGTGCCGCTCCAGACCCCGGCGGCATCCATCACGACCCCAGCACCCGAGGGCTGCTGGGACCAAGGAGCCCTGGCGCATGGACCGCCTATCAGACGCGGGCGCCCGACCGCGTCCCTGTGGGACGACGATCGTGACCGAACCGGCGCCGGACGCACTCAAAACGGGTACAGGCAACGCCTCGAGGTTGTACGCCGTTCTGGGGAGGGGCCCCAATCCGCCAACGCGGCATGGACCCGCCGCCGGTCGCGTTTCATCCGCGCCGGAAGCGGGCGCAAAGCGCACTCGCCTGAGGCTCCGCAGCCACATGGCGCCGGGGGGCTGACCGATATGGCTACCCGGCCAGAGCGACCGGACGTCACGCCGCTGGCGGATCTGCTGCATGGGCGCTCCCACGCCGGTCCGGTCCGGGAGCAGCGGCCTCTCTACGTGGACCTGCTGCCGCCCTGTAACGCTGGCTGCCCGGCTGGCGAGAATATCCAGGCATGGCTGGCGCATGCGGAGACCGGCCGCCATGAGCAGGCGTGGCGGCAGCTGGTCGCCGACAATCCGATGCCGGCGATCCACGGGCGGGTGTGCTATCACCCGTGCGAGAGCGTCTGCAACCGGGCCAGCCTCGACAGCGCCGTCTCGATTCACTCGGTCGAGCGGTTCCTCGGTGACCTGGCGGTTGAGCGAGGGTGGTCGTTCGATCCGCCGCCGGTGCGCAGCGGTAAGCGGGTGCTCGTCATCGGCGCCGGGCCGAGCGGGCTTTCGGCTGCATACCATCTGGCCCGGCTCGGCCACCAGGTCGAGATCAGGGATGCGGGCGGGCGGCCGGGCGGGATGATGCGCTATGGCATCCCGGCCTACCGGATGCCGCGTGACGTGCTGGATGCCGAGCTTGACCGGATCGCCGCGATAGGCGTGCGGTTTACCTTGGGCCACCGGGTGGAGGACCTGGCCGCGGAGCGGCGCGAGGGCAGCTTCGACGCGGTCTTTGTGGCCGTGGGTGCGCACTTGTCCAAGCGGGTCGACATCCCGGCTAAGGACGCGGCCCGGATCGTGGACGCGGTGTCGTTCCTGCGCAGCGTCGCCTCGGGTGAGCGGCCGGCGATCGGCCGGCGCGTCGCTGTCTACGGCGGCGGGGACACCGCGATGGACGCGGCCCGGGTCGCCCGCCGCCTGGGCGCGAACGACGCGCTGATCGTCTACCGCCGCACCCGCGCCCAGATGCCGGCCCATCCCGAGGAGGCCGAGGAGGCCGAGCGGGAAGGGGTGCGGATCAACTGGCTGCGCACGATCACCGCCTTCGACGGCCCGGAACTGACGGTCGAGGCCATGGAACTGGACGAGAACGGATTCCCTCAGCCGACCGGGCGGTTCGAG
>Ga0070709_10002095_pt1 | contig 10804 bp, 8 predicted proteins | sample LARL51metaG_FD_65449 | JGI IMG/M metagenome (GOLD analysis project Ga0070709, IMG submission 65449) | Corn, switchgrass and miscanthus rhizosphere microbial communities from Kellogg Biological Station, Michigan, USA - LAR L5-1 metaG | ecosystem: Host-associated > Plants > Roots > Rhizosphere ...
TTAAGCAACTTCAACGACTGCGTTTTCTTTCCAATATAGCAACTTATCCTGTTTAAGGCATAATTTACAAATTCTTGATGTATGAGTGTATACATTAAACTTGTTATATCTAATTTCTATATTGGGCTATCAGAATAATCGTGTTTTTATAAGAATGGAAAAAGTTAAAACAATAATTAGCATAATGCATTAGGATCAGTATGCTACTCGGAAGATTTTTGCACCTACACCCATGGTTTCTATTCAGATACAGACACTTTGTAATGATGGTCTTAATGATTTACCATACACTACAGTGAATGTTAAAGCCTTTTCTTCCTTTATCTACCCATTCGTTGAAAATAATTAATAAACATGCGTAATAAATATGTCGTGACAATAGTTGTAATGTATAACCTTAGAATTATCAACGAAATCAGGGATTCTCAACAGTTAGAATGTACTCGACTTTCATAAACCATATTTATGAACAGTATATTCTCAAGCTATTCATTTTTGAGATGAGCTCTAAGCAGAATATGCATCAGAAGGAGTCAATGTTGCAGAGCCAGTAACATACTCTATTTGAGGATCGTCAATTAATAATTTGTCAAGCTCATTAATATACATGCGCATTACTTTGAATCTGAGCATTCTGTCTTCTTCCATTGAAGGAACACGTTGATATCTCTTGAATATCAATTCCTTTTTAGCCTCTAGATTTGTTCCTGCTGGATAGACTACCTTGAGCATCACACTCCCTTCCCAGTCCTTGTACATACCTTCTAAGTGTAAAATATCCAATACTAACTTTTGATCTACCTTGGGAAACAAGGTCTGCACATCATGAAGAAGATTTTGGTATGAAGACTTCAATTTTGAGGAGGATAATGACATCTTTGTATATTCACCAGCACGATCGATTGTCATACAAATAAGAAATGGATAGCATATAATTTAACTATTTATAACTTATTCAAATTTATAATTTTCATCTATAAATTCTGAGGTGTTATTCAAATGTACAACTCCGCTTTCGAAATCCTTTACAGATGATGTCGGAATAAGGTACTTGTCTGGAGTGATCGGTCCGGATGTAACTAGAAGTTTTTCGGATTGAACTGAAGAAATAATCCCGATTTCCTTACCATCGCTAGCATATACAGGTTTGTTTACCAAGTTTTGTAGTTCATTAATCCATTTATTTTCAGAGCCCATGATATATACAAAGGATCTAAAACATCGTTTATATCAATTCTAGTTTAGGGGTATTTGAGATGTTATCCCAAGATATGAACTAAACCAAATTGATTGACTTTATATTCCATTACAACCCACGGTCTTATCTGGTACGTGGTTTGATCTTTTAGATTCAGTATAACTTGAACTATAGTTCGAGATGCATTGTAAAAATCATGCTTGAATACAGTTAGATCTTTCTAAACGCATGATCCGCTATACGTGTTGAGAGCCAAGATATGTCAGGCTAGCGAATACTATCTAACAGCTTCTCCTGAAGGCATTACCTAAGAATAAAGGATGCCATATAAAGTCAAGTTAACACAGATTTCGCGAACATCAATATGAGTTATATATAATAAGTACCGATTTTTAAAGTATCAATACCCCTTCTTGTAGTACTGCCTATTCCTCTAATTGTTGAGGTTAATCTGTGACTAGCCGTCACTATTACATCAAATTGGCTCTGATTTGCTACCTTAATTATTTCGCCTACAGCACAACCTATGAATCTCAAACGCAATATTCTTTAGTACTCTTTTTTACATAATCTTACCTTCTCCTCTATTATTCCCTTCAATAACCTTAGGTAGAGAATCTTACTTTACATTTTCAAAATGAATGACAAGAAGTGATGATATACGAATAAATAGTGTAAAAGAATCCAGTGAACTAGGCTACGAGCTAATAAAGTAGAGATTCTATGGCAACAGATATTTTATTCAAAAATTTAGTCACACCATGTCTATATAATATTTATCTACAGTGTAGAATCTCGATTATATTATAAAGCCTATCACCGTTGGAATGGTCAGTTTTGTTTGTATGTCTTGCATATAAGATCATGTACAAAGACCAGCACTTATTAAAATGACAAGTTCATAAATATACCAAATGATAAATACATAGATAGATAGAATTTTATCAAGCTTCAATGTCTACAGCTTGAAGGTGTAAACTTGGAAAGGAGGGCTATTAACCAATATAGACTACCTGTCCCGAAGAATTTCTTGGAAAGAGTAGATGTCACCTCCTCCCCAGCTCATATAGGAACACTCCGAAATGCAATAGATTTCCTCGTTCCTGAAAATACTCCAGTGCTTGCTGCGACTAACGGTATGGTTACTTATGTTAAAGACGATTCCGACATTGGTGGGCCTAATCCGGTTTATTGGAACTATACGAACTTTATAACTATTATGCATGCCAATGAAGAATATTCAAGGTATGATCATTTGGCACCTCGAAGCTCAAAAGTCAAGGCGGGCGAAACTGTTACCGAAGGGCAAGTGATCGCAGAAGTAGGCATGACAGGATATACATTCCGACCACATCTTCACTTTCAGGTCTTTATTTATACTGGATCTAATATCTGGACGGATTTTGACACTGTACATATTCAAGAGTTTAGGTCATGAGTAGACACTTTAAATTCAATTTCTATAATTAACGATCATTATCATTTTTCTTCTTGCTTCTGTTGGCAGCTAACTTACGATTTATCAATGTCTGTAATCGCGACGTTTGTAAACTGCACCATCACTATTAAAATTAAACTAGGAAGTAATACTAGAGTGAATAAAAAAGCTACCGATCAACATAAATGCAAAAACAAAAAAGAAGAGTGCATAGCATTAGGTAAACAAATAAATGAATACGACATCTGCAGTGCCTTGTCTATCTAAAACGTAATGTTTACAGCAGCAAGCAAGTATTTCTATTTTCTTCTTCTAGATAATAATTCATTAAATATGGTTTTAAACCCATCGATATAGTGTGAATTAGAGAATTTATTTATACCATTCCTCATCTTGATTCGATCTGTATTTGGCAAATGGTTAAAAATACAAGTTATAATTTCCGCAGCTTGCTCTATTGTATTAAATTGATATTCTTGTGGAACAAACTCAGCAGGGCCACTGTCTTTTGGGACCACTGGGATTAGTCCAGCAGCCATAGCCTCTACTACTGTCATACCAAAATGTTCTCCTACCATTGGATGAAAATATATTCTTGATTTTTGTATGATAGAAAGAAGCTTATCTAAGCTAGCATTAACTTCAAATGTAACATAGTCGGTCAAACCAAGTTCCAGAATCATCTGTTTGAGCCCTAAGTAATAATCAAGAAAATAATGGTAGAGGTTTCCAACAATTTTCATTCCTTTGGCTATGTTGTTATCTTTTAATACTTTTGCAAGTTTGATTGCATTTTCAAGCTTCTTATGAGGAGCGATTCTGGCTATTACAAGAATGATATCATTTCTTTCATTATCGCAATTTGCCATCAATGTACAATTACGAAAAGTCTCAACATCTATCGGCGGGCTGAGTATGTAAATATTGTCTAATCCTAATGCGTTAATTATTGCCCTGCGACTGAATTCAGAATTAGTAATCACTGTAGAGTTTCTCATCAAGTTCCAATATCCATAGTTTATTATTTTAAAACATTCATTTTTTCTGCGAACCAGAACCTTAGTTTTTAAATCCTTGGAATTATTGATATTTTGATAATCCATATTATCTAAAAAACCATTTGAGCTTTCTGTCATACCAAGATCTGTTTTTAGATAATCAATATTTTCAAATTCTATATGAAATTTTGTACTAGGAAAGTGACAGTAAGTAATAGAATTATCTTTTGAAAAAGATGAATGATAGTAAGGAGCTGCATCACCGTTAGTATTTATTGTAATATCATAATCGTACTCTTTATGATGTTGTTGTCGCCGTTGTTGAAGTTCTTCCATTATATTTATGACATTTATTTTGTTTGTGCTTTTCATAACTGAGACAAGATTTTTACCATATGAATTTTCTAATTTTGATATATTAGGGGTCTTCAAGGTTGTAACATCAAAGTCAATTCCGATTTCTAATAATGCCTGCATAGTCACAAGTGACACTCTTTCAGCACCTCCACAGGGATTAAAATCTCCATGTATAACATTTGCTTTCATATTAGACAGCCTATTCTACAAAAGACCAAATTCAGTCACCATCTTTTTCATTTGTATTTTCTCTTTCTTCATCAGGCCACAAAGTATATAGAGATAAGCATTACACGCTAAGGTCTGTATAGTTAAGATCACCTGTCCACGTGGTGAATTAAGCCATAATGGATAATGTATAATGGATATCAACCTTGCCACAAATTTCCAGCTTGCAAGCTAAGCCGATAAGATCTAATCAAAACCAAAAGATTATATTAGTTAGTCAAATTTGGGGCTATTCATATTTACTAATGATGATGAGTCAGTCATGAATAAGCGATGCAGTATATGGATCTTCAACGATCTTCGATTTGAGGGATAATAAAGTATAAACCATAAGCGGTCTCTATAATTATTATTAAACATCAATGCATATACTGATTGGTGTTCGCAAACGAAAGTATTGGTCATAAGTAGCCCTAATTTACCTACTCCACCTCCCGATTAATTTCATCTCGAAGTTTGAAGATCGAATGGAGGTCTGGAAGCCATAGTTATGTGGGTTTCTAAAAATATAGCCAGAAAATCTCATGATGTGACTTTGATATCATCTAGAGGTTCTTCAGGTAAGGTAAAAGAACTGCCATCCAACCTACACATAATAGAAACGATAAAACCTTCCTGGGAAGGAATGGCTGCTGAAGAAGCACACTATCTCAGGTACAAGGAAGTTCTGGAGAAAGAATATGGAAGTGGAAAGGGAATAGTATGGGATAATACATGGCATTGCTTTTCCTATCTGTCAGCAAAGAAATTTCCAAAGATGAAAATAATTCATACTAATCATGGTACCGTAGAACGCCAAAAAGTTCCGGTTAAACAGTTGCGATATCCTAGGTACATTGGACTATCTAGTCTTCATGCAAAATATATGTCGTCTATTCTTAAAAAACCAGTTAGGTATGTACATCATGGAATTCCTCTACCTCTGATAGAGGAACTAAAAAGTAATTATAACAATAAGAACGGGGGGTACCTTCTCTCGATAAATAGAATAGTCAGAGAAAAAGGAATTGAAGACTCTATTGATTTAGCTATTAGAACAAGAAATGCTATAAAAATAGCTGGTGACGATATATATGTACGAGATCTTTCATATGTACAAATGATAAGAGAAAAATGCCAAAATTCCAATGGTTTGGCAGAGTACATTGGACTTGTAGACAATAAAACAAAGGCAGAATTAATTAAGAAATGTAAAGCGGTTATTGCTTGCCCTAAGCCCACCTGGATAGAGGCATTTGGACTATATGCTGTAGAAGCTAATGCTTATGGTAAACCGGTACTTGCTCGAGCTAATGGAGGGCTAAACGATATAATTGTAAACCAAATCAATGGATTTCTAGCTAGAACTCCACGAGAGTTAGAAGAATATGTTGAGAAGATTCACGAATGTTCGCCAGAATCTTGTAGAGACAGGGTTGAAAGGCATTTTACAGATGAAATAATGACTAAAAATTATCTTCAGATCTTCGATAAAGTAATAGAAGATGATCCCACCTTTCGATGGTAGTAAAGAAGAGGATTGAATTAACAATCGAATTTTTATCTTCAAAATCTTAAAGGCTAAGCGGCCATTCATTATTAAATATGTCTTAAAGAAAATTAACTACTATACAAATAGTTGATTTACATAGAAGAAATACATAGTATTAAGATCTTTCAAGTTCCAGAAGATGAATATCCAAAGTAAAAGGCTTACGTTTAAGACCAATCGAATGTTTTAGATTGTTACTATATTGGCCGTGGTAATAAGAGGCATTTACTAGCGATACATACCCAAGAGGATGAAATAAAAATAATAAGCAAGTTGAAATACGGCTTGGTTAATACAAAACAGCAACATCCAGCTACTAAATTGTAGCTCATCTCAATAAGAGTTCCTATACAAGCTATGGATAGACCTCTAAACTTTAATACCGAGTATTTTAAGACAAAATGCGAAAGGATTATTGACAGGATATATGATACCAATAATAATAACGAAGATACATTATGATAATAATGAAATTCATGAAAGGCAGGAGATTGTTATATTTTCTCCACGATCGGACGGCCAGAATTGCAGCAATAAATAAAGCCTTCGTATTCGAGTTGCGCTGCTTTATTTAATAGCTCATCAGCTAGTTCGTTTTCCATTTCTCGCTTCATAGATTGGGCCAATCTTTTATAGAATTTTGCTTTAATCGTTGGTATTTCCTCTGGCTTTAGGATATCTCTTGCAAGCGCAATTTCAATTGCCTTGGAAAACCCATCAGTATCAACTCTTGCTTTTATTTGATTAAAATTGCTCTGACCTATTCTGGTTCTTGAAGCTTGATATTTCATAAAACTTGGTATTCTGTATTTAGTCGGGATTGATGAAGTATATTTAAAGTTGGCTCCAAAAGCTGACATTCTCATCCAAGAATGAAAGTCTTCTGACGCTTTCTCATCCGGGAAAGGGCATTGATATGCAAATTTTGTACGTACAGCTGTAGAGGAGGTTATATTAGTAATCCCAGTTTCTGTTCCCATTTTTATCCAGATGTTATTGCCTTCCAAGGGGTTCTGCATATGAGATTCCAATATTTCTAAAATTGGTGAAGAAATTTTTTCAGCAGGTGTTAATCTATTATTCTCATCTATTACTTCAAAGGTAGAATATACTACATCGATTTGAGGCTGTTCCAAAAATATTTTCTTGACCACTTCCAGCCGCTTTGGGTGAGATATGTCATCTGAATCATTAAAAAGTATTATACTATGATTACGTTCTAATGCTGCGAGAATCCCTACATTTCTACTTACTCCAGGACCCACATTTCGCTCCAAAAAAATGATGTCAATCTTTGGATAGTAATTTTGCTTTAATTTCATCAAGTAATCGTGGCTTTCTTTACTAAGATGCATATCGACTACAATAATTGCACTCCAGTCTTCATCAGTTTGTAAAAACAATCCTTCGATTGTATCAGCAATTACTAGCTTTTTTCCGCCATGTTGATCATCATATCCATTTGTATGATATGGAATAATAAATGCACTTGAAAGCTCTTTACTATTGCTTGTTTTTATCATTTGAGCTTGTTACTCCTCCTCATCCTCCATTTTTTCAGCTAACTATAATCTATAATTCCGTAACTACCCTACTTTCTAACCTCTAACTTGAGGAATTACCTCTTTTGAAAGCAGCCCTACCAAATTGTTTCTGTCAGGGCTGGAGTTAATTAATACTATATCAGTAAATCCTATCTCAGTATATTGTTTTATTTTCTTTATACCTTCTTCTGCATTTGATACGACAAATGCCATTTGCTGCATTGTATAATCCCCTACTACCTGACCATTTTCCTGTATTTCTCTGGGGTCATGGACATCTACTTCGAAAAATGCCTTTATCATTGCACCTTTCCAAAAGGCAATTGACTTGATCGCCTTCTCTTTATCTTGGTCATATGAGGCCGGTATAAATACTGCTTTTGTTAATAAATTATAATCTTTTCCGGATTTCTCTGCGCCTTTTCTGAATGCTGGTAAGACTTTATTCTTTAGATTTTCCAAATCAAGCTCATTTGTTACTAGCCCATCACCTTCTTCACCAGCTAGCATAGCTGACTGTGGTTTCATGGCTGCCACAAACAAGGGAATTGGCTTCTGAGGCTTGGTATATAGATTAGAATTCTTAACCCAATAGTACTTGCCATAAAAATTAACCCATTCTTCTGTCCATAGCTTTTTAATAAGAGCTATTGCTTCCTTTAATCTTTCGAATCTTTCCATATTTGATGGCCAATTGTTTCCAGAGGGAATTTCATTTACTGCTTCTCCTGTTCCAACAGTTAAAAACACCCTATTTGGAAACATGTATCCTAACGTAGAAAATGCTTGAGCTACAATTGCAGGATGATATCTTAGTATTGGTGCTGTTACGGAAGTTCCAACATGTATCTTATTCGTCTTGGCTAGCGCTGCTCCTAACCATGGCCAAGTGGCGCCGGCAAACCCTCCATCATGCCACCAAGGCATATAATGGTCACTAACCCAACATCTTTCTAAACCGCCTTCTTCCATTGTTATGACATCAGATAACAGATCAATTGCATTCACTTGTTCCTGAGATGCCATAATACCAATTCTTATAGCCAAATTACATTATCAATGCTAATAGCATATTGCACTGTCCTCTCACTTCCCTAAGTATACAATATTATATAAATTACTTGTAGTATATACAAAATGATAATAATATCATGATTAGTATTTTTTGTTCTCCTCCATTAATGTTATAGAAACTGATTCTAATTACGCTAAATTTGCCTACAGTCCATCTCATTAAGAGCAAAGTATACACATACCAACCTTGATATTAAAAATATAGCCCTGCATTAATTGTGATCCAGTCAAGACAGCCTGGATGAAATAGTGAGGAAAATGAATAGCGTGATTGAGCTAAGTCCTAATAATAATCTGTAAACCTTGTTAGCTGATCACTGGCTAATCCACCTAATACAAGTTAGAAAATGAACGTATAGGAGAAGGATGTACCATACCTCTTTAATATTGGTAAGAGTCACAAATTAATGGTTAATTCTAGTTGATAGTTTTAATTGACTTACGGTAGTAAGGACTAAAGATATATCTTATGATAACCAATCTCGGACAATACATACCCCAATTTTACTCTCAATAAATAAGTGATGGTATTTTATGTTTACTGCGTCAATTTCTCTTGTTTTGCTTCTTTTGCTAATGCCTCTCGCAACATCTGCAAATGTCTAGTCCGATCTTGCTTTATCGTGTTCCACATATCTACAAGATCCGATCTGTTTTCTTTTTCTGCATGACTTGTAGGTATCTACAGTAGAGTAGAGAAACTGAGCCTCTTTACCAAGAGCTATTAGTATATTAAATGTCGTATTTTCTAATCCTGTTGTTTGATGTTTTGTATCCATAGTGGGTGTCTGTATTCAAGACAATAAGACTAAAAACAGTTATAGTAAGGTCATTATTCTTTACAATAGACCTATTGGTTTATAACATCATTATACTGATAGAATATGGTTTATATGTAATCCATATTCAATTATTTAACCACAAATAACTAGAACATAATTATTTATCTGTGTATGCGTGGCTCACAACTTCCAATCAGTCTTCAGTCATTATTTGTTTGAAGATGAATATCAAATTCAGTAGGATCTTTATATTCATGCTTTCTATACCTATACCGGTTATCATTAGAGTTTATCTAATCTTATCCTCAGTTTCATAGTAAGCGTACAATACTATCCCATTATCCTCAAATGACACCTCACAATAATTAGAATAACTCTCTATGGGCGAACATAGATCTGTGTAAAGGAGGATATTGTGCTATCCATGTTCTGTCATATTGAATAAGTATAGTAATCATCTAGTCCTCGTCTCTATTACTGATATCTCATAATCTAAGGTAACATGAGTACAGACTTGTCCAAAAGAAAAATCCAATTTCTAAATTTCTTAGATACGTTATCTTTTTATGCAGTAGACACCAATCTGTTACAAACAGCAAAGTTCGTACAAATGTATCTGTTCTCAATATACTAATAGTTACACTATAAGCACTTGTTTTACTGTACTTGCTTTAATATCCCTGATTGCTTGAGTTAGTATCGAATTACAGCAAGGGCAGCGTAATATGTCGGTTTTGGTAGCAGTGATAAATTCACATATCCTACAGCGCTTCAGGCCAAGATCTTTGTGTTTAATCGTATAACGTTTGGCTAGGCTTGATTTCATCCTTGATTTGACTGTATATAGTTTATTCATGCTACTGCGCCAGAATGTATAGTTCTCTTTGTTTTGTAGTAACTTGATTGAGAAGCATTCGCTCCTACATAAACCGTTACATTGTCTTGGACCCATAAGGTACTAATTATAACATGGATTACTTAGTAAATAAAAGCATCATTACCCACTTACCTATCTATTGTTGTATTACAATTATCTTAAACATGTACTGACCAAGCAGTGACAGTTGTTTCTCTACACTTATTAATAGTAAGAATAATATGGAAGAAACCGTAAGCAATTTTGAAATACTACCAGTTCGATTCTCGGAAAAAAGACATTTACAATTGCGTACGAGACTGACTAAAAAACTGCTATGTAGTAAGACATTTACATTCTTATTAATCTGTATAATAGTTGATGGCTGAAAGCGCCATTTATCATAATTATCCAATAGAAAAGCAATTAACTAGCCCGTCTACCTTGTCCTAGTTCTACTAAATTCATCTGAGAAAACGGAACTTATATGAAACCCAGTGACAGTATATAATATAATATCCAATCTCCATAATAATATAGATTATGAAATAGATTACGAATTGTTAGCTTACTACAGATTTGATAGCAATAGTCGATAGGAGATTATTATTGGTATAATAGTTACAAGATATCTATACAGGTGTAACATGCATTGTAACATTCACTGTAACACTTTGTTCATGTTATCCTATCTTCGACCTTTTTATTTTTTCCTGTAGCAGCATTGTGCCTTGAATCAATGTTTCTGGTCTAGGAGGACAGCCAGGAACATATACATCTACTGGGATGATTCCATCA
>Ga0070709_10002096_pt1 | contig 10801 bp, 7 predicted proteins | sample LARL51metaG_FD_65449 | JGI IMG/M metagenome (GOLD analysis project Ga0070709, IMG submission 65449) | Corn, switchgrass and miscanthus rhizosphere microbial communities from Kellogg Biological Station, Michigan, USA - LAR L5-1 metaG | ecosystem: Host-associated > Plants > Roots > Rhizosphere ...
CGCCACCTTTTAGCCGCACCACGAGTTTGCTTTTTCCGGCACAGCTGACTAATAGGCTGTTGATCTCGTCCTGCGTCAGCAACTTCTTCCCTGCGCGCTTGCCCACATCGATTACTTCGGCGCGATGCGAAATCATGGCGAGCACTTCCTGGCTGACCAGGGAGTCGTGCAACACGACGTCCGCGCTGGCAAGCAATCGCGCCGCTTTCAAGGTCAACAACTCCGGATCGCCCGGCCCGGCGCCCACCAAATAAACTTTTCCGCTCACGCCACACCTCGCACGGAATTTTCTCTGTGGTCTTTGTGGGCTTCCTTCACGAATTGCTCGTACATTGGCTTGCTCGCCAGATGGTGCAGCACCTGTTTCGTGCTTTCCGTTCCATTGTTGGCCGCGCGCAAAAGCTCCCGCGCCGCACCCAGCCACTCAAGCCAAACTTCGTACTCGGGACCAAACTGTTTTTCCAGTTCCTGGCGAAGGCGTTGGGCCAGGGCCGGGCTTTTTCCGTTGGTCGAAATCGCGATCTGCAAATCGCCGCGCTGTACGATCGAGCCGTAATAAAAGTGGCAATTTTCTATGTCATCGACTGCGTTGCAGAGAATTCCGCGCGCTTCGGCTTCGCGATAGACCGCCGCGTTGACTCCTGGCGCCGAAGTCGCGGCGATCACAAAAGTCGCGCCCTGGAGATCGTTCGGTGCAAACTTGCGGTTAATCCATTCGACCTTGCCGCTTCGGATTGGTTCCGCAAAGAGCTGGTGGACTTCCGGCGCAACTACGCGAACTTTCGCGCCAGCGCGCAAAAGTCCTTCAGTCTTTCCCGCCGCAATTTCGCCGGCGCCCACAACGATTACTAGCCGTCCTTGTAACTTCACGAAAATCGGAAATAAGCTCATGGTTCAGCCCTCCACTCCGGTGGGAGTTCTGGCCGCTGGTTGGTCTCGCTCTACAGGCACAAAGGACTCGCCCGCAAGAATGGTGCGAATTTCTTCGTTCGTTTTCCTTGCCAGATACGCCCGCAGATTTTCATGCGCGAAATGATCGTCCTGAAAATTCACGATGAGCCGTTCGATGGCATCCGGAACATCCGTGGCCGCGCAACGATATCCGACGGGGCGCGCAATGGCAGCGATGTGGCCCACGCTTCCGCCGACGCAGAAGTAGTACGCGTCGACCATTTTTCCTTCAGACTTGATTTTTTTGCCTTCGATGCCGATGTCGGCGATCCAGTGCTGGCCGCAACTGTTTGGGCAGCCGGTGATGTGCAGTTTGATCTGCCCGGCGAATCCGGGCAGCCGTTCGTCGAGTTCCGTCGAGAGCCAGCGTGCGAAGCCTTTGGTTTCCGTCAATGCCAGCTTGCAGAATTCCGATCCGGTGCAGGCTATGGTGCCGCGCGCGAAGGCGGGAACTTTCACGGGCAATCCGGCTAACGTTAATTCAGCAGCGACGGTGTTGGCGTGCTCTTCCTTGATGTTCGCGAGGAGCAAATTCTGCTGCACTGTGGCACGCAAGCTGCCGTCGCCGTATTCATCAGCCAACTGCGCGGCTCGCCGGAGTTGTGCCGGAGTAATTCTTCCGCGCAGAACGGAAGCTCCCACGAATACGAGTCCCGGTTGCTTCTGCCGGTAAATTCCGTTGTGATCGCGATGAATTTCCGAAGGAATCTCTTCCCGTCCGGCGGAATCGAGGGAATAGCCGATAGTGTGATTCAGTTCAGCGAGAAAAGTTTCTGCCGTCCAGCCGTGCTTCAGGAAAAGATATTTCAGCCGCGCTTGTTCCCTGCTCTGGCGCAGCACTTGGCTAGCGCGAAAAATTTCCGCGACGCCTCGCGCCACTTCCACAACCTGATCCTGCCGGATAAAGGCGTCGAGTTTCACGGCGATGTGCGGCTCGGTGGAAAGACCACCGCCAATGCGCAAGGAGAATCCGTCTTCGAGAACGCCGCCGCGATTGCGCCGCGCCGGGGTGAATGCCACGTCGTTGATTTCCGGATAGCTGCACCACGAACTGCAGCCGGTGACGGTCATCTTGAATTTGCGGGGCAAATTGTAAAATTCGCGATTGCCGCCGAGCGCGCGGTCCACTGCCAGCGCAAAGGGCGAAGCGTCGAAGTGTTCGTCGGCAGCGAGCCCGGCGACGGGGCAACCGGTTACGTTGCGCACCACGTCGCCGCAGGCGCCCGTTGTCGTTAATCCTGCTGCCTGCAATTTTTCAATTAAGTCCGGAATGGCCTCAATGGTTACCCAGTGCAATTGCAAGTTCTGACGGACGGTGATGTCCGCAACGCCGCGCGCGTAATCATCGGCAAGCCCCGCGAGTACACGCACCTGAGCGCTGCGCAGAATTCCGTTGGGGATCCGAATGCGCACCATGAAATATTCGGTGGCGTTGCCTTCACCATTTTTTCCGCCGACTACGCCCGCTCCATCGCCCTGGGTATAAATTCCCCAGGAGCGAAAATAGGTGCCAAGCCACTCCGGTGGTACGGAAACGCGCCCGTTGCGGGCAAATTCGCGAATTTCGTCCAAGTGGTCCCAGGCGAGCTTTTCGCGCTTCAGACGTTCCACTTTCTGAGCTTTGGTTTCTTTCACTTCAGCCATGTCCCGTGTTCCTTTGCCAAAAACGCATCCCGAAAAGCAAAAAGCCCACGTAGCCAAATTTTCTGGCACGTGGGCTTTGGAATTTCTTTGTTTGCGGCGGTTCTAGGTCCGCAGCAGCCTCAAGCCAGAAATGTAGAGTTGGCGACAGCAACAGCAGTCGCAGCAACAACACACGGTCTGGCGAGTCGTTTGCATCAGCTAAAAGAGTACGCGGCCTGGTTCATACTGTCAATGCCAACGGTAATCGCAAAAAGGCGATACATACGAGCAAATGTTTTGATGAAGCGCGAGGGGACGGCGTTACGTGGCGGTGACTTAGCCGAGGGATTTAGTCGAGATAGGTCCAGGCGGTCCATGAGGCGGAAAGATTCTCGCGGGGGTGGCGACATATATATATGGTCAGTGCGGATTCTTCCGGCAATGCGTGTTGCGGGCTAATGGTCTCAAAAGGCGTCACTTCTGCGAACGCGCGATCGAGCCGTTCTTTTGTGAATCCGATGGCGATCACAACGTCGCCCGACGCGCCGCGTGTTCCCCACACACCGTAGTGATTGTGCCCGCTGATCGCTTTCGGCAATCCGTAACGCTTGCCGAAATAATCAATCGCGCCGGCTTCGCCGTAGTTGTACGCCAGCAGCGTGGCGCGCGATTGTTCGTCGCGGGGCAGCGAATGCACTGCGCGGGCGATGGATTGCACCTGCTCCTGCCAGCCGAACATGTCGCCAAACAGCTGTGGGAGGGAGTTCAATGGGACATTTTCGACCTTTACATCCTGCACTCCGAAGAATGCGCAGTATTTCACTGCCGTGGTCACCGGAAGAATTGGCATGGCCAGCGGAGCCGCTACGATTCCTGAAATGATTAGCGGCGTAACGATTGCCGGCTTCAGCCAAGCGCCCGCGCGCGAAAATATTTTCCGCTCCCACCAGACGGCGCCTGCGGATAACAGCATGATGTACGCCGGTGCAAGATAGTAGATTTTGCCGTGCAGCAGGATCATCTCCAGCAGAACGACCAAATAGGCGTAGCCAAGAACGGCGTACTTTCGTCCTTCGCGATCAAAGAGAAGAAAATACAGTCCGGCCAACCAAAACGGTGCGGCGAGAGGATTCACGAGAAGAAATTGTTCGCCAATGTACGCGAGCGGAGAAACGGTTGCGTATTTTGTGCCGATCACGGTCCGCAGCAGCGCTATCGTCGGATAGCTGTTGTGCATTTCCCAGAGCAAATTCGGCAGAAAAATAAGAAATGCGATGGCGACGGCGGCCCAAATTTCCATGCGAGCGAATTGCTTTCGTGCTGGCGTAAAGAGAAGACCGATGGCGATACCGGATCCGAAGAAGAGCATAGAGTGCTTGTTCAGAATGCCAATTCCTGCCACAAGTCCAAACAGCAGCCACAGGCGTGGGCTGCCGCCATTTAAGATTCGCAACACGATTGCGGCGCAGGCCATCCAGAAAACCGGCTCGAAGGCGTTCATCGAGAGAAAATTGTCGAAGGTGAGGTAAATCGGCGCGAGGAAAACGAGCAGCGCGGCGAAAAATTGTGCGAAGCGCGCGCCGCCTACTTCCCTGGCCATCCAGCCGGCCAGCAAAACCTTTGGCGCAGCAGAGAGGGCTGGCAGCAAACGCAACGCGAAGAGCGAATCGCCAAATATGGCGCGACTAACACGCGAAGCCAGGGCCACCAGTGGAGCGTGGTCGACGTAACCCCATGCGAGATGCTCGCCACAGGCGGCGTAGTAAAGTTCATCGCGGAAGTAGCCGTACTTAGAATTGAATAGGAAATGGATGAACACGCCGAGAGCCGCGAGGAGGTACACGGAGGGATGGAGCGGAGCCAACTTTGAGAGACTCCGGGAAGGTTGGGTTTCCATGAACTGAAAGACGCTCCCGATTAAACGCTGTGCAAACTTTAAAAATTGAGATCCGTCAGGGGATTCTTATCGAATCGCTTCAGGATGACAATTAGTGCTGCCGTCGTCACTCTAGATGGGTGTTGGACTTTTCGCTTCAGCATGATGACTTGCTTAGTGCTTCGCCTTGCGATGGCACGTTGATTAGTGCGGTGCGGCGGCGGAACTGCCGACGAGGGTTGCAGATTTGATGTAATCCAGCTTGGGCCAGCCCTTTTTTAAATACGGCTCACCTTGCTTTTCGATTTGGTCCTGATCGGGACCGGCGGTGTCACCGTAGCCCTCATACATCATCTCGACCACGTTCATTCCATTTCCGTCGACTACACCGAACGGCGCAAAACCCATCGAGTCGAGCCGCGTGTTGTCCTTTAAATTGATGAAGACTTGCGTCGTGCGTGTATTGGGACCAGCGGTGGCAAACACGAGAGCGCCGCGCTTGTTGGTCTCCTTGACGGGATCGTCCTTGATTTCAGTGCGCTTCCAAGCGGCAGACACCGCAGGAGTGGAGCTGATGCCGAATTGCACTACGAATTGCGGGACGACGCGGAAGAACGCGGCGTTGTCATAGTAATGATGCTTGACGAGATTGTAAAAGCGGTCGGCACCGAGCGGAGCCGCGGCGCGCGTGATGGTAACGATGAATTCGCCGCGCGTGGTATCGAATTTTACTTTGTACGTGTCCGGCGCTTTTTCTTTCAGCTTTGCGGGAGATAACAGTTCTTTGGTGTAGTTGCGCGAAGCGTCAGAAGTTTTGGATTCGCCCGCCTTCGGTTTTGCGGTAGTTGCGGCACTCTTATCGGCGCCAGGGGTCATCTCGGCTGGTGGCGTGGCTGCCGGTGCTTCGGCCTTCGGCGCTTGCGCGGTCGCGGATTCCGCCGGCTGCTCCTGCTTTTTGCAGCCGCTGATGAACAAGCCCGCGGCAAATATGATTGCCGCCCACTGCGCGATTCTAGTTCGCTCTCTCATTCCGACTCTCCCGTTTACGCAATGTTAATTAGTTTACAGGATTCAACTGGTGGCTCACGCGCTCCACGTCCGTCATCAGGCGCAAAGTATTTTCGCCCAGAATTTTCCTCACGTCACCTTCGGAATATCCCTTGTGCAGAAGCGCCTCGGTGATGTTCGGCAGCATCGATGCATCTTCCATACCATAAGGCATGTTCGCGCCGTCAAAATCAGAGCCCAGGCCGACGTGCGCGATTCCCGCCACTTTCACGGCGTGGTCGATGTGTTCGATAATTTTTGTGTAGTCCACACGCGGTAAGGCACCCTTGGCTACGTACTCGCGCGTTATGAGGTCGCCCTCAATCAACATGCAGCCTTCATTGGCATCGCCGCCGCAGCGTTTCGTCACTTCCTGCGCGATGGCTTCGTTGATTTTCGGATCGGCCTTCTCCGCATTGCGAAATTCCTGGCTCAAAAACCCGACATGGTAGTTGATTTGGATCACGCCGCCTTTTGCCGCAAGGTCTTTCATCATTTGATCGGTCATATTGCGCGGAGCGTCGCAGATGGCGCGGCAGGATGAGTGCGATGCAAAGAGCGGGGCTTTGCTTACTGCCAGCGCATTGTAAAAAGTTTTGTCGCTCACGTGCGAAATATCAACGATTATGCCGAGGCGGTTCATTTCACGGACCACGTCCTTGCCAAAATCCGTCAGGCCATTGTGAGCAGGCTTGTCAGTGGACGAATCCGCCCACTCATCGTTCCCGCTATGGGTCAGCGTCATGTAACGAACACCGAGATTCGCGTACTTGCGCAGCACGCCAAGGTCGCTGTTAATCATGTGGCCGCCTTCGACGCCCATCAGTGCGGCAATTTTGCCGTCCCTGTGCGCCTGGCGGATTTGTTCCGCAGTGGTGGCAAGCACGAGATCCTGGGGATGTTTGCGCACCTGTTCGCGTACAACGCCGATTTGTTGCAGCGCTTTTTGGACCGCGGCTGGACCGGTAACTTGGCTTGGCAGCCAGATAGAAAAGAAAATCGCGCCGAGTCCGCCTTCGCGCATGCGCGGAATGTCAATGCTGCCTGCGGTATGGCGTTCACCAAGATCAAACTTCGGATCGAGCATCAACTGCGTGGTGTCGTCGTGGGTATCAACGAGGATGGATGAAAAATGCAGTCTCTTTGCGCGATCTGAAATAGTGTCCCCTGCAACCGATTTCGCCAAGATAAGTCCTCCGAAAGCGCAGAAGGCCAGAAAACCGGGAGTCCTCACAGCGGTTCGCTTGGTTCGGAATGAGGACGGCGCGTCGAGTTCGCTGTGCATGAAGATTGGCTCCCTATTGCGCTTGCAGTTCGCGGCTGACCTTTTCGTTCTGTTCCATCACGCGCAGCAGATTTCCGCCGAGAATTTTGCGGATATCTTCATCGGAGTAGCCCTTGCGCATCAGGGCTTCCGTGATTTTTGGCAGCTTGGAAGCATCTTCCATGCCCTCGGGCATGCTGGCACCGTCAAAATCCGAGCCAAGTCCCACGTGGTCGGCTCCGACAAGTTTTACTGCGTGATCGATGTGGTCGATGATTTTTTCCCAACTGACGTGAGGTAGTTTCCCTTCCGCGACAGCCTTCTGCTGCATCTCGGTCATCTTTTTTCCGACGCACTCTTCGTTATCTCCGCATTCTTTTTTGAGACGATCAATCAGCTCGACAACGCCTCCGGAAAGTTTATCGGAGGCATCTTTATACGCCTGGTCAATGAAGCTCATTTCGTAGTTGATCTGAATCACGCCGCCTTTGGCTGCGAGAGCCTTGATCATGTCGTCGGTCATGTCACGCGGATGATTGCATAGCGCGCGGCAGGAAGAGTGCGAGGCGATGAGCGGGGCCTTGCTGACCTCCAGCGCATCGTAAAAGGTTTTGTCGGAAACGTGGGAGATATCCACCATGATTCCCTGGCGATTCATTTCGCGGACAATTTCCTTGCCGTAGTCGGTCAGGCCGTTGTGCGCGGGCTTGTCCGTGGAGGAATCGGCCCACTCGTCATTGTAAAAATGCGAGAGCGTCATATAGCGAACGCCAAGATCGCCAAAAACACGCACGATGCGAATGTCGTTGCCAATCATGTGGCCGCCCTCAACTCCGATCAGCGCGGCAATTTTTCCTTGCGCGTGCGCGCGGCGGACATTGTCGGCAGTACGGCAGAACATCATGTCCTTGGAATTTTTCCGCACACTTTCGTGTACCGCGTCGATCTGGTCCAGCGCCTTTTGTACTGCGGGCGGGCCCATGATGCGGCCATCGATCCAGATGGAAAAGAAAATCGCGTTCATGCCGCCCTCGCGCATGCGAGGAATGTCGACGCTTCCGTCGGCATTACGTTTGGCAATATCGAAGTCTTTCGAGAAAAAGCGCTGCGTGGTGTCGTCGTGGGTATCGAGAACGATGGATGAAAAGTGCACCTTTCGCGCTCGCGCAGCGATTTCGTCGCCACTAGCGGGGGCTATCATCGGAATAATGACCAGAACGAAGGGACAAAAACACAAACAGGCAAGAACGCGGCGCATCAAATGCTCCTGGGCGGTCAGGCGGCCCGCCTGAGATCGGATCGAAAATGTCGAGCAGGAATTCTACCCCAACAGCCAGCCGAGCATGGCTTGTTTCCATGCTTGACGATTTACTTCGGCGATGGATTCGGTGAGTGGAATATCTTTAGGGCACGCGACGACGCAGTTCTGTGCGTTCGCGCAATCGTGCACACCGCCTGGTTGCATGAGTGCGCTGATCCGCTCGTGTGCATGCATTTTGCCGGTCGGGTGCATGTTGAAAAGACGGACCTGGCTGATAATCGCGGCGCCTACGAAATCTCCGGGGGCGGTGCCCGTCACTTGCGGACAAACTTCGAGGCAATTGCCGCAGGAAATACAGCGCGAGAGCGGATAAGCCTTTTCCTGCGTTTCGGGAGCCACGCGCGGGCCTTCGCCCAAATCGTACGTTCCATCGATGGGAATCCACGCCTTCATGCGCTTCAGGCTGTCGAACATAAATTGCCGGTCCACTGCAAGATCGCGGATAACGGGAAATTTGGACATGGGCTCGAGACGAATGGGCTGCTCGAGTTTGTCCACCAGCGCCGAGCAGGCCATGCGCGCTCTTCCATTGATGAGCATGGCGCAAGAGCCGCAGACTTCTTCCAGGCAATTTGAATCGTAAGAAACCGGCGTAGTCTTTCTGCGGTCGCGTGTGATCGGGTTTTCCACGATATCGCGCAGGCAAATAATTACATTCATTGCGGGACGCCAATTCAGCGCGAACTCTTCCCAATATGGCGCGCCTCTCGGATTGGCCTGGCGTTTAATTTTTACGATGACTTGTTTCTCTGCCATAAATCCTCTGCTAACGGGTTGCGATGAGATCCTTTGCGCCCGCAGCGCTCAGGATGACAACATTTCTTTATTCGTCACAAACTCCTCAGGCTCCGGCGGCTTTATTTCTCGATTCGAATAAAGAGCTTCGGGCTGCGTTGAGATCCCTCGTCGCTGCGCTCCCCGGGATGACCATCCTTATCGGATGGTCACTTCGCCGCGTCATAGCGTCGCGCGCGCGGCGTAATTTGCGAAATGTCCACGGGTTCGTAATTCAACTGGATTTCGCCATTCACCCATTTGGCGCGCGTGGTTTTTAACCAGTTCGCGTCGTCGCGTTCTGGGAAATCGGGCTTGTAGTGCGCTCCGCGCGATTCGTTTCTGGCATGCGCGCCGATGGTAATCACTCGCGCCAAAACCAGCATGTTGCCAAGCTCCCGTGCGAAGTTCAAAGTCTGATTGGACCATTTGGTGCGATCGCTTAGATTGACTTTGCGGAAGCGCTGGCCGAGTTCGAGCAGTTCGTTAAAAGCGATTTCCAGATTTTTGTTGATGCGCGTGACGGTAACGTGTTCGGTCATGGTTTCGCCCAATTCACGCCAAATGGCCATAATATTTTCAGTGCCGTCTTGTGAAATCAGCGACTGGTTGAGCGCTTCCTGACGCTGGCGCTCGCGATCGAAAACGCTGGAATCCACCGCGGCTGTGCCCTTTTCCAGATTTTTCGCGTGCTTCGCGGCTGCGGCTCCTGCCACGCCACCAGCGAAAATGCAGGACACCAGCGAATTTGCTCCTAGCCGGTTCGCGCCGTGATATTGGTACTCGCATTCGCCGGCCGCGAAAATGCCCGGCACGTTCGTTGCCTGATCCGCGTCATTCACCCACATGCCGCCCATCGTATAGTGCATTGCCGGGAAAACTTTCATGGGCTCTTCCCGCGGATCGACACCCAAAAATTTCTCGTAGATTTCCAGAATGCCCTCGAGCTTGCGATCCAACGTTTCGCGGGGAATGTGCGTTACGTCCAGATAGACCGCGGCTTGACCGACCAGGCCCAACTTTTCCTGGTACACAATTCTATGAATCGCGCGCGTCGCGATATCGCGAGGCACTAGGTTTCCGTACTTCGGATACCATTCTTCCAGAAAATAAAATCGCTCGTTCTCCGGAATGCTTTTTGCCGGACGCGCGTCGCCGGCTTTTTTCGGGACCCAGACGCGTCCGCCTTCGCCGCGTGCCGATTCGCTCATCAGGCGAAGCTTGTCTTCGCCAGGAATAGCCGTGGGGTGGACCTGGATGAATTCGCCGTTTGCGTAATCAACACCCTGTTGGAACAGCGCCGATTGCGCGGATCCGGTACACACGACCGAGTTCGTGGAACGTCCAAAGATTGCGCCAATTCCGCCGGTGCAGAAAATCACAGCGTCCGCGGCGAACGTTTTCACCTCCATGCTGCGCAAATCCATCGCGCAGATTCCTCGGCAAGTGCCAGCATCGTCCAGCACAGCGGATAGGAAGGTGAAGCCTTCGTATTTCCTGACTCGATCTTCGGATTCGTGGCGGCGAACTTGTTCGTCCAGGGCGTACAGCAACTGCTGCCCGGTGGTTGCGCCCGCAAAAGCCGTACGGTGATACAACGTTCCGCCAAATCTGCGGTAGTCGAGAAGTCCTTCGGGCGTTCGGTTAAAAGTGACTCCCATGCGATCCAGCAAATCGATAATTCCGGGCGCCGCTTCGCACATCCGTTTCACCAATGGCTGATTTGCGAGAAAATCACCGCCGTAGATGGTGTCGTCGAAGTGTTTCGCGGTAGAGTCGCCTTCGCCCTTCTGGTTTTTCGCCGCGTTGATACCGCCCTGCGCGCAAACGGAGTGCGAGCGTTTCACCGGAACGATGGAAAACAGATCCACTGGCACGCCCGATTCGGCGACTCGGATGGTGGCCATGAGTCCGGCCAGTCCTCCACCTACAATGATAATTTTCG
>Ga0070709_10002099_pt1 | contig 10792 bp, 9 predicted proteins | sample LARL51metaG_FD_65449 | JGI IMG/M metagenome (GOLD analysis project Ga0070709, IMG submission 65449) | Corn, switchgrass and miscanthus rhizosphere microbial communities from Kellogg Biological Station, Michigan, USA - LAR L5-1 metaG | ecosystem: Host-associated > Plants > Roots > Rhizosphere ...
GAGAACGCGTTCCGGCTGAATGCGAGGGCCAATTGAAGATCAAGTGTACGATATTGTTCCCGTCATTCCGGGTTCGCCTTTGCAAGGCGCCCCGGAATGACGGCTGAGCGAAAGCGGGTGACCACCAATGACTTTTGATCACGATCTCAAAGCGACCGTCCGCACCATTCCCGACTACCCGAAACCGGGGATTCTGTTCCGCGACATCACGACGCTGCTTGCGGATGCGCGTGCCTTTCGCCGCGCCGTCGACGAACTGGTGCAGCCCTGGGCCGGCTCGAAGATCGACAAGGTCGCCGGCATCGAGGCGCGCGGCTTCATCCTGGGCGGCGCGATCGCGCACCAGGTCTCGGCCGGCTTCGTGCCGATCCGGAAAAAAGGCAAGCTGCCGCACACGACGGTGCGGATCGCGTACTCGCTCGAATACGGCATCGACGAGATGGAGATGCATGCCGACGCCGTCCGTCCCGGCGAGCGCGTCATCCTGGTCGACGACCTGATCGCGACCGGCGGCACCGCCGAAGGCGCGGTGAAGCTGCTACGGCAGATCGGCGCCAACGTGGTCGCGGCCTGTTTCATCGTCGATCTGCCGGATCTGGGCGGCGCGGCGAAGCTGCGGGCGATGGACGTGCCCGTGCGCACGCTGATGACGTTCGAGGGGCATTGACGGCCCCTGTCGTCATTGCGAGCGAAGCGAAGCAATCTAGAAATATTTCTGCGGAAAGACCGGATTGCTTCGTCGCTGACGCCCCTCGCAAAGCGAGCTCTCTCCATCGTCATTTCGGGACGCGCCTCTTGGCGCGGGCCCCGAATTCATAACCACGGGCGGGGGGTTTAGATTCCGGGCTCGACGCGTGCGCGGCGCCCCGGATTGACGGCGTCTGAGTAGTTGCTACCGCCGCGGTCTGTCCGGCCGTGCTGACCAGCCGTCACCTCTGCGGAATCAATTCCAGCTCCAAGTCGCGGAAGGCGAAGTAGTTGTTGCGGATCCATTGATGGAGCTCGCTCGCCGAGTTCTGGTCCTGCCGCAGAAAGCCGGTGAACGAAAATGTCAGCCGGTCGATATAGGTCCGCAGGAACAAGGGCAGCGCCGTCATCGGCAGGACTCGGCCATCGCCCATGGCCTCCGGCAGCTCGCCGCGCACCACGTGCTCGTTGTCGATGGTGATCAGATTCGTCGGCGGGGTCTGCTGGCGCAACATTTCATGCGCGCGCGCGGAGGAGCGGTCGATATCGGCAATGAACATGACGAGCGGCGCGATGTTGCGCCGCGCCGCCTCCTTCATGAAGCCGATCTCATAGGACATCGTGAAGAACTCGTCGAAGGCGTGGAAGCCGAGGTCGATCACCTTGGCCATGCCGTCATCGACGATCACTCGGTCCATCAGTGCCATCTTGCCATAGGTATCGCTGATGTCGGCCGTCTCGGTGAGACTGGGCAGATAGTCGAGAAGCGAGGGCTCTTTCAGGTTGATGTCGAACGCCTCGACCTGGCCGTCCTTGAGCAGCAGGAACTCGGTCAGGAGACGAGCGACAACAGTCTTGCCGACCTGCGGTCGGGGCGAGCAGACGATATAGACGGGCGTGGCGGGCATCACGCCCTATATCAAGAGAGTTTCGGCGGCCAATCCAGATGGTTCCCAGTTAGCCAGCAGGTTTATTTTTCGCCTCCGCTGCGGACGGCAGGCTTCGTAGAGCCGACGATGTCGGTCAGCTTGATCCGGTCGAACTCGCTCCAGACATTGGCCAGCCAGTGGCGGACATAACCGCGCAGCACGAAGGAGTAATTGGCGGCCTCGTCATGCGGGCCCTTGTTAGCGACGAATTTCAGGAAGGGGACGGAGGCCACCTCGACCTGCTCATAGGCCATCTCGTTGAGCTTGGGAATGGTCAGCTCGGTCGCGTCCTTGATACGGTTGAAATAGCTGGCGTAGGTCGCCTGGTCCCATTCGAAGAAGCTGGTGTTGTTGATGAAGTTCTTCACCAGGAAATACTTCGCGCCGGCCATGAAGTTCGCGGTTTCAGCGATCTCGTCCAGCGAGGCGATCGAGGAGCCCAGGATGTGAAACACCGCAAAGGTGATCTGCCCGTTCTTGGCGGCGTCGAGAAAGCCGATGTCGCGCAGCGCGGCGAGCGAGGGCGACATCAGGCCGGCGCGGACGTCGATCACGGTGACCGAAGGGCTCACCGCGTTCAGCGTGTCGAAGATCTTCATCTGGTCCGGCGTCGCCGTCATGTCGACGATTTCGGTGATGTCGGGATGAAAGCGCTTCAAGGTGCCGCGCGGCGACTCCGTGTCGAAGGCACGGGTCGGCACGTTGTTGGCGTTGAAATAGTCAAGCAGGGTCCGCGAAACAGTGGTTTTGCCGACCCCGCCCTTGTCAGCTCCCACGACGATTACTGCTGGCTTTGCCATGTAGGCCCCTCGCACGCCCCCAACCTGCCCCCCCACAGGGCCGGCCTCGTTCCTGCTTTGAGCGCGAACATGGCAGAAACAAGGGAGAAATCAAACCTTTGGAGGGAAGCAAGGTCCGGTGTAACCAGTTTTTTCAAAATGATACTCTCTTGCAATCACGTCGAGCGCGAGCGCGCACCTCATCGCAGGCAAGTCGCGCCGTGATGAATCCGATGCTTCGCTTTCCAGTTTAGCAAAGTTCGGCGGAGAAGTGACAGAAGAGTTTCTGATGTTGTGAAACGCGTCGAAACAGGGGCGCTAGTGGCGGCCCCATGGCCCGACCGCGTCGTTCCGCCGCGGCGTCCGCTGTTTCTCCGCAATGTCCGGCTGCGAATCGTCCGAAGCGCGGGACGGGCCCCAGGGCCCGGAGGGCAGCGGCGGGGATTGCGGGGCCGTGCCATCGGTGGACTGATCCTGCGTATCATTTGCAGCGCCCGTCGGCAGCGCCAGCGGCCCGGGATCGTGGCCACCGGCATACTTCACCAGCGCCTGAACCCGTGTTTCCACGGAGGGATGGGTGGCGAACAGGTCGGCAAAGCCTTCGCGCGGATTGTCGACGCACAATTCCATTACCGCCGAGGTTGCGCCGGGCAATTCGCCGCGGCCCTCGATCTTGCGCAGGGCCGAGATCATGGCGTCGGGATTCTTGGTCAGTTCGACGGAGCCGGCATCCGCGAGCAGTTCGCGCGAGCGCGACAGCGCCAGCTTGACGATCTGGGACAGCAGCCAGGCGAGCAGGATCAGCGCAACCGCGACTATGATGATAACGATTGCACCACCGCCGGAGCTCTTCCGGTCGGAGGATGAAGACGACGAAGACGACGAAGACGACGATGACGATGAGGACCATGACGAAGTGCCTGCCGTGTTCCACGCCAGATTGGTGAACAGCCGAAAGAACAATTCGCCGAAGAAGCCCACCGCGCCGGCGATGATCACCGCGACCACCATCATCTGCACGTCGCCATTGCGGATGTGGGTCAGCTCGTGGCCGAGTACCGCCTCGACCTCCTGGTCGTTGAGGGCGTTCAACAAGCCGCTGGTGACCGTGACGGCGTATTGCCGCCGGTTGAGCCCGGTCGCAAACGCGTTCAGTGCCTCGCTCTGCATGATCTTCAGCTTGGGCATCGGGATGCCGCGCGAGATGCAGAGGTTTTCGAGCAGATTATAGAGCCGCGGCTGCTCCTGCCGCGTGACCTCAGCGCCGCCGGTGACCGCGTCGATGATCGACTGGTGGAAAAAGTAGGCGATCGCGATCCACAGTGCGGCGCCGAGGGTCGCAAAGGGAAGGGCCTTGATCAGGTCGGAAAGCGCCGCGGCAAGGTAATAGTCGACCGAGGCGTTGCCGTTGGTCACCACTTCGGCGAGCAAGGCGCCCGCATAGACCAGCACATAGACCAGCAGGAATAGGCCGGCCAGCAGCAGCATCGAACGCAGTCTGTTCGACGCGATATGGGTATAGAGACCATAGGCGGCCATGCGGCGCGGTCCTCGCGGCGGCGGCCGACGCTCAGAATTTCACGGCGGGCGCGGCCTCGACCTCGGTACGGCTGGCGCCGAGATCAAAAAAGTCCTTGCGGGTGAAGCCGAGCATGGGCGCGAACAAGGCGGCCGGCATCTGCTGGATGCCGGTGTTGTATTCCTGGACCGCGTTGTTGAAGAAGCGCCGGCTCGCCGCGATCTTGTTCTCGAGGTCGGAGAGCTCGCTCGCCAGCTGCTGGAAATTGGCGTTGGCCTTGAGGTCCGGATAGGCCTCCGACAGCGCGATCAGCCGGCCGAGTGCGCCAGAGAGCTGGTTTTCGGCGGCGGACACCTGGGCCGGCCCCTGTGCCGACATTGCGGAATTGCGGGCCTTGATCACGTCGTCCAGCGTGCCGCGCTCATGCGCGGCATAGCCCTTCACGGTCTCGACCAGGTTCGGGATCAGGTCGTGGCGCTGCTTGAGCTGGACGTCGATGTCGGCAAAGGCCTGGCCGACGCGCTGGTTCAACGCGACCAGCCGGTTATAGGCGCCGAAGGCAAACAGCACGACGACGACGATGATGCCGAGAACGATCCAGCCTGACATGAAAGACTCCTGGGGAGGGCACAAGCGACGGCTCCGGCGGATATAGGCGCGTGGCCGGTCTGCCGGGAGGTCAGCCTTGCTTTGGTCGGTTCCAGGAGCGGACAAGTTCACCGGAATCGTGCGGGTCCGGGCTTTGCGGGTCGCGGATGCTGGTCCTATCGTCTCGCCGAAGCGGGGTTCATCACTCCGGCCGAGCCACGTGCCAGAGCAGCTCCAGGTCGGTGCCGTGGGTCTCCCCGGGGGCGTGATCTTCGTGGAACAGATAGAGCGGCCGGTAACGGTAGGCCCACATCCTGCTGCCGTCGCTACGGGTGATCAGCGTGAAATCGCCGCTGGCCCTGGCATTGTTCGGCGCGGCGAGCGGGGCAAACTTTTCGGTGCACTTGCCGTCGCAGGTCGATCTGTCGCCCGTCGTGTCGCGGTCGAAATAATACAGTGTCATGCCCTGGGGATCGACCAGCACAAGGCCTTTCTTGGTCTGGGCCACCTTCGGCATGCTCGAATTGTCCTCCTTCGGGGGCGGCGGTGGCGACGACGACTCGTGCGCGATGGCGATCCCGGTCGAGGCGAGCATGGCCCCGACGAGCAACACGATTCTGAACATCTGAAGCCTCATTCTGAGGTACACGAAGCCGCGCGAAATACCACTCAGAGTAGCTGACGTTCGTTAGTTCCAGGTTTCGATTGGCTGAGACAAAATCAGAATTGAGCGGATGGAATTAACCATTCGTTCCCATGCACCGGAGCATGGGCCGGCGCTCTCATGCTCCGGCATCGACCGCATCACCCCAGTTCCAGCGCCGGGCCGCGGCATAGGCGTCCTTGTCCCGGCGTGGCACGGTCACGATCCGTGACGCCCCGTCGGCGCGGCAGAGTTTTGCGGTCACGCCCACCTTGCTCACATGGGGCGGCGCCAGCACGCGCGCAGCGGCCGCACGCGCCGGCGACTGCCGGGTCAGCGCCAGATAGCTGAACTTTTCGTCTTCGAACGGCACGTCGGCGCCCTTGACCTGCTTGTGCGCGCGCGAGCGCGGCAGCCTCTGCACAAAATGGCACCAGTCCGGCGCGGCCAGCGGGCATTTCGCCTGGTGCGGGCAGGGGGCCGCGACGTGGGCGCCGGAGGCGATCAGCTGGTCGCGCAGCGCGAGGATTCGCTGATAGCCCGGCGGCGTGCCGGGCTCGATGATCACGAGCGTGTCGCGGGTCTTGCGCCAGGCGAGGTCGATGAGCTCGCTCCGCTGCAGCTCCGGCATTTCGCCGACGACATAGCTCGCGATGACGAGATCAGCGGGATCTGCATCGGCAAGAAGGCCGATGGCATCTCCCTTTCGATAGTCCGCGCCGTCGAGACGGTCGCGGCCTCCTGCGAGTTCAAGCGCCAGGGCGCGCAAGGCGTCGTTGTTGTCGAGCAACGTGAAATTCGTCAGTGACGGAAAAGTCGCGGCAGCGGCCCAGCTCGCCGTGCCCGGTCCGGCCCCGACGTCCAACAGCGTGGCCGGGCCAAAATCGGGCCTCATGCCGCCGAGCGCGTTCAGGCACGCCACGACCGCGGCATAGGTCGCCGGCATTCGCGCCAGCGCGTAGGCGAGCGCGTCCGTCTCGCTGCGAATCCCGCGCGAGGTGCCGCCGTCGCGGTAGGTTTGCGAGATCAGCGCGGCGCGGCCAGCCGTATCGCTCCGCGACACGCCCTCCAGCTTTGCAGCCAGCGCGGATTTCAGTTCGGCGGGGAGATCGGGCGGGATCATGTTGTTGCTGTCATGCCCCGCGAAGGCGGGGCATCCAGTAGCCTGAGAAGCCTGAGATTCTCGCCGGCAGTGCCGGTTACTGGATCATCCGCTTCCGCGGATGATGACGTCAAGAGTTGGCGATCGGCGCCCGGCAATCACGCCACGTGCTGATCCAGAATCTTGACCGCTTCGTCGAGCGCGACCGAGACCAGTTGCGAGACACCGCGTTCGGCCATGGTGACGCCGAACAGCCGGTTCATCCGCGCCATCGTGATCGGGTTGTGCGTGATGATGATGAAGCGCGTCTCGGTCGAGTTGGTCATTTCATGCAACAGGCCGCAGAAGCGCTCGACATTGTGATCGTCGAGCGGGGCGTCGACCTCGTCCAGCACGCAGATCGGCGAGGGGTTGGTCAGGAACACCGCAAAGATCAGCGCGAGCGCGGTCAGCGCCTGCTCGCCGCCCGACAGCAGCGATAGCGTCTGCGGCTTCTTGCCGGGCGGTTTTGCAATGATCTCGAGGCCCGCTTCGAGCGGATCGTCGCTCTCGATCAAATGCAGCGCCGCCTCGCCACCGCCAAACAATTCGGTGAACAGCCGCTTGAAGTGGTTGTTGACCGTCTCGAAGGACACCAGCAGCCGCTCGCGCGCCTCGCGGTTGAGGCTCTGGATACCCTGGCGCAGGCGCTTGATGGCTTCGACGAGATCGTCACGCTCGGTAGTCAGCGCGGTGTGCTGGGCTTCGACCTCGCGGAGTTCCTCCTCGGCGCGCAGGTTCACTGCACCGAGCCGCTCGCGGTCGCGGCGCAGTTTTTCGAGGTTCTCCTCGATCTCCGAGAGCGGCGGCAGCGCGGCGCCGGGCTCGATCTCGGCCATGCCCGCCACCGCTTGCGGTTCGACTTCGAGCAGGTCGTGGATCTCGCGCTCGACATCGGCGAGCCGGCGCCTTGCGCTCTCCAGCCGCTCTTCGGCGCGGGCCGATGCTTCGCGCGCGCTCGACAGCGCTTCCAGTGACGCTTTCGCGGCCCGGTCGGTTTCCGCCATCGCGCCTTCCGCTACAGCCAGCGCATCGGCAGCGGCGCTGCGATGGTCCTCGGCGTATTCGATCTCGCTGATCAGCGCGGCGCGCTTTTCGGCGAACACCATCGGCGCATTGTCGAGTTCGGCGCGCTCGGCCCGCAGCTCGGTGATGCGTGCCTCGATGGTCGTGACCTGCGAGGCTGCGCTCTGCGCTCGGTTCTGCCACTCGTTGCGCTCGGCGATGATCGCCTGCACGCGGCGGTCGGCGAGTTCGGCCTCGCGCGCCAGGGCCTGGGCCTCGGCGCGGACCTGCGCCGCCGCGCGGCGGTGATTGTCGATGTCGGTGCGAACCGCTGACAGCCTGGTTTCGGTCTCGATCGTCGCCGGCATGTCGCTCAGCGCGGCAATCGCGGTCTCGTGCGCGGCTTCCGCCTCGGCGCGGTCGGCGCTGACGCGGTTGTGGGCCTCTTCGAGCGCGGATTTTCGCGCCGCGTGACGGTTGACCTCGCGCTCCGTCGCGGCATGACGTTCGCGTGCCGCATCGGCCTCGCGCTGGGCGGCGCGCCAGGCTTCGCGCGCTGCGCTCTCGGCCTCTGCGGCGGCCTTGACATGGGCCTCGGCGTTTTCGAGCGCCTGGCGCTTGGTGGTCGCATCCATCCGTGCGACCTCCAGCTCGCTTTCGATGTCGACCAGGCGCGCCCGCTCCGCGAGGCGCCGTGCGGCACCGGTCGGGGCATGCGCCGCAGTGACGAAACCGTCCCAGCGCCAGACATCGCCCTCCGGCGAGACCAGCCGTTGGCCGGTCTTCAGCTGCGCAACCAGCGCGGCGCCGCGGTCCTTGGCGACGACGCCTATCTGCCGCAGCCGCCGCGACAGCTCCGGCGGCGCCTGCACGTGGGCCGCGAGCGGCTCGATGCCCTCGGGCAAAGCCGGGTCGTCGCCATGGGCGCCGACATCCGTCCAGCGCATCGGCGCCGACGGCTCGACCGGCGCATCGAGGTCATCACCAAGCACGGCGCCGAGGGCCTTTTCGTAGCCCTTGGTGACTGTGATGCCGTCAATGATCGGCGGCCACAGATTCTTGGTCTCGGCGTTGACGAGCTTCGAGATGGTCCGCGCCTCGGTCTCGAGCCGCTGCACGCGCTTGTCGGCCTCGACCAGCGGGGCACGGGAAGCTTCCAGCGTCTCGCGTGCCCGCGCGTGCGCAGCCTCGCTGGTCTGCGCCGCGGCTTCGCACTCGGCAAGCTTTTCCTGCGCCGTCTCCATCGTCGCGGTCAGCGCATCGAGGTCGCCGACGCGCTCGGTTTCCTGCGTCAGCTTCTGCTGCTCGGCGGCGACGTTGCCAATCTCCTGATCGAGCCGCGCCAGCCGGTCACGATGGCTGCGCACGCTCGCCTCGAGCTGGTTGCGCTTGGCGGTGAGGTCGGCGAGCGCGGTGGTCAATTCCGAGAACAGGCGCTCGGCGCCGGACAGCGTTTCTTCCGCCTGCGCAACGCGTTCATCGACCCCGCTGCGCTTTTCGACGCGCAGCTTGATCTCTTCCTTCAGCTCGGCGTCTTCCGTATCGAGCCGCTGCAGCGCGACCTGCGCGTCAAGCGTCTGCTGCTGTTCGCGGCCGATGTCGGAGGAGAGCTGCGTCAGCCGGCGGTCGAGCTCGGCGGCGCGTTCCTTGGCGCGCGCCTCTTCCCGATCCAGCATGTCGCGGGTGTTGGTCAGGCGCTGCAGGGTGGCCGCAGCGCGCGCCTCGGCGTCGCGCAGGGCCGGCAATTCGGAGGCGCGGATCGCCTGGATGCGGGCGGACTCGGCCTGCTCGCGGGTGCGCTCGGCCATCGCGCGGACGCCGAGGTCGTGCACGTGGCCGGCCTCCGCCACGTCGGTATTGGCTTCCATCCAGCGCAGATGGAACAGCGTCGCCTCGGCCTTGCGCAGCTTGGCCGCCACCTCGCGGTAGCGGATCGCCTGGCGGGCCTGCTTCTTCAGGCCCTCCATCTGCCCGGTGAGCTGGCCGATCACGTCCTCGACCCGGGTGAGGTTGGTTTCGGCGGCCTTCAGCCGCAGTTCGGCTTCATGGCGGCGGGCATGCAAGCCGGCGACACCCGCAGCATCTTCGAGCACCCGGCGGCGCTGTTCCGGTTTGGCCTGAATGATCTCGCCGATCTTGCCCTGGTGAACCAGCGCCGGCGAGCGGGCGCCGGTCGCCGCATCCGCGAACAGGAGCTGCACGTCGCGGGCGCGCACGTCGCGGCCATTGATGCGATAGACCGAGCCGGCCTCGCGCTCGATGCGGCGCGAGATTTCAAGGATTTCCCGGTCGTTGACCGCGGCCGGCGCGGTCCGATCGGCATTGTCGATCGTCATCACGACTTCGGCGTGGTTCCGCGCGGGCCGATTGCCGGACCCTGCGAAGATCACCGCGTCCATGTCGGCGGCGCGCAGCGATTTGTGCGAGGTCTCGCCCATCGCCCAGCGCAGCGCTTCCACCAGGTTGGACTTGCCGCAGCCGTTCGGTCCGACCACGCCGGTGAGGCCGGGCTCGATCACGAAGTCAGTGGGTTCGACAAAGGACTTGAAGCCGTGAAGACGAAGACGCGTGAGTTTCATGCACAGATTCTCTGTTGGCCGGGCGCGAATCTCTTAGGCCGGACAATACCATAGAAGGCAATGTCGGTGTGGAGGCGCAGCCCTTCGGCCGACTCTTAAGGTTGCGGACAATGGCGAGGCGAGGGGCCGAGAGCAACCGGCGGCCCGGCCTTTTCCCAAGGCTTTTGCTGGCCTTACGCCGGATATTTGCGCGTCAATTGGGAAAAAGCTGAAAATCTAGGTTTTCAACAGCAGCTTGATCTTGCTCTCAAATTCCTCGAACGGGGCTTCGCCCACGATGCTCTCGCCGCCGATGAAGAAGGTCGGGGTTCCCTCGACCTTCAGCATCTCCATGGCGAACTTGCGATCGGCGTTGATCCGGTCCAGCAGCGCCTGGTCTTTCAGGCAGGCCTCGACCGCCTCCGCGCCAAGGCCGGCCTGCTTGCCGATCAGCTTCAACGTGTCGGTGGTCTTTTCCACCAGCTGATCCTGCTGGCGCCACATGGTCTCGATGACGGCGACATATTTGCCGCCGTCGCCATCGGCGATGCGGCGCGCCAGCATCTGGCAGGCCACGTCCTTGATGTTCAGCGGGAACTCGCGCAAGACGTAGCGCACCTTCCCGGTATCGATGTATTCCGCCTTGATCCGCGGGAACACCTCGCGGTCGAACGCCGCACAATGCGGGCAGGTCGGCGCGGCATATTCGACGATCGTCACGGGCGCGTCAGCCGCGCCCAGCACCATGTCCGGCAGCGATACCGGCTTTGCCACATCAGCCGCACCAAGCGCGTTCGCCGGGGCGGTGCGAAGGATGGCGGCAAGGCCGCCCAGCGGCAGCAGCAGGCCCAGGGCGCGGCGGGTGACGAGCATCGGATGCTCCTGTCGCGATGACGATCAGCTCTTCAGGAGCGGATCGATCTTCTTCTGAAATTCCTCGAAC
>Ga0070709_10002101_pt1 | contig 10779 bp, 6 predicted proteins | sample LARL51metaG_FD_65449 | JGI IMG/M metagenome (GOLD analysis project Ga0070709, IMG submission 65449) | Corn, switchgrass and miscanthus rhizosphere microbial communities from Kellogg Biological Station, Michigan, USA - LAR L5-1 metaG | ecosystem: Host-associated > Plants > Roots > Rhizosphere ...
ATCCAGGTGGTGTACATCTCGCCGCTCAAGGCCCTTTCGAACGATGTCCAGAAGAATCTGAGCGAGCCCCTCCTCGAAATCAGCCGCACGGCCCTCGAGCTGGGGCTTCCGGAGGTGACGCTCCGTACTCTGGTGCGCACCGGGGACACGCCGCAGGCGGAGCGCCAGGCGATGCTCAGGGAGCCGCCGCACATCCTGGTGACGACTCCTGAGTCGCTGTACCTGCTCCTCACCTCGGAGAAGGCGCGCGGCATGCTGCGGACGGTGCGCACCGTGATCGTGGACGAGATCCATGCGCTGGCCCGCGACAAACGGGGGAGCCATCTGGCGCTGTCCCTCGAGCGTCTCGCGGCGCTCACCGGACGTCCCCTGCAGCGCATCGGTCTCTCCGCCACGCAGAAGCCGATCCAGGAGATCGCGCAGTTTCTGGTGGGCACCGGCCGACCCCTTCCCGACATCATCGACGCGGGGCACGCGCGCGAGATCGACCTCGCCGTGGAGCTCACGTCGTCGCCACTCGAAGCGGTGATGTCCGGCGAAGTGTGGGGAGAGATCCACGAGCGGCTGACCCAGCTGGTTCAGGAACACCGGACCACCCTGATCTTCGTGAACACCCGCCGGATGGCCGAGCGGCTGACGATGCACTTGTCGGAGCGGCTGGGCGAAAGCGCGGTGACCAGCCATCACGGGAGCCTGTCCAAAGAGACCCGGATGGACGCCGAGCGCCGGCTGAAGGCGGGCGAGCTGAAGGCGCTGGTGGCCACGGCTTCGCTCGAGCTGGGGATCGACATCGGGACGGTGGACCTGGTCTGTCAGATCGCGTCCACCCGGTCCATCGCGACGCTCCTCCAGCGCGTGGGCCGTTCGGGGCACCACCTCAAGGCCATTCCCAAGGGCCGGCTCTTCCCGCTGTCGCGGGACGACCTGGCCGAGTGCGCGGCGTTGCTGCGGGCGGTGCGCGCCGGCAAGCTGGACCGGCTCATCATCCCGGAGAAGCCGCTCGACATTCTGGCGCAACAGATTGTGGCGGCGGTGGCCTGTGAAGAGTGGGACGAAGGAGCGCTCTTCGAGTGGTTCCGCCGGGCCTATCCGTTCCGGAATCTGACCCGCGAAGAATACGACTCCGTGGTGCTCACCCTCGCCGACGGCTACACCACGCGGCGGGGCCGCCGGGGCGCCCACCTCCACCGGGATGGCGTGCATGCCCGCCTGCGGGGCCGGCGCGGAGCGCGGCTGGCCGCGATCACGTCGGGTGGGGCGATCCCGGACATCGGCGACTACCGCGTCATTCTCGAGCCGACGGAGACCTTCGTCGGCACACTCAACGAAGACTTTGCGATAGAGAGCGCGCCGGGAGACGTGTTCCAGCTCGGCAACGCGTCCTACCTCATTCTCCGGGTGGAGTCCGGGCAAGTCCGCGTGGCGGACGCGAAGGGTCAGCCCCCGACGATTCCGTTCTGGCTGGGCGAAGCTCCCGCCCGCACCGCCGAGCTGTCCGAAGAAGTGTCTCGCTTCCGGATCGACCTCGAAGCGCACCTGGCCGACCTCGACGCCGCGATCCAGTGGACCATCTCCGAGACCGGGCTCTCTGAGCCCGCCGCGCGCCAGCTGGTCGAATATCTCGCGGCGAGCCGGAAAGTCTTGGGGTCCCTCCCCACCCAGGAAACGCTGATCCTGGAGCGGTTCTTCGACGAGGCGGGCGGCATGCAGCTCGTTCTGCACGCGCCCTTCGGTGCCCGGGTGAACAAGGCCTGGGGATTGGCCCTGCGGAAGCGTTTCTGCCGGTCCTTCAACTTCGAGCTCCAGGCCGCCGCCACCGACGACGCCATCATCATCTCCCTCGGCCCCCATCACTCATTCGCGCTGGGCGACGTCTTCCACTATCTGAACTCGGGCACGGCGCGGGACCTCCTGGTGCAGGCCCTGCTCGATGCCCCGGTGTTTCAGAGCCGCTGGCGCTGGAATGCCACGCGGGCCCTCGCGGTGCTCCGGGCCCGCGGCGGCAAGAAGGTCCCGACGCCCCTGCAGCGCATGGAGGCGGAGGACCTCTCGGCGGCGGTGTTCCCCGATCAGCTGGCGTGCCCTGAGAATCTGGTGGGAGACCGCGAGATCCCCGATCACCCGCTGGTGAAGCAGACCATCGAGGACTGCCTCACCGAGGCGATGGACTGCCCCGGTCTCCTGGAGATTCTGCAGGGCATCGAGGCCGGGACGTTCACCTTGGTCGCACGGGACACGCCGGAACCCTCGCCCCTCACGCACGAGATCCTGAACGCCAAGCCCTACGCGTTCCTGGATGACGCGCCCCTCGAGGAGCGCCGGACCCAGGCGGTCCTCACCCGCCGCGGCCTCGACGTCCGCACGGCCGACGACCTCGGCTCCCTGGATCAGGGTGCCATCGACCGGGTGCGGGAGGAGGCCTGGCCGGAGGCGCGGGATGCCGACGAGATGCATGACGTGCTCATGGTTTCCGGGTGCTTGCGAGACCGGGAAGCGGGAAGCGGGAAGAGGGAAGCGTTCACTCCGCTCCTCGACGGGCTCCGGCGTGACGGGCGGGCCACGGTGATAGAGGGGCCCGTGTCTCTCTGGGTGGCCACCGAAAGGGTGCCGATGCTCCAGGCCATCTTCCCTGGAGCCGCGGTGAATCCCCCGGTGCAGGTACCGGAGCGTGAACGGACCAGGACCTGGACGCGCGAAGACGGGATTCGCGAAGTCGTGCGCGGGCGTCTCGAGATCGTGGGGCCCACCACCGCCGCCGTCCTGGCGCAGACGTTCGGACTGGAAGTGTCGGACATCGACTTCGCGCTGGGTGCGCTCGAGCACGAGGGCTTCGTCCTCCGCGGGCACTTCTCCCCGGGTGTGACCGAGCTCGAGTGGTGCGAGCGGCGCCTCCTGGCGCGCGTGCACCGCTATACCCTCGACCGCCTGCGCCAGGAGATCGAGCCCGTCTCGGCGGCCGACTTCATGCGCTTCTTGCTCCGCTGGCAGCGCCTGACGGAGGATACGCGGGCGCAGGGACCCGAAGGGCTCTCCGCGGTGCTCGACCTCCTGGACGGCTATGAGCTGCCGGCGGCCGCGTGGGAGACCGAGGTCCTGCCCTCACGCATGGCGGACTACGATCCGCTCTGGCTCGACGGGCTCTGCCTGTCCGGCGAGGTTGCCTGGAGCCGGCTCTCGCATCCCGCCTCGGCGAATGGCGCGCGGAAATCGGGACCCATACGCACCTCTCCCGTCGCGCTCTTCCGCCGGGACCGGGGGGAAGTGTGGCGCGCCCTGAATGGCGCCGTCGATCCCAAAGAGATGCCTCTCTCCCACGCCGCGCGGGCGGTGCTCGACGCACTCGACCAGCGCGGAGCGTCCTTCTTTGGTGATCTCGTCAACGCCACCAGGGAGCTCCGCACTGAAGTGGAGAAGGGGCTCGGCGAGCTGGTGGCGTGGGGCCTGGTGAGCGCGGACTCGTTCTCAGGGCTCCGGGCTCTGCTGGTGCCTTCGGATCGCCGGCGCCCGATCAGTGGTGTGGCCGCGCGAAGGCGCGGGAAAGTCGCCCCCTTCGGGGTCGAGAACGCGGGCCGCTGGTCGCGCGTCCCCGGCCCGTCAGTCATGCCGCAGGAACAGCTGGTCGAGGCCTTGGCGTGGCAGCTGCTCCGGCGCTATGGCGTGGTGTTCCGGCGGCTGGTGGAGCGCGAAGGATTCCTCGCGCCCTGGAGAGACATTCTCCGCGTCTTTCGCCGGCTCGAGGCGCGTGGCGAAATCCGCGGCGGGCGATTTGTCGGCGGGTTCTCCGGAGAGCAGTACGCGCTCCCCGAAGCCATCGGCCTGCTCCGCGCCGCGCGGAAGGAAGAGCCGTCCGGCGTGCTGGTGTCGGTGTGCGGTGCGGATCCCCTGAACCTGGTCGGCGTGATTACCCCAGGCGATCCGGTGCCCGCCCTGGCCACCAACCGCGTCCTCCTCCGGGATGGCATTCCGGTGGCCGTTCAGGAAGGAGACGGGCGTTCGGTGCGTCTCTTGATCGAGGCACTGCCCGACGAAGCGCAGCTTCTACGCAGCGCCTTGGTCCGGCGACGCTCCACTCCATTGGTGCGCGCGTACTTGGGGCGCTAGGCATCAGGCGAATTGCCGGAGTTTGCGCGACGAAAAAAACAGGGCCTTCCGCACATACTGTTTGCGCGTTACGCTCTTGTCATGGAAAAGTTATCAGCGCGTCCCCCCGTACTGCCCGAATCGGTGCTCCGCGACGCGGTTGCCCATCGGGTCACCGACCGGTCGCTGCGTCGCTGCGCCCGTGAGATCTCCATCTCCCCGAACGGCCTCCGGGACTTCCTGCACGGCGCCGCCCCGCGGCTGTCGACCCGCAGCAAGCTCGAACGGTGGCTCGCGGCCCAGACGCCCGACGAGAAAGCGCCCAACGTGGCGCACGTCGTTCGGCTCGTGGGTGACCTGACGGCCGAGCTGTCGCCCTCCGATGCCGACAACCTCCGGCGTGAGATCACCCGCTATCTGACCGGGGCCTATGAATCACGGCGCCAGTCGGTTCCCAAGTGGCTCAAGGAGCTTTCCGAGCTCGACGCGGCTGCGGCCCGTCGGCTCAAGCTCGGCTGACCTCAGGAACCTTCAAGTCAAGCTGGGCGATGCGGGACCGGGAGCGATACCGGTCCCGCATTCCGTTATTGACCTCAAAGCCATAGGCCTTCTGGAGCCGCTGAATCCGCCGGGTCAGTGCGTCCGAGTACTCCCGGGGCGCATTGGCCGCCCGCGCGTAGGCCGACTGGTACCGCGCCGAGAGCTCGGGAAAGTGCTCGGCCAGGACGGGCAGAAAACGGTCCTTGATCCCCGGGTACATCCGGAGCGGGCTGGCGTGGATGAACCGTGCACCGGCCTCGCGCGCGGCCGCAAAGAGCGCCTCGAGGTGCGGCAGGTCATCGGTAATCCCGGGCAGCACCGGCGCGACGATCAATCCCGCGCGCACGCCCGCATCGGTGAGGTGCTTGAGGCCCCGGAGCCGCGCCCGCGGCACCGGCGAACGGGCCTCGAGCGCGCGGATGATGTAGTCGTCCGTGGTGATCAGCGAGACGTACACCTCGAGGTCGTTCCGCTGTGACAGCCTGATCAGCACGTCGGCGTCGCGGGCCACGAGCGGGCTCTTGGTAATGATCCCGACCGACAGACCTTCGCACTGCGCCAGCCGGTCCAGCACACTCCGCGTGATCTTGAAAATCCGCTCGGCGGGCTGGTACGGATCGGTGGCCGTCCCGATCACGATGGTTTCGGGCTCGGCTTTGGCCGGCGGCAGGGCCACGCGGCAGAACTTCCGGAGATCCCTTTCGAGGGTCTCGAGCAGGTGATCCTTCACGAAGATCCGGTTTTCGAACGCCTCCCAGCCCTCGGTGCCCCGGTAGTCCGCGAACTCGTCGTCGGTGAGCCGGCCCTGGTCGTGGGCGCGCTCCACCGCGTAGCGATGCGCGAAGCGGGCGTAGCAGTACGTGCACCCGAATTCACAGCCGACGTAAGGATTGAGGGACCAGAAGTCCATTCCGGTCTGCGCCGGCGAGTTGAGTACGGTGCGCGCCGAGTGGGCCACGAACCGGGTGCCGCGGAGCCGCGAGTCGAGTATCGGAAGCGGCTTGGGACGCTCGGTGGGCATGGGGAGCAGGGGCAGCTGACAGCCGTCCGCCGTCCGCAAGCTTTTTTCGCGGGTTGCCTGCTGATGGCTGATCGCTGATGGCTGTCTTTGCCGAGTCACGTGCACCTCCCCCAGCCACACGTCGGGCAACTCTGGCACCCTGACTGGTGGACCACCGGCGCACTGCACTCGGGACAGCGGACGACTTGGGTGGGAACGACAACAGGCTGTGACATGGAGCGGCTCCGACTATCTTCGGTTTTTCTTCGGGCTCGATTCCCGAAGTTACCGGAGAGTCGGGGCCGCCGCTAGATGTCCCCTAACATGTTGCGAGAACTGGTTATGAAGCCCCTGACACCTGACCCCTGGCACCCGACGCCTTGGTCACGAAATACACCGGCACCCCCAGTGCGACGATGATCAGCCCGATCCCCGCGTACTTGGTCTGCGTGAACAGGAGATCGATGCAGAGCACCAGCGTGGAGAGGAGATACAACCCCGGGATCCACGGATACCCCGGTGCCCGCACCGGCCGCTCGGCGTCGGGCCGTGTCTTGCGCATCATGAACAGACCCAGCGCGGTGCACGCGTAGAAGAGAAGCTGCGCCGCGATGACGTAGGTCAAGAGATCGTTGTAAGTGCCCGAGAGGCAGAGCACCGAGGTCCACGCTGCCTGGATCCACAGCGCGAACTTCGGCGTCTGATACTTCGGGTCCAGGGTGCCGGCCCGCTTGAAGAACAGGTTGTCCTTCGCCATCGCGTAGAAGACGCGGGCACCGGACAGAATCAGCCCGTTGTTGCACCCGAAGGTCGAAATCATGATGGCGCCGGCCATCAGGTAGAGCCCCGGGTCTCCGAACATCGCCTGCAAAGCCGCGGTCCCGACCCGATCCTGCGGCGCATGGGCAATCGAGTCGCCCGGCAACGTGACGAGGTAGGCGACGTTCGCGAGCACATACAGAATGGTGACCGTGAGCGTTCCCATCGCCATCGACACCGGCAGATCTTTCTTGGGGTTTTTCAGCTCCGATCCCGCGAATCCCACGTTGTTCCAGGAATCCATGGAAAAGAGCGATCCCACCATGGCCGAGCCGATGATGGGCAGAAGCGCGAGGGTCAGCCCTTTCGCGGGCCAGAAGTTGGCCCCGAAGTTCGCCGCGATGGCCGTGGCGTTCCGGCCGATCAGGAGACCGAGGACGACCAGCCCGGCGAGCGACAGCGTCTTCACGATGGTCAGCGTCGTCTGGATGCGGGCGCCGGAGCGCACGCCCCGGGCGTTGATCCAGGTCAGGGCGATCACCGACACGATGGCGAGCAGGCGCTGCGGGGAAACGCCGATAGCGATCGGTCCGGAGCCGAGGTTGACGGTGGCGCCGAACCAGACGTCGGGAGAGAGGCCGGGCCAGAAGATGGCCGTGAATTTGGCGAAGGCCACCGCGACCGCCGCGATGGTGCCGGTCTGGATCACGGCGAAGAGGGTCCAGCCGTAGAGATAGCCGAAGAGAGGGGAAACCCCCTCGCGGAGGTAGACGTACTGGCCGCCCGCCTTCGGGAACATCGCGGCCAGCTCGCCGTACGAGAGCGCGCCCATCAGCGTGATCACGCCCGACAACGCCCAGACCAGGAGCATGACGCCCGGGCTCGACACCTGCCGCATGATGTCGGCGGAGACCAGGAAGATTCCCGAGCCGATCATGGTGCCCACGACGAGGGCCGTCGCGTCGAGCCTCGTGATCTCCCGGCGGAACTCCGTGTCCTGCTTCACGCTGACACCCATCCGTTCTCCTGTAGCGGTCGGGCCCTAACCTAGTGACTCCTCCCGAAGGCCGCTATTGTTTAGTCCGTCGGTCGATCCCCCAAACCTCACGAGGTCGTCGTGCGCCTGCTCCCCCGAGAAGAGGAATTCTTCGACCTGTTCGCGGGTGTCGCCCAGCGCAACAAAGAGGCGGCTCACCTCCTGCGGCAGCTGTTCGACGCACCCCCCGAGCGCCGGACCGCGTCAGTCGAAGCCATCAAGCGCCTCGAGCACGAAGCCGACCAGATCACGCACGAGGTGGTGAACCGGCTCGACCGGACCTTCATCACCCCCCTGGACCGCGAGGACATCCACCAGCTGGCCTCGGATCTGGACGACGTGATGGACGTGATGGACGGTGTCGCGCGCCGCTCCCAGATCTTCCATGTGGGCGGGGCGCCCGACGGCGTGAAACAGCTCATCGAAGTCATCGAGCGGATGGTGGGCGTGCTGGCCGAGGGCGTGGCCTGTCTCAAGAAGGGCGACGACGTGATGAAGTACTGTGTGGAGGCGAAGAAGCTCGAAGAAGAAGGGGACGCCATCTACCACGAGTCGCTGGGGAAGATGTTCGAAAGCGAAAAGAACGCCATCGAACTGATCAAGTGGAAAGAGATCTACGACAATCTGGAGCGTACCCTGGATGAGGCCGAGGACGTCGCCAACGTCCTCGAGTCCATCACCCTGAAGCACGGATGACGACCTTCATCCTCGCGATCATCGTGGTCGCGCTGGTGTTCGACTTCATCAACGGGTTCCACGATGCCGCGAATTCCATCGCGACCGTGGTCTCGACCCGGGTGCTCTCTCCCGGGGCCGCGGTGCTCTGGGCCGCCGCCTTCAACTTCATCGCCGTGTTCGTCTTCGGCACCGCCGTGGCCAAGACCATGGGCACCGGCCTGGTCGACATCGCCATCGTCGACGCGAACGTGATCCTCTCCGGGCTCATCGGAGCCATCCTCTGGGACCTGATCACCTGGTGGCTGGGACTGCCCACGTCGTCCTCTCACGCTCTGATCGGCGGCTACGGCGGCGCCGCGGTGGCCAAGGCGGGCTTCACCGCGCTGGTCTTCCCCGGCAAATGGCTGTCGACGCTGCTGTTCATCGTGCTCGCGCCCCTGATGGGGCTCATCCTCGCCCTCGGGCTCACCGTCGCGCTTTCATGGATCCTCCGGCGGGCCCGCCCCCGCAAAGTCGACGGCACGTTCCGGATCCTCCAGTTCTTCTCGGCGGCGGCGTATTCGCTGGGTCACGGGACCAACGATGCGCAGAAAACCATGGGCATCATCGTCGGCCTCCTGGTGGCCGAGCAGGCGCGCTTTGCGTCGTTCCCGGTACCCGCGCTGCACCTGACGACCCTGAATCAGATCCCGTTCTGGGTGGTCGTGGCGTGCGGGGCGGCGATGGGTTTGGGGACGGTGTCGGGAGGCTGGCGCATCGTGAGGACCATGGGTCAGCGGATCACTCGGCTCAAGCCCTTCGGCGGATTTTGCGCCGAGACGGCCGGAGCCATCACGCTCTTCGTGTCGTCGCACTTCGGCATTCCGGTCAGCACCACGCACACCATCACCGGCGCCATCACGGGCGTCGGAGCGGCGCAGCGACTCTCGGCAGTCCGGTGGGGAGTGGCGGGCCGGATCGTGTGGGCGTGGGTCCTCACGATCCCGGCCGCCTTCTTCATCGCCTTCATCTGCTATCTGATCCTGCACGCGATCTAAGCCGGCCGCGTCAATGCCCGCCGCTCGTCCCGTCCATCACTCGAGCGTGTCGCATCGCGGACTCGAGTGAGCGATCAAGGACCGGCCCGTAGTCATGCAGGCGACCGTCCTTGCCCCTGAACGCCGTCGATGCCGCATAGACGATGACGGTGACCCGGCGGGTACGGTCATACCAGACCGCGCCCACGACATGCAGCGTGATCTCGTGGAAGGGCGCGACCAGATTCGCCCAGGTTGACTCAGGCGGCATCCCGATCGAGCGGGCCAGAGGGGTTCCGACGGCGCTCAGGTCGCTGTGCGTGCGCATTTCTCCGCGGTAGCAGGCTCTGTCGGCGCCATCGATGACCAGCTGGCCGTGCCGCAGGGGTCCCGCCGTCGCGCCCGCGGCCGGATCTCCCATGGCCACGAGCCAGGAGATCTGGTCGCGCGTAGCCAGCGCCGTGAGCCAGTGCTGCTGGGCCGTCGTGTCGTCCGCCGAGGCGGAGTCCAGGGCGCCCGCAATCACGTAGGCCCCGAGCCACGCCTGGTACTGCGGCGCCAAGGGGTCGGACCGGGATGCGAAAGTGTTTGCTCCAGCACGCCCGCCGAACGAGTAATAGTTCACGCCACGGGCACCCAGGGGCTTCCAGATTTCGTCCATCACATTGCTCTGGGAGACCCAGCCGGTGGGGAGGGAGTCGAATACGACGTGGGGGAGTCGTGAGCTATCCGGGGCCTGGGACCAGCCGCGTGACACCGCCAGCGCCTGCAAGATCACCATCAGAGCTGAACACGAGCGGAGAGTGGGCATCCCGTCAAGCTACCGGCGCCCGTCACCCGCCCGTCACCAGAAAGGCCTAGTCGACTTTGAGGGTGAGCATCCTCAGCTCGGTCATCTCCTGAATCGCCCAGTGGACGCCTTCACGTCCCAGGCCTGAATCCTTCGCACCGCCATACGGCAGACGGTCGATCCGGAATCCGGGAATGTCGTTGCCGTTCACGGCGCCGACCTCGAGCTCTGCGTAGCAGCGGAACATGGTCTTGAGGTTCGTGGTGAACACCCCCGCCTGCAGCCCGTACGGGCTGGAGTTCACCTGCGCAATGGCCTTGGAGAGATCCGTGTAGGGCGTCACCGTGACGAGCGGCGCGAACACCTCTTCGCAGTTCACCTTCATGGCCGGCGTGGTGTCCAGCAGGACCGTCGGCTCGAGATACGCGCCCTTCCGGCCTCCGCCCATCGCCACCGTCGCGCCCTGCGCCTTCGCCTCGTTGATCCACTTCTCCACCCGCTCGGCGGCTTCGAGAGAGATGACGGGACCGATTTCGGTCGCCTCGTCCAGCACGTCGCCGACTTTGAGCGCCTTCACTTTCGGGAGCAGAAGATCGAGGAACGGCTTGTAGACGGACTGATGGACGAAGATGCGCTGGGTCGAGATGCAGGACTGGCCGGAATAATTGAACCCGCCGGCCGCACAGCGCGCCGCGGCGTGTTCGATATCGGCATCCCCCTCCACGATCACCGCCGCATTCCCGCCCAGCTCGAGCGCGACCCGCTTGGAGCCGGCTTTGGCCCTGATGGCCCAGCCGGCCTTGGCGCTTCCGGTGAACGAAATCATCCGGACGCGCGGGTCGTCGATCAGGATCTGCGCCACTTCCACGTGACAGGGCAC
>Ga0070709_10002104_pt1 | contig 10775 bp, 12 predicted proteins | sample LARL51metaG_FD_65449 | JGI IMG/M metagenome (GOLD analysis project Ga0070709, IMG submission 65449) | Corn, switchgrass and miscanthus rhizosphere microbial communities from Kellogg Biological Station, Michigan, USA - LAR L5-1 metaG | ecosystem: Host-associated > Plants > Roots > Rhizosphere ...
ATCCTAGCATAATCACCCAGCCCACACATTTGGACATTCAGCCATTGAGTCTTTGAAAGTCATCTGCGCAAGCCCGTTCCAATAACTAAATGACTTCGCCTTGTCGCTTTTGTCTGTCAACGGCGATAATGCCCTTGAATGTCAGGCACCCCGGCAATTTCCCCGACCGATATGATGCGCGCCGAAAAACGGGCTGCGGCGGGGAACTCCGTTTGGGCAGCGGTACTCATTACCGGGCTCAAAATTGTGGTGGGCGTTACAACCGGCAGTTTGGGCATCCTTTCCGAGGCGGCACATTCAGGGCTCGACTTGATTGCTGCCATCTTGACGTTTTTCTCAGTGCGTGTGTCCGATAAGCCAGCCGACGCGGACCATCAGTTCGGCCACGGGAAGGTCGAGAACTTCTCTGCATTCGTAGAAACCGGCTTGCTCCTGCTGACTTGCATCTGGATCATTTACGAGGCAGGTCTACGAATTTTCTTCCGCCATAGAGAAATTGAGCCCTCGATCGCCGCGTTTGCCGTGATGCTGTTTTCCATGTTGGTCGATTGGTGGCGTTCGCGAGCGCTGGGACGCATTGCGACCAAGTACGACAGCCAGGCTTTGGAAGCCGACGCTCTGCACTTCTCCACCGATATCTGGTCCGCAGGGGTCGTCGTGGTGGGATTGGTCCTCGTCTGGATCGGACGTACCTATCACATCAGTTGGCTTGCGGATGCCGATCCAATCGCCGCTTTGTTCGTTGCAGGCGTAGTGGTCTCGGTCAGTTGGCGGCTGGCGCGGCGCACGATCGACGCCCTGCTCGACGCGGCGCCTCCAGGTGTACGCTCCCAGATCTATGACGCGGTCTCGAAATTGGATGGCGTTTTGGAAGTGGACCGCGTGCGCATCCGCCGGGCGGGCAATCGTTATTTTGCCGACCTCGCGGTCGGACTGGCCCGTACGGTTACCTTTCAGCGCTCGGGCCAACTGGTCGCGGCGGTCACAGAGTCCGTGCAAAACATTTTGCCTGATGCCGACGTAACCGTACAGCCGCTCCCGCGCGCGCAACACACCGAGAACATCTTCGACCGCATTCGGGCAGTCGCCGCCCACCGTAACCTGAATGTCCACGACATCAGCGTGCAAGACATTGCTGGGCAAATGCACGTCGAGCAACACGTCGAACTCGATGAACGCATGACGCTCAAGGAAGCTCACGACCAGGTGACCGAGCTTGAATCCGACATGCGCCGCGAAGTGCCCGAGATCGCCGATATTCTCACTCACATTGAAAGCGAGCCGGCGACGATTGAACGTCCTGAAGAACTCGTCGGCGACGCTGAACTCGAGCATCGCCTTAGGACGGTCGCCGCGCAGTTTCCAGAAATCCTTGACGTGCACGATTTCATCTTCAAGCGCGTCCGCGGACGTTTGTACGTCTCGTGCCACTTGACCTTGTCTGACAATCTGTCGCTTGCCCGCGTGCATGACATTCAGACCGAACTCGAAATCCGTTTCAAGCAGGACGCGCCCGAATTATTCCGCGTGCTAATTCATCCTGAACCTAGTACGGATAATCGGAGGTAGAGGTTGTGACATCCGTCACAGACTTGTCTGGAGAAATTGTTGATTGTTGATTTTTGATTGTTGAATAAGAGCCTATGAATCATCCTGCGGTGGATCTGAAAGACCGGACTAGAAAATTCGCATTGCGCGTGGTCAAAGTGGTCCGTTCACTTCCGCCCAATAGCGAAGGACGGCTGCTGGGGAATCAACTATTGCGATCAGGCGCTGCCGATTACCGCGCAGTTTGTCGTGCGCGATCCCGCCCAGAATTCCTGTCTAAACTTGCAATTGTCATAGAAGAGGCCGACGAGACCGCTTTTTGGCTGGAGTTCTTGGTCGACACAGAATTGATCTCTGAATCTAAGCTCCGAGATTTGATATCGGAAGCCAATCAACTCGTTGCAATCTTTAATGCTTCGAGGATGACAGCGAAAAAGGGGTGCCATTCAACAATCAACAATCAAAATTCAACAATTTCGCGGACGAGGGCTTCATGATCACGGCAAAGGCCATCTGGACTGAAAACGAGCGCTATGTCGCCGAAGCGACATCCCGCCATGCGATCGTGATGGATACCGCGACAGACAAGACGGCGAACACGCCGATGGAGTTGGTGCTCATTGCCCTCTGCGGCTGCACAGCTTCCGACGTGGTCGGAATCCTTCGCAAGAAGCGCGAGCCGTTCACCAGCCTGGAAGTGAGCGCAGAAGGCGAGCGGGCTGATGGATATCCGGCCGTCTATACGCATATCAAGCTGACGTATCGAGTTGGTGGTAAAGTGTCGAGCAAGGCAATGGAAGATGCGGTACGACTGTCGAAAGAGAAATACTGTTCCGTCTCAGCCATGCTGGAAAAAACCGCCAAGATAACAGTCGCGATCGAGTATCTCGAGGGTGGCCCATCGTAGGATCGCGGTTTGTGCGATCTTAGGGTGGGGATTTTGAGGTGTCATGCCGAAGATCGTGCTCTTCACACAACCCGGATGCTTCTTGTGCGAGCTGATGCGCATCTATCTTGAGGCTCGCGAACTCGCCTTCGAAGAGCGTGACATCAGCAAGGACCTCGACGCGCGCCGCACAATGACTGAAACTCACGGTAGCAACGAAACTCCCACCATGCTGCTCGACGGGGAAGTTCTTATCGGATTCGATCCCAACCTGCTTGACCAGATCTTCGATTCGCCGTCATCATCGGAGCCGGTGGCATCGGACTGAACTCCCAAAACTCCAAATCAACGCCGCACCCTCTGCGCGGATATCTGTTCATCGCATTGGCAACATTCCTGTGGGGAGTGTCAGCCTCGATGGGACGGGCTGTTTTTACGGGGAAACTTGCGCTTGCCGGAGAAGCCCAGCATCCTATCGAGCCACTGATTCTTTCGCAGACCCGGACCACATTCTCACTCCTGGTGCTAGTGGTTCTGCTTGTCGGTCGCGGCGGATGGCGACGGATCATGCTGCCCGCCTCCGATCTTATCCAGTGCCTCGTGCTGGGGATGCTCGGCGTGGCAGCTTCGAACTATTTCTACTACGTTGCGATCCAGAAAACGAGCGTGGCCATCGCGATCGTCCTGCAATATACGGCTCCGGTGTGGGTGTTGCTCTACGTTGCCGCCCGTGGAAAGCAGAAGCTTTCTATGCAAAAGACTGCGGCGGTGCTGGTAGCACTCGTCGGGATCGTACTTACTATCGGAATCGTGGGTGGTCACTCGGCGTCTGCTCTGCGCCTGGATACTTACGGCGTGATTGCCGGCCTCATCGCGTCATTTTCGTTTGCGTTTTACAACGTCGGTGGACATCAGATCCTCGCTCGTTACGACCGGTGGCGTGTTCTGACCTGGACGCTAATGTCGGCAGCAGCGGTCTGGCTATTGCTGAATCCGCCATGGAAGGTTGCGGCGGCGCACTACTCCTTGCCGCAGTGGGGATTTCTGTTTGTTTTCTCCGTGATCTCAGTCTTAGGATCGTTCTCGCTGTACTTCCTGGGCCTGCAATACCTCGAGCCAACGCGAGCGATCATTGCCAGTTGCCTGGAGCCGGTGTTTTCGATCCTGTTGGCGGCCGCGCTGCTCGGTGAGAGCGTGCGATCGGTTCAGACGCTGGGGATCGTACTGGTGCTCTCAGCGATTGTGATCGTCCAACTGCCGGGAAAAGGAACAGCAGAACAGGAATCCGTTGTTGTTGATCCGATCGAGTGAGTCCGCAACCCGCCTCCTACCCGCTCGGTTCACTTCTTGTTGTAGAGTTCGTGCCGCTTCTGCGGTCCCTCGTTCCCTGTGCGGTCGTCGTCCCGAGTCATTGTCTTCCCGTCCGCAGACAAAGTCAGCCGGGATGAGTCCGAGGCTCCCGCCTCAGGGCCCGTCGACTCGATGATCAGCGTGGCCCCTTGCCAGTGCGCCTTGACCTGGGCTCCGCGTGAATCGGTCGTGGGCTTCCCATCGGTAGAGATGGTCTCGCTTTCGCTGAAGTCATCCCCTCCGGCGTTACCGGTTGCGGTGTATTTCAGGACCGGATCTTTGTGTTCGACCTGTACGGTGAGCTTCGAGATGGGTGCTCCTCCGAGGTCAGACTTCTCCGTGTTGAGCTCCCAGGTGCCAGAGAAATTAGGTTTGCTTTGCGCCACCAAGGGCAGTGAAGAAATTACGAGCGCGAAGACGGGTGCGAGCAGTTTGTGGGTTTTCATGGTGCAGGTTACGTTCAATCGCAAGAGTTTGTTCCAAAGAATACGCTCCATCGTTCGCCCGAGATTGTTCGCATCCGCTTAGGCCAAATTCTTGCCACGTGTCTCCGGCAACTGCGTCGTCATCAGAGCTGCCAACAGATATCCCACCGCACACAGGTAGAACGCCCAACTCAATCCCTTGGCCTGCCCGACACGTCCAATCACCAGCGGTGCCAGCGAACTCATGGTGCGCGCTCCGTTGTAAGTGAAGCCAAGCGCCCGTGCGCGCACAGCAGTCGGGAAGATCTCGCTGCCCATGATTCCCGAACCTGAGAAGATCCCCGTACCAAAAAATGCGACCAGCGTTCCCAGCACCAGCAGCAACGACTGGGATCGTGCCATCGCATACAATGGGATCAGCAGCGCTGCGATCAACGAGTAATAGAGAAATGCAGTCCGTCGGCCAAGATGGTCGGCGACCCATCCAAAGCTGGCATAGCCGGGAAACATTCCGCAAATGTTCAGAACAACCATCAGAGTGGTCATTCCCAGCACGCCAAATCCTCGTCCGCCTTGTTCGATCGGAAGAGACAGATACGGCGGAAGCCAGGTGAACAATCCCCACCACGCAAACATGCCGAAGAAGTTGAAGAGCAGCAGCGCGATCGTAGACTTGAAATACCTACGCGAAAAAATAACGCTGATCGAAGCAGAGTCATTTCCGACAGCTGAAGCATCGGGTGCCCCACTTCTGGCCGCCGTTGCCAGAAGTGGGGATTTTCCTTCTAGAAGTTCGTCCGCCTGTTGTTTGCCTTGTTCTTTCCACATCTCCGATTCCGGCACCTTACGCTGAATCCACAACGTGACCAGCGCCGGTAGAATTCCGACGAAGAACACCGCTCTCCATCCGTAGTAGCGAGACACCGGTCCCGCAATCAGCGCCGCCGCCGCGAATCCCAACGCCCACGAACTCTGCACAATCGCAATAGCTTTCGCCCGGAACTCCGTCGGCCACGTTTCGGCGACCAGCGTCGCCCCGGTGTTCCATTCGCCACCCATCCCGAGTCCCAGCACAAAGCGCGCAATGGCGAGCATCGTGATGCTGGTGGCCAGTCCGGAAGCAAACGAGCACATCGAATACGTCAGGATACTTGCCATCAGCGCATGCTTGCGGCCGATCCGGTCGGCGAGGAATCCGAACAACACGCCTCCAATACCCGACGCCAGCAGAGTCAGCGTACCCAGGGAACCGGCGGTGGTTTTGCTCATTCCCAGATCGCGCATCAGCATCGCGAGCACAAGCGAATACAGCATTGCGTCAAACGCATCAAGCGCCCATCCCATGGCCGCAGCGAGCAGGGTACGGCGTTGGCCGGGAGTGGCCTGGCGAATCAGTTGGATTGGGCCGATAGGCATGGAGGGATCGAGCGCGGCGATTGTACCCGAATTTAATGTTGAATATTGATTGATGATTATTGAATGAAAGTCGCCCGAATCGACGGACCAGCGAGGGTTTTGTTCAAAATTCAACAATCAAAATTCAACAATGAGATTACTCCCCTGTTACTTCCGTGCGGCCCATGACAATTTCGTGACAACCTTGGCCCCTGCGATTCGTTAGGCTTTTCCTACCCCCGAAAAAATCCTGAGGTCCGAGCCATGAAGACTCGCTCTGTCTTGTACGCGGTGGCTCTTGTGTGTGCCGCCATCGCGCCCAGCTTCGCGCATCATACTGCCGTCATTGTGAATAAGGGCAATGTCATCGAAAAGATCACTTCCGCCCAACTCACCAAGATCATTCGTGGCGAAGTGAAGAAGTGGTCCGATGGAAAGAACATCATCCTCGTCTTGCACAAGGACTCGGCCGGAGAGCGCGAAGCTCTCGAGCACCTGAACAAGATGACTGGATCCGAATGGAGAACATTGGTTGCCGCGCATCGGGAGACCATCATCTTCGTCGATACCGATGCCGAGGTACTCAAAGCCGTGCAATCTGAACCCGGCGCCGTGGGGTTGATCGAAGTCCATTCCCTCGGCAGCAGCGTGAACGTCGTTCGTATCGACGGGAGACTGCCACTCGAAGCAGGATATTTGCCCCACTAGAAGAAACACATGCACCACAGGGAACGCAGGGTTTCACAGAGGGATTTCCCTGTGAGACCCTGTGTCCTCTGTGGTGAATGATTTTTCTACTTTCGCTGGCGGCGCAGCGCGAGTAGATGGAAATATCTCCGCGCCTTCTTTACATCGCGGGCAATCTGCTCGCGCAGGGCGTCAACGGAAGGAAACTTGATCTCATCCCGCAGCCGTTCAAGAAAGCAGATTTCGACTTCGGTATCAGGCGTCAGTTCGAGAGGGTGGAAATTCAGCAAGTGTGTCTCAATCGCAAATAACTCGGCCCCGAATGTCGGACGATTCCCAACATTCGTCACTGAATCGAATCGCTCTGCGCCCACGCGCGTCCCGGTGATATAAACCCCATCCTTCGGCACCAGTTCTTCGTATTTCGCCATGTTGATCGTCGGCACTGTGTACTTCGAGCCGTAACCGCGTCCCCGTCCCGGATTTCCGAGAATGCAAAACGGCCGCCCCAGCAGATGCCGCGCGCGACTTACGCGGCCTTCGCCCGTCAATCTCCGGATATGGCTGCTGGACACCTTCTCTCCGCGCAACTTCATCTCGGGATAAACCTTCACTTCAAATCCCAGCTCTTTGCCGAACTCGGCCAGCATATTCACGTCACCGGCAGCTTTGTGGCCGAAGCGGAAATTGAAGCCCTCATGCACTTCGCGCGCGTGCAACTTCTTTTTCAGAATACGTTCAACGAACTGCCGCGGCGTCATGAGAGACAAGTCGCGATTAAAGGGAAGGATGAGAACTGCATCGACGCCAGTGCTTTCGAGCCAGCGCAATTTTTCCGGGGTCGGCGTCAGCAGCTTCAGGCCGACTTCGGGTTTCAGAATCCGCGTAGGATGCGGCTCGAACGTAACCGCAACCCCCTGGGCTCCGGTTGCTCGCGCACGCGCGACAATTTCTCCCAGCACGTGCGCATGTGCGCGATGGACCCCGTCAAAATTACCTACGCTGACCAAGGTAGGTCCGAAGTTGGCAGGGACATCCTCGAGTTTGTGGAAGATCAGCATCGCAGGGAATTGTTGATTTTTGATTGTTGATTGTTGAATTAGAAACCTATCCCCCAAGGGTTTTATTCAACAATCAAAATTCGAAACTCAACAATTACAGCTCGAACTCCAGCTTCATTCCGTCATGTGCCAGCCGTACATGCCTGGGCAGGCTGGCATTGGTCGCTTCGTGTCCCAGATCGTGGCAGATGTGGGTGAAGAACGCGCGCTTCGGTTTGAGCCGGTCCACAATCGCCAGCGAATTCTTCACCGTGGAGTGAGTCGGATGCGGTTTATGGCGCAAGGCATCCAGGAACAGGATGTCCAATCCCTGCAACTGATCCATCGACGACTCTGGAATCTCGCTGTGATCCGTCAGGTAAGCGCCTGATCCGAAGCGGTAGCCGTAAATCTGTGCCTCGCCATGTATCAGAAGTACCGGCTCGAAGCGCACGCCAAACACATCCACTGGCCCATCGATGGGGCGCAACTCAAGCTGAGCCAAACCGCCGAACTTGTAGTCTGCGTCAAAGATGTAAGCGAACATTTTGCGCAGAAACGCCGCAGCGTCGGGCCGTGCATAGAGTGGAAGTTTATTGGGCTTATGGTGATAACTGAGTGGCCGCAGGTCGTCGATGCCCAGAATGTGGTCGGCGTGCGTGTGGGTATAAAACACGGCGTCGATATGAGCAATATTTTCGCGGACTGCCTGCGCATAAAAGTCCGGAGTGGTATCGATCAAGACGACTTTATTCCCGAACTCCAGCATGATAGAGGGGCGGGTCCGGCGGTCGTGCGGATCGTTGGAGTGGCAAACAGCGCAATCGCAGCCCAGAGTTGGGACGCCCATCGACGTCCCACTGCCCAACACGGTCAGAGTCGCTTTCATCTTCCGGTCGTTCCCGTCGCGGGTCCGGGTTGCGGCGGACGCGCGATAGCGTTCGTTACCTCCACATAAGCCATGCGTAACTCGTACAGACTATTCTGCAGGAAATTTTCTTCGACGGGCGTCAGATTGCCCTTGGTCTTCTCGGCAATCAGGCTGAGTGTATCGATGGTCTGACGCGCGCCAATGATGTCGACCCGCGGCTGCTCGTTCTGCTGCCGCATCAGGCCAAGCTGCAGCATCGCCGTCATATAGAGCGACGCCATAAAACGCTCGAAGGTGATTTCAAAGTCCTTCGCCGAGTGGCCGCTGAGTTCGACTTCCTGGTCCAAATCCTTCGACGATTGCCGATAGGCTGCGGCCTGCGCCTCCTGCTCGGCGCTCGTTGGCGGAGTAGGCATATCGCGCTCGATGGCGGCGCCGTCTCCACCGGCAGATGGTGGCGCCTTCGGCGTCTGTTCTTTCGGAGCGGTTGCCGCTTCCGGTTTCTTTTCCACTTCCTCGGGCGCGTCACTGCGCAAATCGCCTTCGGATGTGAACAGGCGGCGATCCGTTACTGTGAATCCCGAATCATTCTTCTTGTCAGCCATAAATCTTCCCCAATCGTCTCTCTTTTTCTTCTATTATGCCGGATGCCCTACGGGCGCAACCGGCTCCGCCGAAACATTCTCAGCGGCGAGCGGCAGAGATACAACACTGGCGGAAACTCCACCTGCCTTCACCTCGCGCCCCGGAATTGCGAGTTCTCGCCGAATATATCCCAACATGACGTTCTTCGGTCCGCTCGTAAAAGGCACAGTAGCGGAACTAGTGATCTCCCCAACTTCCTTTTCTCCCGCTACGATCTTGGTTCCAGTTGCGAGCGCCTGACTCGGATCAGCTACAAAACCGGAAAATTTTCGATGTACTGCCCCGCGCGACCGGATCCGCTCCACAATCTCCTGCCCGATGTAGCATCCCTTGTTGAAATTCAAGGCACGGGCCTGCTCCGTTTCCTGCGGAAGGTCGCGTTCGCGGATGTCGACCCCATACAGAGGCATGCCCGACGCGATTCGGTTTAGTTCAAGCGCCTCGAAGCCAACTGGAGTCGCTCCACTCGAGACCAGCAAGTTCCAGAGCGGCTTCACAGAATCCGGCTTGAGCCAGATCTCATATGCTTCGATCTGCGAATCGCAGCGCACGATTGTGCAATTTAGACAGCCACACTCACAGTCGCACTGAATTTCGTGTAACTGGAGAGGCGGTAGAGCCGGAAACTCGATTCCGGCCTTCCTCAGGACCTCGAGCCCTTTCGGGCCGGCAATGCCAAGGCCGGTGATTTGCTCGCTGAGGTCCTTGACCTCAACGTCGTCCATGATGATGTAGTGGTCGAAAGTCGCGAGAATCTTCTCAAGCTGGCTGCGGTCGGTATCGACAACGATGGACTCACCGCGGTTGTAAGCGTACAAATCGCCAAGGATCCGGCCTTGGGGATTGAGCAGAAACGCATAGACGCCGTTTCCGGGCGCAAGGTCCCGAATATTGTTCGTAACCATGCCGTTGAGCCAGCGGACACGATCGCCGCCGGTCAGCGAAATCTTCGCGCGATACCCGAGGTCATAAACTCCACACTCAGACCGCACGTTCGTGAACTCCGCCTCTGGAGTCGTAAAGCGCGCCGCGGATGTCGCTCCGCGGTATTCGCCAGACTTATATCCCGCAAAGCCTGAGCTCAGCACTTCTTCGTGAACCTGTAATGCGGTGAATCCCATACCTGTATTCGATTATAGCGAGTGTGTTAACGTTCCAGCCGTGGACGCGAAAAACACAAGCAGCAAGCGCATTGCCGTCATCCCCGGCGATGGCATCGGTAAAGAAGTGATTCCACAGGCGGTTCGAGTAATTCAGGCGACGGGTGCGACAGTGGATTTGACCGAGTTCGATTGGGGCGCTGACCGTTACCTTCGCGACCAGACAACAGTTCCCTCTGATGGGTTTGCGATGCTGGCTCGTGACTTCGACGCCATCCTCGTTGGCGCATTCGGCGATCCGCGCGTGAAGACGAACATCCATGCCAAAGAAATCCTGCTGGGCATGCGCTTCAAGATGGACCTGTTCGCCAATGTCCGGCCGGTTCGTTTGTTTGACGCGGTGTTGTGCCCGCTGAAGGGGGTCGAGCCGAAAGATGTCGATTTCGTTGTGCTGCGCGAGAACACCGAAGGCGTCTACACCGACGCGGGCGGCGTGTTCAAACAGGGAACGGCTGACGAGATTGCGACCCAGGAGGACATCAACACGCGCAAAGGCGTCGAGCGCATTATTCGCTATGCATTTGAGTATTGCCAGAAGCACACGAAACTCGATGGCTCTCCACGCAGCAAAGTCCTGATGTGCGACAAATCGAACGCCATGACGCACGCCGGCGGACTTTGGCAACGGGTCTTCAAAGAAGTCGGCACCGAATATCCGAGGATTACCCCGCAGCACATTTATGTCGATGCCCTCTGCATGCAGATGGTTCGCGACCCGCGGCAGCTCGACGTCATCGTCACCAACAACATGTTCGGCGACATCATCAC
>Ga0070709_10002105_pt1 | contig 10767 bp, 9 predicted proteins | sample LARL51metaG_FD_65449 | JGI IMG/M metagenome (GOLD analysis project Ga0070709, IMG submission 65449) | Corn, switchgrass and miscanthus rhizosphere microbial communities from Kellogg Biological Station, Michigan, USA - LAR L5-1 metaG | ecosystem: Host-associated > Plants > Roots > Rhizosphere ...
GGCGTCCAGGCAGCCTTCGACGGAAATGACGGTGTAGGTCGGCATGGGGTTTCCTCATTATCTGCGGGATTGTTGATCGCGTGCCTATAACGCGGCGGTCCAAGCTCGGGACGCCAGCCGCCGGCGCGGGCCCGCCGTACAATAGAGAAGTTTGCGACGTTCGGCAGCTTAGAGACCGCGGCAAGCCGGGCCCGCTGCATGACTCAGGCAACCTTGGGCATCGCCTTCATGTCCGAGCACCGAGCCAAAACGGCGGAGCCATGCTCGCGCACCGTGCCCGCCTCGATGATCAACCCATGCTTTTCCAGCATGGCGCGCAGCTTTCGGTTAGCCGGGGGCTCCTGCGGATCGACCCAGACGGTGAGACCGCCTGCGGGAGTCAAAAAATCCAAAAGCCAACCGAGCGTCGTGTCGAGCGCCTTGATCGAGCGTTCGCGCCAATCGACCAGCGCCACATCGTACTGCCCGGCCGGCAGACCGCAATTTGCCGTCGTCGCAACGCGCACGTAGCCGCGGCGGTGCAACTCAAACATGAGCGCGGCGCTGCTCGCGCCCGCCACGATGATGCGATTGAGGTTCGAGCAGCGGGCGAGATCGAGCATCGGTTCAATGATACGATCGCCGGCGACTGCGCGACGCGACTGGGCCATGATTGCACCATTGGGTGTCGACATGTGATTACCTGCTGACCGAACGAGGGGCCGTTCAGGCGGCGCGCGCGACGGGGATTTGTGTGGCGGAGGCGGAGGCGCCGGCGGCGCGCGGCTGTCGGCTCAGGTCGAGCTCGAAAATGCCGGGCACCATGATCACGGCTTGCGGCCGATTCCCGTTCTCGAACATCGCGAATTTTACCGCTTCGGCGCGGTTCACGAACATTCCGCCGCACAGGCCGGTTTGGTCCTGGACGACCCAGTTGCCGCGGCTGTTCTTGCCGACTCGGAACAGGGATTTCGCACGACTGCTAGAGGGAGGTTCAGCGTTGTCCATGGCACTTCTCCTTTCGACGCATCGATCGCGTCGGTGCCGCAAATGTGCAAAGCGACGCATATGAATTCGAGAGGGAAGGCCGGCCTATCCGCATAAGTGCGATATAAGGACTGCCCGGGCCGCCGAAACACGAAGCACGAGCCCGCACGAGCGAGGGTGGCCGGTCAGATGCCGCCAAACCAGTAGAGGACGTCGTAGGACAGCGCAGCGAGAACGCAAACCGCCAGCGAACTCCAGAATATCCCCAGCAGCAGCACGGTGCTCGTGCGCTCGACGACTCGGCTGTCAAGATGCGAGACGACGGGTCGAATGGTCATGTCAGCTCTCCTTTTTTATTGTTCTTGGGGGTCCCCTCCGGGGCTCCCGCGTGTTTTGCGGCCGAGGGGTTAAGATATTGTCACCAGGCCGCGTCGGATCGTTCGATCCACATCCTCGATGTGTTCGTGAGCGCATATGGATTCGAGGGGGAATCCTGCGCTTTTGTATAAGAACGATATAAAGATCGCAGACCGGCCATTTGCTTGAGGAATTGCGCCGGCCGCAGAAGGTTTGCTCGAATGATTCGGATAACTCGGTTGCGCGGCTAGTCATCCTTCTGTTCTCGAGGATGAACCCTGATCGGCGCGTTAGCCCCTTTGGCCGGATGTCGTGATTCTCCGAGCTTGAGCTCTTCCAAACAGTCCTGCCGCGCGGCCTGCGCTTTCAGGCCGCACCGATCCGAGATCGCGTCGACTTGCCAATCACGGACGAGCGCCGTCCAGAGCGGAACGGCAACCAGGCCCGCGCACGCCAGCGCGGTGACGGCGAGGATCACGACTGCCGCGGAGATGGCGATCGGCTGCTGCGGTCCCCCGTCGTTGCGCGGCGATCGAAAATCGAAGGAGCTGAGCATTGTCACTGCGCCCCGTGTTTCCCGGCTCAAGCGAAATTGTCGCAGCAAAGCGCATACCCTTCCGCGAGCCGAACCGGCGGCACGGACTGGCGCTGGTCACTCGTGCTGCGACTGTGACGCGCTGCTTCGAGGAATGCGCCGAGGATCGCCAACGGCAGGCTTTCGTGCTGCGCCTCGGCCATGTCATCGAGCTCGGCAGGAAGCCCGAGCTGTTCCGAAATCGAGCAATGCCACTCCTCGTCCTCGCAAACGAGGCGGCGCAGCTTCCATTGCGGAAGTTCCAACTCGAGCAGCGCCAGCATGGCGTCGGCAAACGCGCCGGATTCAATCAGGCGAACGAGTCTTGCCTTCGCGGTTGGATGCCGGGCCTGCAAGCGCGGGCAGGCGCGCGCGATCACCTCGCCCGCGAGCGCGGGCGTGAGCGTCTGCATACGGAGAATGCGCTCTTGCAGCTCGCGCAACTGCGTCTCGCGGTCCAGATCGAATGGCATGACAGTTGCTGGCGGTGAATCGTTTGCTGGGCGAGACGCGCCCTCGGCCAACAACTGGACAGCTCCTCATAAAAAATCGAGACGAGGAAAGCGGCGGCGTCATAGGAAATTCATAAGAAAATGAGTCACCCGCATAAGAGTCGCATGTGGCGGTCGCATCTCGCGTTCAGGCGAGCCGGCATTGGCGGAGGTTGCTGCGTATGCCCGTCGAATTCATCGGCTCACCTTGCCGGGGCGGCCGAATGTCGATTGCGAGTTCCATCCCGCGTTGCGAGTTGCTTCTCGTTGGTGCGTCGACTTAGTATTTATGCGCTTCCCGACCTCAGGGGATCCCGCCGCGCGTTTGCCCCGCCGGCAGTCGCGACAGTGGGCCTTGCACCGGCGTATCCGGGCGAGCGCATGGGGCGGGTTCAGTGGCATTGGCTCGGGCGAGAAGGAGAAGCTCAGATGAGCGTCTTTATCAGCATCAATCCCCCCTCGGCCACGCTCACGCAAGCATTCGGCATCAACGCCTCGGGACAGATCGTTGGATTGTACACCACCGGCGGCAACGGGCACGGCTTTCTCTACGGCGGCGGAACGTACATCACCCTCGACGTGCCGATGGCGCTCTCAACGGAGGCGGACGGCATCAACGACTTGGGCCACATCGTCGGCACATACTTCAGCGCGGGCAAGTTCCACGGCTACATCTACCGAAACGGAGCGTACAGCACGCTCGACGACCCGCTGGGCACGACCGAGACGGTACCGCAGGGCATCAACAATGCGGATCAGGTCGTCGGCTTCTACTTGGCCAGCACCGGCGCATTCCATGGTTTCTTCGTGGATGCCGCTTTTGGGCTCTACGCCCCGATCGATGATCCGCTCGCCGGCACCAGCGGCGGCGGCGCTCAAGGGACGTATGCGCAAGATATCAACAATGCGCACCAGATCGTCGGGTACTACGTTGACAGCTCCAACAGGTACCACGGCTTCCTCTACGCCAACGGGAGCTATACGACGCTCGATGTTCCGTCGGCCACCCTCACCCGTGCACTCGGCATCAACGACGTCGGCCAGATCGTCGGCACCTATGATAACGCGAGCGGCCACCACGGCTTCCTGTATTTCAACGGCGTCTACACGACGATCGATGATCCGCAGGCCGGCACGATGCCGGGCCAGGGCACCTATGCCGCGTCAGGCATCGACAATGCCGGGAACGTCGTCGGCTATTATGTGGACGGCAGCGGCAATTTCCACGGCTTTCTCGAAACGGCGAACCCGCCGCCCCCCGCCGGCACCACCGCGGACATGATCCTGCGTCACGGCGCCGACGGCAAATACGAAATCTACGATATCGGCAACAACGCGCTGCTCGCGGCCTATGACTTAGGCCAGGTCGGGACCACTTGGCAGTTCGTCGGTCTCGGCGGCTTCTTCGGCAACGACACCACCGACATGATGTTGCGCAACTCCTCGTCCGGCGGCTTCGAAGTCTACGACATCAGCAACAACAACATCACCAACGCCGCCTTCTTGGGCGCGATCGGCCTCGAATGGCAGGTCATGGGTTTCGGCAACTTCTCGAGCCTCGGCGAGGCCGACATGATATTGCGCAACATGAACACGGGCGGCGTCGAGATCTGCGACATCAGGAACAATCAAATCACCAGCGTCCCCTTCGTCGGGACGGTCGGCTTGAATTGGCAGGTTGGAGGCTTCGGCAATTTTTCGAGCCTGGGCGAATCCGACATGGTCATGCGCAACACGAGCACGGGCGGGCTCGAGGTCTACGACATCGCCAACAATCAGATCACCAACGCCGCCTTCCTGGGAACGGTGGGATTGGACTGGCAGATCATCGGCGCCGGCAATTTCAGCAGCAATCCCGGCGAGAGCGATCTGATCATGCGCAACACGACGACCGGCGGGCTCGAGGTCTACGACATCGCCAATAACCAGATCACCGGCGCGGCGTTCCTCGGCACCGTGGGTCTCGATTGGCAGTTCGCGGGCATCGCTCCGATCCATGCCCCCGGCGCTTCCGACCTCGTGTTGCGCAACGTCAACACCGGCGCGTTCGAGGTGTACGACATCGCCAGCAATCAAATCACGGGAGCCGCCAGCCTGGGTCAGGTCGGCCTGGATTGGCAACTCGGCGGCTTCGCCGTCGACCCCCCGCCCGGCAGCTCGGCTGCGGCGAGGCAGCTCGCGCAGGCGATGGCCGCCTTCGGTGGCGGCAACGCGGCCGAGAGCGCGAATGCTGCCGCGGTCAGCATCGATGCGTCACAGCAGCAGTTTTTGACGGCACCGCAGCACGCTTGACCATTCCCGCGGCATAAACGCGTTTACGCGCGTCTTCCGGCGGGCTGTGCGTGGGCATCGGCGCCTAGATCCGAACCCGCTCGAACCCAACGAGCGCAGGTCGAGGGCCAGGGCGGTCCGCGCGGCGCCGTTAGGCTGCCGCTAGCCGGCCGCCGCATGCAAGCCCAAGCCGCGCATTGAATTTGTCGGGCAGTATGCGAAACTAAGCGAGGCAAATGTGACGGGCGATCCTTTAGGGGGCCTCGACAGCCATGCCCGACGATGTGGCGGGAAATACATTCCGCGCGATCGAGCTTGAGCCCCAAGCCACCGCCGAGCTGGCTTTCCCCGAATTCGTCGAGGCACTTCTCCATAAACTCCGGCGGCTGAAAGAGGAACGGTTTCTCTATTACGAGCGTCTGCGCGAGAAAAATAGCAAGTGGGCGAACGGCTCTCGATGGGTCCTGACCCTGCTCGGATCGATCGCGTTCCTGTTGACCGGCCTAGCAGCCGCGCTGCGGTTTGCGCCCGAGGCATTCCTGCAAAAGTGGAGTTTGGATGGATTTGACAAAGGCGTGCTGCTCGCCGTTCTCGCGATCTATGCGGTGATGGGGGCAATAAGTTTTTACGAGAGGGGGACCGACAAAACGACGGCCTATTTCCGTCACCTCGGCATCATCCTGGCTATTCGAGATCTCTGGACCAGGGTTCAATTCGAGTTTCTCAAGGAACTGATCGTGCTGAAAAGCGCGGCAGACCCGAAGGCCGGAGAAGCTGTGGCGCGGGAGCGCATCCGCGCCCTCGCCCAGGCGTTCTGCAGCGATCTGGACAAGGTCGCAACCGGTGAGCTCACTGACTGGCGAACGGAGTTTCTCACCTCACTGTCCGAGCTCGAGGCTGCGGCAAAGAAAGGGAGCGAGGACGTTACGATGCAAGTTCAGGAGGCGCTCAAAGCCGCTGAGCAGGCCGCGTCGGACGCAAGGGCCACCGCCGCGAAAGCGGCAGCCGATGCGAGAGAAGCCGCCAAGGCCGCAGAGGAAGCGGGCAAGCCAGGCTCCCTCAATCTCGCGGTCTCGGGCGACTTCGACGACCAAGTGCTCATCTCGGTCGACAGCGTCGAAGTGGCTCGCAGTAGCGGGAAGGCGATCGCCATCGACCGGGTCGTGCCCGGATTGAGGAAAATTTCTGCGCGGGCGAAACGGGGCAGTAAGGATGTAGAAACCGCCCGCATGGTCGACGTCAGACCTGGGTTGCAGGAGCTCGAGCTAGTACTGAGCTAAGCCAAACAGCTTTGCTGCAAGCTGGCTTCGGGAAGGTATCATAGAGTGCGACACAAGCTCCCATATGTCGTTTCGCGGAGGTCCATGAATGCGCGTGAGGGCGGTCCCGGCGCGAGGTTTTGAGGCAAAATCCTACAGCGGCACTCATACCGTATTGGTTGCGCTGAACTGCAGCGAAGAGCGCCGCAAGGGGCTCATGGGATTCGCGTTCGAACGCGAGATGATCGGTGCGGGCGGCACGGGGCCGAAATGGCTGCGCTCGCAAAAAGTGTTCAAGTCGGTCGTTCCCGATCCGAAGAGCGCTGTCGATCCGAACGATCCACGCAAGTCACAGCGCTTCTATACCAACGATTTTCCGATCCAAAGCTTCCTATGGGGCGACTACGCCGCGACGCCGGGCACCGCTTATCGATTTCGCATCGTGCCGATGTACGGCAAGCCCGGCGCCCTCACGAGCGACCCGCAGGACGAGCTCAAGCTCGAGATTCACACCGAGAAGGAATGGGAAGATGGCGCACGCCACGGCGTATGGTTCAACCGCGGCGCCATCGCCAGCCAAAAGTTCGCCGAGGAGTTCGGGAACGCTCCGCCTAAGAACCTCGACGATCCGACGGACCCGGAGGTCGTTTGGCTCTCACGCGGCCTACTCGAAGCCTGCCTCAATTACATCAAGGAGACGCCCGCCGGGGACGCGCTTCGCGTCGCCGCCTACGAATTCACCTATGCGCCCATCCTCAACGAGCTCAAGCGAGCCATCGACCGTGGCGTCGACGTCCAGATCGTCTATCACGACACGAGCGACGCACCAGGGCGGCCCAACGAAACCGCCATGCAGACGGCCGGTCTTCCGATCAATGACCAGAAGACCACCTTTCACCGTTCGCGGACGAAGATCCCGCACAACAAGTTCATCGTCCGTCTCAAGGGCGGGAGCGATCCGATCGAAGTGTGGACCGGCTCGACCAATTTCACCGCCTCCGGCTTTCTCGGCCAGACTAACGTCGGCCATCGGGTCGCCGATCCGGCAACGGCAAAGCAGTATTTCCAATACTGGAACTTGGTGAAGACGGACCCGGAGCGTGCCGCTGCAAGGGCTGGAGCAATGGCGCTCACGCCGAATCCCGCGGAGGTCATTTCGGAGAGATCAATCGTCCAGCTGTTCTCGCCTCGCAATACCGCGCAGTTGCTCGGATGGTATGGCCGGCGGATGCACGACTGCGCGAATTCGCTGTGGTTCACCGCGGCATTCGGAGTGACCGCGGAATTGGTCGAGCCGATTGCGCAGCGGCGCGACCAGATGCGCTTCGTGTTGATGGAGAAGCCGGCGGCGGCCGCCGTAAAGACGAAGCTGACGGAGGATTTCACTCACGTCATCCTTTCCTACGGCGTCCCGCTCGGCGAGCTGTACACGATGAAGGACGGCAAGCCGACCGCGCGCAAACGAATTCAGGAGTTCGCGCTCGACAAGTGGTTCTTCAAAGAGGAACTTTACCGTTCGAAGAATGACGGATTTGTCTTCTTCGTCCACACCAAGTTCCTGCTCATCGATCCGCTGTCGGACGACCCGTTGGTGTGCAGCGGCTCCGCTAACTTCTCACCCGACTCGCTGTTGCAGAACGACGAGAACATGCTCCTCGTCCGTGGCGACACCCGCGTCGCGGACATCTATATGACCGAGTTCGATCGCGTGTTCCGCCATTTCTATTTCCGTGACATTGCTAACGAGTTGGCCGCCAAGGGCGACGACGCGGCCGCGATCTTTCTTGACGAGACCGATGGGTGGACCGCCAGCTATTTCCAACCCGATAGCGTGAAGGCTAACCGGCGGCTCATGTTCTTTCGCCCGCCGACAACGACATGGTTCGGTAACGCCGCCAAGACATGACCGTGGCGTCGGGCCGTAGTGTCTCTAAAACGTCACGACGGTATCGTGAAAGAAGTCCTTACCCTTGAGCAGTTGCGTCGTGAACAGGTCCGACTCGTGCTGAAGTTCGCGCACAAGCTTGATCCGCGGCACCTCGGTCTCGCTGTACACACTGCCGTGCTTGCCTTCCATGGTCGACATCAAGGACAGCAGGCGATTTGCCGTCCTCTCTTCCGACTTGTTCTTGAACAGCTTCCACAAGGATTTAGGCGTCGCGTTAAGACTGCCGTGATGGCCAACCTTATAAAGATTCACGCTCGTCAGAAGCGTTTGATACCGCTTCTGGCCGAGCGCGTATTGCCAGTTCTCGATTTGCGCGTCGCCCGGGAAGAGAAGCTTCTTCCTGCCGATCTGGAACAGCAAAATGACGCTGGTATTGTTCATTTCCTGGTCGAGCGAGCGCACGATTTGGAGCAGCTGCTCACCCCGTACCGTGCGTGCATGATTGATCAGCCAGCGCGCGTTGATGCGGTATGAGAGGCCGCGGCTTTCCACGTACCGCGGGAACAAGGTCGTCCGCTCCTTCTCCGCGCGCGCGGCCAATGCCGTGGCGCCAACCTGAAAATGCCAGAACTCGTCGGGATCGCGCGAGCGCTTTTTCTTGATCGCGTCGGTTTGCTTGAGGGTTGGTGGCCCAAGAACCTCGACCTTGACTCCCGGAAGGACCTTTTCCAACCCCGATTTGCTGCCGCAGTAGACGTAAGCGTTCCTCGCCATCTTCATGAGATTCTTGACGGCACTCGGATTGGCGATGTTGCTCTCGCCGAGAAATCCGATTTCGGGCCGCAAATCTTTCGGCAAGTTACCGGCCGCCAGCGACTGGTGGGCGACCTCATGCATGAGCGACAGCGCGGCAACCTGCTTGCTCGTTCCCGCGCCGAATTTTTTGTTGTTTGCGTTGCTGCCGCTCGGACCCGTCGCCTCTGGTCCCAGCTTCGGATCTTCGGTCCAAGGTTGCACTATGAGATCGGGCTTAAGCGATTTGATGACATCGCCTGTTGATTGGCCAGCTTTGCCCGTCGCAAATCCGGAAATGTGGTCACGGTGCCTGTGAGTCGCGACGACGGCATGAAGCTTGCCACCCGTCCTTTGTTTGATGTTCGCGGCGATATCTATCATGCGCGACTTTGGCACTCCTTTGGGAACACCAGTCGAGCCAAAATCGATCAAGACGTGCCGCTCAGATTTTCGGCGGTACTCAAAACTGATGAGAAAGCAGTCACCGAATCCGACGTGGTAGGTGCGGATCGTCGCGCTGGTGGGCGCCGTCGCCATCGCAACCTCCTATCCCATCTGGCGCATGCGGTGCAGTTCAGCGAATTGCGACTGCGGGCCGGTGGGCGGTCTCGGCACAGCTGGTTCGTCGAAGAAACCCGATTCCCCTAAATAGTCGAGCCGCGCCTGCTGCCCTTTAACATTTTCGATACGGTTCGCGATCTGGTATTTCAGCTGCCCGTACTCGTCAAAGATGAGAGCCCCTCCGCCGAAGATCCTGATGCGGCGCTTCGGGTCGATGCCCTTCGGCGGAACGATGCGGAGCCTCTTCTTCAACTCGTCGGCCTGGAGCGTCAGGATTTGAACGTATTCAGCCACGGTTTCATGCAGCACGAAACCGTCCGGTCCTACGCGGACCGAGGGACGAACCGACTCGACTTCGATATAGGTGTCCGCGTCGATCTTGAGCGTGTCGCGATTTTCCCAAATGAAGCGAAACACCTCTTGCGGCTCGTGCAGCATCGAGGAGTAGTGGCTTCGGCTGTAGATCAGTTCCTCGTCGCAACGCTTCCACGTGCCGTCGGCGTCGGTGTCGCCCGCTTGCTGAATGCCATAGTCGTTGAAATTTTTCAGCAGCCATTTGCGATAGCCGTATTTGTCATCGTCTGGAACGACTTCGCGATCAATGGTCAGCAGCGCAGACAAGTAATCGGCGAAGGTCAAATCGGTCGGTGGACAATAGTCGAGGGCGCGAATCGCCATCGTCAGCAGATGCCCGGCGACCCGAGCGCCCTCGTCCCGCACGATGCTTCGGTCCTTTTTGCCGGGTGCAACCGGGCCGATCTTTGCGAGCCGTGCCAGCCAAATGTCGAGAGCGGCGTTCAAGACGGCCGCCACCAGTAGTTCGCCTCTTCGATGCGGCTCGGCGAACTCCGGATACGACAGCGTGGACATGTACGGTTTACCCGGCGGCAACGAGACGGAGCGACGGAGCGCGTCGCCGCGAACGACGGAAAGCTCCCTGCCCATCTGCTCGGCCAATCCAAATAGGACTGACTGCTTCAGGACGTCTCGCTCGAGCAATTTGGATGAGATCAAGTTGCTTCGTCCGCCCGATGCCAGGTCCAATCCGGCATCGACCACGTCCGGCAGGGAAAACACCGAGAGCACCGCCACCACATCTGCGAACCCTTCGTGGAAAGCAGCCTGGTCGGGCTGAGAGCGTTCCATGTATCGTCTGCGCAGGCCATCAACAAGCGCATGGGTGGTTTCGTGTGCCACGATGTCATGCGAAAGGCAGGTGAAGACGGGCTTGCCGCTACCTCCCATGAAATATCCGAAAAAAATGGCGCGATCCTCCCGGGAATAAAACGCATTCGCGTCGGCAAATGCATGGGGGACAAGGTACATCTGATGCCCATCGAAGCCCCAAGCGCAGCGGCGTCCAAGCGCAAACTCAAATTGTGCCAGCGTGCGCATCGCAATCGCGTACACATTTTGCGCGTGGAAACGAGGATCTTGCAAAAGCTTTTGATCGTGAAGCCTGCTCGCCCGCAAAGAGCTGCGTCCACGTTCTTTGAACTCGAACGGATCTTCGTACTTTACGCCCGAGGGGCGCCCATAAACCATCGGCTTGTAGAGTGTGTTCGTCGCCGCGTCATAATCGACGACGTTGATACGGTACCCACA
>Ga0070709_10002107_pt1 | contig 10763 bp, 11 predicted proteins | sample LARL51metaG_FD_65449 | JGI IMG/M metagenome (GOLD analysis project Ga0070709, IMG submission 65449) | Corn, switchgrass and miscanthus rhizosphere microbial communities from Kellogg Biological Station, Michigan, USA - LAR L5-1 metaG | ecosystem: Host-associated > Plants > Roots > Rhizosphere ...
CAGATCATGCAGAAGGTGGAGGGAAATGTGTCCTTTCACACCGCGATGTCGACCGCATTCCCGCAGCCGAGTCCCGGAACCGCACCAGCGCCCGGGCCGATGAAAGTTGAGCCTGACCGGCTAAAGAGCGTGCTCGGGATCACCAACGTCACGTTTATTCCCGGCCGCAGCGCTCTGGCCGTCGTCGACGCGACTCTCTCAGGCCAGCCGCCCGCATTCGAGCAGGCTAGTCGCGACGCAATGCAGCGCCGCCAGGCATCGAAAAAGAGCGTCACACTCGGTCCCAACGAGATCGGCATCGACAACTTCAAATTCGGACCGGCAACGTTGACGGTCCCTCACGGGACCAAGGTGACGTGGATCAACAACGACGACGTCCCGCACCTCATCGTGAACGTCGAAAACAAGTTCCGCCAATCACCTGTTTTGGATTCTGATCAGAAGTTCTCGGTGACTCTTACCAAGCCCGGCACTTACAACTATTTCTGCTCACTGCATCCGATGATGGTTGGCAAAATCATCGTCACCTAGAGCAATGCCGAATACCCAGGCCGAGCAGTTCGAGCAGCTGGTGATGCCTCATCTCAATGATGCATACACCCTCGCTCGTTACCTCCTGCACGACGAGCACGATGCGCAGGACGTCGTGCAGGACGCAGTGCTGCGTGCGATCCGCCACATCCACGGCTTTCGAGGCGGCGATGGGCGGGCGTGGCTACTCACCATCGTGCGCAACTGCTGCTACACCTGGCACAAATCTCACAAGCGCGATCGCTCCAACGTGTCGCTATCCGACGACAGTGCTCTTATGGTCGCGGATTCAAGCTCCGCGGACGATGCGACGATCAGAGCATCCGATAGCGAGCTCATTCGCGCGGCAGTCGATAAGCTGCCACCGGAGCTGCGTGAAGTGCTGGTACTCCGCGAGTTGAACGAGCTGTCCTATCGCGAGATCAGCGACGTCGTCGGAGTACCAATGGGCACCGTAATGTCGCGATTGTCCCGGGCGCGAGAGAAGCTGGCGGCGGTGCTGGGCGAAGGAACAAGGAAGGCTGGATGACTTGCAAAGAATGTCTCGACAGTCTGAACGCGCTCGTCGATGGTGAGCTGGCCGCCGACGAAGCGGCGGCGGTGCGCGATCATCTCGCCACGTGTGACGAATGCGCCGAACAACACACGCGGCTCGTTGAAGGAACAATGCGGCTCAAGGGGGCGCTGATGCGCTACGAAGCACCTGATGTTCTGAAGGCGCGCATTCGCGCCAGCCTTGCCCGGCCGGAACCGGAAGTCGTTGAGCCGATACGGCGGCGCCTTCCGTTCTTCGGCGCCGTAAACTGGCCGAGCGCAATTGCCGCCGCGGCTGCGGTGGCTGTTCTTAGCAGTGCGGCCACACTCTCGTTCGCGAATCGGAAGTCGGGAGCGGATGCAATTCAAAGCGAGCTTCTCGCGAGCCATATCAGATCCTTGATGCCCGGCCATCTCACGGATGTCGCGTCGAACGATCAGCACAACGTAAAGCCATGGTTCAACGGTCGAGTCGACATGTCACCGAATGTCCCGCGACTGGATTCGCTCGGCTTCCCGCTGGTCGGGGGTCGAATCGATTACATCAACGGCCGCAGCGTGCCCGTGATCGTGTATACCCGCCGCCAGCACGTGATCAACGTGTACGCGTGGCCATCGAACACAGTCAGCGACAAGACTGTTGCCGCCAGCAGCCACGGCTACAATCTCATTCGGGTGCCGGTTAACGGAGAGGAGATGTGGATCGTTTCCGATCTCAACCGAAACGAGCTCGAAGGCTTTGTGCGGCTATTCGCGGGGACAAAGTAACAGGGGCAAGAGCCAGTATTAGACTCTAACCCGGAATGCGAGCACTGACAGTCCGCTATTTTTCCCGGATGCCATTGACTCGCACTTTCGCCCTCGTGAGCGCGCTAGCTCTTTGGAGTGCGAAATCACAATCGCAAATCGTTGAACGCCCGGTCCCCTTCGACAACAGCGGCAGGGTGATGGTGATGACACCCTACATCGCCGAGCGGGCATCGCTGCGCGCGCCCTGGTGGCCGGTGGCGGGCGAGTTCAACGACGCGCGGATGTTCACGACCAACGACTCGACCTTCGTGCTGGCGGTGAGTCGCAAATCCGGCGTCGTCGAACGCTACACGATTTCCGTCGCCGATCGCGATGCAATCCGCGCGATCGTGTCGCGACTGCCGAGCGACGTGATCGCCGCGAGAACCGACGCGCGAAATGCCTTCGTCAAGAATCAGACGATACTCGGCTTGCTCGCATATGGGCCGGCTTTCGCGACCGCGATCGCCGACAACGATGCCGGGAAGACTGCCGGATATCTCGTCGTCGCTGGAGGCAGTTTTTTCGCCGCTTCTGAGATCGCGCGCCGTACATCGATTTCGCGGGCACAGAGCGATCTCTCCTTCAACATGGGTCACAACGGCGCATTGCTCGGCTGGGGAAGCGCTTATCTCTTCCACGCTGGTGATCGAGCCCAGGCCGCCAGCGCGTTTGTCGGCGGGCTGGCAGGTACGGCAATTGGGCTAGGCATCGGGCGAGGATTCACCGAGGCAGACGCAGCTGGCGCGTCGTTCGGATCCGACATCGGCGCGCTGACTGGCTGGGGCACCGCCGAAGCGATTCGCGGTCCCAAGCAGTGCATCATCCCCGCCGCGACCGCGACCGATCCATTCCCGGCCGAGACATGTAAGCGCAACTTCTCCGACCGCGGCGAGGTCGCCGTCGTGATCGCGTCTGGTCTCATTGGCTACCAGTTCGGAGTACTCTATCCGCGGAATTCGGCCTATCACGTCACCCCAGGCGATATCGGCGCGCTCTGGAGCACCACCCTGCTCGGCATGACTACTTTCGGCGCTTTTCTGGGCGAGGATCCGAGCCCACGGCAGACGGCAACACTTCTCACCGCCGGCGGCGTGGTCGGGATCGTTGCGGGCGATCGGTTTCTCGTCCAGCGATTCGATCACAGTCGAACGGAGGGGGGCCGGCTTTTCCTCGGTACTGCCGCGGGTGGTCTTATGGGTGCCGGTATCGCCGCCCTCGCCCAGCAGCATAACCCGAGTCCCCATCTGGTTTTAGGCCTCGCATCCCTCGGCGGTTTGGCGGGCCTGATCGCCACCGAGTATTACCTCGATCCCGCCGCCGACACCGGAACGCCGAGAGTTAGTGTAAGTTTCAATACTGCTGGGCTTGCCGCGACCGCGTCTCGAATTCCCGGGAACCACTCGATTATCAACGTGAGGTTCTAGTGGACACCACCACAACTCTCACATTCGGCGAACGACTGCAAGGAAGTTTCGAGCAGCTGTATCGCTACGTGCCAGCGCTTTTCGGCGCGCTGGTAATTTTGTTTGCCGGCTACCTGCTCGCGCGTTTGCTCGAGAAAGGAACCGAGCGAATCCTGCGACGGATCCACTTCAACCAGATCCTCGAGCGCGGCGGCGTGATGGAAGCTGTCGAGCGGTCGGGATCACGCGTCAATCCTGTTCGCGTCGGTGGGAGCCTCGTCTTCTGGTTCGTGATGTTCGCGGTGATGCTCGTGGCCGCCAACGCCCTCGGTCTCCAGTCACTCGCCAACGTTTTCTCCGAGCTGGTCAGCTACATCCCGAGCGTCATCGCTTCGATCGTGATCATGATCGTCGGCATCGTGCTCGGCGGCTTTGTCGGCGGATTGATCATGGCGTCTGCCGGTGGCCTGCACGGCGGCCCGACGCTCGCACGTGTTGGCAAAGGAGGCGTCGTCCTCCTCGCCACCTTCATGGCGCTGCAGGAGTTGGGCGTTGCGACCGAGATCGTCACGACCGCTTTCGCGATTCTGTTCGGTGCGATCGCACTCGCGCTCTCCCTCGCCTTCGGACTCGGTAATCGCGAGCTCGCCGCTGAGGTAACCCGCAACTGGTATCGTCGCTACAAGGACGAGCGGGATGCAATTGATCGAGACAATCGCGAGCTCGATCGGCAGCAGGGAATCGAGACGATCGAAGAGTATGTGCGCCCGCCGCACCCAATTCGCGACACAGGTCCCGTAGACGTAGTCCGCCCGAACGAGTGAGCGGGATCGCGGCAGCCGCGGAAAACGAAGAAGCTGGATCGGCTGTCCCTACTGAGCTCGCGCGGGCGCTAACCCTCCGCGACTCCATTGCGCTGGTGCTGACTGTGATCGGCACCGGCGTTTTTCTCAAAGCAGCGCCGATGGCGCAACTGGTCGGCAGTCCTTCGAAGGTTCTCTACGCCTGGCTCGCGGCCGGACTTCTCTCGCTCGCCGGCGCACTGACGTACGCCGAGCTCGGCGCGATGATGCCCGAAGCAGGCGGAGAGTACGTATTCCTGCGCGAAGCGTACGGAGATCTTCCCGGTTTCCTTTTCGGCTGGACGTCGGTAATGCTTATCGCGAGCGGCGGTCTTGCCGCTGTCTCGAACGCAGTGGCGTCCTTCCTCGCCGCGTTTGTTAAGCTCGATGGAGTCTGGCTGTCGCGTGATCTCCATTTGCTCGGACAGACCGTGCACTGGCAGCTGGGCGGTCAACAACTCGTCGCGGTCGCGATCATTTTGCTATTCGCTGCGATCAACTCGCGCGGGCTTGAGCTCGGTGGAAAAGTTCAGTGGGCAGCAACCGTCGCCAAGGTTGCCGGAATCGCGATCATCGTGCTCGGCGCTTTTGCACTCTCGCGAACGGGATCGTGGACGCATCTGCAGAAGCCGGTGACCGCGGAGCTGGTCCCAACCGGTCTCGGCGCCTTTGGGGCGGCGATGATTGCCGCTTTGTGGGCGTATCAGGGCTGGTCGAATCTGCCGATGGTGGCGGGAGAAATTGAAAAGCCCGAGCGAAACATCCCGCGCGCGCTGATTTACGGAATGCTGCTGGTGATTCTCGTCTATCTCCTCGCCAACATCGCGTTCTTCTACGCGCTCCCATTCAGCGAAGTGCTGAGCGCAAACTCGACCGCCTTTCGCACTGCCCTACCAGTCGCATCAAAAGCAGCTCAGACCTTCTGGTCGCACGGCGCACAGCTCGTTTCGCTCTGCTTCATGATCGCCGCCATCGGGGCGCTCAACGGGATCACCCTCATGAATGCGCGCGTCCCATTCGCGATGGCGCGCAACGGACTCTTCTTCCGCTCACTCGGCGTGCTCAGCGACAAGCGCGTGCCTGCTCGCGCGATCTGGTTCCAGGGTCTGTGGGCCTGTGTGCTCGCCTTGTCCGGCACCTTCGACCAGATCACTACGTCGGTGATTTTTGCGGTCTGGCTGTTCACCGCGTTGGTCGGATCTTCGTTGTTTGTGTTGCGTCGCAAGCTGCCTGCGGCACCGCGCCGCTATCGCGCCCTTGGTTATCCAGTCGTGCCCGCGGTATTCGTGCTGGTCGCGGCCTGGCTCGTCCTCAACAGCCTGTGGGCGACTCCAATAGAATCCGCCGCCGGACTGGTGCTGGTTGCCGTGGGCCTCCCGTTCTTTTTCTTCTTCCGCGCGACCCGACCCGTCCACCACACCGACGAGTATCAAGTCCGCTTTCCTAAATAGTCGGCGCAAGGCAGCCGGCCGTTGGCCGAAGGCCGCCAACGCCAGCAAGCCGTTTGTCGTTCGATGGCACGCCCCTTTCTCTCCATACCGGCATGCCAGCAAAAAACCACGATCTCCACGGCAACGCCCCCGACGAATCTCCAGTCGCGTTGATCCTGATCGACGTCATCAACGATATGGAGTTTGACTCGGGTGAAGCCCTCTTCCGCAACGCGCTTCCCGCGGCGCGGAACATCGCTGCGCTCAAGAAACGCGCGCACGAAGCCGGGGTGTCGACGATTTACGTCAACGACAACTTCGGCAAATGGCGCTCTGATTTCCGGACTCAGCTCGATCACGTCCTCGACGACGGTGTGCGCGGCGAGCCAATCGCAAAATTGCTACGTCCTGCCAAGGAAGATTATTTCGTCCTCAAGGCGAAACACTCCGGGTTCTACGATACGCAGCTCGACCTGTTGATCGACTATCTGCACGTCAAGACGGTCATACTTGGCGGGTTTGCCACCGACATGTGCGTGCTGTTTACCGCATCCGACGCTTATCTGCGCGATCTCGAGATAATCGTCCCGCCCGACTGCTGCGCGGCGGCGACGACCGACCATCACAATCAGGCGCTGGAGCACATGAGACGTGTACTGCACGTCAAGACTCCAGCGTCAGCCGACATCAATCTCGAGAAGCTGGTCGGTCGCGTCCGTCAGCCACAGCCCGCACCAGACGCTCGGCGAAGTCGACCACTTTCTCGAGCCCGCTGAAGTTGATGCGGTCGACGACATCCTCGGCCGTGTGATAGTCCGGGTGGTAATCGGTAAATAATCCGAGCACTGGTATCCGCCGCTCGTCAAAGGTTACCTGATCGGACGGGCCACGATATGACGGCCGCCAGGCGAGGTGCAGGTGCAGATCGGGCGCGGCATGATCGACGCTGTCTACGATGACATGAAATCGCTTGCTGCCTCTTGCGTCGAAGAGAACGAGTTTATCGTCGCGCAGCCGGCCCACCATGTCGAGGTTGATCATAGCCGCGATCGAGTCGATGGCGACCGGGCTCACCGCCACAAACCTCTTTGAGCCGATCAAACCGAGTTCCTCCGCGCTGAAATTCGCGAAGAGTACCGACCGACGTGCCGGCCGCTCCGCAAACCGGCGGGCGAGCTCGAGCACTGCCACCGTCCCACTGCCGTTGTCGTCTGCGCCGAGGTGCATTCGTCCGATGCCGAACCGGACTCGGTCGAGCGCGTAAATATTCGACCGTCCGATGTGATCGTAATGCGCGCCGACGATTACAAACTCTCCCTTCAGAGTTGAATCCGATCCTTCAACGATTGCGCCCACGTTCTGGGTTAGGTCTCCGACCAGGATGTCGAGGCCCTGCACGTCAGGCTGGCTAAGATGAAAAAACTGAAAGTAACTGCTGCCACAGTGCTCCTGTCCGCAGGAGCTATCTCCAAAAGCTCCCCGGAGACCCAGGTCGGAATACCTGCGAGCGATGAACGCCGCCGCCGAGTCATTGCCGGCTGTGCCCGACAGGCGTCCACGTAACGCAGGACCTGCGAGGTAAGACAGATCCTCGTGCATCCGCGTCTGCACGGGCGTCAGCGGCTCGCTGATTTGCTGAGTACCGGCACACGCCAGCAATGTGGCGGCAACCATGTAGCTGGCCAACGCGCGCGGAACTCTCATCGTTCAGATCGTTCCCGCCAGATACCGTTTCCGCGTCGATTCCGGATGTCGCTCGATCGCGTAGCGCAGCATCGTCCGCGGCATTTCGCGATAATGCTTCGCCAGAAATGCATCGAGAGCCTTCCGATCCTTCTTTCCTACTTCGCGCAGCATCCAGCCGACGGCTTTGTGAATGAGATCGTGCGAATCCTCCAGCAGCATCTCTGCGATGCGCAGCGTCGGCGCCAACTCGCGCTGCTTGATGAAATGAAAAGTGGAGACGATCGCGATTCGACGCTCCCACAGGTCCTTCGATCGCGCCAGCTTCTCCAGCAGGGAGATCTCGGTGGCATCGAGATGCCGACCGACCAACTGACCCGCCGACATATCGACCAGGTCCCAGTTATTGATTCGCCGGGTATTGGCCAGGTAGTCGCCGTGGATTTTCTGCCGTCGAGAGTCGTCGCCGCGATGATAGCCCTCGACCAGCAGCAGGAGCGCTACGACCCGGTCCTCGTGCCACTCCGACTGCAGCAGCTTCAACACGTCTTCATGGCCTAAGTCCCTGTAACGCTTGGCGATCGCTCTCATCTCCGGCACCGTGAGACCCAGGAATTTGTCGCCCTCACCGTACTCACCCGGCCCAGTTCGGAAGAATCGCAGCGAATGTTTGGCGCGTTCGGGACTACCCAACGCGCGGATATCACGACGCACCGCCGCCAAAATCGTCTGAGATTTTTCTTTGATCGCCATACTTTGTTTGCTATAATGTCTGCCCATGCCGACTACCGTGAGTTCTTCCGATACCGCATGGATGCTGATTGCCACCGCACTCGTGCTGGTGATGACCCCCGCCCTCGGATTCTTCTACGGCGGAATGGTACGCGCAAAAAATGCCCTAAATACCATGATGATGTCATACGTCGCCCTCGGCTTCGTTGGCATCGCGTGGGCACTGATCGGTTACTCGCTCGCATTCGCCGACGGCAGTGGGTTTCTCGGCGATCTCAGATTCGCGTTCCTTAGAAACGTCGGCCTCGATGCGAAAGGAACCATCCCGCACATCCTCTTCGCGTCATATCAGGGAACCTTCGCGGTCATCACGGCGGCGCTGATCTCGGGCGCCATCGTCGAGCGCATGCGCTTTGGGCCGTATCTCACCTTCATCACCCTCTGGTGCATCGGTGTCTACGCGCCCATCGCGCACTGGGTCTGGGGTGGAGGCTGGCTTGGCAAGCTCGGCGCACTCGATTTCGCCGGCGGCACCGTCGTCCACATCAACGCTGCGGCTGCTGCGCTCGTTGGTGCGATCGTGCTCGGACGTCGCAAGGACTACATGCGGCAGGCGATCATTCCCCAGAACGTCCCGTTCACCTTGCTCGGGACAGGCGTGCTGTGGCTCGGCTGGTTCGGGTTCAACGCTGGCAGTGCGTTGGGGGCGAATCCCGTTGCTGCTCTCGCATTCGGCAACACCATGTTCGCGCCGATGGCAACGCTCGTCGTCTGGAGCCTGCTCGATTTGACACGCACCGGCAAAACGACCGCAGTCGGTGCTGCAACCGCAATCGTCGTCGGGCTCGTCGCCATCACTCCCGCCGCCGGTTTCGTCAGCCCGCTCTCGTCCATCATACTCGGCGCGATTGCAGCGCCGGCGAGCTACTTCGCGATTCTGTATAGATCGACCACCCGGCTCGACGACTCACTCGACGTCGTCGCTGCTCACGGCGTTGGCGGTACAGTCGGCGCGCTGCTCACCGGAATCCTTGCCCAAAAGAGCTGGAACGGAGTTGCTGACGGCGCGTTATTCGGGAATCCGAAACAGCTCGGCATCCAGATCGCAGCGATTCTCGCGACGATCGCCTACAGCACTGTCGCGACATACGTGATCATCAAGGCGATCGGATTCGGATTCAGCCTGCGCGCGAGCGCGAAAGAAGAGGGAATCGGACTCGACGTCACTCAGCACGGGGAAGAAGCCTACAGCAGAGGCGAAGGCGCGATCCTCGTGCCCGCCGACGGAGCGCAGATATGAAGCTAGTAGTCGCGATCGTTAGACCGGAGAAACTGAACGACGTCCTCGAGCGCCTGTACCGCGCCGAGGTGCGCGGCCTCACGATCAGCCGTGTTCGCGGTCATGGCGGCGAGACAGAGCAAGTCGAGACCTACCGAGGCACCACGGTAAAGGTCGAACTGCACGACAAGGTGCGGATCGAGATCGGGGTGTCGGACAATTTCGTGAAGCCGACGGTCGACGCGATTCTTTCGGGCGGCCGCACCGGTGAGGTCGGCGATGGCAAGATTTTCGTCCTGCCAGTGGAAAAGGTTTACCGAATTCGAACCGGGGAAGAGGACCGCGCTGCCGTCACGCCAATCGACGCCGAGGTAGTGGGTTAGTCATACTCGCCTTGTGGGTTAACGCGGTGAGAGGTGAGAGTAGCGTAGGTACCCGGCACCGACATCCCGGCGCGGAGCATCTGATTCCGGAGCGACACATAGTCAGCCCCGCGAATGTTCTTGATTGCGCTGTGCACATTGAGCAGCAGCGCGTGACTCCTCTCCCACACATCAAGCTTTCTGAAATCGCTCACCTGTGAAAACTGACGAAGGCCTTTCCGAAACCGCCATCGTTCTCCGTCACGCGAGACCAGTTCCGCGCGCGGTAGCTACCTGGTGCCCGGTAGCTACGCTACTCTCACCTCTTACCGCGTTAACCCAGAACGCGTGTAGAAAAATTCAAATTCTATCCCGAGCCCCTCACCTGAAACACGCATAAGCCGTGTGCGGGGATCGAGGCTAGCGCGATCGCGCCTCGGTCGTCGAATCGTACCGCTCCGCACCCGGCGGGATCGGCATAAGCCAGTTCCAGTCGTTCAGCGAAGGCTTCGCTCATTGAGCCAGTGAGATTGCCGACTGTCGCGTCGCCAAAGTTGACGACGACCAGCATTGTTTCCGCTCCCGCCTGACGAACGAAAATCGCGGTGTGCGGATCGTTCGTCGTTCCAACCACCATTCGCCCTCGCGACAGTGCAAGGTGCGCGTTACGTAAATGAATCAGCCGTCGATAGTGGTTGAGTAACGAACCATCGTCGGCGTCCTGCGCCGCGACATTCTTCGATCGCCAATCGGGTTGCAGCGCCTCCCACGGGGTAGCCCTGGTGAATCCACCGTTGGCCGCCGCGCTCCACTGCATCGGCGTACGAATTTGTTCGTCAGGCTTATCGCCGATCATGCCGATCTCTTCGCCGTAGTACACGAACGGCGTTCCCGGCAGCATCAGCATCGCGCTCGCGGCAACACGCGCCTTTGCCAGATCACCGCTCAAAGCGGTCATCACGCGGGTTTGATCGTGATTGCTGAGGAATGACGCCCACCGGCCTTCTGGCAACGCATTCGCTGTCCTGAGCTCGCGCACGAAAGCGGCGGCGTTCCCGGTCTTAACAGATTCAAGCGTTCCTTGCGCGACTCCAAACTCGAAATATGAATCCAGCTGGTCGGGATAGTACGATGGCAACGCCGACATGTCGGACTCTTCGCCGACTGTGAATGAG
>Ga0070709_10002110_pt1 | contig 10759 bp, 10 predicted proteins | sample LARL51metaG_FD_65449 | JGI IMG/M metagenome (GOLD analysis project Ga0070709, IMG submission 65449) | Corn, switchgrass and miscanthus rhizosphere microbial communities from Kellogg Biological Station, Michigan, USA - LAR L5-1 metaG | ecosystem: Host-associated > Plants > Roots > Rhizosphere ...
GGCGCGGCCGGCTCGCCGAGGTGATATTCCTGGCGGTGCAGCTTGCCGTCACGCGCGATGGTGAGCTGCAGGTAGTCCGACAGCGCGTTCACCACCGATACGCCCACGCCGTGCAGGCCGCCGGACACCTTGTAGGAGCTGTCGTCGAATTTCCCGCCCGAGTGCAGCACGGTCATGATGACCTCGGCCGCCGAGCGCCCCTCCTCGGGGTGGATATCCACAGGAATGCCGCGCCCGTTGTCGGAGACGGTCACCGATTCATCGGCGTGGATGGTGACGACAATCCGGTCGCAATAGCCGGCCAGGGACTCGTCGATCGAGTTGTCGACGACCTCAAAGACCATGTGGTGCAGGCCGGTGCCGTCGTCGGTGTCCCCGATGTACATTCCGGGGCGTTTCCGCACTGCATCAAGACCCTTTAAGACTTTGATTTTACTGGAATCGTAGACGTCGTCAGCGGTCATGCAGGCGCTCGGTTTTGAGACGCGACATTATACCGGCTGGACCCTCCCCTGTCGCACTTGGAACGTGCGTTCAGGCGTACCGAAAAGACGCGATTCGGCCTGCAAAGAAGTGACAACGAGCTGACATCTGAGCTTGGCAACTTCGGCGATGAAACGCTGCAAACGCTCCACATCCAGCTCGGCGGCAGGGTCATCGAGGAGCAGCGTTGGAGTGGTCTGAGTCTGGTCCTGCAGCAGGCGCAGTTGCGCGAGGGTCATGGCGACCGCGACCAGTTTCTGCTGGCCGCGCGAGAGCACCTCGCGTGCCGGCCGCCCATGCAGACGCACCGCCACGTCGGCTCGGTGGGGCCCGGCGTGCGTGAGCTGCCGGAGCTCGTCACGCGCACGAGAGCCCGTGAGCGCTTCGGTCAGCGAGTGCTCCAGATTCCATCCCCGCAGGTAATGCAGGGTGACCGGGAGTCCGCTCAGATCGGCCACGGCTGTCGCCCAGTACGGCTGCATTCGATCAAGGAAGATACGGCGCGACTCTGCAATGACCTCACCGAGCCGGGCGAGCTCAGGGTCCCAGGCAGGTGCCTGAGCTGGGTCAGCCTTGAGAGCAGCGTTGCGCTGGCGAAGCGCTCGCTGGTACCGCACCCAGGTGTCCATGAACTGAGGTTCCACGTGGAACACCGCCCAATCCATCCAGCGGCGCCGGCGATAACCGCCTTCCTCCACCAGCCGATGCACGCCGGGCTCGATGGCCTGGACGGGAAAGGCCTGCGACAGCTCGGCAAGTGACTGAGCGGGGCGTCCTCCGATGCGCGCCGTGGTGCCCGTACGCGAGGCTTCGAAACCCACGGCTTGCATGGCGTCCCCTGCGGCCGAGACCTGTCCAACGATTCGCAGGCGATCCGCTCCACGCCTGATCAAGCGCTCATTGTTCCTAGTCCGGAACGATCGCCCGCGACCGAGCAGGAAGATGGCCTCGAGCACGGAAGTCTTGCCTGATCCGTTCTCACCCCACAGGAGCGTCAGCCCAGGAGTCAGCTCGAACTCCGCCTGCTCAATGCAGCGCAGATCCGAAATGGCGAGGGTGCCCAGGCTCATGGCATTCGCACCCATGCGCCTCGGGGTGGGGATGCGTTCCACGGGCGACCTGTCCTCCTCGGATCGGCCGCGTGGCGGTCGCCGCGCCATCCCTGGCCGACGTCCTGCGACGCGCGCACCGCCGGTCTGCGGCCAGCCCAGGCAGACCGCCCGGCCAACGACCGGCGCTCGCCTGCGTGAGGCGGTCTGGACGTAGAGAGGTAGCACCGTGCCACGGCGGTTGGAAATGATCGGCGTGCGACGGGCATGATCGCCGTCGTGCTGGGGATCCTGAGGGGCGTTGTAGCTGCGCTCATTGGAGGGCCGCCATCATAGGACTGTCTGGCACGCGTCTGGCGAACTGCCGTACTCCAAGGCCAAGCCCGCTGCGGCGATGTTCCACGTGGAACCGGGAATGCCAACATGGTAACGCCGACCTTCGACATCGTCGGCACGGCGCGCCGTCATGGGCGTGTGGCATCGGAACTGGAAGTCCGCCCGGGTACCCAGCCAGTTGGTCTGGCAACCGGCAAAGGGCCGTGTGACGGCGCGGCTGTTCCACGTGGAACAAGCGGGTAGTTCCGGTCGGTCGAGCGAGTGATTCGGCGTCCCCGGGCTGCGGTGCGCTGAGGGCGTCGCGAGATCTGACGCGTCGTCGTACCGCCCCGCACAGCAGCGCGACCCATCGGCCTGGTCGGTAAGACCTGCGCAGGGCCCCGAGGGCGACTCCGCGCCTGGCACGGTCCGGTTCCGGTGCATCCCGGTGCCACCGAGGTTCCTCCGCCTGCCTGAGCGGCCCGCGAGGGCGTGATCCCATACAGCGGGACGACGAGCTGCAGAGCATCCACCTGGAGAGACGAGAGGGCGGCTCGCCCGTGACCTCGACGCTTCGCCACACGACTTCGGAAGGCCAGCATGAGACGGGCTGCGGAGCGCTCTCCGCCTGGGACTGCCGCAGCTGTGGGCGAGAGGCTCAGAGCCTCATCGGCATGACGACGTAGCGGGTGTGCGTGGTGCCCGGGGCATGAATCAGGCAGCTGCTGTTCGAGTCGGTAAGGCCGATCTGGACCTTGTCCCCCTCGATCGCGGCCAGAGCATCCAGAAGGTAATTGACGTTGAAGCCGATCTCGACTTCCTCGCCCTTGTACGACACCTCGACCTGGTCCTCAGCTTCCTCCTGCTCGGGGTTGTGAGCCTGAAGGGTGAGGAGATCCGGCCGGGCGGTCAGACGGATGCCGCGGTACTTCTCGTTGGACAGGATCGCCGTGCGCTGCAGGGCCTGGCGCAGAGTTTCACGATCGGCCTCGACTGTGCGCGGCGGGGCATTGGGAATGACCCGGCCGTACTCCGGGAAACGACCATCGATCAGCTTCGAAGTGAAGCGAATGTCGCCGATCTGGCAGCGAACGTGATTTGTACCCACCGCCAGCTCAATATTACCTTCGGTTCCCAGGATTCGCTGCAGCTCGAGCACGCCCTTGCGGGGCACGATCACCTGATGGGTTGCCTTGCTCTTGCCGGCCAGCTCCATTTCACACAGCGCCAGGCGGTGCCCGTCGGTCGCCACCGCGCGCAGAGCCTTGCCGTCGGTCTCGAGCAGCAGTCCGTTGAGGTAGTACCGCACGTCCTGCTGTGCCATCGAGAAATGCGTCTTGTCGATCAGGCGCCGGAACTCACCCTGCGCAAGGGTGAGGGTCTGCTGCGCGTTGATCTCCTCGACCAGCGGGAATTCCGCGGCCGGAAGCGACGACAGCGTGAAGCGGCTGCGGCCCGCGCGGATCGAGACGCGCTCGCCCTCGGTCGAGATCGTCACGCTCGTCTTTTCCGGCAGCGAGCGGAAAATATCCAGCAGCTTCCTGCCCGGCACGGTGATGTCGCCGGCCTGCTGTACGTTGGCCGTGTTCGTGGCAACCAGTTCCACTTCCAGGTCGGTGCCCGTGACGCTCAGGCGATTCTCGCGCGCAGCGAGCAGCACGTTCGCCAGCACCGGCATGGTCTGCCGGCGCTCCACCACACCGATGACGCTTTGCAGGGGAGCGAGAATATCTTCGCGCGTGGCCGTGAGCTTCATGGAGATCACTCTCTTCTCTAATAGATCTAGGATAGTTAGTTATTAAGACTATAGAGCCTGTGAACTACGGGCATAAAAAAACTTGTCGTGTTCGATCACTTGGTTGCGGGACTTTTTGTGCCTCACAACCGGCCCCAGAACCCGCCGAACTACTGTGCGCCCCCTGTGGATAACTTTATCCTCAACTGCCTCCACAGGTAATCCACAGGCTGCTGCACATCAACCCGCCAGGGTTCTTAACAGGTTTGAATAATCTTCCTTCATGCGCTGCTCGGTGTCGCGCAGCTCTTTGATGCGCTTGCAGGCGTGCAGCACCGTGGTGTGATCGCGGCCGGCGAAGGCATCGCCGATCTCCGGCAGGCTGTGGCTGGTGAGCTCCTTGGCGAGCGCCATCGCCACCTGGCGCGGTCGCGCCACCGAACGGCTGCGGCGCTTGGACAGGAGGTCCGCCATGCGCACCTTGTAGTAATCCGCGACGGTCTTCTGGATGTTCTCGATGGTGACCAGCTTGGCCTGCAGTGACAGCAGGTCCTTGAGCGCTTCCTTGGTGAATTCCAGCGTGATGGCGCGCCCGGTGAAACGCGAGTTGGCGATCACGCGGCGCAGCGCGCCTTCCAGCTCGCGCACGTTGGAGCGAATGCGTTTCGCTATGAAAAAAGCCACTTCCTCGGGCAGGTTGACGCCGCCGGAGTGTGCCTTGGTCATGAGGATCGCGACGCAGGTCTCGAGCTCGGGCGGCTCGATGGCCACCGTCAGCCCCCAGCCGAAGCGCGACTTGAGACGCTCCTCGAGCCCCTCGACTTCCTTCGGGTAGCGGTCGCAGGTGAGGATCACCTGGTGCTGGCCCTCGAGCAGCTCGTTGAAGGTGTGGAAGAACTCTTCCTGCGAGCGCTCCTTGCCGGCGAAGAACTGGATGTCGTCGATCAGCAGTGCATCGAGCGAGCGGTACGCGGTCTTGAACTCGTTCATCGAGTTGTGCTGCAGCGCCCGCACCATGTCGCCGACGAAGCGCTCCGAGTGCACGTAGGCGATGCGCGCCTCGGGATCGCGCTGCTTCACCAGGTGCGCGATGGAGTGCATGAGATGGGTCTTGCCCAGCCCGACGCCGCCGTACAGGAACAGCGGGTTGTAGGCGCGGCCGGGATTTTCCGCGACCTGGAGCGAGGCCGCCTTGGCGAGCTGGTTGCTCTTGCCCTCGACGAAGGAGACGAAGCTGAAGTCGGGATTGAGCCGCGCGCCGACCACCAGCCCCTCGGCGCGGCGCACGTGCACGGGCAGGGCGGCCGGGCCGACGCGCTGCGGCGTGACGCGCGAGCCGACCTCGACCGTGACGATGGGCGCATCGCCGGTGCTTTCGTCGCGCAGCAGCTCGCCGATGCGGGGCAGCAGGTTGGCGTTGATCCAGTCGACTGCGAAGCGGTTCGGCGCCAAAAGCTTCAGCGCGCCGTTACCTTCCATGGCCTGCAGCGGGCGGACCCACGTATTGAACTGCTGCTCGGGGAGCTCTGCCTCCAACGCGCCGACGCAGCGTGTCCAAAGCGATGCTTCCACCGCGCGTTGCCTCCGCGACGTTGCTGCAGAACGTTAAGGAAAAGGCTGCGAAGTCTATACCGATCGCGGACCGCGCTGAAGATTTTCGTATTGACACCTTGGCGCTCAACGGCTTAGCCTTGCCGCCCTTTTTTTAAGCGCCACGACAGCGTTCCACGGAGCCTTAAGCGCCATGAAGCGTACCTACCAACCGAGCAAAGTGCGCCGCAAGCGCACCCATGGCTTCCGTGCGCGCATGGCCACCAAGAACGGCCGCAAGGTGCTCGCGCGGCGACGCGCCAAGGGCCGGCGCAAGCTGATACCCTAGCGGGCCACGGGTCGCGCAGTGCGCGACCCCCATCCACAGTTGCAAGGGCCCTATGCCAGCGCGGCTCACACTGCCGGCGCGGCTGCGCCTGCGGCGCAAGAGCGACTTCGACGCGGCCTATGCGCGCGGGCGGCGTATTGGTGACGGATTCTTCGCGGTGACGGCGACACAGAACGATGCGGGCGCGGCGCGCCTGGGGATGGCCGTGGCGGTGCGGACCGCCGGCAATTCCGTGGTGCGCAACCGCCTGCGGCGCATCATCCGCGAATCCTTCCGCGTGCATCAGCACGAGCTGCCGGCGGTCGACCTGGTGGTAAGCGCGCGCCCGGCGGCGCGCTCGGCCGCACGCGCGGCGCTGCACGCGAGCCTCGCGGTCCTGTGGAAGAAGGTCGGTGAGCCATGCGCCACGTCGCGGCGTTCCTGATCCGCCTCTACCAGTGGACCGTGAGCCCGCTCCTGGGCCCGCGCTGCCGCTTCCATCCGAGCTGCTCGCAGTACGCCCTGGTCGCCATCGAGCGCTTCGGCGTCGTGCGCGGCACCGGCCTCGGCCTGTGGCGTCTCCTGCGCTGTAATCCCTGGAACCACGGCGGCTACGACCCGGTGCCGGAGGCCCTGCGGCCGTTCACTCTCACGCATCGCACTCATGAACACTAACGTCTTCGGCAACGTGCGCTTCTACCTGTGGGCGGCGCTCGCCCTGGTGCTGTTCTACGACTACGAGGCGTGGATGAAGGACTATGGCCCGGCGCCGCAGGTCGCTTCCGCTCCCGCCCCGGCAGGCGCCGCGAGTCCCGCCGCCGCGCCGGCCAGCAACCTCGGTAACCACATCCCGGCCGCCTCGGCAGCACCCGGCCCGGCGGCCGCCGCGAGCGCCCCGGCCGCGGCAGCGGCCGCTCCGGGTGGCGCCTCGGTCAGTGCGCCGGCACCGCTGGTGCACGTGCGCACCGACGTGCTCGACCTCGACATCTCCACCCACGGCGGCACGCTGGTGCGCGTCGATCTGCCCGCTTACCCGAAGGTGAAGGGCGAGTCGGCACCCGTGCGTCTCGAGAACGAGGACAGCGCCGAGACGCTCTACGAGTTGCAGTCCGGCCTGACCGGTCCCGACGGCGGCGCCTACCCGACGCATCTCGCCACCTTCAGCAGCGCCCGCGACAGCTACCAGCTCGACGGCGGCAGGGAGCTGTCCGTGCCGCTCACCTGGAGCGAGGGTGGGGTGACGGTCACCAAGACGTACACGTTCCGGCGCGGCGAGTACGCGATCGGCGTCAGGTACGAAGTGCACAACGGCGGCGCGGCGGCCTGGGAGGCGCGGCCGTACGCGCAGATCCTGCGCAACGACCCGCCCACCAAGCGCTCGTACTTCAACGTCGAGAGCTACGCCTTCCACGGGCCGGCGCTCTGGGACGGCGGCAAGTACCGCAAGCTCGACACCGGCAGCGCGGATGACAGCCATCTGTCGATCGACGTCAAGGATGGCTGGGTGGCGGCGCTGCAGCACCACTTCGTCAGCGCCATCGTGCCGCCGCGCGCGGCGCCGTGGCACTTCGGCCTGGGCGCCGAGGGGCAGCAGTACCTGCTGTCGGCCACCGGGCCGGTGCAGAGCGTGGCACCGGGCGCGGACGCCGCCTTCGAGACCACGCTGTTCGTCGGCCCGAAGCTGCAGGCGCAGCTCGATGCCACGGCGCCCGAGCTCGGGCGCGTGGCCGACTACGGGCGACTGTGGTTCCTGGCGCGGCCGCTGTTCCTGGCGCTCAGCTTCGTGCACAAGCTCACCGGCAACTGGGGCGTGGCGATCATCCTGGTCACCTTCCTGCTGAAGCTGGTGTTCTATCCGCTCTCGGAAGCGAGCGGCCGCTCGATGGCGAAAATGAAGACCCTGCAGCCACGCATCAAGAACCTGCAGGACACCTATGCCGAGGATCGCGAGAAGCTCGGTCGCGCGATGATGGAGCTGTACAAGCGCGAGAAGATCAACCCGCTCGCCAGCTGCCTGCCGATCGTCATCCAGATACCGGTGTTCCTCGCCTTCTACTGGGTGCTGCTCGAGAGCGTGGAGATGCGCCAGGCACCGTTTGCGTTCTGGATCCACGATCTGTCGGCGCGCGACCCGTGGTTCATCCTGCCGCTCATCATGGCCGTGGCCATGTTCGTGCAGTACAAGCTGAACCCCACGCCGCCGGATCCGGTGCAGGCCAAGGTGTTCATGATCATGCCGCTGGTGATGTCGGCCACGTTCGCGTTCTTCCCCGCGGGACTGGTGCTCTACTGGGTCACCAACACCGTCCTGTCCATCGCCCAGCAGTGGAACATCAACCGCCGCATCGGGGCGCTGGTGGCGAAGCGCAGCTAGCGAGGCGTACGCCGGCAGGGCACCATTTCGCCTCCTGCACACCACGGAAGGGCCCGCCATGCACCACTCGCGCCTCTGCGCCCTGCTGATCGACTGCCAGACCCCGGACCTCGAGGCGGCCGCGCACTTCTGGGCCCGGGCACTCGGACGCGAGGTGGACCGCGCCCACCCCGGCACGCGTGGCAACTACGTGATGCTGACGACCCCGCCCGATGAGCCCCTGGTGCAGCTGCAGCGCGTGAGCCACGAGTCGCGCGTGCACCTCGACATCGAGACCGACGACATCGCGGCCGAGGTGGCGCGCCTCGAGCGCCTCGGCGCCCGGGTCGCCGAGCGCCTGGAGCGCTGGGTGGTCATGCAGGCGCCGAGCGGGCAGCGCTTCTGCGTGGTGCGGGTGCAGCGTCCGGGATTCCCGAAGAACGCCAGCCGCTGGGACTAGCCGTGCCGCATCAGGTGGCGGGACACTCGTCCTCGAACCCGCCCGGCTGCTCGGTGGCGGGCGCATCCGGAGGCGGGTAGGTCTCGCGGAAGGTGAAGGCGGCCGCGTGTGGCCCGTGGCGGCGCAGCAGCTCGAGCCGCTCGACCGCCTCGGCCACGGCCGGCCGGTGGCCGCGCGGCACCCACCACAACACCATGATCGCCTCGCTCATCTTCTCGAACCACTCGCGGCGGCGGCGCAGGATGTCGGCGTGCGCGCTGCGGTACACGAACTTGCGCAGGCTGTCGGCATCGGTCCACACCGACATGTTGAGCAGCATGTTTTCGTTGTCGAACGGGCGGATGGCGGTGGCGTTGCCGTCCTCGGTCTGCAGGCGCCACACGAAGCCGGGCGCGGCTTCGGCGAGCGCGTTGATGCGGTCGAGGTTGGCGGCGAAATCCGCCATGACGGGCGAGTCCATCGGGCCCTTGATGATGCCGATGTTGAGCTGGGCGAGCTCGTAGGCGGACATGGCAGCTCCTCGGGAGGCGTGTGTGCGGCACAGGATACCCAAGCGCCCGGTGACGCGACACCGGCTGCGGCGCTAGCCTTGGCCGCAGGAACGTGAGCGTGCACACCGATACCATCGTGGCCGCGGCGACGCCTCCCGGGCGCGGGGGCATCGGCATCGTGCGCGTCTCCGGCCCCAAGACCCCCGAGCTCGCCGCCGTCATGCTCGGGGAGCTGCCGCCGGCGCGCCAGGCGCGCTTTGCGCGTTTCCTCGATGCGCAGGGCGAGCCCATCGATGCGGGCCTGGTGCTGTTCTTCCCGGCGCCGCACTCCTACACCGGCGAGCACGTGCTCGAGCTGCAGGGCCACGGCGGACCGGTGGTGATGGAGGCACTGGTGGCGCGCGCGCTCGAGCTGGGGGCGCGCCGCGCCGCGCCGGGCGAGTTCACGCAGCGCGCCTTCCTCAACGACAAGCTGGATCTGGCGCAGGCGGAAGCGGTGGCCGACCTGATCGATGCCGGCTCGCGCGAGGCCATGCGCGCGGCCATGCGCTCGCTGCAGGGGGAGTTCTCGGCCATGGTGCGCGGGCTGACCGAGGCGGTGATCGAGCTGCGCACCTACGTCGAGGCGGCCATCGATTTCCCCGAGGAGGAAGTCGACTTCCTCGCCGACCGCGAGCTCGGCGAGCGCTTCCGCGTGCTGCGCGAGCACTTCGACGGGGTATCCGACAGTGCGCGACAGGGACGCCTGCTGCGCGAGGGCATGACGGTGGTGATCGCCGGGCGCCCGAACGCCGGCAAGTCGAGCCTGCTCAACCGGCTGGCCGGCTACGACGCCGCCATCGTCACGCCGCTCCCGGGCACGACCCGCGACGTGGTGCGCGAGCGCATCGCCATCGACGGCATGCCGCTGCACGTGCTCGACACCGCGGGCCTGCGCAGCGGCGGCGACCTGGTCGAGGAGGAAGGCATGCGCCGTGCGCAGGCGGAGATGCTGCGCGCCGACCGCGTGCTGTTCGTGGTGGACGCGGCGCTCGATCCGGGGGCGGCGGCGTTGCGCGAGGAGCGCGCGCGGCTGCCGGCCGAGGTGCCGGTGACACTGGTGTTCAACAAGTGCGATCTCGCCGCCGGCCTGCCGCTCGCCGATACCATCACCGGGCCGCCGCGCCTGTACGTGTCGGCCCTGAGCGGCAGCGGGCTGCCGGAGCTGCGCGCTCACCTCAAGCACTGCATGGGCTTCCAGAGCGTCGAGGGCGGGATGATCAGCGCGCGGCGCCGGCACCTCGATGCGCTGGCGCGCGCCCGTGCCCACACCGAGGAGGCGGCGCGTCAGCTCGCCGAGCGCCGCGCCGGCGAGCTGGTCGCCGAGGAGCTGCGCGGCGCGCAGCAGGCGCTCGCCGGCATCACCGGCGAGTTCACCAGCGAGGATCTGCTCGGGCGCATCTTCGCGGGCTTCTGTATCGGGAAATAGGCCGGCACCGCAGTCTTGGCGGCCGCCCGGTCGCCGCGCGCTCGGGTCGGCTAGTGCGCCGGCGCCCTGAGGGCCAGGTCCTTGCTGTAGACGACGTTCATGACGTTGTCGTACCAGCCCTGAACTTCCGGCTTCACCAGGTGCTTGTTGACGTAGAAGTAGATCGGGATGAGCGGGTGGTCGGCAAGGGCCGTGCGCTCGGCTTCCTCCAGCAGCCCGGCGCGCGCGTCCGGATCGGGCTGATGCTGGGCCTGCGCGAGCAGCGCGTCGTAGCGCGGGCTCGAATAGCGGGGCAGGTTCACGCCGAAGTCGCTCTTCAGGTACTGCGCGAACGTATAGGCGTCGTTGTAGTCGCCCACCCAGCTGGAGCGGAACATGTCGACGTCGCCCCGGTCGATGTCCTGCAGGAGTGACTTGAACTCCACCTGCGTCAGGCGCACCTCGGCACCGAGCGCCTCCTTCCACATCGAGGCGATGGCGAGCGCGAGCTTGGTGTGCACCTCGCCGGCGTTGTAGCGCAGCTCGAAGGCGAGCGGGTGCTGCCTCG
>Ga0070709_10002112_pt1 | contig 10752 bp, 9 predicted proteins | sample LARL51metaG_FD_65449 | JGI IMG/M metagenome (GOLD analysis project Ga0070709, IMG submission 65449) | Corn, switchgrass and miscanthus rhizosphere microbial communities from Kellogg Biological Station, Michigan, USA - LAR L5-1 metaG | ecosystem: Host-associated > Plants > Roots > Rhizosphere ...
TTCGTGAGCGAGGATTCAAAGCGCGATGAAGTACTACGATGGATGCGCGAACAGGATCTGAACCTGGACCAACTGGATACGATCGTGCTGCTCGATCGTGCCGCGCAATTCTCCGGCACGGTGCCGGTTGCCAGGATGCTGCTGGCCGATCCCGAACAAACGCTTGCTGAGTTGAAGCTGCAACCATTGCTGTCGCTGCCCCCCGATGCCAGTGATAAAGAGGTGTTTGAAATTTTCGATAAATACAACCTGCGAATGCTCACTGTCGTTGACGAAGATAATCGACCGATCGGCGCGATTACGGTGGACGACGTCGTGTCCAAGCTTTTGAAGTAGCCAGTTTTTTTGAGCGACCGCGGCTTTTGATTTACTGGCTTTGAGGTAAGAGGGGAACAGCGAACGAAATGTGGGACCGGGAGACGATCGAAGCGAGGTGGGCTGGCTGGACCGAGCGCATAGAACGCGTGATGTCGATGGTGCGCCCGTATCGCCACAGGATCGCACTGTTCCTCGCGGTGGTCGGACCGGGCTTGATCGTTTCGAACGTCGACAATGACGCCGGCGGAATCTACACCTACGCACAAGCAGGAGCGAAATACGGAAATACCGTGCTGTGGTCGTTGATTCCAATGACCATCGCGCTTTATGTTTCGCTGGAAATGTGCTCGCGCATGGGCGCGGTGACCGGTAAAGGCCTTTCCGACCTGATCCGCGAAGAGTTCGGTTTTCGCGTGACGTTTTTCCTGATGGCCGTGGTGCTGATCGTGAACCTGGGCAACGTTATGGCCGAGTTTACCGGTGTTTTCTGGGCTACAGAAACGTTTGGGATCAGCCGATTTATCTCTGTTCCCCTGGCGGGGATTTTGGTGTGGGCGATCGTAGTGGCCGGAACAGCAAAATGGGTTGAGAGAATTTTTCTGAGTATCTGCGTTGTGTATTTGTCGTATGTCGTTTCCGCATTTTTCGCGAAGCCGGAGTGGCTGATTGCACTGCTGCACCTGTTGCCGCCGCAATTGACGCATTACATTCCGACGTTGCGGCCGTTCGTGCAGGTCCCGCCCTTCACGGCGGGATACGCGATCATTCTGGCCGGGCTGGTGGGGACTACCATTGCGCCGTGGCAGCACTTTTATCTGCAGGCCGCGGTGGTCGAAAAAAGAGTTGGACCCCGCCAGTACGCCGCGACGCGGAACGATGTGCTGGTCGGCAGCATCAGTTGCATGGTGATCGTCTTCTTCATCATTGTTTGCACGTCCGCGACGCTGCACGCGAACGGCATTCTGGACATCGATAATGCCGGTACCGCTGCGCAAGCTTTGCGGCCGCTCGCGGGCAAATGGGCCAGCGCGCTTTTTGCTCTGGGCTTGCTCAACGCTTCGCTTTTTGCGGCGTCGATTCTGCCGCTATCGACTTCGTACGTGATCTGCGAGGCGCTGGGCTTTGAATCGGGAATTGACAACAAGTTTAACGAAGCAAAAATTTTCTACGGGCTATACACCGCGCTGATTGCGCTGGGCGTGATCTTCGTGCTGTTTCTCGGACGCTTCGCGAATACGATCCTTCTCTGGTCACAGGTGTTAAACGGTTTCCTGCTTCCAGTGGTGATGATCTTCGTGCTGATCCTGGTCAATCGTCGCGACTTGATGGGCGATCAGACCAACGCGAAGGGCTTTAATTGGGTTGCCTGGATTTCAACCGTGGCTATGATCGTGTTGACCTTGGTCGTCGCTTATTCGTCGATCCGTGAATTGATGTCCCATCCCATTTCGTAAAATGCCAGTTGCGGCATTGCAATTTCCGACACGCGCCCGATAACTCGTTGCGGCGCGCCGGAGTGCCGTGTTAACTTTGTGCGGTAAAGGAGTGCGCGGCTCTAATCCCGTGACTGACACTACTTCCTCGAAGACACTACACGTCGCTTCTTCCCACCCGCTCGGAGCGGTGACTGCCGAAGAAGCTTTTCTGCTGGAAAAGCTGAATCTGAGCCGCTTGCCGAAACATCTCGCCGTAATTATGGACGGCAATGGCCGTTGGGCGCAGCGCCGCCACTTGCCGCGCATTGCAGGCCACCGCAAAGGCACAGAGACCGCGCGGGTAACGATTGAAACCTGTTCGCGGCTGCGGATCGAAGCGCTCACGCTGTACGCGTTTTCCGTCGAAAACTGGCGCCGTCCGAAGGCCGAAATTGATTTCCTGATGCAACTGCTTCGCGAATATATTCGCCAGGAAATGCCATTGATCCAGAAAAATAATATTCGCATGCGGTTTCTGGGACGGGCGGACGAACTGCCTGCCGCGGTGCAACGCGATACGCGCGAAGCCGTGGAAGCAACCGCCGGCAACACCGGAATGGTGCTGTGCATCGCGCTGAATTACGGCGGCCGCGCGGAAATCATTGACGCTGCAAACGCAATGATTGCAGAACGGTTGGCATCCGGCAGTTCGCAAAAGCTAACCGAAGGTGATCTGGAACGGCAGCTTTATACTGCCGGGCTCTCCGATCCTGACCTGTTGGTTCGCACCAGCGGAGAAATGCGCATCAGCAATTTCTTGCTCTGGCAGATCGCCTATGCGGAGATTTTCGTGACGGAAACGCTGTGGCCCGATTTCAACCGCGCTCGCTTGCTGGAATCGTTTGTCGAATTCCAAAAACGCGACCGCCGCTATGGCGGCATCGGTGAAAGCGAAGAGCACGAACCTAGCGCGTCACATGCTAACGGGTCCTCCCGCTAACCGCGATTTCGTTTTCTTCTCTGTAGCTTTCCCCTTATGATGATTGGTTTCATCCGCTTCATTCTTCTGCCGAGGCAAAACGCTCGATGACTTGGAAGCGCGTGGCAACTGCCGCCGTCCTGATTCCGTTTGTCGTGTTACTGGATTTTAAGGCGCCTACCGGCCTGCTATCGGTGGTGCTGTCGACCGTTATTTTGCTGGCGATGTGGGAGTTTTTTGCTCTGGGCGAGTCTATCGGACAGCGCGCATATCGGATCTGGACGGCGGTTTGCGCCATTTTGCTTGTCTATGTTCAATATCTGGCGGCAATGGACGCGAGCTATGCGTTGAACACCAGGCCGGTGGCGCACCTCGTGTTGGGACTCTTCCAACTTCAGACGCCGACCGTAGCGGACGTCTTGTTCGTTTTTTTGATCGGCCTGACAATTCTGACCCTTGCCACTCGCCGACCACCTGTAGAAGCACTACCGGCCGCTGGGATTAGTTGCAGCGCGCTGCTGCTGGTGGCGCTACCACTGACGTTTGCGGTGCGGCTGCACGGCGTTTCTCTGGTGGGGCCCTATTTGCTGTTCTTTTCGCTTGTGATCACATGGGTTGGGGATACTTCGGCTTATTTCGTGGGCCGGGCCATCGGCCGGCATCCTTTTGCTCCACACCTGAGCCCGAAGAAGACTTGGGAGGGGGCAGCAGCAAGTTTCCTGGGTTCCATTCTCGTGGCGCTTCTGGCTAAACACATCGGGAAAGTCAATATGCCTGCTCTTCACATCATGGGTATGGCGGCGGCTTGCAACGTCGGCGGGCAGATGGGCGACCTGTTGGAGTCGGCCTACAAGCGCAGCGCGGGAGTCAAGGACTCCGGCGCATTGCTGCCCGGACACGGTGGGATCCTTGACCGGATCGACGCACTCATTCTGGCTATCCCGGTTGTCTGGTATTATTGGATATGGATCTACTCGCGGCGCGCGTAAGTCCTCTGGGTCTCCGCCTCAGTTCTTTCGCAATTGGTTTCAGGATTTGTACGCATTAACCATAGGCTATACGGGTTTCAGAGTTCGTACTCACAGACCCTGCACGATAAAGAGTTTCAGGGTTTGTACTTGCAAACCCTAAGATATAAAGGATTCTAGTTTCGTGAAGCAGCTCGCCATTCTTGGTTCTACGGGCTCGATTGGCCGTCAGTGCCTCTCCGTAGTGGATGCGCTGGCGCCGCGCTTTGGTGTGGTGGCGCTTGCGGCGGGAAATAATCTCGATGAACTTGTCGGCCAGGTCGAGCGTTATCAACCGGAAGTTGTCTCGGTGGCCGACACGCAGAAGGCGGATGCACTTGCGGCGCGCCTTCGCGAAAAGGGAATCGGCAAACCTCCGGAGATTCATCACGGTACGACTGGCATGCTGGCGGTTGGGACGCATACGAGGGCGGATATCGTCGTGTCCGCGGCGGTTGGTGTGGTCGGCCTACGCGCCACCTACGAAGCCGTAAAGCTCGGCAAGACCGTTGCGCTTTCCAACAAAGAAGTGCTGGTCGCGGCGGGCGAACTGGTAATGGCTGCGGCGCACAAAGCTGGTAAAGAACTCTTGCCCATCGATAGCGAACACAATGCTGTGCACCAGTGTTTGCGAGGCGGCACACACGCCGAAGTACGCCGGCTAGTGCTGACTGCCTCCGGCGGCCCATTTCGCAAGACGGCCATCAAAGACCTGGAAAATGTTTCGGTAGAGCAGGCGCTCGCACATCCCAACTGGAAAATGGGAAATCGAATTACCGTTGACTCCGCGACGATGATGAACAAGGGCTTTGAAATCATTGAGGCGAGATGGCTTTTCGACATGAAGCCGTTGCAGGTGGAAGTGGTCATTCACCCGCAGTCCACGATTCATTCCATGGTCGAATTTGTGGATGGTTCTGTTCTCGCACAACTAGGCGCAACAGACATGCGCATGCCCATTCGATATGCGTTAACCTATCCAGAACGACTAGCATCTAATCAGGTAGACCTGGACTGGGCCAAACTCAAGCGTCTGGATTTCGAGAAAGTCTCTATGCGCCGGTATCCTTGCCTCCGATTGGCCCGAGAAGCAATGAAAAAAGGAGGCCCGTGGCCCTGCGTCTTGAACGCCGCCGACGAGGTTGCGGTCGCGGCATTTCTGAACCATCAAATCGGGTTTTTGGGGATTCCGGAAGTTGTCGAAGCAGTTTTGTCGCGCACCGCGCGCGTTCGCATCGAGAAGATGGATGATGTGCTCGCCGCCGACTCGGAAGCCCGTCGAATGGCAAGGGAAGAAGTAACACGATTGGCCGCCAAGGCCGTGACGGTGGCGGTTAATTGACATTGAATAGCAAAGGACGGTTGCCCGTACCATGGCTTTAGATATTTTGATCGGCGTTGCCCTCGTTCTGGGCATCATTATTCTGGTCCACGAGTGGGGACACTTCATCGTAGCGCGGTTGTGCAAGGTGCGCGTTGACGTCTTCTCCATCGGCTTCGGCCCACGGCTGGTCGGCTGGAAGCGCGGCGCCACTGACTGGCGCATCAGCGCGTTGCCCCTTGGTGGTTACGTGCGCATGGCTGGCCAAGACCTTTCCGATGTGGATTCCAACGATGTCGCTCCCACCGGCGCTTCCGATGAGCTGATGAGCAAGCCGCGCTGGCAACGCGCGCTGATTGCATTTGGCGGTCCGGCCGTTAATTTTATTTTTCCGCTGATTTTGCTCACTGTTTTTTACGCCGCCGTGGGCCTGCCGCATTCCGCTTCGCTGCGTCAACCGCTTCAGATCAGTTACTTTTCGACTGCTCCCGCGCCCTCCAGTCCTTTGCATGTGGACGATCGAATCGTGCAACTGAATGACCTGAAAAATCCCACGTGGGAATCCGCGCTTGATTATCTGGACAAGCAAGGTCCCGATACGCCGGTGACCCTGATGGTTGCGAATAAGGATGGCGAACGCACCATCCACACTTCGCTGAAAGATGGCGCCGCGTTCAACAAGCTTTTCGGTTTTGCGCCATTCCCTCCGATCATCGATGAAGTGGCCGCGGGTACTCCCGCCAAGCAGGCAGGGCTAAAGTCTGGCGACAGAGTAGTGGAAGTGAACGGCACGCCGGTTTCTTATTGGGGACAATTTGTTGACGCTGTGCGGCAATCGAAAGGCCAGCCCGTTGCGCTGAAAATCGCGCGCAAATCGCAAATTCTTTCGCTGAGCGTAACTCCGCAACAGGGATTGAGCGATTCCACTGAGAAGCCTTGGCAGATCGGCGTCGTCAATCAGGACGACATCGTTTATCAACGTACCTCGCTGGTCGCGTCGACGCAGTACGCGTTCCGCAAAACCGGTGATTTTTTTGCGCAAACCATCAGTGTGGTCGGCAAACTTTTCAGCGGCCGCGCCAGCGTGAAGCAACTGCAGAGCGTTGTGGGCATCGCGCAGGTTTCCGGCGAAGCCGTGCGCCGCGGCCCATCCCAGGTGATTTTGCTGATGTCCTTCATCAGCGTGAACCTCGGGATTTTAAATTTGCTGCCGATTCCAATTCTTGATGGCGGCCAAATTCTGCTGCTCGCGATCGAAGGCTTGCTGCGCCGCGATTTGAGCATGGCGGTAAAAGAGCGCTTCGTTCAGGTGGGATTTGTCTTCCTTTTGTTGCTCTTTGCTTACGTCATGTACAATGACGTCGTCCGCCTGATTTCGATTCACTCCTGATCTCGGGTCGTGCACGGAAGCGCCGCGGATGGCTTGCTCTTGCAAAGCTTGCATCGAAACGGTATGAAGTTGGCATTTCCAAACCCAAGGCCGAGAAGGAATGTAATGTCCGCTACGCCTCCGCATCGTGCTTCCACTGGCGAGCGCATCAACACTTCGGAAACCACAGGTAATCTCATTACGACACTTAGTGAGCGCGGTATTCGTCTGACCCGGCAACGCCGCGTGATTCTGCAGGTGATGGATGACGCCGAGCAACATCTCGATGTCGATCAGATTTTCGAGCGCGCGAAAAATATCGATTCCGGCGTGCATCTCGTCACTGTGTACCGCACCATTGAACTCCTGAAAAAAGAACGCCTGATCGACGAACTTGACCTGCTGCACCTTCGCGGGGACCGGCATTACTACGAAACCCACGGGCCGCGCGATCACATTCACGTGGCGTGTTTGAAATGTGGAAAAGTGCGCGAGTTCGAAAGCCGCCTGTACGAGCAACTGAAATCCCAGATCGAAAAAGATTTCCGGATGAAGGTCACCATTTCGCGCACTGAAGTCGGGGGCTACTGCGCCGAATGCCTGGCCAGCGGCGCGTCCTAGCCGGAGTTTGGTTGCTTAATTCGACAGCATCAATATTCTGAACTTTCGCAGCCGGGTGAAAAACCGGTTTGCAGACGCAATATCCTTCGCAATTTGCGCCCGCAACTCTTCCGGACCGGAAAATTTCTTTTCCGCGCGCAGTCTTTTCCAAAATCGTATTTCCATGCGCTTCACGGAAACTTGTTCGGAAAAATCGAGCAAGTGAGTTTCGACCGACAGCGCATGCCCGTTGAACGTGGGCCTTACGCCGATGTTGGTTACCGAACGGCGGCTTTGCGTCTCGCCTTGCAGCATTGTTCGCGTAATATACACGCCGCCTGCAGGCAACAATTCCTGGTCCACGCGAAGATTCAGCGTGGGAAAGGTGAATTTGCTGCCGGTCCCGGTTCCACTGACAATCGACCCGGTCAACACGAACGGCCGCCCGAGCAGACGGCCAGCTTGCGTAACGTCGCCTTCCGCGATTTCACGCCGAATCACCGTACTCGAAACCACTTCGCCGTGAGCCTCAACCGGCGGAATGGTCGCCACCTCAAAACCATTTGCTTTTCCCAATTCGCGCAATAGCTGTGTGTTGCCAGCCTGCTTGTGGCCGAAGCGAAAGTTTTCTCCGACCAGCAACGTGCGCACTTGAAGCTCGGCCACTAAGATTTTTTTGACAAAATCCTCCGGACTCAATTTCGACAACTCCACGGTAAATGGCATGACCACCGCGGCCTCAGCGCCGACCGCGCGGAACCATTCGAGACGTTGTTCATTCGTCGAAAGCCGTTTCGGCGCCGCCTCCGGTCGCAATACTTTCAGCGGAGACGGTTCGAACGTCAGCGCCGTCGCCACCGCACCGCTCTTCGACGCGCGGTTCGCTACTTCTTGCAGAATCGCCTGGTGACCCAGGTGGATGCCGTCGAAGTTGCCGATGGCCAGCACGCTGCCGCGTCCGCTGGGAGCGTAAAACTCTCGCCATTCTTCCGGCGCAGTAAAAACTGCAAGCCCATCCAGCCGGGGCACGATGAATTCGGAATTCTTGCTTACCGCGGGTGGCGTTTCGGTCGCAATTTCAAACGTCAACCCGTCATATGCAAGTTGCACGTTCGGATAGCCCATCCTGCGAAGCCGTTCATTCGTCGCAGCATGTCCCAGATCGTGCGCAATATGCGTGAACCATGCGCGCTTTGGTTTGATTCTCTCGACCAGTGCCAGCGCTTGCTCAACCGTCTGATGCATGGGGTGCGGAGCGTCGCGCAGCGCATCCAGAATTAAATCGTCCAAATCCTGCAGAAGCGTCATCGAAGATTCTGGAATCGCGTTGAAATCGGTCAGATACGCGCCGCGGCCAAATCGAAATCCCAACACCTGCATTTCGCCGTGCTCCAGGGGAATCGGAGTGATCTTCACACCCAGCAGTTCGAATGGCCCTTCTACTTCGCGCAGGAGCACGCTTGGCACCGTGCTTAGTTTCGGCTTTCCGTCGAATGCATAGGAAAAAGCGCGGCGCACAATTTCGAATGCTTGCTGATTTCCGTACACCGGCATTGCTCGCCCCAGCCCCACGCTCAATGGACGCAAATCATCGAAACCCATCACGTGATCGGCATGGCCGTGCGTCAGTAGCACGGCCTCAATGTGCTCGATTCTCGCGCGCAACGCCTGCGAACGGAAATCCGGAGTGGTGTCGATCACAACATGCTGTCCGTTGCGCGAAAGGAGGACGGAGGTTCGCATACGATTATCGCGAGGATCACTGGACGTGCACACAGCGCACCTGCAACCGATCGTCGGCACTCCCATGGACGTTCCGGAGCCGAGCACCGTCAGCTGCAATTTACCTGTGAACTGCGGAGTGGTTTCCAATGAATTCGCGGACATGTTTCCGGTTGAAGTGCACGCGTGCTTGCGGTGTAACCCGCGTCCTCGTTAGGCTAACGTTTGGCTTTTGCTGCTTGTCCGGCCTGGGCTGCCTGCGCTGCCAGCGCCTGATTCACTTCGAGATAAGCCATCTTCAACTTGCCGAGAAGATCAAGCAGCAGCGTGTCTTCTTCGGGAGCGAGATTGCCTTTGGTCTTTTCGTGCATTGCGTCCAGCATGTCGATCAGCTCGCGTGCCGCGTCCGGGTCGATGACCGGTTGGCCGGTTCGCGGATCGGTATAACCGCCAAGCACCATTGCGCCGTTGCTTCCCAGCATACGGATCAAATTCTCAAAAGGCGCCGAGCGCTTGGGAGTTTCCACCGGCGGCTTTTTTGTTTCCTCTGAGGGCGATGCTGCCGGAGTGGGAGCCGCCACGGCCTCTTTCTTCGCTTCTTGCTGCCTTTCGCGCTCCTGCTCCGCGACGATCTCCTGGCGCAATTCTCCTTCGGTGGTAAATGGCCGCCGGTCAATGACTCTAAACGACGTCTCTTCTTCTTTCTTTTCTGCCACGGTTGTCCCTCGACTGGATGTCTCTTGCAAGTCTAGCACGGGTCGCTTGCCGCGCGGTTCTCTGAGGACGTATCGCCGTTCACTTGAAAATTGCCGGCAGCCGCCGTAAAGTCTTGAGTTTCTGCCAAAGGAAAATCTCTAACTGTCCGATGCCGCCAAAGAAAAACAAAACCCGACGATCCGCTGTAGCTAAAAAACGCATCACGCCTTCAAAACAGCGTGTGCAGCCCGATGCGAAGTTAGCCGGCCTGTGGTTTGACCGACTCGTCAAGCTACAAGCTCGTTTGCGAGCCCCGAATGGCTGTCCGTGGGACATCGAGCAAACGCATCTGAGTCTTCGAACCTACCTGATCGAGGAAGCTTACGAAGTTCTCGAAGCGCTGGAAAGCGGCGACGATTCGAAGTTTGCCGAAGAATTGGGCGATCTGCTGCTGCAAGTTGTATTTCACGCCCAGATCGCTACAGAGCAGAAGCGGTTCAATGCAGCCGACGTGGTTCGCGAAATCCACCAAAAAATGGTGCGCCGGCACCCGCATGTCTTTGGCGAGAAACGAGCGCAGAATGCCAGCGAAGTATTGAAGAATTGGGAGCAGATCAAAACCGAAGAGCGCCGTTCGAAGGATGAGCAGGAAAGCATTTCGACGATAGACGCACAGGAAGCGGCCTCGACTTCTCTGCTAGATGGCATTCCGCATACGCTTCCTGCCGTAATGCAGAGCTTCCAGCTCACTCGCCGCGCGTCGCGCATCGGCTTCGATTGGGACCACGTCGCCGGCGTGGCCGAAAAACTTCAAGAAGAGCTCGCGGAGCTCAGTAAGGCGCAGTCCGCCCAATCCGCTCAGCAGATTGAGGAAGAACTGGGCGATGTACTCTTTGCGGCGGTGAATCTCGCGCGATTCCTAAAGGTGGATCCGGAGATTGCCCTTAAGCGCACCAACGCCAAATTTGTTTCGCGGTTTCGCGAAATGGAGCGCCTCGCGCGCAGTTCAGGGCGCTCGCTGGCGGACGTGCCTCGCGAGGAGATGGAACGCTTCTGGGATCGGGCAAAAGTCTCGGAGCGAGACAGTACTGCGCGCGTCACCGCAATTAAGGCGACCTCCCGGGCATGAGCGAACAAATCGGCGTCCGGCAATGCACGTCGCTTGAGGACTTTAACGCCTGCGTAGCCCTGCAGCGCGAGATTTGGTGCGAGCAGGACCTCGAAGTCGAGCCCGCCACCATGTTCGTGGTCGCCTCGCACACTGGCGGTCAGGTTCTGGGCGCGTTCGATGGTTCCGTTCTGGTCGGGTTTACTCTGGCGGTGGC
>Ga0070709_10002113_pt1 | contig 10749 bp, 4 predicted proteins | sample LARL51metaG_FD_65449 | JGI IMG/M metagenome (GOLD analysis project Ga0070709, IMG submission 65449) | Corn, switchgrass and miscanthus rhizosphere microbial communities from Kellogg Biological Station, Michigan, USA - LAR L5-1 metaG | ecosystem: Host-associated > Plants > Roots > Rhizosphere ...
GCGCGCGTGCAGCTCGAGCGCTACCAGGTGCTGCTCAAGCAGGATTCGATCGCACGCCAGACCGTCGACACGCAGGACGCGCTCGTGAAACAGCTCGCCGGTACCGTGGCGCTCGATCGCGCGAATGAAGACACCTCGCGGCTCAACCTGCAATGGTCGCGGATCGTGGCGCCGATCGGCGGACGCGTCGGTCTGCGGCCGATCGATGCCGGCAACTACATCGCCGCGGGCAACGCGACCGGCGTCGCGACGATCACGCAGATCTCGCCGATCGACGTCCAGTTCTCTATTCCGCAGGAGCGGGTGCCCGACGTGAAGGGGCGGATCGCCGCCGGCGCCAAGCTGCCGGTGACGGCGTGGGACAGCGGACGCACGCGCAAGCTCGACGACGGCGAATTCCTCACACTGGACAATCAGATCGACGTGCAGACGGGCACCATCAAGGCCAAGGCGCGCTTCGCGAACGCCGGCGGTGCGTTGTTTCCGAACCAGTTCGTCAACGTGCGGCTGCTGCTCGATACGATCGACGCTGCGGTCGTCGTTCCGGTGACCGCGCTGCGCCATGGACCGAGCGGCGACTTCGTCTACGTCGTCAACGCGGACCGCACCGTGTCGTTGCGCAACGTCACCGCCGGCATTTCCGGCGTCGACGACGTTGCGATCACGAAGGGCCTCGCGGCGGGCGAGGAAGTTGTCACCGAAGGCGGCGATCGGCTGAAAGACGGCGCGCGAATTCAGACGAGCGCGGATCGGCCCGCCGCTGCCGCCGCGGGTTCCGGCACCGGTCGGCGCGGCGCCGGCGCGGCCGCTTCGGGCGCTGCCGGCAGCGCCGCCCGATCGGGCAACAACCGCGATAAATCGGGTGCAGCGCCGGCGACGCCGTGATGCGTGACGGCAGCGCAGCGGCGCACGCCGCAAGCGTGGGGGTCCCATGAGCCCGTCGCGCCCCTTCATCGAGCGGCCGGTCGCGACCTCGCTGCTGATGCTGGCGATCGTGCTCGCCGGCCTCGTCGGCTTCCGGTTCCTGCCGCTGTCCGCGCTGCCGCAGGTCGACTACCCGACGATCCAGGTGCAGACGCTGTACCCCGGCGCGAGTCCCGAGGTGATGGGCAATACGGTGACGGCACCGCTCGAGGGGCAGTTCGGCCAGATGTCGGGGCTCGACCGCATGAGCTCGACGAGCGCGTCGGGCGTGTCGGTGATCACGCTGCAGTTCTCGCTGAACCTGTCGCTCGACGTCGCCGAGCAGGAGGTGCAGGCGGCGATCAATGCGAGCGGCTCGCTGCTGCCGGCCGACCTGCCGGCGCCGCCGGTGTACGCGAAGGTGAATCCGGCCGATGCGCCGGTGCTGACCCTCGCCGTCAGCTCCGACAGCATGCCGCTGCCCGACGTGCAGAACCTCGTCAACACGCGGCTCGCGCAAAAGATCAGCCAGGTCACGGGCGTTGGACTCGTGACGCTGTCGGGTGGCCAGCGCCCCGCCGTGCGCATCCAGGCCAACACGCAGGCACTCGCCTCGTATGGCATCGGCCTCGACACGTTGCGCACCGCGATCGGCAACGCCAATTCGAACGCGGCGAAAGGCAATTTCGACGGGCCGAAACGTGCCTACACGATCAGCTCGAACGACCAGTTGCTGACCGCCGATGACTACCGAACGCTGATCGTCGCGTACCGGAATGGCGCGCCGGTTCGCCTGTCCAGCGTCGCGGACGTCGTGGAAAGCGTCGAGAACACGCGACTGGGCGCATGGGCGGGGTTTCCCTGCGCGCCGGCCGCCAACCGCGCCGCGACCGCGGACCCGGCCGGAGGCGACTGCCGCGGCAATGCGGGCGCAGCGCTCATCCCCGCGATCATCATGAACGTGCAGCGCCAGCCGGGGGCGAACGTGATCGCGACGGTCGACGCGATCAAGGCGCAGCTTCCGGCCTTGCAGGCGGGGCTGCCGGCGTCGGTGACGGTCGACGTGCTGGCGGATCGCACCAGCGGGATCCGCGCGTCCGTCAGCGACGTGGAAAAGGAGCTGCTGCTGGCGATCGTGCTGGTCGTGCTGGTGATCTTCGCGTTTCTCGGCAGCGTGCGCGCGACGGTGATCGCGAGCATCGCCGTGCCCATCTCGCTGATCGGCAGCTTCGGGCTCATGTACCTGCTCGGGTACAGCCTGAACAACCTGAGCCTGATGGCGCTGACGATCGCGACCGGTTTCGTCGTCGACGACGCGATCGTGATGATCGAGAACATCGCGCGCTACATCGAGCAGGGCGAGCCGCCGATGCGCGCCGCGCTGACGGGAGCGACGCAGATCGGCTTCACGATCATTTCGCTGACGATCTCGCTCATCGCCGTGCTGATCCCGCTGCTGTTCATGAGCGACGTCGTCGGGCGCCTTTTTCGCGAGTTCGCGGTGACGCTCGCGATCACGATCCTGATTTCGGCGATCGTGTCGCTGACCCTCGTGCCGATGATGTCGGCACGCTGGCTGCGAAGTCGGCGTGCCGAAGGCGCGTCCGGCGCCGTCGCGTCGCGCGGACAGCGCTTCTACGCCGCGGTGCTGCATCGCTACGACCGCTCGCTCGTATGGGTGATCGATCATCAGCGGCTCACGCTGCTGGTGGCGCTCGCGACGTTCGCGATCACCGTGCTGCTCTACGTCCTCATTCCCAAAGGCCTTTTCCCGACGCAGGACACCGGCCAGCTCCAGGCGCGCGTACAGGCCGCGCAGGACGTGTCGTACGACCGGATGGCGGAACTGCAGGCACAGGCGGCACGCGCCATCCTCGCCGATCCCGCGGTGCGAAACCTGAGCTCGATCGTCGGCGTCGATGCGGCCAACAACACGATGCTGCAGAACGGCAGCATGCTGATCAATCTCACGGCTTCGCACGACGACCAGCAGCGCGTCATGAGCCGTTTGCGCGACCGCGTGAGCGCGGTGTCCGGCGTGACGCTGTACCTGCAGCCGACGCAGGACCTGACGATCGACGCCGAGACCGGCCCGACCGAATACCGCGCATCGCTCGAAGGTGTGGACAGCGCGCAGATCACGAAGTGGATGGGTGCGCTGATCGCGCGGCTTGCCGACGTGCCGCAGGTGCGTAACGTCAGCAGCGACGCCGGCGCGCAGGGACTCGCCAGCAGTGTCGACGTCGACCGCGATACCGCGTCGCGCCTCGGCATCACCGCGAGCGCGGTCGACGACGCCCTGTACAGCGCGTTCGGCCAGCGCATCGTCTCGACGATCTTCACCGACACCAACCAGTACCGCGTCATTCTCGAGGCGCAGCCCGGGTTGGCGACGAGTGCCGAAGGTGTCGGCAAGCTCAACCTGATTTCGAGCAGCGGCAAGCCGACGCCGCTATCGGCATTCGCCAGGATCACCGAGCGGCTGGCGCCACTGCAGATCACGCACGTCGGCCAGTACCCGGCGAGCACGCTCAACTTCGACACCGCTCCGGGCGTCTCGCTCGGGCAGGCGGTCGACGCCATCCGCAAGGCCGCGCACGACATCGCGCTGCCGTCGACGATCACGATGAGCTTTCTCGGCGCATCGGGCGCGTACGAGCGCTCGCTCGCCAACGAGCTCTGGCTGATCCTCGCGGCGGTCGTGTGCGTCTACATCGTGCTCGGCGTGCTGTACGAAAGCTACGTGCACCCGCTGACGATTCTGTCGACGCTGCCGTCGGCGGGCGTGGGCGCGCTGCTCGCGCTGATCATCACCGGCAACGACCTCGGCGTGATCAGCATCATCGGCATCATCCTGCTGATCGGCATCGTCAAGAAGAACGCGATCATGATGATCGACTTCGCGATCGACGCCGAGCGCGAGCAGCGGTTGAGCGCGCGCGATGCGATTCACCAGGCTGCGCTGTTGCGCCTGCGGCCGATCCTGATGACAACGTTCGCCGCGCTGTTTGCGGCGGTGCCGCTGATGCTCTCCTGGGGTGTGGGCGCCGAGCTGCGCCGGCCGCTCGGCCTCGCCATCTTCGGCGGGCTCATCGTCAGCCAGATGCTGACGCTGTTCACCACCCCGGTGATCTACCTCGCGTTCGACCGCCTGGGCGGCGGCCGCACGCGCCGCATCGCGCCCGACGATACCGACGGGCGGTCCGCCGGCTCAGCGGAGACGCCTGCATGAACCTGTCGCGCCCGTTCGTGCTGCGGCCCATCGGCACGGTGCTGCTGACGGCGGGTGTCGCGCTCGCGGGCATCGGCGCTTTCTTCGTGCTGCCGGTGGCGTCGCTGCCGCAGATCGACCTTCCGGTGATTTCGGTCAACGCCAGCATTCCCGGCGCGAGCCCTGAAACGATGGCGAGCAGCGTTGCGACGCCGCTCGAGCGGCACCTCGGCACGATCCCGAGCGTCAACGAGATCACGTCGACGAGCTCGGTGGGTGCGACGCGAGTGACGCTGCAGTTCGACTTGAGCCGCGACATCGACGGCGCGGCGCGCGACGTGCAGGCGGCCATCAACGCGGCGCGCGTCGATCTGCCCGCGACGCTGCGCGCAAACCCGACGTATCGCAAGGTGAACCCGTCCGCGGCGCCGGTGATGATCCTCGCGCTGACGTCGAAGACGAAGACCCCGGGGCAGATCTACGACGAGGCGTCGAACATCCTCAACCAGCAGTTGCTGCAGGTCGATGGTGTCGGCGACGTGCAGATCGGCGGCGGCTCGCTGCCGGCGGTGCGCATCGAGCTCAAGCCGTTCGCGCTGAACGCGTACGGCATCAGCACCGAGGACGTGCGCGCCGCAATCCAGGCGAGCAATGCCAACCGGCCCAAGGGCATCGTCGACGGCAACGGGCGCCGCCTGCAGATCTACACGCAAACGCCCGGCCTTCGCGCGAGCGACTACGCACCGATGGTCGTCGCGTGGCGAAACGGCGCTGCCGTGCGTCTGCAGGACGTCGCCGACGTGGTCGACGGCGTCGAGGACACGCATACGCTCGGGCTCTTCAACGGCGAAAAGGCGATCATCGTGCTGATTCGCAGCCAGCCCGCCGCGAACGTGATCGACACCGTCGACTCGGTGCGTGCGCTGCTGCCGGCCCTGTCGGCCGAGCTGCCGGCTGACGTCGAGCTCCACGTCGCCTCCGACCGCACGCACTCGATTCGCGCGTCGCTGCACGAGGTCGAGATCACGCTGATCGTCGCGGTGATTCTCGTCGTGCTGGTCGTCAGCCTGTTCCTGCGCAGCGTGCGCGCAACGCTGGTGCCGGCGGTGGCGACGATCACCGCGCTGCTCGGCACGTTCGGCGTGATGTACCTGCTCGGCTACAGCCTCGACAACCTGAGCCTGATGGCGCTGACGGTCGCCACGGGCTTCGTCGTCGACGACGCGATCGTCGTCCTCGAGAACACGAGCCGGCACATCGAGGCCGGCATGGCGCGCATGCAGGCGGCGCTGCTCGGCGCGCGCGAGGTCGGCTTCACCGTCGTGTCCATCAGTCTGTCGCTGGTCGCGGTATTCATTCCGCTGCTGTTCATGGCCGGCCTGCCAGGGCGTCTCTTCCGCGAGTTCGCGGTGACGTTGTCGGCCGCCGTGCTGATCTCGCTCGTCATCTCGCTGACGACCACGCCGATGATGTGCGCGTGGATACTGAAGCCGGGCGGTCGCGCCGACGCAGAGCGCCCGCCGGGCTGGATCGCGCGCCGGCTCGAGCGCGGCTACGACTTTCTGCTCGCGCGTTACGCGCAAAGCCTCGACTGGGCACTCGCGAGCAAGGGCCTCGTCATGCTGATCCTGCTCGCCGTGGTCGCGCTGAACGGCTACCTGTATCTGGCGGTGCCGAAGAGCCTGTTCCCGCAGCAGGACACCGGTCAGCTCCAGGGCGGACTGTCCGCCGACCAGAGCATCTCGACCAATGCGATGGGCGACAAGCTGCGCGAAGTGATCGACATCGTGCGGCGCGATCCGGCGGTTGCGTCGGTGGTCGGCTTCATCGGCGGATCGCGCGCCGGCGGCGGCTTCATGTTCGTCGAGCTGAAGCCCGCGTCCGAGCGCACGGACCGCGGCCTCGCGGTGATCGCGCGGCTGCGTCCGCAACTCGAGCGCGTTACCGGCCTGCGCGCGTTCCTGTCGCCGGTGCAGGACGTGCGCGCCGGCGGGCGCTCGAGCAACGCGACGTATCAGTACACGCTGAAGGGCAGCGACGGCGCCGAGCTGCAGGCGTGGTCGCGCAAGCTCATGGATGCGCTGAAGACGCACGACGCGCTGACCGACGTCAACAGCGACATCCAGGAAAACGGCGTCCAGACCAACATCGTCGTCGATCGCAATGCCGCCGGACGGCTCGGCATCAGCTCGAAGGCGGTCGACGCCGCGCTCTACGACGCGTTCGGCCAGCGCCAGGCGGCGACGATCTATACCGAGCTCAACCAGTACCACGTGGTGATGGAATGGGCGCCGGCGTACACGAAAAGCCCCAATGCGCTCGACGACGTGCACGTGCCGGGGACGTCGCTCGTGAACAACGGCGGACAGGTCGTTGCGGTCGAAAGCGCCGGCTCGAGCACGCAGACGACGTCGTCGGCAGGCGCAGCCGGGACGCCCGAAACGAGCGCTGCCGCGAGTACTCCCGCTGCTTCGCCGCCGGTTTCGCCGAACCCGGCGCTGCGCAACGCGTCGAGCGGCAACGTGCTCAGCAATACGCCGACGAACCTGGTGCCGTTGTCGGCGATCGCGCGCTTCGTCGAGGGACCGACGGCGACGTCGGTGAACCATCAGGACACCGAGCTCGCGACGACGCTCTCGTTCAATCTCGCCGAGGGCGCGACGCTCGACGACGCACGCCAGGCGATCGTTCAGGCGGAGGCCGACATCGGCATGCCGACGACGGTGCGCGGCGCATTCGCCGGGACGGCGCTGCTCGCGCAGCAGACGGCGAGCCAGCAGGGCTTGCTGATCGCGGCGGCGTTGATCGTCATCTACATCGTGCTTGGCGTGCTGTACGAGAGCCTCGTGCATCCGATCACCGTGCTGTCGACGCTGCCGTCGGCGGGCGTGGGCGCCGTGCTGGCGCTGCTGCTCTTCCGGATGGACTTCACGCTGATCGCGCTGATCGGCGTGTTCCTGCTGATCGGCATCGTGAAGAAGAACGCGATCCTGATCATCGACTTTGCGCTCGAGGCCGAGCGCGCCCGGGGCTTGAGCTCGCGCGAAGCGGTGCGCGAGGCGTGCCTGCTGCGCTTCCGGCCGATCCTGATGACGACGCTGGCCGCCGCCTTCGGTGCGCTGCCGCTTGCGATCGGCTTCGGCGAAGGCGCCGAACTGCGCCAGCCGCTCGGTGTCGCGATCATAGGCGGACTTGTCGCCAGCCAGTTGCTCACGCTGCTGACGACACCGGTCGTGTACCTGCTGCTGGACAAGCTGCGTCCTGCCAGCGCCGATGAGCGCCATCTGAGCCGTGTCGGCGCGAGCGCGCTGAACGCGTCATCGGGATCAAGATGAGCGAAATGCATTGCCGGACCGCGTGGTTGCTCGGTGCAGCACTTGCCGCGCTGTCGGCATGCACGCTTGCGCCGCCCTACGAGCGTCCGAGCACCCCCGAGCCGCCCGCCTACAAGGAGGCGCCGGCCGCCGATTCGACGTGGTTCCCGGCGGCGCCCGCCGACGAGCTCGACCGCGGTTCGTGGTGGGAGCTCTTCGGCGATCCTGCGCTCAGCACGCTGGTCGGGCAGGTGGAAGTGTCCAACCAGAACGTCGCCGCGGCGGTTGCCGCGTACGCGCAGGCGGACGCCCTCGTCAGCGAGCAGCGTGCCGCGCTCTTTCCCTCGCTGGCGTTGAACGGTGCCGCGACGCGTGCCGGCGGCGGGAGCGCGCAGGCCCGGCGCACGAGCTTCAACCTCGATCTCGCCGCAAGCTGGGAGCCCGACATCTGGGGCAAGCTGCGCCTCGCGGTAACGAGTGCACAGGCGAGCGCGCAGGCGAGCGCCGCCAACCTCGCCGCGGCGCGCCTGTCCGCGCAGGCTGCGCTCGCGACCGACTACTTCGCGCTGCGCGAGGCGGACAACGAGATCGCGCTGCTCACGAGCGCGGTCGCCGCGTATTCGCGTTCGCTGCGCATCACGCAAAATCAGTACGACGCGGGAATCGCGCAGCGCACCGACGTGCTGCAGGCGCAAACGCTGCTCGAGACGACGCAGGCGAATCTCGTCGCGATGGTCGGGCAGCGTCAGCGGCTCGAGCATGCGATCGCGCTCCTGGCCGGCAAGGCGCCGGCCGAGGTGAACGTCGCCGTTGCGACCTGGAACGCGAGCGTTCCCGCGGTGCCCCTCGTCGTGCCGTCTCAGTTGCTTCAGCGCCGGCCCGACATCGCCGCAGCCGAGCGCGCGGTGGCGGCGGCGAACGCGCAGATCGGCATCCAGCGCGCGGCATATTTCCCGAGCCTCGGATTGTCGGGGTCACTGGGTGCGGCGAGCGCGACGCTGCCGGCGCTGCTTCGCGCGTCGAGCGGCGTCTGGTCGCTCGGCCTGACGGTTGCGCAGACGGTGTTCGACGCCGGTGCGATCAAGGCGCGCGTCGAAGGTGCGCAGGCCGCGCGCGATGTGGCGATCGCGAATTATCGGCAGACGGTGCTCACCGCATTCCAGGCCGTCGAAGACCAGCTCTCGACGATCCGCTCGCTTGCCGAGCAGGAGGCGAACCGGCGCGCGGCATCGGCAGACGCTGACCGCACCGAGCAGTTGACGCTCAATCAATACCTGCAGGGCCAGGTGCCCTACACGACGGTTGTCACGGCGCAGGTGACCGCGCTGAACGCGCGCCAGACGCTCTCGGAGCTGATGTCGAGCCGGCAGGCGGCCATCATCGCGCTGATCCAGGCGCTCGGCGGCGGCTGGCACGCGCCGGGGACTGACGAAACCGCCGCCGCGCACTGATCGGCGCGGTCCACGGGCGACGGCCGCCCCGGAACCGATCGCCCCGGCGGCGATCAGAGCCCAATCGGAACGAGCCGCCTTCCGGCAGATTGATGCTGCCGTCATAGCGATCGCAACCGGGCAGAAAAAACCGGAAAAGGCTTGAAATCCGGGGCGCGACGCCGTACTATTAGCACTCGCAAGAGATGAGTGCCAAAAGGACCGCTTCGCCACCTGGCGGATCGGGACGCGCTCGACGCTCGGCGTTACGGTTTCTTCAATCAGTTGCAACCCAGTTCATTTCAGGAGTGAGCACTAACATGAAACTTCGTCCCCTGCACGACCGGATCATCGTCAAGCGGCTCGAGGAAGAACGCAAAACTGCCGGTGGCATCGTCATCCCGGATACGGCGGCCGAGAAGCCGTCGATGGGTGAAGTCGTCTACGCCGGACCCGGCAAGACTGACGAGCACGGCAAGCTGATCGCCATGGGCGTCAAGGCCGGCGACAAGGTTCTTTTCGGCAAGTACTCGGGCCAGGAATTCAAGCTCGAAGGGAAGGACCTGCTCCACATGCGCGAAGACGACGTCATCGGCATCGTCGACTGATCCTTTCCTCTTAAAGCACACGTACCAGGAGAATCAATTATGGCAGCCAAAGACGTCCGCTTCGGCGAAAACGTCCGGAACAGAATGGTGTCCGGCGTCAACGTTCTCGCCAACGCCGTCAAGATCACGTTGGGCCCGAAGGGCCGCAACGTCGTCCTCGAGCGCAGCTTCGGCGCACCGACGATCACCAAGGATGGTGTATCGGTCGCGAAGGAAATCGAGCTCAAGGACAAGTTCGAAAACATGGGCGCGCAGATGGTGAAGGAAGTCGCGTCGAAAACGTCCGACGTCGCCGGTGACGGCACGACGACGGCCACGGTTCTGGCGCAATCGATCATCGCCGAAGGCATGAAGTACGTCGCCGCCGGCATGAACCCGATGGACCTCAAGCGCGGCATCGACAAGGCGGTCATCGCCGTCGTCGAGGAGCTGAAGAAGATCAGCAAGCCGTGCACCACCAGCAAGGAAATCGCGCAGGTCGGCTCGATCTCCGCGAATGCGGACGAATCGATCGGCAAGACGATCGCCGAAGCGATGGACAAGGTCGGCAAGGAAGGCGTGATCACCGTCGAGGACGGCAAGGGGCTCGAAAACGAGCTCGATCTCGTCGAAGGCATGCAGTTCGACCGCGGCTACATCTCGCCGTACTTCATCAACAATCCCGACAAGCAGGTCGCAGCGCTCGAAGACCCGTACATCCTGCTGCACGACAAGAAGATCTCGAACATCCGGGATCTCCTGCCGTTGCTCGAGCAGGTGGCGAAGGCCGGTCGGCCGCTGCTGATCGTCGCCGAAGACGTCGACGGTGAAGCGCTCGCCACGCTCGTCGTCAACAACATTCGCGGCATCCTGAAGACGGTAGCCGTCAAGGCGCCGGGCTTCGGCGATCGTCGCAAGGCGATGCTCGAGGACATCGCGATCCTGACCGGCGGAACCGTCATCGCCGAAGAGCTGGGATTGAAGCTCGAGAACGCGTCGCTGAAGGATCTCGGCCGTGCGAAGCGCGTCGACGTCGCGAAGGAAGACACGACGCTGATCGACGGCGCGGGCGAGAAGGCGGCGATCGAGGCGCGGGTCAAGAACATCCGCAAGCAGATCGAGGAAGCGACGTCCGACTACGACAAGGAAAAGCTGCAGGAGCGTGTCGCCAAGCTGGCCGGCGGCGTTGCGGTGATCAAGGTCGGTGCCGCGACCGAAGTCGAGATGAAGGAAAAGAAGGCGCGCGTCGAAGACGCCCTGCACGCCACGCGTGCGGCGGTCGAGGAAGGCGTGGTCCCGGGCGG
>Ga0070709_10002114_pt1 | contig 10748 bp, 8 predicted proteins | sample LARL51metaG_FD_65449 | JGI IMG/M metagenome (GOLD analysis project Ga0070709, IMG submission 65449) | Corn, switchgrass and miscanthus rhizosphere microbial communities from Kellogg Biological Station, Michigan, USA - LAR L5-1 metaG | ecosystem: Host-associated > Plants > Roots > Rhizosphere ...
GTACGATTCCTCGTCAGAAAACATGTGAAACAGTTTCCCCGCGCGCAGAGCAGCATGTTCGCGGCGAAGGCGCAGAAGTTTTTGCACCGCAGAAAAGATCTTCTGCTGTTCGGCTGACCGGCCTTCTTGGCTGAATGCGTTTCGCGCATCGCCAAGCCAGCCGCCGGGAAAGTCTCGGCGATTGTCCGGATCGCCTCCGCCCGGCATAGCGATCTCGTCTCCATAATAGAGCTCGGGTATCCCTCGCAGCGTCAGGATTAATCCGAAAGCGCAAAGAATTTTTTCCGGTGAACTGCCTTTCTCGCTGGCCAATCGCGGCACATCATGATTCGCGAAGAATGGAACCAGCCAGTCGGGATGCGGATAGAGCTCGTCCTGGCGCAGGACATTTGTGATTTTACCCACGGCCGCGCCGTGCAGCAAAGCATCACGAATTGCAAAGTACATCGGAAAATCAAAAACAGTGGACAAGCCAGTGTCGATTCCGTCCCACTGTTTTCTGCCGCCCACGAAAAAAGAGGTCACGGTCGCATCGGGGTGAAAGACCTCACCAATCGTGGAGATATTAGGATAGATGCGCCGTAGACCGGCGTGCCACTGCTCCCAGAATTTTCGCGACACGTAAGGAAAGGTGTCCAAGCGAAGTCCGTCGAGTCCCGCTGATTCAATCCACCAGATCGAATTTTGCAGTAGATATCGTACGACGGCAGGATTCTCCGTATTCATGTCCGGCAGAATTCCGAAAAACCAGCCATCGGTAAGATTGCGGCGCATAGTTGGCGTGGCGTGCGGATCGACGAGCGCTTCAAATGGATCGCTGGAAACTCCGGCGGGACTCGCTTCGCCGTAAAACGATTTTTTTATCGGAGCAAAAGAATCAAGGTGATTTTGCGTCGTTCCGTGGAACCAGTCCGTTAGCGGCGGTTTCGCCACCCACGGATGGCGCGGCCCAACATGGTTCGGTACCGCGTCAAAAAAAAGTTTCATGTGCTGCTGACGAAGCGCCGAAGCTAGATCCTTATAGTCGCTGAGCGCTCCGAGGTGCGGATCAATTGCATACAGATCGACGGCTCCATAGCCGTGATAATCCTGCTCCGCGCCATTCTTTACCACAGGCGTGAGCCAAAGAGCCGTGACTCCCAACTCCTTAAGATATGCAATGTGGTCGCGAATCCCGCGCAGGTCCCCGCCGTGCCACGAACGGGGTTTTGAGCGATCGTGTGATCCGGGAAATTCCGCCGGCTCGTCATTTGACGGATCACCGTTCGCAAACCGGTCCGGCATGATCAGATAAAGAACATCATCGGAATTCAGGCCGTGAAAACGCTGGGCGGTTGGCTCTCGATTGGAAATTGGCAATTCGAAAGAAGTTTCGCCGCTCGGCGTAGTAAGCCGGCACACCACCGTTCCGGAGCGCATGTGAGGACCAAATTTTAGCCACACAAATAAATAATCGCCTCCTTGCGTGGCTTCTGTGCGCTGCACAATCACATCCGGAAGATTGCAGCTCGCTTTGCGGGCCTCCAGGCCGTGCCCGGAAAGCAAAAGCATCAAATCTGGCGTAAGGCTAATCCACCAATTGGGTGGCTCTACTTTTGTGACCGTAGGAGAAACGACAGTTGTGGATTGCGGCTTAGCAAAAGATGCAGAACATTGTCCAAAAAGAGTGACAGCACAAACTGTCACGACTCTGGTCCAGCTAAAATGGCGGAAAATCATTAGGAAACAAGAATAATGAAAAGATTGGGTAAAGTGATAGCGAAGACACAAACAGCATCTGCCAACATCATGGGATTTGGAGGTTCACAAGCTTTCATGCTCGTTCAAAACATAGCCAGCCAAACGCCTCGGGCACATGGAAATTTGGTTGCGGCGTATACGTCGGCTGCCAGGAGGAATAGAAGCGTGGCTCGCTAGCCCCTTCCACGCGAAAAAAGTTTAAGCGCCAATTCGCTGAAGCATCAAAATGCGCCGTAAAAATGTTCATTGGCAACGCTATCGTCGCGATCCAGAGTTTTTCCGGATGACTGTGAACGACATTTGATTTCATCCCGCTCTCCGGGTCACGTTTGCCTTCGGGAGAAATTTCCAGGTCAATCCACATGCCGTTGGGACTGATTTCAAATTCCCAATAGCGCCGCGGCTGTGTCGCGTCGGTTTGGATAAACACTTCTACGACGTCGCGATCCCACAGCTGGTCGCGACGGCCATTTGCTTCGCTCTCGCTAAAAGCGGTGAGCGTGCGATAGCAGCAGCGGAATTCCAGGTACAACATCTCGTTTGTCCAAAGAAGACGCACCTGTGTAGCGCGCGCTGCGTCGCTGTTCTGACCTTGCCAGTCGGAATCGAAGCAAATCGGTTGCGCGCGTTCCCACGCATGGACCGGCGGAAATCCGTTGGCCTCTGGCAAACCGCTATATTCCATCGCTCTAACCAACGTTGCTGGATCGATTTTGCGATTCATCTCAAACCAAGCTTAGCGGAGTTTAGCCCGTTGAAGACTCTTTGCGCACCATCCTTTGCGCAAGCACAAAACCCCCAGACCGACATGTTAGCATCACGAAATAACCAAGAAAGGCTTGCTGAACGTAGTCCGCGGAGGCGGCGATGGTGGAAACGGTAAATCCGGAAGAATTCCTTACGCAACAGCAGAAAAAGAGAGTCGAGGACTATGAATTTGTAAAGGTGCGGCTGGAAGGCGGCGTCGCGCACATGACGCTGAACCGACCCGAGCACAATCTGCTGAACGAAGCGATGCTTCGCGAACTGGCCGAAGGCATCGAATATTCAGGCTCGCGCGAAGACATTAAGATTATCTTGCTCGACTCCGCTTGCAAAGTTTTCTGCGGCGGAATTGAACTTGGCGAGTACACTTCGCAGCGCGTTTTTCAAATGCTGGATGCGTTTCACGCCGCCTTTGCGGCCATGGTGGATGTGGCGAAGCCGGTGATTTGCGTCGTTAATGGTCCAGCAATCGGCGGCGGCGCGGAACTGGCCGCATTCGGCGATCTGGTAATCGCGTCACCCAAAGCGCGGTTTGCGCAGCCAGAAATTACGATAGGCATGTTTCCGCCGCTCGCCTCGACGATTCTTCCGTATCTCGTAGGACCGAAGACCGCGCTGGAGCTCGTGCTCACCGGCGAGCCAGTCACTGCAGAACGCGCTCTGGAACTTGGATTGGTCAATCGTCTGGTGCCGGAAGCGCAGCTTGAAACCGCGGTGAAGGATCTGGTCACGCGAATGACGGGACATTCCGGACCGGTGCTGACCATGGCAAAAAAGGCAATTCTCGGCGGGATGGGCATGTCGCTTCGAGATGGGCTGAAGCACTCCATGAACATTTTTCTAAACGAATTGTATCGCCTGGAAGATTCACAGGAAGGTCTGCACGCACTGGTGGAGAAACGCAAACCAAATTGGAAAAATCGCTAGCAACTCATTGCCGCAGGCCGAATGCCGGTACTAGAGCTGCAATTTGATTCAATTTGACGGCCATCGCGCTCGCGGCATACACTTTCTTCACAATTTGCAGGCAAGGGCAGCGGGGAAGGCCGTGAAAATCGGCCGCGGTCCCGCCACTGTAATCGGCTGAAATGCCGTAAGCCAGGCTACCCTCCCGTGCCGTAGTTTGCGGAACTTCTCGCGAGAGGAAGTTTGCGCTTTGTTGCCCCACGAAACTCGCGGGGCATTTTTGTTTTCATAATGTCTCGGAACTCGCGCGAAAAGGAAGCAGGCTTCTATCAAGAGAAGCCGCGGCATCGTGAAGATTAGTGTTCCAATTTCATTTATCCGTAGCGCTGCGTTGGCGGCGTTTCTTTTCGTCGCACCATGCGTTGCGCAATCGCATGCGGAACAAACTGCGGCCGCACCTGCGAAAACTGCATCATTTCTTACCGTGCAGGATGAGACCGGACGCAGCGTACGCATTCCACTTCCGGTTCGGCGCATCGTTTCGCTTGCGCCCAGCATGACGGAATCCATTTACGCGCTCGGAATGGACAATCTCTTGGTTGGAGATACGGATTACTGTGACTACCCGCCCGCCGCGATGACAAAGCACAAAGTGGGCGGCGCGATCAATCCGAGCCTCGAGGAAATTGCGGCGCTCAAGCCTGATGTAGTGCTGCTTACAAAAGGACTGAACCGTTTGGAGACGGTGCAATCGCTCGAACGCCTCGGAATCGCCGCTTACGCGACCGATCCACATACAATTGATGAGATTCGAAGTTCGGTCCGTCGCCTGGCAGAAGTCTTGGGCAATCCGGCAGCCGGCGATGCGCTGAACAATAAACTCTTGCAACAAGAGAGCAGCTTGCAGCGAACCTTGAGAAATATTCCACTCACGCGGGCGCTCTTTGTCGTCTGGACGGAACCGCTCATTTCAGTTGGCAAACATACGTTTATCGCCGACGCGTTGTTGCAAGCCGGGGCCATCTCCATTGTGGAATCAACGCAGGATTGGCCGCAGATGAGTCTCGAAGAAATGGTGCGCTTGCAACCCGACGTTCTGGTGTTCGCCTCCAGCCATTCGGAAGCGGTGACGCGCGATATGGAAGCTCTTGCGAAGCGACCCGGATGGAGCGAACTCAACGCCGTGAAACAGCGTAAGTTTGCCGTCGTCAGCGACGCGGTCAATCGTCCCGCGCCGCGTTTGCTTGCGGCTGTGGAAGACCTTGCGCGCCAACTGCACCCCGAAGCTTTCGCCGACAAAGTCGCAAGCTATAAACTAGCGGCCCTGCGAGATAGGAACTGATGCGACCGCTCACCATCGGCCGTCTCTTCCTGCAGTGTGCGATCCTTGCTGCAATTCTTTTCTGCGTGATGGTACTGGCGCTGAAATTCGGTGCCATTCACGTTTCGCTGTATGGATTGGGCCGCGATTTGCTTCGCGTGTTCCTGGGTAAGAGCACGGAAATTTCCAGTGAATACAGCTTGATCGTACTGAATATTCGTTTGCCGCGGATTCTGCTGGGCGCAATTGTCGGCGCTTCTCTTTCTGTCGCAGGCACAAGCTTCCAAGCATTGTTGCGAAATCCGCTGGCCGATCCGTACGTCTTGGGCGTCTCCAGTGGCGCGGCGCTAGGTGCGATTCTGGCCTTGCTCATCGAGCCGCATCTTGCATTGACACCGGAAATTGCTTCCGTCTTCACACCGCTCGGCGGTTTTCTTGGTGCAACGGTCGCTATTGCCGCGGTTTATTTTTTGGGGCGCCGCGACGGCCGTATCGACAGCAACACGCTTCTGCTCGGCGGAGTAATCACTGCGTCGCTGCTATATGCGGTGATTATCTTGCTGCTTACCGTTCTGCCCAGCAGCAATGTTCGCGGCATGGCTTACTGGTTGATGGGCGAACTTTCCAATTTGCCGTCGAAACCGCTGGCCTGGGTCCTGCGCGCCGGATTTTTGGCCGCCACTGCGGTCATCTACACAACCGCTTCCGATTTAAACCTTCTTCTCTCCGGCGAAAAAGAAGCGATGCATCTTGGAGTGGACGTGCATCGTGTGCGGCTGATCGTTTACATAGCGGCATCCGCGCTCACCGGAATTGCCGTGGCGGTGAGCGGTTCCATCGGCTACGTTGGCTTGCTGGTGCCGCACGTGATGCGCATGATCTTCGGCTCAGATCATCGCATTCTGATTCCAGCGTCCGCATTTGGTGGCGCCATTGCTGTGGTGATCGCAGACACGATCGCGCGAACCATCGCAGCACCTGCCGACCTCCCTGTTGGCGCAATCACCGCAATCGCCGGTGCACCGCTTTTTATTTACCTCTTGCGGCGGAGGCTCGCATGACTTCGCTAACACGCGCAAGTTCTACAAGCGATGTCGCACGAAATGCGACGCGCAGCGGAGATTCAGGCCGCGGTACCAACGATCCGCGTCTGAGCGTCGAGCAAGTCAGCTACGCCTACTCGCCCAATCCACAGCAAGCGCCGATTTTTACACTCGAAGCAACCAGTTTTCAGGCCAAGGCGGGCGAAGTTGTAGCGATTCTCGGTCCAAACGCCAGCGGAAAGTCGACTCTACTGCAGATTATTTCCGGCGCATTGCAGCCGCTTTCCGGCCGCGTGCTTCTGAATGGATTTGTCACCCACGATCTGGAGCCACGGATCCGGGGCCAGCGCATCGCAATGGTGCAGCAGGAAAGCCAGCTCTTATTTCCATCGAAGGCGTGGGAGTTTGTGATGCAGGGGCGTCATCCCTATGGCAGATCGCTGCGTTTTGAAACCGATGACGACGTGGTGATTGCGCAGAATGCGCTGGCGCAGGTCGGAGCCGAACATCTGAGCGATCGTTGGATGGATCAGATTTCCGGCGGTGAAAAGCAGCGTGTGATTCTGGCACGCGCGCTTGCGCAGCAGCCGTTGCTTCTGCTTCTTGATGAACCCACCCTGCATCTGGATATTGGCGCGCAGGTGGATTTGTTGGAGACGCTGCGGCGGCTGGCACTCGAAAATCGCTATACAGTGGTGATCGTCACACATGAATTGAATCTCGTCGGCGAATATGCGGACCAGGTTGTGCTCTTGCAGAAGGGCAAGTGCCTGCGAGTTGGCGCTCCGGCCAATGTTTATCAGCGCGATTTGCTGGAACAAGTTTTTCAGACGCGGCTTACAGTGGAGATGGCCTCGAACGGCCGTCCCCGCGTGAATCTCTTGCCTGATACTTAGGATTATTTTCACGCTGCGCGGAATTTGCGCGGCTTTCTGTAACCCACAGCGGGCGAAGTTGCCCCACACAATCATCGCGGACTTCGTGCACGGGAAGACGGAGCGTTCTTCGCGAAATTTGCGAATGTAACGCGAGCCGTCGCCGCCGCGCGACTGTAAGGCGGGAATTCGCAAGCCAGCCACTGTGTTGCCTGTGCTTCACGGGCCATGCGGGAAGGATGCTTGCACGCAACGCCGCCAAGCCAGGAGACCGGCGAGGTCCGCAATCTCGTTTCGCAGCGTTTCAGCGTTTGTGCCTACAAATCCTGAGCTGAACGGGTTCAGGGTTTGTACTTACAAACCCTGAGCTAAAAAGAAACGAGACAACCTTCAACTCCCGCGCGTGAGGGAGCGGAGGAGAAAAATGAAAACCATCCTGCTTCGCGTATTTTTCGCTTCTCTGCTTTTGATTTCTTCTGGAACATTTTCGGACGGTCAATCCTCGCCAGCAGATGTTCAGCTTAAGGGAACTTTGCTAGATGCAAGCGGCGGAGGCGTGGGCGGCGTGCAAGTTGTGGCGCAACTGGCGAGCGACAGACATGCACAATTTTGGAAAGCCACGAGCTCAACTGCTGGTGAATACACGCTGACGCTTCCACCGGGCAAATATCACGTAACATTCAAGCGCGCGCCGTTTGCTACGCGTGAAATGGACGTGGAGCTGGTCAGCGGCGCCCCCCGCATCGTCGATCTTCAACTTGAGCTTGAGCGGGTCTCATCAAGCGTAGTGGTAACAGCGCAGGCGGAACCGCTGCAGGTTCAGCAGACGGCGGCGTCCGTCTCCGTGATTACGCGCAACGAAATGGAAGCGCGGCAGTCCGTTACTCTTCCCGACGTACTTTTGTACGTACCGGGAATCGCCATCAGCCGCACCGGGCCGGAAGGCGGCAGCGCCTCGGTTTTTGTGAACGGCGGAAATTCCAATTACACAAAGGTGTTAGTCGACGGCACGTCCGTAAATGAACCGGGCAATGCCGTGGATTTTTCAAATTTCACGCTCGACAATATCGACAAAGTTGAAGTCGTCCGCGGCGCGGAGAGCGCGATTTATGGAACTGACGCCGTAGCCGGTGTAATCCAGGTGATCACCCATCGCGGAGCTACGCGCGTTCCCGAAGCGAGCGTGTTCGCGGAAGGCGGAACTTACAATACAGGTCGCGGCGGCGCGCAGATTAGCGGTTTACTTGGACGATTCGATTATTCAGGTGCCGCATCCTATTTTTCTACTGACGGTCCGGACGGGCAGAATCGTTTTCTCAATCGCGCGCTTTCTGGAAATTTTGGTTATCGTCTCGGAGAAGAAAATCAACTCCGTTTGACGCTGCGCAACAGCAACAGCAACGCACAAACTCCCGGGCAAACTCTGCTCGAGCCGCCTAACCTCGACGAACACACCGACTACCATTTCTTCAGCAGCAATGCGCGCTGGGATTTTGCTACGGGAAAGCACTGGCACCACCAACTCATGGGTGCGGAATCCTACAACCGACAGTTCAGCGCCGACCCGGTGCAGAGCTTTTTTGCCACCGATCCATTTGTGTTCTGTCCGCGATCCTCGCCGGCTGCGGTTGCCACTGCGGAATTTTGCGATTTCACCAGTCCCGGCAGCCTTTTCAAATACAATCGCGCCAGCATCAGCGCGCAGACCAGCTACCTTCTGCCAAACTTTGGCGCCACAGCAGGTTACCAATATGAAGTCGAAAACGCTGCCATTCCATTTCTCGCGGTCGGACACGTTCGCCGCAACAATCAGGCCGGTTTCCTGGATCTTCGCTATTCACCGCATCCGCGCGCTTCGCTCAATTTCGGCGTTCGCGCAGAAGCCAACGGTTATTTCGGAACCCGCGTGGTTCCCCGCGTTGGCGCATCACTCGCTCTGCTGCAGGGACGCGGATTCTGGGGCGAGACCCGTTTGCGCGCGTTCTACGGCGAAGGAATCAAGGAACCGCGTTTCGACCAACTCTTTAATGATCAGTTCGGTGATCTCGGCAATCCATCACTGAAACCAGAATTCAGCAAGACCTGGAGCATCGGTATCGAGCAGAAACTCGCCAACGATCGCGTCAAGTTAACAGCCGAATACTTCTCGAACCGCTTCTATGACTTGATCAGCTTTGCCTTTTGCTCTCCACTGGCCTCTCCGGAAACAGGGAACACCTGTGGCTTGATGATTCCGGGCGCTCCGTCCAGTTTTGGCTTTTTCTTCAATACGGACCGAGCCCGCGCGCGCGGCACCAACATTACCGCCGACTCGCAGGTACTGCGATGGCTTCATCTCACGGGCAGCTATAGCTACGACGACAGCCTGGTTCTCGCGGCGCCGAACGCGTTTGATCCTGGCGAAACTCCCGGCAATCGACTGATTCGCCGGCCGGTCAATTCCGGCACGTTCACGGCAATTGTCGCCTGGCGCCGCATGGGTTTTGCGCTATCGAGCTATTTCAGCGGCCAGCGGGCAGATAGCGATTTCCTCGGGCTCGGCCTCACACATACTCCCGGGTACGCGCGATTCGATTTGTCTGGAAATTATTCGCTCGGGCGAGGAGTGACCACTTATGTGCGCGTGGCAAATCTTTTTGACAAGTCTTACCAGGACGCGCTGGGTTATCCCGCGCTTGGCCGCGAAGTGCGCGTTGGGATGAGGTATCGCTTTGCCGGGAAAAACTGACGAGCAGCGGCGTGGAACGGCACCTATTCCCGCCTTTTCTACCAGGATGCGTATGAGGTCGAGCAAAAATCACGACGAAAGGCCGCCAACAAAGCTCGAGCCGATCTTGTTTTGCTGGAGCGGTGGCAAAGACAGCGCAATGGCGCTTCATCTTCTGCGTCAAGAGAAAGGTGTACGCGTTGCCGCGGTGCTTACCACCGTGACCAGCGGCTACGAACGCATCAGCATGCACGGCGTCAGGCGATCGTTACTCGTACAGCAGGCGGAACTTCTCGGGCTGGCATTGCACGAAGTGCGGATTCCGCCGCAATGCGTGAATTCGGACTATGAGGAGCAAATGCGTAAGACACTGCAGGCGGTGAAGGCGCAAGGAGTGCGTCGCGTCGCGTTCGGCGATATTTTTCTGCAGGATTTGCGCGAATATCGCGAGCGAAATCTGGCGCGAGTGGGAATGTCGGCAATTTTTCCTATCTGGAAGCGCGACACGCGGCAGCTTGCACGGGATTTTTGTGCGATGGGCTTTCGCGCGATTGCGGTGTGCATCGATTCAAAAAAGCTTCCATGTGAATTTGCCGGGCGAGAATTGGATCAAGAGTTTTTTCGCGATTTGCCGAAGGGCGTCGATTCCTGCGGCGAAAATGGCGAATTTCACACTTTCGTTTACGATGGCCCGATCTTCTCGTCCGCAGTGGCTGTTAAACGGGGAGAGGTAGTCGAACGTGACGGATTTTATTTCTGTGATTTGAAGGAGAAAGTAAAATGAAGATGTATCAAAAATACGAATTGCCGATGCGCTGGCTAGTGATCGCAACAATGATTGTGCTCGCCGCGATCCTTCGTATCATGCCGCATCCTTGGAACCTGACACCGATCGGCGCGATAGCTCTGTTCTCCGGATCGATGTTTCGCAAGGCCTGGATCGCCTTCGTGTTTCCGCTGGCAGCCTTGTTGGCCGGTGATGTTTTTATCGGCTTCTACAAACTGATGATCGTGGTATATGTAAGTTTCGCGCTTAACGTAGCGATTGGGCGTTGGCTCGGTGATAACCGGACCGTCATTCGAATTGGGGGAGCGATCTTTCTGGGTGCCTTGCAATTTTTCTTTATCACCAATTTTGCGATGTGGGCGCTAGCAGGATTTTATCCCAAGACGGCGGAAGGATTGGCGAATTGCTTTGCTGCTGGTTTGCCTTTTTTCTGGAACACCCTGGCCGGCGATGCGCTCTATTCTGGGGTGTTTTTCGGCGGCTTTGCAGTGGCGGAAAGACTTCTGCCAGTGCTGCGATCCGCAAACGTCATGCCAGCGTCCCGCCATTGATCGTTCTGTCATCGAGTTCGATGCAACCATGCTGGTGATATAATCACGAGATA
>Ga0070709_10002124_pt1 | contig 10726 bp, 7 predicted proteins | sample LARL51metaG_FD_65449 | JGI IMG/M metagenome (GOLD analysis project Ga0070709, IMG submission 65449) | Corn, switchgrass and miscanthus rhizosphere microbial communities from Kellogg Biological Station, Michigan, USA - LAR L5-1 metaG | ecosystem: Host-associated > Plants > Roots > Rhizosphere ...
GTCGGAGCTTTACACCGTGATCGAGGTCTCCGGGCTCGACCGGCCCGGCCTGCTCTATCAGCTCACCACCGCGCTCTCGAAGCTCAACCTCAACATCGCCTCCGCCCATGTCGCCACCTTCGGCGAGCGCGCGCGCGACGTGTTCTATGTCACCGATCTGCTCGGCGCGCAGATCAACGCCCCGACAAGGCAGGCCGCGATCCGCAGCGCGCTGTTGCACCTGCTCGCCAGCGACGAGAAAGCGGCGCAGCCGGCGGCTTGAATGATACGGGCGACAACTCTCTCCACCCGTCATTCCGCAACGCGGCGAGCCCGGAATCCATTTCACCACCGAACAAGCCGCGAGATGGATTCCGGGCTCGCGCTTCGCGCGCCCCGGAATGACGAGGGGAGAGAGCTCGCGCTCCCCTCAGATTTTAGATCGCCACGCCCTCATGTCGCAGCAGCCAGCGCTTGCGGTCGAGGCCGCCGCCATATTTGACCAGCTTGCCGTCGGCGCCGATCAGGCGATGACAGGGCACGACGACGCTGATCGGGTTCGAGCCGTTGGCGTGGCCGACTGCACGCATTGCATTCGGAGCGTTCAATTGCGCCGCCAGCGCACCATAGCTCATGGTCTGACCTGCCGGAATTTTCGGCAGTGCCGACCAGACTTTCTGCTGGAACGGCGTACCCGCGACGCGCCACACAACATCCGCCAGCCGATCGAGATCACCTTTGAAATAACCCGTCAGGGCCGCGCGCATCATCGCCGGCGCCGGCGCCTCCTTCAACGTCACCGCGCCATGATGCAGCCGGAGCAGCTCCTTCATGCGGGGCGCATAATCTTCCCAATCGAGCGCGCGCAGCACGCCGTCAGCATCGGTGACCAGCAAGGCAACGCCGATCGGTGTTTGCAGGCGGTCGAGGCCGAAGGACGGCACGGCATTCACTCGCTTGATGTGGCGTTCAGGCATCTCATGTCATCCGAGAATAACGACAGGCCGCACTTTCCACGGTGCGCGTGCCAGCGTCCACCCGAAACCTGAAGCCGTTTGAGGGATTGCGCGGCACCGCCTTGCGCTGCCAAGACCATTACTCCACAATCCCGCCAACGATGACATCCGCAACGTCGGACAGGCCACCCGGTCTGGGCAGACCAGCGGACAAGATCATCGGCAACAAGTGGGAGGAGCGTCATGAAGAGCGGAGTTTTCCAGCTTGCCGCGTGGACGGCGGCTGCGATCGCGCTGTCGGCATCGTCCGCCACCGCACAGAAGAAGTACGATATCGGCGCCACCGATACCGAGATCAAGATCGGCCAGACAGTGCCGTTCTCAGGCCCTGCCTCCGCCTATGCTGGAATCGGCAAGACACAGGCGGCGTATCTCAAGATGATCAACGACCAGGGCGGCATCAACGGCCGCAAGCTCAATCTGATTCAATATGACGACGGCTATTCGCCGCCGAAGGCCGTGGAGCAGGTGCGCAAGCTGGTCGAAGGCGACGAGGTGCTGTTCACGTTCCAGATCATCGGCACGCCGTCGAACGCCGCCGTGCAGAAATACCTCAACGCCAAGAAGGTGCCGCAGCTCCTCGCGTCCACGGGCGCATCGCGCTTCTCGGATCCGCAGAATGCGCCATGGACCATTGCGTATAATCCCAACTACCAGTCGGAAGGCCGCATCTACGCGAAGTACATCCTGAAAAACCATCCCGACGCCAAGATCGGCATCTTCTACCAGAACGACGACCTCGGCCGCGACTATATCGCCGGCCTGAAGAGCGGGCTCGGCGACAAGGCGGCGACGATGATTGTTGCCGAGGCATCCTACGAATTGACGGATCCAACGGTGGACTCGCAGATCGTCAAGCTGAAATCGGCGGGCGTCGACCTGCTCTACAATGCGTCGACGCCGAAGTTCGCGGCACAGGCGATCAGGAAAGTTGCCGACCTTGCCTGGAAGCCGGTCCACATTCTCGACATCAATGCAAGCCCGGTGTCGGCGACGCTCAAGCCCGCAGGCCTCGACATCTCCAAGGACATCATCAGCACCAATTACGGCAAGGACCCCGCCGATCCGCAATGGAAGGACGATGCCGGCCTGAAAGCCTATTTCGCCTTCATGGACAAATATTATCCCGAGGGTGACAAGCTCAACACCGTCAACACCTACGGCTATTCGACCGCGGAATTGCTCGTGCAGATCCTGCGTCAATGCGGCGACGATCTCACGCGCGAAAACCTGATGCGGCAGGCAACCAGCCTGAAGAACTTCATCCCGAGCCTGGCGCTGCCCGGCATGTCGATCACGACCGGGCCGAACGACTACCGCATCAACAAGCAGATGCAGATGATGAAGTTCAACGGGGAGCGCTGGGAACTGTTCGGTCCGATCATCGAAGACACCGGCGCGACTGGTTAGAGAGCGTTTTCGAGCGAAGTGGACACCGGCTCGCGCGAAGAAGCGCGTCAAACAAGAATCTGGGGCTTCAATCAGAAGAACCGCCGACGTCATGTCTCCATGGCGCCGGCGGTCGTTTGCTATCGCGGCCCAAGCCCACTTCAGCGGAGGCCGTTAACCAAAGGCTTGGTTCAGCGAGAGCCTGCAGGAGTACAAGCCGGCGCTAACCCTACTTTGGTCGGCCCGGGGTCGCTCACCTTTTCGGCAGGTCTCGCCTTGCAATGCAACAACCCTTCATCCACAATCACGTCAGCGACGGCGGCTGCTTCCTTTTTTAACGGGCGCAGCGATCGAGACCGTCGGTAAAATTCCAATAAGCAATCCAAAATAACGAGGAACGCATCGACATGAGGAATGGGCTTTTTCATCTGGCCACGGGCGCGGCGCTGACGCTCGCGCTTTCCATGACATCGGCTTTCGCGCAGAAGAAATACGACACCGGCGCGACCGACACCGAGATCAAGATCGGCCAGACCGTGCCGTTCTCGGGTCCCGCTTCCGCCTACGCCTCGATCGGCAAGACTCAGGCCGCCTATTTCAAGATGATCAATGATCAGGGCGGCATCAACGGCCGCAAGATCAACCTGATCCAGTATGACGACGCTTATTCGCCGCCGAAAGCGGTCGAGCAGGTGCGCAAGCTCGTCGAGGACGACGAGGTGCTGCTCACCTTTCAGATCATCGGCACGCCCTCGAATGCGGCTGTGCAGAAATATCTGAATGCGAAGAAGGTGCCGCAGCTGTTCGCCGCCACCGGCGCGTCGAAATTCACCGATCCCAAAAACTTCCCCTGGACGATGGGCTACAACCCGAACTACTTCGTCGAAGGGCGCATCTACGGCCAGTACATTCTGAAGGACTATCCGAACGCCAAGGTCGCCGTGCTCTACCAGAACGACGATCTCGGCAAGGACTACCTGAACGGCATCAAGGCCGGTCTCGGCGACAAGGCGGCGACCATGATCGTCTCGGAAGCCTCCTACGAGGTGGCCGATCCGACCATCGACTCGCAGATCCTCAAACTGAAGGCCTCCGGCGCCGATCTGCTGTTCTCGGCGGCGACGCCGAAGCAGGCCGCGCAGGCAATCAAGAAGGTCTATGAACTCGGCTGGAAGCCGGTCCACATCGTCGACATCAATGCGACGTCGGTCGGCGCTGTGATGCAGCCGGCAGGCTTGGAAGCTTCCAAGGGCGTGATCTCAGTCAACTACGGCAAGGACCCGCTCGATCCGACCTGGAAGGACGATGCCGGCCTGAAGCGCTATTTCGACTTCATGGCGAAGTATTATCCGGAAGGCGACAAGAACTCGAACTTCAACACCTACGGTTATTCAACCGCGCAGCTTTTGGTGACGGTGCTGCAGATGTGCGGCGACAACCTGACGCGCGAGAACGTGATGAAGCAGGCGGCGTCGCTGAAGAACGTGACCGGCGACTTCTCGCTGCCGGGAATGAAGATCAACACCTCGCCGACGGATTATCGCGTCAACAAGCAGCTGCAGATGGAGCGCTTCAACGGCGAGCGCTGGGAGCTGTTCGGTCCGATCCTCGAGGACGCGGGCGCGGCGGGCTGAGGTCGCTGATCTCTGGGTGGGCAAAGGCGCAACGCCGTGCCCACCTTCTTTCTTGAGGGATGGCAGGCACGCTTCCGCCTTCGCTCTTCGAGCTACGGCGGACAAGTCGCTTTGCCCACGCTGCGAATTCTCACCACTTGCACCGTCATTCCGGGGCAGCCGTCAGGCTAAACCCGGAATCTCGAGATTCTCGGGCGCGCAATTGCGCATCGTTCGATGCTGTCGCCTCGCCCCGGAATGACGGCCTACATCACGGGCTGAAACGAATCCGGCCGCGCCATGGCCCATGCGTCGCGGAAGCGGCGATCTTGCGTGCCCTCCAGCAATTCACCGGGGCGAAGCGACGGATAAAGCTCCGCGAACGAGCAGACTTCGGTGGTCGAGCTTCTCTGCGAGAAGTGGATCGGACGCAACTGCTGCGGATGTTCAAGGCCCGCTGCCGAGAGCAGCTCGGCGAGCGCATGCAGCGTCGCGTGATGGTAGTTGAAGACGCGTTCGACCTTGTGCGGAACCACCAGCGCGCGGTTGCGGATCGGGTCCTGCGTGGTGACGCCGGTTGGGCAGCGGTCGGTGTGGCAGCTCAGGGACTGGATACAGCCAAGCGCGAACATGAAGCCACGCGCCGAATTGCACCAGTCGGCGCCGATCGCCATCGCACGCGCCATGTCGAAGGCGGTCGCGATCTTGCCGGAGGCGCCGATCTTGATGCGGTCGCGGACGTTGATGCCGACCAGTGCGTTGTGAACGAAATTGACGCCCTCGCGCATCGGCATGCCGAGATGATCCATGAACTCCAGTGGGGCCGCGCCCGTACCGCCCTCATTGCCGTCGATCACGATGAAATCGGGATAGATGTTGGTTTCCAGCATCGCCTTGCAGATCGCAAGAAATTCCCAGGGATGGCCGATGCACATCTTGAAGCCGGCGGGCTTGCCACCGGAGAGCTTCCGCATGTTGCCGACAAAGGCCATCATCTCGATCGGTGTCGAGAACGCCCGATGTGACGCGGGCGAAATGCAGTCCTCGCCGACCGCGACACCCCTGATCTTGGATATTTCCTCGGAGACCTTGGCTGCCGGCAGCACACCGCCATGCCCGGGCTTGGCCCCCTGGCTGATCTTGAGCTCGACCATCTTGATCTGGTCGCTCGCGGCAACGCGTGCGAATTCGTCGGGATTGAAAGTGCCGTCGCGATGGCGGCAGCCGAAATAGCCCGAGCCGATCTCCCAGATGATGTCGCCGCCATTCTCCTGATGATAGGGGCTGACACCGCCCTCGCCGGTGTCGTGCGCGAAGCCACCTTTCTTCGCGCCCGCATTCAGCGCGCGCACCGCATTGGGACTGAGCGCACCAAAGCTCATCGCCGAGATGTTGAAGACCGAGGCCGAATAAGGCCTGGCGCAATCGGGACCGCCGATGGTGATGCGAAATTTCTCGCCTGTCGAGACCTTCGGCGCGACCGAATGGTGCATCCACTCATAGCCGTCCCGATAGACATCCTCCTGCGTGCCGAACGGACGCTTGTCGAGCACCATCTTGGCGCGCTGGTAAACGACGGCGCGGGTGTCGCGGGAAAACGGCATGCCGTCCTTCTCGCTCTCGAAGAAATACTGCCGCATCTCGGGGCGAATTTCCTCGAGCAGAAAGCGCATGTGCGCCGCGATCGGATAGTTGCGCAGAATGGCGTGGTTCTTCTGCATGAGATCGCGGATCCCGAGCAAAGTGAGGCCGCCGAAGATCATGAGCGGGATCAGCACGATGTCGAAAATCTTGTGATCGGAGATTGCGAACACAAACAGCAGCACGGTGACCACGGAGCAGATCGTCAGCACGATGAAACGTGGCGAGAACGGGAGCAGCAGCGTTTCCATGGCACCCTCGGACAATTTGTAATTAAAGGCCGCGGCGTGATCCGGCGGCCGGAACGATCGGCCGACGCTATCCGGCGCAGCGGTCAGGGATATGACATTGCTTCAAATCAGCATAATCCCCTGACCGGGACTCAACCAGCCCGCAGCAGTGCTGTTTTGCGGTGCAACGAGATTATACCCGATCACAAGCAGGTCAGTGGCCATGCGGGAGCAATTCGCCCGGGATCCTGCTCTGCGTTGCCGCGCCCAGGCCGTTTTGCGCCAGCCAGGCGTCCGTGGTCTCCGCGGCTCGATCGATGTGATCGACGGTTCGCGAGAAATCATACGGTGAGCCCACCAGCGGGCACAGCGGCGGAACCACATGATATTCAACCTCCGGACCGAGGCTCTCGAGGTCGCTGACCAGTTGCCGCGCGATCAACAACGTCAGCGCGTGCAGGGCGTTAGCGAACGCGCCAGCAGGCGGCGCCTGATTGGCGCAGGCGTGCCCGGTCGGCAGAATGATCAGGCGGGTCGCGCCTTTCCTGACAGCAATCTTGACCGGTGTGTTCGACGAGATCGCCCCATCGGCCAGATAGAAATTTCCGTAGTGGATCGGCGAGAACGCACCGGGAATGGCGGTGGAGGCGACGATCGCGTCAGCCGCCGAACCTTCCGACAGCACGATGCTGTCCCCCGTAAGGATGTCGGTCGTGACGATATGGATGGGAAGCCGGGCCTCCTGCAGATTCCGGTAAGGCAAATGATCGTCGATCAGCTTCCTGATCCCGTCATGAGACACCAGGAAATCGCGCCGCCAAAGGAAGCTGAGCAGGGTGCGCCAGGTGACCGGAAAGACGTCGCGGCGCCGCAGGCCGCGCCAGATCTTTGCAAGCCGCAGCATACCTTTCAGCGAGGGATCGCCGGCGTAGTAGGCGCCGTTGAGCGCGCCGACGCTGGAGCCGACCACCATGTCGGCGACCACGCCATGCTTGGCGAGCGACTGCATCATCCCGACCTGCACCGCGCCGAAACTGCCGCCGCCGGCCAACACGAAAGCGGTTCGCGCGGGCTTGGATGGTTCGAGCTCCGACAAGACCCACACTCCGTTTCTTGATCGGCGCGTCAGCCGCCGCGCGCCGTTTCCGGAGCGGTTTATAGCAATGGATGATTGATCTGCACCACCGCGGAGCGCGGACCTGTCATTCCAGGCCGCGCGCAATGGCCCCGTTGGCGGCTACGCTGCGCGGATATTGGCCATGAAGCGATCGAGCTCGGCCTTGAGTCGTGTGCTCTCGCTGGACAACGCCTTGGCCGAGTTCAAAACCTCGGTGGAGGCCGAGCCGGTTTCGGTCGCGCCGCGGTTGACCTCGACAATGCTGGCGGAGGCCGCACGCGTTCCCTGCGCCACGCTCTGCACGCTGCGCGCAATCTGCTGGGTCGCCCCGCCCTGCTGCTCGACGGCGGTTGCAATCGACGAGGCGATCGTGGAGATCTGGCCGATCGTCGCGCCGATCTCCTTGATGGCCGTGACGGATTCGCGGGTCGCATCCTGCATGCCCGAGATATGCCCGGAGATTTCGTCGGTCGCCTTGGCGGTCTGGCTCGCCAGAGATTTGACCTCGGTCGCGACGACGGCGAAGCCACGGCCGGCCTCGCCGGCGCGCGCGGCCTCGATGGTGGCGTTCAGCGCCAGCAGATTGGTCTGCTCGGCGATCGCCGTGATCAGCTTGACGACATCGCCGATGTCCTGCGCCGCGCGCGACAGCTTGCCGATACGTCCATCGGTCTGCTCGGCCTGCGCGACCGCCGCCTCCGCAATCCGGCTGGACTCACGCACCTGCCTGCCGATCTCGTCGACCGAGACCGAAAGCTCCTCGGTCGCGGACGCAACCGATTGAACGTTGCTGGACGCTTCCTCCGAATTGCCTGCGGCCCGGCCGGACAGGCTCTGGGTCGTTTCGGCGGTTCGGGTCAGCGTATCGGCAGCGTGCTCCAATTGTCCGGCGGACGCCGACACGTTCGATACGATGGCGCCGACCGCCGTCTCGAAATCATCGGCAAAGCGGATGAACTCGGCGCGGCGCGCGGCACCGGCCGCCTGAGCCTGGGCATCATGGGCCGCGGCGTCGCGCTCGGCCTTGGCGACGGCCTGCACCTTGAACTCTTCCACCGCGCTTGCCATTTCGCCGAGTTCGTCCCGGCGGCCAAGGCCGGGCAGAACGACATCGAATTTGCCGCTGGCGAGCTCACGCATCGCCTTGCACATCGCGGTCATCGGCCTGGCGATGCCCCGGCCGAGCAACACCGCCCAGAGCCAGCCGAGCACGAAGCCGCCGGCCGCCAGCATGATGATAAACCGTTCGGTCTCGCCGATGATCTGGTTCGTCTCGGTTTCCAATCGCTGCTGATCCGCGACCAGATCAGCTTTCATGCTGCCCGCGCCCTGCATGATCGCACTGGCGGACTCGGACATCGCGGTGACGAGCTCGTCGATCCTCTTGGCGTTCTCGACGAGCTTCGTCAGCGCCTGCCGGTATTCGCCGAGCAGATTGCCGGCTTCCTTCAGGCCGGCGACCAGCTTCTCGTCGGTGGCGGAAACTGCCTGCAATGCGTGTTCGACGAATTTCAGCCGCGCCAGCGCGCTGACCGCGACCGTCTGGTCGGAGTTGACGACAAAGGTATTGGCGATCGCGACCGCGGCCTGGAATTGCGCGCTGACCTGCTTGGTCCCAAGTTCGACCGCGGACTGCTCGGCATCGGCGGCACTGCTTGCGATGTCGTCCAGCTTGTAACGCAGCATGTTCGCATCGCGCATCAGCTGGTTCTGCGTCAGCAACGCACTCTCGCGCTTGAGCTTGAGGATCTCCGCGAAGGTCGCGGCGAAATTCTCGAATTCCTTGGCGAGCCGAGAGAGCGCTTCGCGGCCGGCTGCCTTGCCGGTGCTCTGCAGCGAGCGATCGATGGCGCCCTTCAAGCCCACCTCGGCCGCCTGAGCCGCCTTCGCGTCTTCCTCCCTGCCGGTCACCACATAGTAGTTGACCAGCGCCCGGTAGGAGATCAGCTCGCGATCGATGTTACGGGCGATGTCGGCTTCCGCCACGCTCGTCCGGTAGGACGCGACGGCGGTCGCGATGTGCTCGAAACCGAGATAGGCAAAGCCGAGGCTCGCCGACGAGATGACCAGGATCACGGCAAAGCCAAGCATAACCTTGGCGCGAAACCGCAAAGCCGGAAACAATGAGGACCGCGACTGCGGACCGGCGCGCACGGACATCTCCGACCCCCGACTTCCTTCCGAAATCATTGGGCGCCAATTGTCCCCGGCGTCCCATCCCGGCGCGCAAGCTTAAGACACAATGGATAAAAGCCCGTAAACCGGCGGGAACGGCTCGTTAATCATCAAGCGCGAAGCAATGCGCCCAGCGCATGGCGAAGCCCGTTACGCGGACCGAGGCCGAAGCGGCGCGCGCCCTCCAATTGGGCGAGCCATCGAGAGGCCGACGGTCTTCAGCTGGAGCGAGGATACCGATCGCTGCCGGCATCCGTTCGCGCAAGCAAGGGGGCCACGACGCCGACCGGCACAGCGGCCTTCGCGACGAAAATCCTAGTTGCAATGTTCCGGGCCCCTGTCTCTAATTGGAATAACTAGAAATCATTGGGAGGCAATACACGTGTCCACAGTCAAATTGACGGTGAATGGCAAAGCTGTGTCGGTCGAGGTCGAAGACCGCACGCTTTTGGTCCATCTCCTGCGGGAGCATCTGAACCTGACAGGAACCCATGTCGGCTGCGACACCAGCCAATGCGGCGCCTGCGTCGTGCATATCGATGGCCGGGCGGTGAAATCCTGCACTGTGCTGGCCGGACAGGCCGCCGGTTCCAACGTCACCACCATCGAAGGCATCTCGAAAGGCGATGAGCTGCACCCGATGCAGGCCGCCTTCCGCGACAATCACGGACTTCAATGCGGCTACTGCACGCCGGGCATGATCATGTCGGCGATCGATATCGTGCACCGCCACGGCGGCCAGCTCGACGAACCGACCGTCCGGCAAGAGCTCGAAGGCAATATCTGCCGCTGCACCGGTTACCACAACATCGTCAAGGCGGTGCTTGACGCCGCCGGGCGCATGAGAGTCGCGCAGGCCGCCGAATAGCGAACTCTGCAGGAGCTGACAGCTCGAATCAAGACCGCCGCGTTTCGATGGAAATGGCGGGGAAACAAACTCCGGTAGGGAGACCAGGACATGGGTATCGAAGGCATTGGCGCCAGCGTCGTGCGCAAGGAAGATCGACGCTTTATTACCGGCAAGGGCCGCTACGTCGACGACATCAAGCTTGTGGGCATGACCCACGCTCATTTCATCCGCAGCCCCCATGCTCACGCCAAGGTCAAGAGCATTGACTCATCCGAAGCGATGAAGATGCCGGGCGTGCTCGCCGTTCTCACGGGCCAGCAGATCGTCGACGACAAGGTCGGCAACCTCATCTGCGGCTGGGCCATCACCTCGAAAGACGGTTCCCCGATGAAGATGGGCGCGTGGCCGGCGATGGCGCCGGAAACCGTGCGCTTCGTTGGTCAGGCGGTTGCGGTCGTGATCGCGGAGAGCAAGAATCTCGCGCGCGACGCGGCGGAAGCCGTCGTCGTCGAATATGAAGAACTGCAGGCCGTGCCTGACGTTCGCGCGGCGATCAAGCCGGGCGCGCCGCAGCTGCATCCGGAAGCGCCGGGTAACGTCGTCTACGACTGGGCGCTGGGCGACGAGGCCGCGGTGAACGCCGCTTTCGCCAAGGCCGCCAATGTCGTGACGCTGGATCTCACCAACAATCGCCTGGTGCCGAACGCGATGGAGCC
>Ga0070709_10002126_pt1 | contig 10721 bp, 11 predicted proteins | sample LARL51metaG_FD_65449 | JGI IMG/M metagenome (GOLD analysis project Ga0070709, IMG submission 65449) | Corn, switchgrass and miscanthus rhizosphere microbial communities from Kellogg Biological Station, Michigan, USA - LAR L5-1 metaG | ecosystem: Host-associated > Plants > Roots > Rhizosphere ...
GGAGTACTGGGCCCGGGCCGGCCTGGCCAGCCGGATCGAGCTGCGGCTCGGCCCGGCCGCGGACACGCTGCGGGCGCTGCCCACCGACGCCCCGCTCGACCTGGCCTTCATCGACGCCGACAAGACCGGCTACCCGGCCTACTGGGCCGAGATCGTGCCGCGGACCCGCAGTGGCGGCGTCATCCTGGTGGACAACGCGCTGCTGCACGGGCGCATCTTCGCCGCCGACCCGGATCCCGACGCGCGGGCGGTCCGGGACTTCACCGAGCAGGCGCTGGCCGACGACCGGGTGGAGCTGGCCCTGCTGTCCATCGGCGATGGCGTGATCTTCGCCCGCAAGCGTTAGCCGGGTGGGCCGGCCCGGCAAAGCTATGGTCACAGGATTGCTATTGGGCCACAGCTTGCCCGGCCGGTGGGCGACAATGACGGCTTGGCCGCGAGCAATCCGGTATACCTGCGCGTCCTGGAAGATCTGCGGGATCAGATCCGGGGCGGTGTGCTCGCGCCCGGGGCGCGGGTGCCCTCGCGGAACGGGATCATCGCCCGGTACGGGGTCGGCGAGACCGCGGCCAAGCACGCCCTCCAGGTGCTGGCGGCTGAGGGGCTCATCGAGGCGCGGGCCGGGTCCGGGTCCTACGTGCGCCAGCTCCCCGCCGCGGCGCCGCTGGAGCACGACCGGCTGCACTTCCCCGGCTCCCCGTTCGGGCTGGCCGACGGCCCGGCCGGGAATGGCCAGCCGCCGCGGCTGGCCTGGGAATACCAGTCGCAGCGGGTCACCGCGCCCGCACACGTGGCCCAGCGGCTCGGCCTGGCCGAGCGGGATCATCTGGTCACCCGGACCAGGTACCTGATGAGCGTGGACGGCGCGCCCGTCCAGCTGGCCACCAGCTATGAGCCAGGAACCGGGCCCGAGCCGGGCCCGCTGGCCGGGGTGGCCGAGCGGCTGCGGGCCGTCGGCATTACCGTGGACCAGGTGGTCGAGGAGATTTCGGTGCGGCCGGCCCTGTCCGCGGAGTGCGCGGCGCTGAACCTGCCGGCCAGCTCGCCGGTGCTGCTCATCGAGCGGTCGCACCGCTGCGCCGAGCGCACGGTCGAGACCGGGGAGATCGTCATCCCCGCCGACCGGTTCCGGCTCCGCTACCGGTTCCCGGTGGCCGCGACGTGATCCGGCCCGCCCGCCCGGCCGACGTGCCCGTGATCTACCAGCTGATCCGGGACCTGGCCGGGTACGAGAAGGCGCTGCCCGAGGTGACCGGGACCGAGCAGGATCTGCGCCACGCCCTGCTGGCCGACTCGCCCGCGGTGTTCGCCCACGTGGCCGAGCATGACGGCGAGGTCGTCGGCTTCGCCCTCTGGTTCCTGAACTTCTCCACCTGGGCCGGCCAGCACGGGATCTACCTGGAAGATCTGTACGTGCGCCCGGACATGCGGCGGTTCGGCCTGGGCCGGGCGCTGCTAGCCGAACTGGCCCGGATCTGCGTCGAGCGCGGCTACGCCCGGCTGGAATGGTGGGTGCTGGACTGGAACCAGCCAGCCCGCGCCTTCTACGCCGCGCTGGGCGCGGCCGAGATGGACGAGTGGACCGTGCACCGGCTGGCCGGCCCGGCGCTGCGCGCGCTGGCCGGTACGGCCTAGCTCTTGGCCGCGGCCTGGTCGGCCTGCTTGAGGTCTTCGGCGAGCTGATCGGCGGCCATATCGGTGGCGGTGGACATCATCTTGTTGGCCGCCTTGATGTTCGCCGCGATCTGCTCAGCCAGGTTCGCCTCATACACCACCAGCAGCCCGGCCGTGCCCGCGTCGAGCGTGTCCCCCAGGTCCTTCAGGTCGCCGCGGCTCATCCCGCCGTGAGCATGCCCGGTGACCGCGCCGATCGCGGCGCCGCCCCCGGCGCCCAGGGCCAGCGCACCCACGATGCCGACCGGCGGGAACAGCGCGGCGGCGACCCCGGCGGCCAGCCCCCAGCCGAGCCCGACGGCCGCCCCGTGCCGGGTCGGCTGCTCGTGCTTCTTGACGATGCTCACCTTGCCCGCCTCGTCCTTGGCGATGACCGTCGCATCGAAGTCATGCGACGTCTGCACGGCGTAGTAGAGCGCCTTGACCGCCTCGTAGTCCTCGACCGCAGCAGGCACGTTGTCATACGCCGCTGCCAGCACGTACAGGGTGTCCCGGGGCGCCATCGCGTCCTCCTCAGAGTTTTCTCCCGACGCTAGGCGGCCCGGCCGGCCGGTACCTCACCCGGCGGGAGTGAGATGGCCGCCCGGGTACCGGGCGCTTGCCGGCGGCGCGCCGGAATGCGAGGATCAGCCGTGGCTGCAATGGTTTGCAGAGGTCCGCCGGGAGGAGCCAGATGACCTGTGACGCGGACATCGTGGTGGCCGGGGCCGGGCACAACAGCCTGCTCACCGCCTGCTATCTGGCTAAGGCGGGCTACCGGTGCCTGGTGCTGGACGCGCGGCCCATTCCCGGTGGCGGGGCGGCGACCGAGGAACTGCTGCTGCCCGGGTTCGGCATCGACACCTGCGCCACCGGGCACACGATGATCCGGGTCAACCCGGCGCTGAGCCGGGACGAACTGGGCCTGGTGGCCGGCTACGGGCTGCGCTACGCCGAACCGGACCCGGTCGCACAGGTGGCGTTCCCGGACGGCCAGCAGTTCACCATGTGGCTGGACCCGGACCGGACGGCCGCCGAGGTCGCCCGGTTCTCGGCGGCGGACGCGGCCGCCTACCTCCGGCTGCTGGACGAGTATGACCAGGTCAAGGACATCTTCACCCGGTCGCAGTTCACCCCGGTGGGCTTCGGCCCGGCGCTGGACGCGATGCTGGCCGAGCACCCGGCCGGGCGGATCTGGGCCCGGCGGCGCCAGCTGTCCGCGGTCCAGGTGGTCCAGCACGAGTTCACCAGCCGCCACATCCAGGCGTTCCTGCTGTGGATGGCGTTCCAGGTGTTCCAGCCGGGCGACGAGCCGGGCTCCGGGGTGCTGCCCTACGCGCAGACGTTCGGCCGCCAGCGGCGCAGCTGGTCCATCCCGCTCGGCGGCTCCGGTCAGCTGACCGCCGCGCTCACCGGTTACCTGGCCGACCACGGCGGCGCTGTGCGCTGCGGCCAGCGGGTCACCCGGCTGCTGCTGGACGGCGGCCGGTGCGCCGGGGTGGCGACCGAGGACGGCACCGAGTACCGGGCGGGCACCGCGGTGGTCTCCACTATCCACATCAAGCACCTGCGGGACATGGCGCCTGCCAGCGCCTGGCCCGCCGAATTCCACTACGGGGTGGACACCTACGACGTGGGCGTGCCCGGCTTCGCCAGCTACTACTGCACGGCCGCCGCGCCGGAGTTCGCGGCCAGGAGCGGCCCGCGCAGCGCGGTGTCCGCAGGCCTGGCCGGCTGGCCGGAGGACGTGCTCCAGTTCGGCGCCGACCTGCGGGCCGGGCGGTTCATCGGCGAGCCGCCGTGGCTGCTGGCGGCCACGCCGACGCTGGCCGACCCCGGCCGCGCCCCGGCGGGCCGGCACACGGTGAAGATCCTGACCCCGCAGACCTACCAGCCGCCCGCGGGCCAGGGCGGCTGGGCCCACGCCAAGCACGGCCATGCCCGCCGCCAGCTGGACCGGCTGCGCCAGGCCGCGCCGAACTTCACCGACGAGGTGATCCTGGCCAGCCTGGTCAAATCGCCCGCGGACATCGAGGAACTCAACCCGCACATGATCCACGGAGCGTTCCACGGCGGGAACCGGGGCCCGGCGTTCAGCGGGCCACTGCGCCCGGTCCCGGGCTGGGCCACGCACCGGATGCCCATCCCCGGCCTGTACCAGACCGGCGGGAGCACCCATCCGGGCGGGTCGATCACCGGCGCTCCCGGCCGCAACGCCGCCATCGTGCTGCTGCACGATCTCGGGCACGACCCGGCCGAGGTGATGAGCGCCCCGGCGGCCCGGGCCCGGGGTCAGGCGAACGTGCGCGGGTGACCATTGCGCGTCATCCGGGCCGCCTCGCCGCTGCCCGGGATGAGCCCGACCGCGGCCAGGTCGGCGGCGAGCTCGGCCTGCTGCGCATGGGTGTGGGTGAGCAGTGGCGGGCGGACCGGGCCGCCGGACATGCCGACCAGCCCGGCCCACGCCTTGATCGAGGCGATCGCGTCGGTCCGGCGGGCCTGGCCGTGCAGCCATTTCGCGGCCACCGCGCGCACCGGATCCAGCGTCGTGGCCAGCTGCGCCGCGGCCGCGAAGTCGCCACCGCGGGCCAGCGCGGTGTACTCGCGCATCGGCTGCCACTGCGGGGTCTGGTACAGGTACGGCGCGGCCGAGGACATGAACAGCCGCTGCCCGTGCTCGCGCATGTTCTCCAGCCAGGTGCCCTCGTTCGGCTCGCAGACCAGGATCTGCTCCCCCACCCGGGCCAGTACCTCCAGGTAGCGGGCGTGGTCGCGGCCGACCTTGATGCCGCACACGTTGTCGAGCGCGGCCAGCCGCTCGATCAGGTCCAGGGACAGCGACACCCCGGAGTAGGCGGTGTCGAACAGCCAGATCCCGATGTCAGCGCCCGCGCACACCGTCTCGAACCACCGGTACAGCCCCTCGTCCGAGGCGGGCGGGTAGTACGGGTTGATCAGCGCCGCGAAGTCCGCGCCTGCTTTCTGCGCGTGCCGGGTCAGCTCGATGGCCTGGCAGGCGGAGGTGTGCCCGGTGTGCGCGATCACCGGGCATTTCCCGCGGACGGTGTCCACCACCACCTCCACCAGGCGGCGCCGCTCGCTGCCTGACAGCGACCAGAACTCGCTCATCACCCCGCCGCAGAACACCCCGTCGATGTGCAGGCTGCCGGTCAGCCGGTCCAGGTCGCGGCGCAGCCCGGCCAGGTCGAGCCCGCCCTGGCCGTCGAACGTGGCGGTGGTCGCGGCCCAGATCCCGGTCAGGCACTCGCGGGCGGCCTGCTTGGCTTCCGTCCTGGTGTAGTCCATGCCGTCCTCCGGGTCGCTCAGCTGACTGGTGCCCAGGCACTGCGGTCCCCGGGCACGGCCCACACCGTGCCCGCTGGCGGCGGGGCCCAGAACTCGACGAATGAGAACGCCGCGTCGGTGTCGTTGACCAGCCAGTGCACCTCACCCGGGCCGACATACCCGCTCATCCCGGCGCGCAGCCGGCAGACCTGCTGCTCGGTGCACAGCAGCCCGGCCCCGGCCAGCACGCAGAACACGTGATGGCAGGCGGTGTGCGAGTGGGCAGCCGTGGTGTCCCCTGGCTGGTAGGTGACCCGGCCGGCCCGGATCCGCTCGGCGGCCACCGGGACCGATTCGGTGATCAGGTCCAGCCGGTCCCGGCTGTCCCGGGTGGACACCAGATGCGGCAGCTCGGCCGCACTGAACAGCCGGGGCGCGCCGGCCGGCCCGGCGGCGCGTCCCGGTACCAGGGCGAGCAGCGCGTCGAGCCCGGCCCGGCCCGCCCGCAGCACGACCCGCGGGCACCCGGGCAGCCACAGCACGCTCTCCGGGGCCAGTGCGAACCGGCGGCCACCAGCCTCCGCGGTACCCGACCCAGCGGCCAGGTACAGCAGCCCCTCCGGGGCTCCCAGCCTGATCGCCGGGCTGGCCGCCAGCGGGCCCAGCCGCCACCGCCAGGCCCGCATCGGCACCGGCGCGCCTAACAGCTGCGGGGTGACCCAGGCCTGCTGCGCCCACCCCGGCCCCTGCCGGGCCGGCCGGGAACCGGGATCCGCGACGACTGGCATTGGCTGGCTCCTCGTCCCCACCGGGCTGCGGGCGCCCGAGGCCAGCAGGGAGATCATGGCTCGGTAAGCGTCCGGACTTGAACGTACCCCCACGACGTTCGGCTCGTCGAGAGTCACCGGGCCGGCGGTGCGCGATCCCGTGCTCAGTCACCGGCCAGGCCCAGCAGCCGGGTCGCGTTGCCGCCCAGGATCAGCTCGGCCTCCGGGCCGAGGCCGAGCCCGCGCACCTCGCCCACCGGGTCGTCGGTGCCCATGTCGAACGGCCGGTCCGAGCCGAGCAGCACCTGCCCCGGGCCGGCGTACCGGACCAGGCCGGCCAGCAGGTCCGCGTCGTGGGTGACCGTGTCGTAGTAGAACCGGCGCAGCGAGGCGTCCGGCCCGCCGGTGATCCGCGCGGCCGCCTCGGGCCGCAGCCGGTAGGCCCGGCGCAACCGCCCGCGGACCACCGGCAGCGCGCCACCGCCATGCGCGAGCAGCACCCGCAGCCGCGGGAAGCGTTCCAGCACCCCGGCCATGGCCAGCTGGGCGGCGGTGATCGCGGTTTCCAGCGGATTGCCGACCGAGTTCCACAGGTAGTAGTCGTCCAGCGCGGGGATGCCCAGCCCCCGGGTGGTCGGGTGGATGAAGACCAGCGCGCCGGTGGCCTCGGCCGCTTCCCAGAACGGCAGGAAGAAGTCGTCGCCCAGGTAGCGGCCGCCCACGCTGGACGGGATTTCCACCCCGCGCAGGCCGGCCGCGAGCAGGCTGGGCAGTTCCCGGGCGGCCAGGCCCGGATCCTGCACCGGCAGCGCGCCGACCGCGCTGAGCCGCCCGGGCTGCCCGGCCACCAGCCGGGCCAGGGCGTCGTTCTGCACCTGGCAGACGAGCCGGGCCTCGCCCGGTGCGGCGTCCACTGGCACCAGGCTGATCCATGGCGACAGCAGCAGGTGGCTGACCCCGGTGCTGGCCGCCGCGTCGAGCATGATCCCGGTATCGCTGAACTCGCCCAGCACCGAGGTCAGTGACCGCCCGCGGAACCGGACGGACGGCCGCCCGTCCCCGGTGCCCAGCACCGGCCGCCAGTCCCCGGGCACCGAACGGGCCGTGATCTCCGGCACGATGACGTGACAGTGCGCGTCAACGATCAATGGCTGGTTCCCGGCCCGGTCCCGTTCGCCGACGGCTCCGACGGCTCAGCTGCGGCTGGGCCGGGCTCGGCGGCACGGGCCTCGGCTGCCCGGGTTTCCGGTGTCTCCTGGTCCGAGACCGCGCCGCCCAGGTACAGCGCGCCGATCTCCGGGTGGTTCAGCACCTCGTGGCCGGTGCCGGCCAGCCGGACCTGGCCGTTCTCCAGCACCACGCCGTGCGTGGACAGCCGCAGCCCGGCCCGGGCGTTCTGCTCGACCAGCAGGATGGTCTTGCCCTGGGCGTGCATCATCCGGACCGCGTCGAACACCGACTTCAGCACCTTGGGGGACAGGCCCATCGACGGCTCGTCCAGGATGACCAGGCGCGGGTCGAGCATCAGGCAGCGGGCGAATTCCACCAGCCGCTGCTGGCCGCCGGACAGGCTGCCCGCCTTCTTCCCCAGCCAGTCGGTCACCTGCGGGAACATTTCCAGCACGCTGGCCAGGCGGCGGTCGGCCAGCCCCCGCTGGCGGATGATGTACCCGCCCAGCATGACGTTCTCGCGCACGGTCATGTCGCGGAACAGGCTGTGGTTCTGCGGGACCAGCACCACCCCCGCGTCCAGCACCTGCCGGGGGGTGCGGCCGGACAGCCGCTCGCCGTGCAGGCTGACCGAGCCGAGCCGCGGCCGGAGCAGCCCGCTGATCGTGGCCAGCAGCGTCGACTTGCCGGCCCCGTTCGGGCCCACCACACAGGTGATGCCGCCCTCGGCCACCTGCATGCTGACCCCGCGCAGCACGTCCCCGCCGCCGTAGCCGGCCACCACGTCCTGTACCACCAGCGCGGTTTCGGCCGTGGTGACCCAGTCAGCTGACGGGGATGTCATCGCCGTCCTCCGCCGTGCCAAGGTAGGCGTCCAGGACCCGGGGATCGCTCCTGATCACCTCCGGTGGCCCGCTGACCACCGCCGTGCCGTAGTCGAGAACCGTGACCTGGTGGCACAGGCCCATGACGAAATCCATGTTGTGCTCCACGATGAGGAATGTCGTGCCCTGCTCGTTGAGCTGCCGGATCCGGTCCGCGATCGTGGTGATCAGGGTCGGGTTCACCCCGCCGGCCGGCTCGTCGAGCAGCACGATCGCCGGGTCGGCCATCAGCACGTAGGACAGCTCCAGCAGCTTGCGCTGGCCGTAGGACAGCGTCTCGGCCAGCGCCCCGGCGTGGCTGGCGATGCCGGTGAACTCCAGCAGTTCCCCGGCCCGGCGCCGGGTGGCCGGGCCGCCCGCCCGGGCCAGCGGGTTGCGCAGCCAGCCGTGCCCGCGCTCGGCGTGCTGCGCGGCCACGATCATGTTCTCCATCACCGTGAGCCGGGAGAACACGCGGGTGAGCTGGAAGGTGCGGCCGATGCCGGCCGCGAACACCTTGTCCGGCGCGTGGTTGGTGATCTGCTGGCCGCCCAGCCAGACCTCGCCGCTGTCCACCCGCTCGTAGCCGGTGATCACGTTGAACAGCGTGGTCTTGCCCGAGCCGTTGGGCCCGATCAGGCCGGCGATGCTGCCCTCGGCCACGTCCAGGGTGCAGTCCTGCAGCGCGTGCACCCCGCCGAATGCCTTGCTCACCCCGGCGGTGCGCAGCAGGGCGGTCATCGCGTACTCCCGGTTGGGCTGGTGCTGGATGGGCTGGTACGCGGCACCGCCGGGCTGCCGGGCGGGGCCGCCCCGCCGGGGGCGCGCCGCCGGGCCCACCGGGCCTGCCAGCTGGTCGCCAGCTCCCGCCCGGTGGGTACGATGCCCCGCGGCAGCACCAGGATGACCAGCAGGAACAGTACGCCGAGGGCGATCTCACCGGTGTACCCGTTGGTGAACGTGATCGCCACCCACTGCTGGAGCGGCTCCAGGATCAGCGCGCCCAGTACCGGGCCGGCCAGGGTGCCGAACCCGCCCAGGAACGCCATCAGCGCCACGGTCACGTCGAACACCGGGTTGAACGCGGTCTCGGGGAGCGCCTGGCCGATGAAGAACCACCACAGCCCGCCGACCATGCCGGTGATCGCGCCGGATATGACGAACGCGGTCAGCTTCACCCGCATCGTGCGCACGCCCAGGCCGCGTGCCCGGTCCTCGTCGTCCCGGATGGCCAGCAGCTGCAGGCCGAACCGGGAGTGCCGGATCAGCCAGGACAGGATGATGGTGCCGACCGCGATGATCAGCCCGACGTAGTAGAAGGGGTTGTTGTAGGTATCCGCGCTCCACAGGAAGAAGGGGCTGCTGATGCCCTGGTTCCCGCCGGTGAAGGACAGGTTGAACGCCATCAGCTGGAAGATGAAGAAGATGGCGATGGTGATCACCACGAACGTGTGCCGCCGGACCCGCAGCGCGATCAGCCCGAACGGCACGGCGATCACCGCCGACACCAGCCCGGCCAGCGGCAGCAGCCAGAAAATGGTGCCGCCGATCACCTTCCAGTGCTCGGTCAGCAGGCCGACCGTGTAGGCACCGGTGCCGAAGAACACCGCGTGGCCGAGCGAGATGTACCCGGAGTAGCCGGAGAACAGGTTCCAGGCGGCCACCGCGGCCACGTAGATCATCGTGAGCACGGCGAACTGGGTGTAGAGCGCGTCGCTGACCACCAGCGGGAAGATAGCCGCGATCACCAGCAGGATCGCCGTCCCGCCCAGCCGGGCCAGCCGGGCGCGGCGGTCCCCGGTGGCCGGCGGCGCGGCGGTGGGCGCGCTCACTGGGCCCGCACCGCCTTGCGGCCGAGCAGGCCCTGCGGCCGGAACGCCAGCACCAGCACCAGCGCGCCGTAGAACACGACTACCGACCAGCTGGGTGACCAGAGCACGTCCACCACCCCCTCGAGGGTGATCATGAAGATGGCGGCGATCATCGCCCCGGCGATGCTGCCCAGGCCACCCAGGATGATGATGGCCAGCAGCCGGGAGATGAGGTCGTAGCCGGTGTTCGGGTTGAACCCGCCGCTGGTGGCACCGAACACCATGCCGCCCGCCGCGGTGACCGCCACCCCGATACCGAAAGTGAGCATCTGCACCCGGTTCACGTTGATGCCGACGATGCGGGCAGCGGTGTGGTCCTGCATGGTGGCCCGGATGGTGCGGCCGAACTGGGTCCGGTACAGGGTGAAGTAGATTCCCGCGACCAGCAGCACGGCCAGCGCGAAGCCGTAGATGTAGATGTAGTCCAGGTAGAACCCGAACACCTTGGGCCCGGTGGTGACGTACCAGGAGTTCAGGTTGACGTAGTTGGCGCCGAAGATGATGTACAGGACGCCCTCGATGATGATCGCCACCGCGTAGCTGGCCAGCAGCGACATCGAGGTGCGTTCCCGCCCCCGCAGCGGCCTGATGAAGGCCCACTGGATCGTGATCCCGACCAGGAACATGGCCGGGACCGTCACCAGCAGGCCGGCAAACAGGTCGATGTGCAGGTGCACGGCGAGCACGTAGCTCAGGTACGCACCGAGCACGACCAGGATGCCCTGGGCGATGTTGATGATGTCGAGCACACCGAAGATCAGTGTCAGCCCGACGGCCATCAGCGCATAGACCCCGCCGCCGAGAATGCCGTCGACGATGGCCTCGGTGAGTTCCCGTCCCATGTGAGCTTCATGCCCTTCATCCTGCTAACTCGTCGTGCCGGCGGCTGGGACGCGGAACTCACCGCGCCCTCGGTCAGCCGCCCGCTTGCCAGTGCGGTTTGGTGCGTTCGATGGTTGATGAGCCGATTGCGTTGCCCGGCAGGACCTGAAGGAACTGGCCGCCCTGCCATTGGAAGATGAACGACTGCGCCCCAGCCGCTGTGTTCCTCCCCTTGGAGTCGAACTGGGCCGGGCCCTGCACGGTCTGCACGGGGTGGTGGTGCAGGTAAG
>Ga0070709_10002131_pt1 | contig 10708 bp, 9 predicted proteins | sample LARL51metaG_FD_65449 | JGI IMG/M metagenome (GOLD analysis project Ga0070709, IMG submission 65449) | Corn, switchgrass and miscanthus rhizosphere microbial communities from Kellogg Biological Station, Michigan, USA - LAR L5-1 metaG | ecosystem: Host-associated > Plants > Roots > Rhizosphere ...
ACTGCGGTGCAGTCACGCTCTCGCTTCCGGAAGAACCGTCCAAGATCATCGTTGCTTGTCACTGCATCGACTGTCAACGCCGAACCGGCGCGCCGTTCGGCGTAGGCGCTTATTATCCCGCAGAGGTTGTCACCATTTCAGGAACCGCAAAAGAGTTCACGCATGCCGCCGCAAGCGGCGGGGACATGCACAACTATTTCTGTCCACAGTGCGGATCAACGGTCTATTGGAAAGTCACTAACTTGCCTTCGATGATCGGTGTTGCAGTCGGCGCGATGGCAAATCCAAATTACCCGGCCCCCGTCATATCGGTTTTTGAGCAATCAAAACATGACTGGGTTCAAATTGAGGGTGCCGTGAAGCACTTCCGGGAAAACTACCATCCGAATAATTCAGACTGAGACACCACGAGCACCGGTGCCGCAGACGACGTCATCAGCATCAGGCTGATGGAAGGCTGCGCGCTCAACGTTTCGGGGTGCGCCCGCGGATGTGGTCAAAGCCTTGCTTGATTGCGGCGAAGCGCGCCTCGACCATCGGCTCAAATTCGAGGTCGGTGAAGATATACGGCCAGTCGTTTTCGACCCCTTCGCGGACGAGTTCACCGACATAGCCGGGATCGATGCCCTGAGCGACGCGTTCCCGGATCAGATTGATCTGCTCGGCAAGTGGGCCCGAAGTCGGCAAGGCACGGACCGCCCCCTCGAAGCGCTTGGGGAGGTTGCGCCTCGAGTTCGTGATTTGAGTGCGGATGAACCCGGGACATAGCACCGATACGCCAATCCCGCGCGGCGCGAGTTCACGCCGCAGGCCCTCGGACAGCGCGACAACGCCATATTTTGAAACGTTGTAGGCAGTGCTCCCTCCTGAAACAAGGCCAGCGAGCGAGGCCGTGGAGACGATGTGTCCACCCTCGCCATGCTGCTCGATCAACGGCCCGAAAATCTCGATCCCCCAAATGGTCGCCATCAGGTTGACGCCCATGGTCCAATTCCACGACGCCTCGGTCCAGGTGCCATAGGGCCCACCGCCGCCGACGCCCGCGTTGTTGACGAGGATATGCACCTTGCCGTAGCGGGCAGTCGTGGCTTCGGCGGCCGCGACGAGTTCGGCTTTGAGTGAAACGTCGGCTTGCACGCCGTCGACATCGACGTTGGTGAGCTTCAGTTGCTCGATCGCTGCGGACAGAGCCGCTTCTTCAATGTCGCAAAGCATGACTTTCATCCCGGCCTGGGCGAGGGCGGTCGCGATCCCCAGTCCAATGCCGGACGCTGCACCGGTGACGAACGCGGTCTTTCCAGCGAGTTCCTTCACGCGCATTCTCCCCACGTGTCAGCCGACACCCTCGCCCCAAAACGCCAAGTGTCCCCGGACGGCATATGACCGCACTTTCGAGCGATTGGGAAGCGTGCCGGATGTCCGCGTCTGCTATGGTTCGGAGCGGGAGATGATCAGCGCTTCCAGATTTGCCTTTACCCGAGGCCATTCGTCCGCGAGGATAGAGAAGATGACGCGGTCGAAAACGCGCCCCGTCCAGGTGACGCGCGCTTGACGCATGGTTCCTTCCTCGGTCGCGCCAAGCCTTGTCATGGCGCGTCGCGAGCGCAGGTTCAGTGCATCGACACCGAACTGAACCCGATTTGTGCCACAGGCGAAGGCGTGACCCAGCATGAGCAGCTTGGCGGCCGGGTTGACGATGCTGCCCCGATGGTCCGGCCGATAGTAGGTGCTGCCGATATCGACGGATCGATAGGGGGGCTCGGGCCTGATGAAGCAGGTCATCCCGACGCATTCGCCCGAGCGCATGACGGCGAAGGGGATCCACGTTCCGGATTCGTGGTCCCGCTGAATGCGCGCCCAGGTCGGCTCGAACTGGTCACCGGCCAGCGAGAACGGATAGATGCTCGTCCAGACGTCCTGATCGGCTTCGGCGGCCTTGCGCAAGGGCTCGCGACGCTGATCGCGCAGCTGCTCGAGCCGCACCAGGTCATTTTCAAGAACGCATTCGATGAGATTCACGATCAGCCTCGAAGAGGAGACATGTTACGAAGCCGGCCGCGTCCGCACCGACGACGTGTTCTACACCGGGTAGCGCCACTTCAAGGCGCGGCGAACCAGCAACAGGGCAATGACATCGGCAGCGATGCCTCCCAGCAAGACGCGAGGAAGCCCGCCGCCGCTCTCGTGCACGTGGCCTGCCCAAATCGTCAATGCAATAAGTGCAAGCAACAGCACCGCTTGTGCGTGATAGAGCGGCGAACGAATCATTCCCGTCATGCGCGCTATCTCCACGCGCTCGCGCCGTCGTGCCGACGTCAACCTCAGCCAGATGAAGACGATGATCGCGACCAGGATAGCAAAAGCCACGCGACACTCTCGGAGATCGAGCCCACCATCGGTCTGGATGCAATAGCCGTCGATCGTTGAGGAATTGTTTCGCGGCGGCTCCAAATTGAAGTCATCCGCAGCTACGTCCAACCTCCGACGACGTTGGCCTTGAAGCGTTCCATCACCGGCGTTGCCCTCGTCAGGCTCCGCTATCGGAGTCGTCCGCAGCCCGTGGCCGCAAGGCTCGCACGTCGCTCGGCGTCATTCCGTAGCGGCGACGGAACGAACGGTTGAAATAGGAGAGATCGCCGAACCCGACCGCGAAGGCTATTTCGCTGATGGTGCGGCGCGCATCGCGGGCGCTGCCCAGCAGGCGGTGTGCGCGCGCCAGCCGTTCGTACAGGACGAACTGGGTCAGCGAGGTGCTGTCGTGTTCGAACAGCCGCTGGATGTAGCGCGGCGTCACACGGTGGCGCACGGCCAGTGCGTCGAGGGTGAGGTTGCGACTGCCGAGATTCTTCAGGATATCGGTCTTGATCGCATGCAGTCGCGCCGCCGCCGCGCCGCGCGCTTCGGCGAGCCTCGCGGCCTCCGGGCTCGTGCCGAGCATCAGGGTGAAGAGATCGCAGACATGGGTTGCGGCGAGCTCCCGCAATGCCGACGCCTGCGCCCGCGCGTCGGTCAGAGCCGAGAGGTAGCTCGTCAACAATCCCAGCACGGCGTTCGACCGCGGCACCACCTGTGACAGCCGGTCATCGAGATGAGGGATGAGGCCCGACAGTGCCGCACGGCGAATGTTCGCGCCGACCATGCGCCCATGGTAGGGACGGAACGATCGTCTCGGCTCCGCCGCGGCAAAGAGGATCGCATCGCCGGGGGCGATCGAGACCTCGGCGCCCCCGCGTTGATCGGTGTAGGGGCCACGCAGATTGACCACGAGACCGATCGTATCGACGCCGTCACTGGTGTGCTCGCGCGTGCGCTGTCCACGCATGGCGTAAGTCGTGGCCGACATCACCGTCAGCCCTGGAAACGGATGAATGCTCAGATCGACCCGAAATGGTTCGTCCGCGACCGGCTCGACGTCCATGCGCAGGAGTTCGCGGCCGAGAACTTCTCTGTACATCGGCACGCGCTCTGCAACCGAAAGTTGTTCTGTCGAGAAGTGCAAAGGCGGGCACGCCGCAATTGCATCGTTTGCGCGCGCTTCCAGAGATCTGTCGGAAGGGTTCGACATGGGACATTGTTCCCGCGGCTGTGGTCTGACGGCTCTATGGTCTGCAACCCGTTACAGATTTCTTTCATTGCGCCAGAAGTAAGACCGGACATCGTGACGGCAGCCGCGAGCATGTTCCCGTACGCGTTGATCGGAGGGGACGTGGTCGCCGAATCGGATGTGATCTGCGGGCAACGCCTGGGGCGAAACCTCGCAGAGTGCGTCGCAGTCATGGTCGTGCGTCGCGACAGTCCAAGCCGTCGGCGGGCCGTTCATCCCAAGCTAAGCATATCCGCGAAATGCGGTCGCATGTTCTAGTTGTGGTGGAGTACCGAGTAATGAAGCGTTCAGCGGCGTTGTTGCTGCTCGCCTTCGCGACCATGACCGCATCCGGCACGAGCGTGGCCCAGCCGCTCGAAGTGGCGCCGTCGTCCACGCCGGCGACCGCCGCCGGGTTCGACTACGATACGCTGTTTCAGAGGATGTACCGGGCGCCGTCCGATCTCGACGCGTCCTTCGAGTTCGCCGAACGGGCGGTCAGGCAGGGCGACTACGAGGCGGCGATCGGCGCGCTCGAGCGCATGCTGTTCTTCAATCCGAACCTGCCGCGCGTGAAGCTCGAACTCGGTGTGCTCTATTTCAAGCTCAATTCCTACGAGATGGCCCGGAGCTATCTTCAGGAGGCGAGCAAGGGCCCCCTCTCGCTCGAGGACCGCACCCAGGCCGACGCCTATCTCGCAGAGATCGAGCGGCGGATGGCGCCGTACGAATACAGCGCCTTCCTGCAGGCCGGGCTGCGCTACCAGACCAACGCCAATTTCGGCGCCGATTCGCCGGCGCTGCGCGTGCTCGGCCAGAACGTCATCACGGCCAACCAGTTCGGCAAGACGGCTGATTGGAATTCGTTCGAATCCGTCAGCGCGTTCTATGCGCGCAAGCTGGACCTGCGCGGCGACGCGGTCGAGGTCACGTTCCAGGGCTACAATGCCAACCAGTTCCGGCTGCGCCAGTCCGATCTCGGCTTCCTGGAGACGACCCTCGGCCCGCGCATCGCGTTCGGGCAATCGTCCTCGATCAAGCCCTATCTGATCGGCGACGCGGCATGGCTCGGCAACGCTCCCTATTTCCGTGCCGGCGGCGCCGGCGTGTCGGCGCGCACCGCACTCGGCACGCTCGGCATCGCCGAGGTCGTGGTGGAGAACCGCTGGCGCAGTTTTTCGGATTCGCTCGCCTTTCCCGCCGCCAACCAGCAGAGCGGCCAGGATCTGACGGCCGCCGTGAGCGCCGACCTCGGCTTCGGCGCGCTGCATGTCACCACGCGCCTCGGCTATGAGGACAACCGGGCCACCACCGCCTTCAACTCCTACAAGCGCTATTCGATCGACATGACGTTTCCCTACGGTTTCACCACGTCCGTGCTCGGCGTGGCGCGCCAGTTCGCGATCGCGCCGACCGTCGGCTATTCGGTCACGAACTATGCCGCGCCGTTCGCGCTGGTCGATCCGAACATCATCCGGAACGATCGCGAGCTGCACTACGGCGCCATCCTCGATGCACAGATCTACGAGGCGCTCGGCGTGCGGACGCAGATTCTCTATTCGAAGAGCAATTCCTCGCTGCCGAACTACGGCACCAGCAATTTCTCCATCTCCATTGGACCCACGGCGCGGTTCTGACGGGAGTTCGCGATGCAGGCAAACAGACGATTCCTGATGGGAGGGGTGGCGCTGCTTCTCATTGCTGCGGCGGGCGAGCCGGCGCGGGCGCAGGAGGTCGGCACCGCCTCGGCGGTGAACCCGGCGGCGACCGCGAACCTGCGCACGATCTCGGTCGGCAGCTCGATCGAGCACAAGGAGCGGATCAAGACCACATCCGCCGGGTCCGTGCAGTTGCTCTTCGTCGACAAGACGTCGATGACCATCGGCCCCAACAGCGATCTCGTCATCGACGAATATGTCTATGACCCCAATGCCGGAACCGGCAAGCTCGCGGCCACCCTGGGCAAGGGCGCACTGCGCTTCGTCGGCGGCCAGGTCAGCCACACCGGCGACGCCCAGATCAGCACGACCAACTCCGTGATCGGCATTCGCGGCGGCGTGGCGCTGATCACGGCCGACAACGTCTATGCCGGCTACGGCCGGCTGAGCGTGACATCGGGCGGAAGCAGCGTGACGCTCTATCCCGGCGAATTCACGCAGACGCAAGGTGGCGGGACTCCGCCGACCCCACCGGGGCCGCCGCCCGCAGGCTTTGTCAGCGCCCAGCTCGCTCTGTTCCAGAGCACAAGGGGACAGAACGGCGGCGCGAAGCCCGGCGCGGCTTCGGAGCGCGCCGTCAGGGGTGCCGAGGCCCGTGCGACCGGGTCGTCGGATGGAACGGTTGCGCAAGTCGGATTGGCGCGGCCCGCAAACCCGCCATCGCTGCTCGGCTCGAACCTGCTGGAGGCAATTCTCGGCGCAGCGCAGACGACGGTTGCGGGTCAGACGGCAAGCCGGCTGCAGCCTCCGCCACCGCCGCCGGTCACGGTGGCAGCACCACCAATTCCGGTTGCGGCGCCACCACCTCCACCTCCACCACCTCCACCTCCACCACCTCCACCACCTCCGCCACCTCCGCCACCGCCACCTCCGCCGCCACCACCACCACCACCGCCTCCACCGCCACCTCCGGTGATCCAGTGACCGCATGACCCGTTTCAATCGGTCAACAAAAGGCCTTCGCATCCGCGCCCGCCTGATCGGCTTTTCCAGGCGCAAGACGGTGCGCGCCAGCGTCGCGGCACTCGCGGCCCTGGCCGCGCTGACGCTGCTCCGCGCCGCCGATCCCTGGTTCGTCGCGGAATTGAAGGAGCGAACCTTTGACGCCTACCAGCGCATCCTGCCGCGCGAGGATGCCGACGTGCCGGTGCGCATCGTCGCGATCGATGAGGCATCGGTGGCCGCGTTCGGCCAATGGCCATGGCCGCGCACGCGGCTGGCGGCGCTGACCCGCAGGCTCGGTGAGCTCGGCGCCGCCGTCGTCGCCTATGACATCATCTTTGCCGAGGCGGATCGCACCAGCCCCGGGCGGCTGTCGGCCGAGCTGCGCGAGGCCGATGTTCCCCCGCGCGATCTGGCATTGCTGGCAAGCCTGCCCGATCACGACAGGCTGTTCGCGGAGGCGATGGACAAGACAGTCGTCGTGCTCGGCTTTGCCACGACGGCGGCCGCAAGCGGCGCGCGGCCGCCAGTCAAGGCCGCCTTTGCCTATGCCGGGGCTCAGCCGGGCGACGTGATCGCGCCGTTCCGCGGCGCCGTGTCCAACATCGCGACGCTCGACCAGGCCGCCTCGGGCGTCGGTGGCATCGATCTCAGCGCGGCGGACCGGTCGGGCATCGTGCGGCGAATTCCGATGCTGTTCTTTGATGGCGACAAGGTCTATCCGGGGCTCGCGGTCGAGGCGCTACGGGTGGCGCAGCGCCAGACCAGCATCATCGTCCGCGGCACCGGCGCAAGCGGCGAGGCCGACAGCGGCCAGATGGCGCTGCTCGGCATGCGCGTCGGCGACGTCAAAATGCCGCTCAGCGCGGGTGGCGAGGCGCGGCTGTATTTCCATCACGAGAAGCCCGGCCGCAGCATCTCCGCGAAGGATGTGCTCGATCCGGCTGGCGGGAGCAGGCTGAAGGATCGCATCGACGGTTCGATCGTCCTGGTCGGACCATCGGCCGCCGGCCTCGCCGATATCAGAACCACGCCGCTCGGGGAGGTCGTGCCCGGCGTGACCATCCAGGCCCAGCTGATCGAGCAGATCCTGTCGCAGGACTTCATCGAGCGCCCCGACTGGGCCAACGGGCTCGAAATCCTACTGACCGTGCTGTTCGGCCTTTTGGTGCTGGTCCTCGTGCTGCTGCTCGGCTCCAGCCTCTCGCTCTATGTCGGCCTGGCCCTCACCGCGGCGGCGGTTGCCTGCTCGTGGCTCGCCTTCTCGCATCTGAAGCTTCTGATCGATCCCGTCTATCCATCGCTCGCGGCGATGGCCACCTTCATCGCGGTGGAGCGGGTGCTGCACCGCGCCACCGATCGCGAGAAGAAGTTCGTGCGCCATGCGTTCAGCCAGTATCTGGCGCCGGAGCTGCTGGCGCAGCTTGAAAAATCGCCGGACGCGCTGCGGCTCGGCGGCGAGGCGCGCGACATCACCGTGATGTTCATGGATGTCAGGAGTTTTACGCCGATCTCCGAGGCGCTGAACGCGACCGAACTGGTCGGCTTCATCAACACGCTGCTGGCGCCGCTGTCGAACGAGATCCAGCACGAGCTTGGCACCATCGACAAGTATATCGGCGATTCCATCATGGCGTTCTGGAACGCGCCGGTCGATGTCGACGGCCATGCCGCGCGGGCGTGTCGCGCGGCGCTGAAGATGCGTAGTGCGATCGCGGCGCTGAATGCGCGCGATGCCTTCGGCTTCCGCGCCAGGGGGCTCGGCGAGGTCAAGATCGGCGTCGGCGTCAATACCGGCATCGCCTGTGTCGGCAACATGGGCTCGCAGCGGCGCTTCAACTATTCGGCGATGGGTGACGTCGTCAATGTCGCAGCCCGCATCGAATCGGCGACCAAGAACTTCGGCGTCGATCTCTTGGTCTCAGACGACGTCGCCGCCCGGGCCGGCGGCATCCCGCTGCTCGAAGCGGGCGAGATCCTGCTCAAGGGCAAGTCGAGACCGACCAGGGTCCATGCCGTCGCGGGCGATGAGGCGATGGCCTCCTCAGGCGATTTCATCACATTGTCGCGCCTGCACGACCGTCTGATGGCCGCGATCAGAAGCCATCGCGCGGCGGAAGCCGGCAGGCTGCTCGCCGCCTGCCGGTCCCGTTCACCCGAGGGCATGGCCGGGCTCTATGCCCATCTTGCCGAGCGGATCGAACAGCTCCAGGGCAGGGCGGCGTGAGACAGGACTGCGCTACGAGGTGGTCACCGTCTTTCTGAGCTGCATCTCGTGGTCGACGGCGACCTTCACGTGCGGCCGCGACCGGATCCGTTCGAGATAGCCGAGGAGCGACGGCCATCGGGCGATCTCGACGCCGCCGCGGCCGAGCAGCAGCAGCGACCAGGCAAGATAGCCGTCGGCGACCGTAAAGCGGTCGCCGACCAGAAACTCGCGCTTCGCGAGATGATCGGCGGCAATCTGCACGCTGCCGTCGATCCGCTCGCGCGCGCTGGCTTTCGCAGCCTCGTCCTTGTACCAGAAGGTCGGAAACAGAAATGCCTTGTGGATCTCGCAGCCGACGAAGCTGAGCCATTCCTGCAGGCGATAGCGGTCCGCGTGGCCCGCCGGCGGCGCGAGGCCGAGCTCCGGCCGGAGGTCGGCGATGTATTGCAGGACCGCGGCATTTTCCGTGAGCCGTTCGCCATTCTCCAGCACCAGCACCGGCACCGCGCCCTTCGGCGAGACGGCGAAGAAATCGCTGTCGTCGTCGATCACCCGCTTCTTCCAGATATTGGTGAGATGGTAGCGGGCTTCGATACCGGCCTCCATCAGCGCGATGCGGCTGGCGAGCGAGCAGGCCATCGGCGAGAAATAGAGCTGCAGCATGATTGTCTCCGTGTCCGAAAATCGCGCCGAGGATAGCGGAGCGAGGGGCGGCCTTTGCGCAGGACTATCGCAGGGGATGGCTGCATGATTGCAGGCCGGTCCGTATCCGTGATACCGTTCTTGTCCCATGAACTGGGACGATCTGCGCATCATCGCCGCGGTCCGGGACGCCGGCAGCTACGCCGGAGCTTCCCGGCGCCTGCGCATCGACGAGACCACGGTCGGGCGGCGCCTGCAGCGTCTCGAGCGTGCGCTCGGCGCAAAACTGTTCGAGGCCGTCGACGGGGTTCGCAGGCCGACCGCGCAATGCGACATGGTGCTGTCGCATGTCGAGACGATGGCGGGCCATGTTGCCGAGATCGAAAAGATCGGCGTGAGTTCGGCCGGCATCGCCGGCCGCTTCCGGGTCGCGAGCACGAATGCGGTAGCGGAAGAAATTCTGGCGCCGCGCGCGGCCGCCTTGCTCGCGGCACATCCGCGCCTCGCACTGCAATTCCTCACCTCGAGCGAGAACGTGAAATTCTCCCGCTGGCAGGCCGATTTCGCCGTGCGCCTGCGCAAGCCGGACAAGGGTGACTTCACCATCTCAAAACTCGGCGAGCTCCGCCTCTATCTGTTCGAGCCGGCCGTCGAGATCGGAGGCCAGCCCGTGATCTGCGCCTATCCGGACGAGCTCGGTTCCATTCCGGAAACGCTCGCCCTGAAGGCAAGGGGAATGCAGGAGCGCGCGCGGCTCGTCACCAACAGTGTCCGCGTGATCCGCACCCTGATCGCGACGCATCAGGCCGCGGGCATCTTGCCAGACTGCGTCTCGGCCGAACTGCTCGCCGACCGGCATCTGCGCGCCACGGCGCTGCCGCGGCGGCGCGACGTCTGGCTGCTGGTGCAGAATCATCTCAGGCGCGACCCCGCCGCACGCGTCGTGATCGACTGGCTGCGCGGCTGCTTTGCCGAGCTGGCAAAGGCGTAGCACATGAGCACAGATCGCAGGACCGGGGTGTGACGATGCGGACACTCGGGCCATGCGGCCGAAAGAAAAAACGGATACGGCCCTTGCAACTCATGACTGTTTGCTTTATCAGCCCGCTCCTTCGCAAGGCCCTGAGGGTTCGCGCTCGCTGAGATCCCGACTGGCGCGAGCCGGTCTCCGGTGTCGTGTTCCGCCGAAACGAAGACGGATCTGTAGCTCATGGAGAGCGTCGGGGTGAAACCCGAAGGCATCGGTTCGATTCCGATCGATTCACCCACAAAGGATAGCTCAGATGGGTAGAGCAGGTGACTTTTAATCATCGGGTCGCGGGTTCGAATCCCGCTCCAGCGCTCCGCGTTAGCCTGAAAAGCTAATTGCCTCTGACGAGGACCGGACGCGCGCTTCAGTCGCGGTCCGGCCGGCTTGCCGCAAGGCTTTTCGTCCGAACTCAACGACACTGCAGAACCGGCTCTGCGCCGCGGTGGATACCGCTTGCGCGTGCGCCGGGTGGCTGCGCTCGATCGCTCCGTCTTTGGCGGCGGCGACCGCGCGTGCGCCCGTCGTCACATGCAGGCTCAAACCCGGCCCGCCGCTTGGGCAGGAAGCGTCGTCCGCGTCCTCAC
>Ga0070709_10002132_pt1 | contig 10707 bp, 9 predicted proteins | sample LARL51metaG_FD_65449 | JGI IMG/M metagenome (GOLD analysis project Ga0070709, IMG submission 65449) | Corn, switchgrass and miscanthus rhizosphere microbial communities from Kellogg Biological Station, Michigan, USA - LAR L5-1 metaG | ecosystem: Host-associated > Plants > Roots > Rhizosphere ...
CACTCGTTAGACTAGGGTCGTGATCCGAAACGTCCGCGACCCATCGCTGCCCGACCACGAAGCGTTCGTCCAGTCGGAGCCACCGACGGGGCGCGTCATCGTCATCGCGCCGACGCGCGCCGCATGCGAGACCATCGAGCTCGCGGTGCAGCTTCACATCGATACGTTCCTCGAGACGCACCATGGGGCGCGCGTTCGCGAGCTTGCCCGGAGCGGTCGTGGATTTGGAATCGTCGCCGGCACCGGCACCGGAAAAACGCTTGCCATTCGTCCGATCGCTGAAGAGATCCTGCGCGGCGAACCGCTGAAAGTGGGCGTCGTCAATCGCGAGCGCGAGGCGACGCCGGAAACGCCGAGCTGGAACTTGATCATCGTCACGACCGGCATCGCGCGCCGCTGGTTTGAGGAGGGAGACATTCTCCCAACTGACACGATCGTGGTGGATGAGATCCATCAGACCTCCGCGGAGCTCGAGCTCTGTCTCGCGCTCGGCAAACGCGTCGGCTCCCGCTTCGTGTGGCTATCGGCGACCGTCAACCCCTCGTTCTACGCGCGGTATCTCGACTCGGGCGATGTGCTCGAGGTATTCAACTTCGATCCGGACAAAGCCGCCGACGTGCGCGTGCTGCACAAGAAACCGCTGCAGTTTCTCGACGAAGGATTTCTCCGTCAGCTCGTCAAACAACGACGTGGTGTCGCGTTGTTCGTTCCGACGCGCAGGGGCGTCGAGGAAGCGGCCGAGCATGTGCGGCGGTTCGCGCCGAGGGTCAACACCGCGTTCTACCATGGTGGCGAGCCGATTCGCATCATTCGGCCATTTCTCGAGGGCGGAGAGCAGAAGCCGTATTTCCTCGCCATGACGGCCGCGGGTCAGAGCGCGCTGAACGTGAGTGGACTCGATACGGTGGTGATCGATGACGTGAAGTTCTTCAACGCCATCGATCGCGGCCGCAACGTGCTGACCCAAGAGCACCTCGGCGCCAATGAGATTCTTCAGATGGCCGGACGAGTGCACGGACGGGTCGAAGGCGGTCGCGTATTCATCCTCTCCGATCGCGATATCCAATTCAATCAGCTGCAGCCGACCGAGCCCGAATTTCAGCTCGCCGGCGATTCGGAGCGCGTGGCGATCACGTGCGCGGCGCTTGGCGTTCGCGCCGACGAGTTGGACTTGCCGGTCCCGCTCGACAAAGTCGCCTATCGTCAGGCGATGGAGCTGCTCGAGCGACGCGGCATCGTGGAGCGCGGGCGACTCACCGGCTACGGCCGCGCCGTCGAAGCGATGCCGGTCGATCGCGCATGGGCCGAGCTATTAGTGAATGCCGATGACGAGCTGTTGCCATATCTCGCGGTCATGAGCTCGGTCGAGTCGCTGCACCGCATGACGCGGGACGAGCGCGATCTGGACGGACTGATCGTGCCGGGCAGCGACCACCTCACCGCGTACAACCTCTACGCCGAGGCGTACTCGTACGCCGGACGCATGGGGGAAGTGTACGGATTGCCGCGCCATCTGTTCGACGAGACGCGCATCGAGCGATGGGCGGAGCGGCGCGGCGCGCTGGTCAAGGCGATCGAGGACGCGGCGCTGGGCATGGCGAGTGTGTATCGCGCTGTCGGGCTGCCGCTGCCGTCGCGCATGGTGAATGCCGGCGAAGACACACTTCGATCGTTTCAACAGTTGCTCGCCCAGTTCATGCCGTTCACGCTCGTGATCGACGAGCAGACGTCATCGGGCGACGAGGCGCGCGTATCGAAGACGAGCGTCTGTGGCAGCTGGGGTCCGATCACCGGCGAGATCCGATACTTCGCCGACAAGTTCGGGAACCCGCGCGCGTCGGTCGAGGGAACGCAGATTCCCTACGACCTGTTGCGACCGTACGCGACGGTCACGGAGGGAGAGCTCGTCTACGATCCCAACAGCAAGCGTGCGCCGCTCGCCCTCCGTCGTCGGGTGGAGTACCACGGCTTCGAGTTGGAGCGCGAGGTCGAGGCGATCGACACGTTTCCGCCCCAGTTGGCGCAGAACGCGAGACACGTGCTCGCCGAAGCCCTGGCGCGCGGTGAAGCGCGGCATCCAGGCGCACGGGCCAATCAAGAGGCGATCGATTCGATTCGCGAGACATACCGGCGCTCCGGTGGAACGACGCCCAAGCTAGGCCTCGCCGAACTGACGGCACACTACGAGCGCCAGCTCGCGAGCGTCAATTCGATCAACGAATTCCGACACACTCCGGTGCGCGTGGATGCCGACGAGGTGGTGCCGCGCGCGGTCCGCGAGCGCTACGCCGCGCTTCCGTCGACCACAGTCATTCGCGATCGCGAAGTCGAGGTGCACTACGACGTCGAGGAGACGCCGACCGGACTGCAAGGCGTTGCTCGCCTGCGGCTGCCGGAAAAACTCGCGCGCACCCTCAACGAGCAAGAGCTCCCGAAGTTGGATCGCCCGTTGCGATTCATCGTGACGCGAGGCGCTCGCGGTGCGGCGCGCGCGTCGACGCTCGCCGACCTGCACGAGGAGCTCGAGCGGCCATTCACCGAAAAAGAGATCGCCGATCTGGAGCGAAACGCCGAGGAACATCGTCGCGAGCGTCACGAGCGGAAGCGTGAACGCCGCCTGCGCGACAGCGGCGAGAAGCTGAAGGAGCACCGGAAACTCGGCGATGAGCGCACCGACGGGCGACGCAAGCCCAAGGGCGAGGGTCGCCGCTTTCGTCCGCCCGGAAAGCCGCACGGTCGTCGCCGTCGCGGATAAACGTCAGGTCAATCGTCGGGCAGCTGCGCGACGTAGTGCTCGCGTCGGTATTCCTGAAACCCACGCGCTTTGTAATTCGGCAGCGCGTTGGGCGAGTCGAGCGTGCACGTGTGCAACCAGACGCGAGACGCGCCGAGCGCCCACGCTTCGTCGGCAGCGCGGGTGAGCATGGCCTTGCCGATGCCGCGGCCGATGAACGAAGCGGCGAGACCGAAATAAGAGATCTCTACCGAACCATCGGCGCTCCGGTCGAGCTCGAAAAAGCCGCCGCTCTGGGCGTCGACGACACATTCCCAGACAGCCACATTGGGTCGCGCGAGATGCGCCGCGAGTCGTTCGTCCGACCAGTCATTGCGATCGAGCCAGTGCCAGCGCGCGCCCACGTCGCGGTACAATCGACGGTAGTCCGCAACGGAGATCCCGTCGCGCTGAACAAAGCGAACGCGCGGATCGTCGACTGCGGCGCGATGCAGCTGCTCTCGCGCGCGAAGCTCCAGGTACGTTCGAACGACGTCGACCGAACGGCTCAATGCGACTTGAGCTTCTCCCGATGCCGCGCCGCCTTCGCGCGGTTGCCACAGGTGGACATGTCGCACCAGCGACGGCGCCCGTTCTTGGTGTTGTCGAAGAACACACGCGCACACCGCGGGTCGGCGCAGCGCCGCACGCGTGGAAGCTCGCCGAGGATGAGCGCATCGGCGGCCGATTCGACGACGGGGATCACGAGTCCAGCGAACGCGTCACCGACCGGAACGAACGAGCGAATGAACGTGCCGTCACCGCGGAGCTCGACTCGGCGCGTGCCGGCGCTTCGTCCAAGGACGCGATTGATCTCGATCAGACCATCGGCGCGGATGCGCTCGTTCAGTGGTCCGCGCTCGGCGAGGGAACGCAGGGCGGAGCGCACGCGACGCGCGTCGATGAGGGCGGCGGCGGCGCCGGCCGGTTGCTGCTGCGCGCGGCGTCGGATTCCGTTCGCGCGCTCGATGTCGAGTAGCGCGGCTGACTCGAGCCAGCGCACCATCGTCTCGAAATCGCGCAACGCATCGAGGCGACGAAGCCCGTGCTCGCAATTCACGAAGTCCAGCCACAAGCGCTCGCCGACGAAAATAAACGGCGAACGTTCGGTCGTTGCGCGCGGCGGAGCGAAGGTCGGCGCCACGCCAGAGTCGGAAGAAGAAGTGAGTGAGAGCATCGTCGGCAGCAGGGGACGACAAGCATATCGCGCGGCGCGACGCGCAGCAAGCGAGGGGAAGAATTCGTGACGTCGCTCACGCCGCGCGCGCGGAGGTCTAACGACGCGGGCAGCGCGGAAGTACATTTGCCGCGCTTCCCGGCAAATTTATTCACCGATCGATACTTATTGATCGTGCCTCTCGATCAGCCGCGTTCGTTGCTCTCGGTGATTCGATTCGTCGCCGTTGGGTCGGCGAATCCCGTGAAGCTGAGTGCCGTCCGCGCGGTGCTCGCGCCGCTGGCGCCGCAGGCGAGGATCGATAGCGTCGCCGTCGCGTCGACCGTCGCCGACCAACCTTTCGGCGACGACGACACCATACGCGGAGCGCTCGCCCGCGCGTCGGCGGCCCGCGATGCACTCGGCGCCGAGCTCGGGATCGGTATCGAGGGCGGCGTCGTCGAACAAGCGGATGGAGAAATGCGCACGTGCGCGTGGGCCGGCATCGTCGATAAGTTTGGACGGACGGGCATCGGCGGCTCGCTCGCCATCCCATTGCCGCGCCGTGTCGCGCAGATGATTCGCGACGGGCTCGAGCTCGGTCACGCGATGGACCAGCTTGTGGGAGAACACGACACGAAGCGTGGAAGAGGCGCCGTCGGAATTCTCACGGCCGACCTGGTCGACCGGCAACGCGCGTACGAGATCCTCGTGACCTACGCGCTCGCGCCGTTTCTCACGCCCGAGTTGTACTCGGACGAGCGGCGCGCCGGCATCACGCCCGTCTACTGAGATTCGGTCGCGGCGACGAGCGCGTCTTCGCGGTAGGTGATCCAGCCGCGCGATTCTTCGACGACGAGCTCCACGTCGGTCCCGAACGGGATCGTGAGATTCGGATTCTCATGACCGGCCGGAAAATCCATCAGGACGGGAACGTCGAGATCGGAAATGAGGTCGAGGAGGAAATCCTCGAACTCGTCCTCCTCCGACCGATCGAGTGACAGTTGGCCGAACACGATGCCGGAAACTTTTTCCAGAAGCCCCGCCGCGCGCAGATGCACGAGGCGTTCATCGACGACGGACATCGGATCGCGCGTCTCCTCGATGAAGAGAATGGCGCCGTCGATGTCGACTTGGTACGACGTGCCGATCGTTTGTTGGACCAGCGACAGATTTCCCCCGACGAGCCGCCCGGTCGCGCGCCCGGCGACGACGCCGCGCGACAACTCGCGCCCGATGCGTGCCGTGGGACACGGTGTCGTCAGTGCGGTGATCAGAGACGCCATGGTTGGATCGCGAATGCTCGGAATGAGATCGTCGACGGTGGGCCCGTGAAACGAACGCAAATTCGCGCGACGCATGAGCCACAGATGGAGCGCGGTGATGTCGGAGTAGCCGACCAACGCTTTCGGGTTCTTCCGAAACACCGCGGGATCGAGATGTGGCAGTAGCCGCACGGCGCCATAGCCGCCGGTGCTCGCGATGACCGCCTTGATCTCCGGATTGACCCACATACTCATGAGACTTTCGGCGCGTCGTTTGTCTTCGGCGCGGGTGAATCGCGGCGGACGATCGATGTCGGGATCGAGCAGCACCGGGAAGCCTGCGCGCTCGAGTGCCCGAACTCCGCGCTGGAGCCAGCCCGACTTGGGCGCATACGATGGTGAGACGACACCGACCGTGTCGCCCTTCACGATCGCGGGTGGGCGCAGCAGAGGCATGGCCGCATCCTACGAGCGCGGGAGTAGATTTACAACCATGACGCCGCCGGACGAGACCACGACATACTTCCGCAAGGGATTTGGGCTCAAATCCGAGGTCCAGAGCGACCTCGCGGCGGATTACGACGGGGATATCGTCGACCTGCTGAGGTCGCACGACTTTCGGCTCACGGTCGGGGACGTCACGATCCGGCTCGCGAAAGAGTTCGGTTTCTGCTACGGCGTGGAGCGAGCCGTGGATTACGCGTATCAGACCCGCCGAAAGTTCCCCGACCGTCGCGTCTTTCTCGTCGGCGAGATCATCCATAATCCGCACGTGAACGATCGCTTGCGGAAAATGGGAGTCGAGATCCTCATGCGACCCGAGCCGACAGGCGCGTTTGACTTCAGCGCGCTCACGACGGATGACGTCGTCCTCATGCCGGCGTTCGGCGTGACGATCGATGACTTCACAGCGCTTCGCGACGTTGGATGCGTGCTCGTCGACACGACATGTGGGTCGGTGCTCAACGTGTGGAAGCGCGTCGAGAGCTATGCGCGCGACGGTTTCACCGCGCTCATCCACGGCAAGTACTATCACGAGGAGACGCGCGCTACCGCGTCGCAGGTCCGAAAGTACGCCGACGGCCACTATCTGGTTGTCCGCAACATGGACGAAGCGCGTCTCGTGTGTGAGTTCATCGAGGGACGTGCGTCAGCCGGCACCTTGATGACTACATTCTCGCGCGCCGTGTCGCCGGGCTTTGATCCGGATCGTCATCTGCGCCGAATCGGCGTCGCGAATCAGACGACGATGCTGGCACGCGAGTCGCTGGCCATTGCCGCCGAAGTCGGAGACGCGATCGAGCGCGCGCGGGGTGCCGAGGCCCGAGCAACCGATTTCCGCAGTTTCGACACGATTTGCAGCGCGACACAAGAACGTCAGGACGCGGTGCGCGAGCTGATCGATGAGGGCGTCGACGTGATGGTCGTGATCGGCGGGTTCAACTCGAGCAATACGATGTCGCTCGCCGCCCTCTGCGCCGACACCGTGCCGACGTATCACATCGAAGCGGCGAGCGCGATCGATCCGGAGCGGCGGTCGATTCACTACCGTCCGGCGACGATCAAGCACAGCGAGGTCGATCTGGTCGACTGGATGCCCGCGGGTCCGATCCGCATTGGAATCACGGCCGGCGCGAGCACTCCGAACAACAAGATTGGCGACGTGGTGCGGCGGATACTTGCGACCCGGGGGCTGGCTGTGCCTGGGTGACGCTGGTTACTGGTTGCTAGTGACTGGTTGCTGGCAACTGCGAACGGCGCGTGAACAACCAGCAACCAGCACCAGCAACCAGCACCGGCGTGCAATTCTCTCGCTATCTCGCATTCGGCGACTCGATGTCCATCGATCTCTACCCCGCGCTCGACGCGGGCGAGGTCGATGTCGCCGTCGCGCTCGAGCGTCTGCCGTCGGTCGGTGGCGTCGCACCGATCGGTGCGGCGTCGCTGTTATATCAGAACTCTGACGAGCATTGGCCGGAGAGCGGGGGTGATGATCTGGTGTCACGCTATCCTGGCATCGCATTCCAGAATTTTGCCTCCGATGGAGCGACTGTCGGCGAGGTATTCGGCGAGCAGCTCGCACAGCTCGAGGAGAGTGACGAGCCGACCCTGGTGACGCTTACGGTCGGCGGCAACGATCTCCTTAGCGCGTACGGCAATCGGCCGCGCCGCGAGCTGCTCGAGCGGATCGAGCGCGATGTCGCCGAGGCGTATGATTTTCTGGTGGATACGATTCGCGGGCGGCTCTCGGCGTCGACGACGATCATCACGACCGTCTACGACCCATCCGACGGAACGGGTTTGATTCCAGGCGTTCACGATGGCATCGGACCGCTGCCGATCGACATCCTGGATCGATTCAACGATCACATTCGAGCCCTCGCGATGGGCACGCCGCATGTGCTGCTGGCCGACGTCCACGCACATTTCAACGGGCACGGCGTGACCGCGCCGGAATCGGAACGCTGGTACTGGCGGCGGTCGCTCATCGAGCCGAATGCACGTGGGGCAAGCGAGATCCGCGCCGTGTGGCTCGCCGCGCTGGCAGACGCGGCGACGGACTAGTTCTCCCTCATTGTGCGCGGCCGGATCACCGACAAGACTATACGACCATGATGACGCGCGGTGTGATAGGCGACCTCGATCTCTTAGCCGGCGGCGGCGCGGTGACGCTCGCGACGCTCGTCGCGGCGAGTGGAAGTACGTCGAAGAAAGTCGGGGCCAAGATGGTTGTCGGCGAGAACGGACAACTCATGGGCGGGGTGACGATCGGCGGCTGCGTCGACGCGCAGGTCGTCGAAGCGGCCGATGAGATCGTCAACACCGGCGGTCGCCGGCTCTTGTCGATCTCGCTCGACGACGACGAAGCCTTCGAGATCGGACTCACGTGCGGCGGGACGGTCGACGTGCTGCTCGAGCGGATCGCGCCAGACAGTGGCCGCGACGTCATCGCGGACGCACATCGCGCCGCGCACCGAGCGCTCGAATCGGGTCACGCCGCAGTGATCGTCACGCCGCTCGACGGAAACACCGCCGCGCTCGTCGTCACCGAGACAGGCACGCGTCATGGGTCGTTGGGCGAAGCATCGCTCGACGCCACCGCGACATCGGTCGCGAGCGACGTGCTGCGGAACAGCTCACGCGTCGAGTCGATCGGCGATCGGCGTTTCTTCTTCGACCGGCAGGCGCCGCCGATGACGCTCGTCATTGTCGGCGCGGGGCAGATCGCGATGTCGTTGACGCGCATGGCCCGCGAGCTCGAGATGCGCAGCATCGTCATCGACGGGCGCGAACGGTACGCAACGCCCGAGCGTTTCCCCGATGCCGATGAGCTTTGTGTCGGCATGCCGTCGGACATCGTGGCCGAGATCTCGCCCAATCATCGCGTCGCGGTCGCGCTCGTGGCGCACGACTACAAGTACGAACTGCCCGTGCTGCGCCAGCTTCTCCGCGCACCGGTGGGCTATATCGGAATGCTCGGCAGCAAGAAGCGGGGCGCGGCGGTGCGTGAGCTGCTCCGCGAGGAAGGATTCACCGACGAGGAGCTCGCGCGGATTCACACTCCGATCGGCCTCGACCTCGGCGGGAAGAGTCCGCCCGAAGTCGCGCTGTCCATCCTCGCCGAGGTCGTCGCGGTTCGCAGCGGGAAACGTGAGTGACGGCGTTTCGCGCGGTAGTCCTTGAGCATTTCCGACATCCGCGCAACCGCGGGCCTTTGGCGGACGCGCATGCGTCGGCGGAGGGCGCGAATCCACTCTGCGGAGACCGAATCCGCGTTCAGCTGAGAGCTGACGACGGAACGATTGCCGACGCGCGGTTCACCGCCGATGCGTGCGCGTTGTGCATCGCGTCAGCGTCTCTGCTGACGGAGCACATTCGCGGAATGCCGATCGTCGATGCGCGGCGGGTTGACATAGCCTGGCTTCACCGGTCGCTCGAGGGCGAGCCGCCGCCTGGCCGGCGGCGATGCGCTCAGCTTCCGCTCGAGACGATGCATCGCGCGGTTGCCGCCCTTTGCTCGGCGCCGGCGTGATTGCTGGGCTGCTGCTCGCCGCCGGCGGAGCGCGACGGTTTGGATCGCAGAAGCTTGTCGCGCCGCTCGATGGAATCCCGTTGGTTCGACACGCCGCGTTGGCGCTGAGCCGATCGACTGATACGCTCGTGATGGTGATCGGATATGAGGCGCATGCGGTTCGCGACGCGCTCGCCGAAGTCGACGGGTCGATCGTCGAGAATACCGAGTGGAGTCAAGGTCTATCGAGCTCGGTTCGATGCGGCATCGCGGCGCTCGGGCCTGACGTCGACGCGATTGTCGTCGCGCTCGGCGATCAGCCGCGGATCGATCCGCTGGTCGTGCGATCGTTGGTTGAGCAGTGGCGCACGAGTGGGAAGTCGATCGTGACGGCGCGATATCGCGGCGAGCGCGGGCATCCGGTGCTATTCGATCGGACGATGTTTCCCCAGTTGACGACGCTGCGCGGTGATGTCGGCGCGCGAACGATCTTCGAGCAGTCGCCGGAGAAAGTCGCGTACGTCGACGTGGACGGCGCCGTTCCGGTCGACATCGATACTCCGCAGGATCTGTCGTCATCCTGAGCGGGGTGAAGGATCTGCTGTCCTGAATCCGTCCGTCCCCGTTGAGCGCATTGGTTCCGGAGAGATCCGAACGTCTTGCCGCGGATTCCGCGGCTTGCTGTTCAGTCCCGGAGCGGGCCCTGCTCGCCGCTCAGGAATAGATCGACGGGAGCTCAGCCATTCGCGCCACGCGGGCGTGGCTCGCATATTCAGACGCCCACTCGACTCTTGACCGCACCTCTCGTACGACCGGAGCTCGTGATGCGACAGGCAGGTTTGACGGGATTCATATTGTCCGCGCTGATCCTCTCCACGACTTCCACCTCGGCACAACGCGCCGTGACTATGGCCGGACGTTCACCAGTGTATGCGCCCAACGGCGTTGCGGCGACGAGCCAGCCGCTCGCGACGTCCGCCGCGCTCAATGTGTTGGAGCATGGAGGAAACGCGATCGACGCCGCCGTGACGGCGGCGGCGGTGCTATCCGTCGTCGAGCCGATGATGACGGGTGTCGGCGGCGACATGTTCGCGCTCTTCTGGAGCGCGAAGGAAAAACATCTCGTCGCGCTGAACGCGAGCGGGCGTGCCGGTTCGCTCATGTCGCGCGAGGAGTTGATCAAGCGCGGACGGACGCGAATGCCGTCGCGCGGCATCGAGACGGTGACTGTGCCGGGGGCGCTGGCGGGATGGGACGCTCTCCTCAAGAAATACGGAACGATCACACTCGCACAAGCAGTGCAGCCGGCGATCGAGTACGCGGAAAAGGGATTCGTCGTCACGCCGGTGATCGCCGGTGACTGGGCCGGGCAGCAACGCATTCTCGCTGCGGACGAAGGCGCACATACCACGTTTCTCGTCAACGGCCAGACGCCGAAGGCGGGCGATTGGTTCCACAACCCGGATTACGCCAACACGCTGCGAGAGATCGCGAAAGAGGG
>Ga0070709_10002137_pt1 | contig 10695 bp, 10 predicted proteins | sample LARL51metaG_FD_65449 | JGI IMG/M metagenome (GOLD analysis project Ga0070709, IMG submission 65449) | Corn, switchgrass and miscanthus rhizosphere microbial communities from Kellogg Biological Station, Michigan, USA - LAR L5-1 metaG | ecosystem: Host-associated > Plants > Roots > Rhizosphere ...
GCATCAGTTCGCAGATATATTTGAAGCCGATGGGCGTCTCAAACACTTTACGGCCGAATTTCGCGGCAATCTTGTCGATCATTTTTGTGGAAGAAAACGTTTTGGCGACGTCGCCGGGAATGTTGCGGGTGCCGGCCAGGTGCCACAGCAGGATCGAAAAAATCTGGTGCGGCGTAATGAACGTGCCGTCGCGATCCATTGCGCCGATGCGGTCGCCATCGCCGTCGGCGCATAAACCGGCATCGTAGCGGCCGGGAATAACCGCGCGGCGCAAGGCTTCGACGTGCGGCTCGATGGGCTCGGGATTGACGCCGCCGAAGCGGGGATCGCGATCGCCGCGAATTTCGTCGCAGGCGACGCCGTGGCGCGTCATCAACTCGCGCAGCAATCCGCGCGCCGCGCCGTGCATGGGGTCCACCACAAAACGGAAGTTCGCCGCGCGAATCCTCTTCCAGTCGACAAGCTTCTCGATGGTCTCAAGATAAGGCGAAAGCACATCGAGCGATTTAATATTTTCCGGGCGGGGAGGCAGCGGCGGCACGCCATCCGCGAGGACGACGGCAAGCTCCTTCTCAACTTGCGCCACGATCGAAGGAAGCGCCGAGCTTCCATAGCTGGCCTTGAATTTTATGCCGTTCCAGCGGTAAGGATTGTGGCTGGCCGTGATCATGATGCCTCCGGCCGCTCCACGCTGCCGCACCAGCAGCGAAAGCGCCGGCGAGGGGCAGGCCTTTTCCGCGATCCACACCGGCATGCCGGTCATGGAAACAACTTCCGCGGCGGCTCGCGCAGAAGGCTCGGAAGCTTGGCGCGTGTCGTAGCCGACGATCACGCCGGCGTTGGGTTTTTCGGCGCGCACGACGTAACGCGCAATGGCGCAGGCAACTATGCGTACATTCGCGAGCGTGAAGTCATCGTCAATCACGCCGCGCCATCCGTCAGTGCCAAATTTAATCGTCTTCACGGTTCAGCAGTATATGCGAAGCAGAAGGAGGCGCAAAGAAGCTCTCAAGGAATGGGAAGCTGTGATGCACTTTCGCGCGGTTGTAGCTCACCTCTTTAGAGATGAAAGTTTGATGTAGCGCGCGAGAAGATCTCCGCCTGTGACGCTTCGCATTAATCTCTGCGCAAAACGGGCGGCAGCAAAGCACACCTCGCTTACAACAGGGACGCCAGTTTTTCAGCTTCCAGCCACTTCACAATTTTGCCCACGTCCTGGGCGCGATCGCGCGGGCACAGCAGCAAGGCATCCTCAGTTTCAACGACAACCAGGTCGCGAATCCCGATGGCCGCCACAAATTTCCTGGGACTCCACAGGAAATTGCCCTGCGCATCGAGCGCGACATGACGCCCCGCGGAAATATTGTCTCCCGATTTTTGCGCCAGCAATTCATAGACGGCGGCCCAGGAACCGATGTCGCTCCAGCCCACTTCGGCCGGCAACACAAAAACGCTCGGAGCGGCGGACCGGCGCGTAGCCGGTTCGAGAATCGCATAATCCACGGAAATGTTTTCCAGCTTGGGATAAACGCGCGCCAGTGTGCGCGCATAGCGCGAAGTGCCGATTTCACCGGCCAGACGCATCAGCGCGTCATGCGTCTTGGGCAGGAATTTTTCAAGATCGCCGAGAAACGTGGATACGCGCCAAAAAAACATTCCCGCATTCCAGAAATAGCGCCCCGAAGACACATATTTGCGCGCCAGTTTGAGCGCGGGCTTTTCTGTAAATCGCCGCACGGAAAAAACGGGCACGCCCTCGGCGTCCAGCGCCTTTCCCCGCGCGCGTTCTATATAGCCAAAACCGGTTTCCGGCCGCGTAGGCGGAACGCCCAGCACTACCAGGGTTCCGTTGGCGTGCGCCACGTGCAGCGCGGCGCGAACAATTTTCAGATATCGCGAAGCCTGCCCGATGTAATGGTCGGCGGGCAGCACCGCCATAATCGCATCACTTCCTTGACCCAACCCGCTGTGCAGCAGGTGTGCCGCGGCAAGTCCAATGGCCGCGGCCGTATTTCGTCCGACAGGTTCGGCAAGAATATGCGACCGCGGGACGCGCGGAAGTTGCCGCCGCACGGCCGCCGCCTGTTCAGAATTGGTGACCACCCACTGGCGCGACGCCGGAAACAGCGGAGCAAGGCGCGCCGCGGTCTGCTCCAACATGGTTTCGCGGCCCACAATATTCAGCAATTGTTTCGGCGTGCGTGTGCGGCTGCGCGGCCAGAAGCGCGTGCCACGTCCACCGGCGAGAATCACCGCGTGGGCAGGCAACTCCGGGCGGCTCGGCTTGGCGCTCAAGGATGCACCACGCGTGACCAGGCGTTTTCCTCAACACGCTCATCCACCAACCGCCGCACGAACTCGTGGAGATCAGGAACATACGCGCGCAACAGCGTTGTAGGAACGTCAGGCACCAGCTGATACGCGCCCAAGGCCGCCGGAAGCAGCCAGACTTCCGCCGGCGCGTACGCTTCCGCGCTTTCGGAGAATTCGATGCGGCCCGTTCCTTCGATAAAAATCAACAGGTCGAAATGTTCCGGAGAAGTCACCGCGGCGATTCGTTCGCGAAATTCCCAGCGCTCCGCGGCGAAATATTGGCAAGCGGCAAAAAACGTTTCCGTGACGGGGCCATGCGAAATGCGCACCGGATCGCAGCGTCCCCCGCCCTGCTCGCCAAAGCGCATCACGCTCAAAGCCTGGCGAACATGCAAAGGGCGCGGCTTGCCGTCAGCGCCGACGCGATTGTAATCGAACACGCGATAGGTGAGATCCGAGTGCTGTTGAATCTCGCAAAGCACGACGCCGGGGCCGATGGTGTGCGCGGTTCCCGCGGGAACAAATATAGCGTCGCCGGCCTGCACGGCCAGGCGTTCGAGGCAATCTTCGACGGTGCCGTCAACGATGGCGCGGCGAAACGATTCGGAAGTCACGCGCGGCATCAAACCCACTCGCAACTCGGCGCCTTCACGCGCCTTTACCACGTACCACATCTCCGTTTTCCCGCTTCCACCCGCGGCCGCTTCATGCTTTTCGGCATAGGTGTCGTCGGGATGAACTTGCACGGAAAGTTTGTCCTCGGGAAAAATAAATTTCACCAGCAGCGGGATGCGCGGCAGCCCGCGCAGCCGCGTTCCGGTCCACTCCACGGGAAGTTCGGGCCAAACTTCGCCAAGAGTGCGGCCCGCGAATTCGCCATTTGCAAACCGGCATTCATTGCCTGTGAGCCAGGCCTCGCCCATGGGCTCGGATTCCTGTGGCCGTTCCGGAAACAGGGAAGAAAGATTGCGGGCGCCCCAGATGCGAGGCAAGAAAACCGGGGCAAGCCTCACAGGCGCCCGCCCCAAGCGGTTTGAAGCGGGGTTCACGTGGCCGATGCCGCCATCGCAAAATACTTCTCGAGCCGGCGCAATCCTTCCTCGATGCGCTCGATGGAAGTGGCGTAGGAGAGGCGCAAATAGCCGGGCGTGCCGAACGCGTCTCCCGGCACGGTGACCAGGTGCTGGCGCTCGAGAAGAAGCTTGGCCAGCGCGGTCGAATCGGCAACTCCATCTCGCAAATGCTCCGCGACGCTCGGGAAGGCATAAAACGCCCCGCCCGGTTCTACACAAGTGACTCCGGGAATCGCGCGCAGCCCGGCAACGATGCGATCGCGGCGCCGGGAGTATTCCGCCAGCATGGCCGCAACCGTGTCCATCGGCCCGGTCAGCGCTTCCAGCGCCGCATATTGCGCGATCGAAGTCGGATTCGAGGTGGACTGGCTCTGCACCTTGATCATCGCTGAAATCAGCTGCTCGGGCGCGAGCAGGTAGCCGATGCGCCAGCCGGTCATGGCAAACGTTTTCGAAAGCGACCCGGCCACCATGATATTGGGTTTCGTGCCCGGCAAACTCGCCAGCGAAAACGGTTTTTCGTTCCCGTAGATGAAGTGGGAATAGCATTCGTCCGTCAGCAGCCAGATATTTTTTGCCCGGCACACTTCGTAGATTCGCGCGAATTCATCCGCGGGCACCACCGCGCCGCTCGGGTTGCTGGGCGAGTTAACGATCAGCAACTTCGTCTTCGGCGTGATCGCGCGGGCTACTTCCTCGGCGCGCAGGCGGAAGCCGTCGGAAGGATCGGTCATCACCGGCACGGGAGTCGCTCCCGTATACATCACCATGTCCGGATAGCTGACCCAATACGGCGCGGGAATCAGAACCTCGTCGCCTTTGCCCAGCAAGCAACAAAATGCGTTGAATATTGCGTGTTTGCCGCCGACAGTCACCACGCATTCCGGCGCCGCATACGAGGAACCAAACTGCGCCGCGTGCCACCGGCAGATGGCGTCGCGCAGCGGACCGATTCCCGCCGTCGGCGTATATTTCGTGCGCCCTTCGTGCAGAGCGCGAATGGCTGCGTTCACAATATGTTCCGGAGTGGGGAAATCCGGTTCTCCGGGGCCAAAATCGGCCAGATCAGCGCCCTGGGCGCGATAGCGCTCCGCGGCCGCCAACACGGCGGCAGTCGGTGAAATGGAAATACGATTTACACGGTCGGCAAGTTGCACGTGACAATGCTCCTTTTATTTTCTGGCAATTCCCATATCTGACTAAAAACCCGCGCAAGCTTACAGAACTTTTGCGCGCAGCCGCTGCTCCACCGCCGGCGGCACCAGGCCCGTCATTGGTCCGCCAAGCTGCGCGATTTCCCGCACCAGCCGCGAACTCAAAAAGCTGTAGGCGGCCGCCGGCATCATGAAAACCGTCTCGAGATTCGGATTCAGCTTACGGTTCATCATGGCCATCTGCAATTCGTACTCGTAATCGGAAACTGCGCGAATGCCGCGCAGGATCACGTTGGCGTCGCGCAGTTGCGCGTACTCCACCAGCAGCCCGCTGAAAACCTCCACTTCCACGTTGGGCCAGGGCTGCGTCACTTCCCGCAGCATTTCCACGCGTTCTTCCAGTGTGAACAGCGGATCCTTATCGAGGTTGCGCAAAATACCCACGATCAGGCGGTCAAAAATTTTCGCCCCCCGATTGATCAGGTCCAGGTGCCCGTTTGTCACCGGATCAAACGATCCCGGATAAATGGCCAGGACATTTTTCATGGGTTCGTCTGCCTTTCTCGGAACATTGTAACGAAAATCGGCGTGGATTACGCAAGGGAATTGGCGGAGCATCGGCTGGCGCGTTTTCCCCCTCAGAAAGCGAGCGGGAGAAAACCGGAAGCTTTTGGCGGGGTGAATACGCTAGAATTATAATGACATTGGAAGAGAGCTATGAAAAACGTTTGCCTCAGTTGCTTCCTGGCGCTTATCTTTTGCTTCGATACGGCGCCGTTCCTCGACGCGGCACAGCAGCGCGCCGCCACCAGGGAGCCCGCCGAAAAAGTTGCATCGTCGACCTTCGAGCCGCTGGATCGCTGGAAAGAGGCCGTAATCGCGGGTAATAAATCCGCTCTTTCAGACTTGTACATGAAAACTCCGCCGGCCCTGGCCAAGACTCCGGAAGGACAAACCCAGGACCCCGCGGAGGAGCCTGCCTATTGGTCATTGCTGCGGACCGGAGGTCTCCGTCATTTTGACGTCAAAGTACTCGAGGAGAAAAACCTGCAGCCCGGCGTCAAGGGATTTGTTCTGCGCTATGAATTGAAGTTCCAAACTCCCAGCGGAGAAAAATCCGCCGTGATTTCCGGGTCTCAGGTATGGATGCAAAAGCTGGGTGAGTGGCGCATCGTGACGACGCAAAGGGGCGCCATGGTGCAGGAAGCTGCGCGCCGCCTTCCCGAGCCCGCCAAACCGAATACGCAGCTTTATCCTGATCCCGAGGAAGCCCCCACGGAAATTGCCGCCGCGCTGAGCGCTGCCGCGAAAGATCACAAGCGCGTCATCCTGGTTTTTGGCGGAAATTGGTGTTACGACTGCCACGTTCTGGACGCCACTTTCCGCTCCAGGCAGATCGCGCCCCTGGTTAACGACAACTTTCATGTGGTGCATGTGAACGTCGGCGAGTATGACAAGAACCTGGACCTCACAAAGAAATATGAAATTCCCCTGGAAAAGGGTGTCCCCAGCCTGGCCATTCTCGATCCTGACGGGAAGTTGGTCGTCAGCCAGAAAAAGGGGGAATTCGAATCCACCATGCGCATCGGTCCTGAGGACGTCATCCAATTCCTGACGAAGTGGAAACCGCAACGCGGCGGCTGACCCACTTCCGAACCAGGCTGGCGCGTCACCATTCGACCCTTTAATCGTGCCGTTCACCCCCGAATTTCTCCACTTGGTTGTATCCCTTTGACCAATGCGACCAATTTGGTCGTAATATAAGACACTGGTGGCAGAGGAGTTGAGGGTTTCAGCGATACTTGACATTGATCGTGCTTGAAGATATGATCCAAATACGACTGAATAGGTCGTATATCGGAAAATGCTGAAGCTATCAAAGAAAGCGGACTACGCACTGATCGCCGTGAGGCACCTGGCTACGCATGGCGCGGAGCACTCCCAAAGCTCGGCTGATATCGCTGAAGCTTACCGGATATCGCCTCAGCTATTGGCCAAGGTGCTGCAGCGGCTCGCCAAACACGGTCTGGTTACGGCGCGACACGGCTCCAGCGGCGGTTATCAACTGGCGCGGCATCCCAAGGATATTTCGGCTCTGGAGGTCATCAGCGCCGTGGATGGACCGATGATGATTACCTCCTGCGTGACCAGCCACGGGGCTTGTGGTCAGAGCAATACCTGCACGGTGCGCGAGCCGCTGCGCAAGGTGAACGAGAGTATCGTACAAGTTTTGCGGGCAGTCTCCATTTCGCAGATGACCGAGGATTCGCCGGAAGTGGAACTTGTGGGACTGCCGAGTTAACGCAGGGGATTCTGCCAGGGGGATTGAAAGTTCAGGGGGAAGCGAGCATGGCTATTAAACTGCCGATTTACATGGATTACCACGCCACCACACCGGTGGACCCGCGCGTGGTCGAAACGATGCTGCCGTACTTTCACGACAAGTTCGGCAATGCCGCGAGCCGCAACCACTCCTTCGGTTGGACCGCCGAGGAAGCGGTGGAGAACGCGCGCGCGCAGATTGCGCGGCTGATCAATGCGACGCCTAAGGAGATTATCTTTACCAGTGGCGCCACCGAGTCCAACAATCTGGCTCTCAAGGGCGCTGCGGAAATGTATCGCGAGAAAGGCAACCACATCATCACGCAAGTGATCGAGCACAAAGCCGTGCTGGATACCTGCAAGCGCCTCGAAAAGTACGGGTACGAGGTCACTTATCTGCCCGTCGGCAAGGATGGCCGCATCGACCTTGACGATTTGCGCCGCGCCATCACCTCAAAAACGATTCTTATCTCCATCATGTACGCCAACAATGAGATTGGCGTGATTCAGCCGATTCAGGAAATCGGGAAGATTGCCAAGGAGAAGGGCGTCCTGTTCCACACCGACGGCGTGCAGGCGCTCGGGAAAATTCCGGTGGACGTGCAGCGCGACAACATTGACATGATTTCGCTCACGGCTCACAAACTTTACGGACCCAAGGGCTGCGGCGCTTTGTACGTTCGGCGACGCAACCCGCGCGTGCAGCTTTCGGCGCAGATTGACGGTGGCGGCCACGAGCGCGGCATGCGCTCCGGCACTCTCAACGTCCCGGGAATCGTGGGTTTCGGCAAGGCCGCGGAAATTTGCCAGAACGAAATGGCCGAGGAAAGCGTCCGGCTGCGCGGCATGCGCGACCGTCTGAAGGATGGCCTGTTCGCGAAATTGGACGAGCTGTACATCAATGGCTCGATGACCCACCGGCTGCCGCACAACATCAACATCAGCTTTGCCTTCGTCGAAGGCGAGTCGCTGCTCATGGGAATCAATGACGTCGCTGTTTCCAGCGGGTCGGCCTGCACTTCGGCCACGCTCGAACCCAGCTACGTGCTCAAGGCCCTGGGAGTTGGCGAAGACCTGGCGCACACCTCGATCCGTTTCGGGCTGGGCCGCTTCAATACTCAGGAAGAAGTCGACTATGTAACCAACCGCGTGATCGAAGTGGTGCAGCGGCTGCGCGAACTGTCACCGCTCTACGAAATGGCCAAGGAAGGCATTGACCTGAGCAAGATGAATTGGAAGGCGACAGCAGAGCACTAAAATCGCCTGTACTCGCGAATCTAAGTACGGGCGCTGCGAATCTATAAAGATGACTTTATTTGTCACAATATCGAAAGGGGCAACGAAATGGCGTATTCCGATAAGGTAGTTGACCACTACGAGCATCCGCGCAACGTGGGCAGCCTGCCCAAGGACGATCCCAATGTGGGCACCGGTCTGGTAGGCGCGCCGGAATGCGGCGACGTCATGCGGCTGCAAATGAAGATTAATCCCGAGACGCAAATCATCGAAGAAGCGAAGTTCAAAACCTTCGGCTGCGGCTCGGCGATTGCCAGTTCCTCGCTGGCCACCGAGTGGGTCAAGGGCAAAACCGTTGAGGAAGCTCTGGCCATCTCCAACACGGACATTGTGCGCGAGTTGAGCCTGCCACCCGTGAAGATTCACTGCTCGGTGCTGGCCGAAGACGCCATCAAGGCGGCAATCGAGGATTGGAAAAAGAAGAAAGACGTCAACGCGCCGGCGGCAAACGTGGCAGCGGGCAAGTAGCGCGTTTTATTTGATCGCGATTTATCTGGCTTTTGCGCCAAACACGGCGTTTGAGGTGCATTTGGAAACTGCAACGATTCACGGAATTCATGTGACGGAGAAGGCGGCGAGCAAGATTCAGGAACTGCTGGCCAAGGAAGGCGTGCCCCCGGACACCGGAGGGCTGCGCGTTGGCGTGCAGGGTGGCGGCTGCTCGGGGCTGACGTATGCCATGCGTCTGGAGACGCAGGCGCGCGACCGCGATAAAGTCATTGAAGAAAATGGCGCGCGGCTGTTTGTGGACCCCAAGAGCTATCTTTACCTGCACGAAACCACGCTGGATTATCAGGAAGATCTGATGCGGCGCGGCTTCGTCTTCCAGAATCCGCAGGCCACGCGCAGTTGCGGCTGCGGCAGCTCGTTTACGGCCTAGATTCTCCGCGACCCGGGGCTCATTCTCAGGGGACTTGGCAGGCGCTTCATCTCGAATGCGAGAGGAACGTTTGGTTGGCCGGCATGGGGAGCCCGCCAGCCATTTTTTTTGCCACCCGGGAACGCCAATCTCCGGATTGGCGGGTTTGCAGCGACGCCATTCACGACATTGGCGGTCCAAGGCGTGTCCATCCAGCTTATTCGCAAAGGTTGAATCACCGGCTCATGAGCGCATCCTCCATCACCGCGAAATCATCGCCAACGCCGACCTGCTGGAACTGTTCGGCGGCTACCGGCGGCGCGCATTTCTGCCCGGCATGCGGAAAAATTCAGCCCTTGCCGCGAGGCGCGGATTACTTCGCTTTCTTCGGGCTGCCGCAAAAACTGGTGATTGATTTGGCGGATCTCGAGCAGCGTTTTCATTCGCTCTCCTGGAAGCTGCATCCCGATAATTTCGTGCGCGCTTCGGAAGACGAGCGGCAGCTCTCCCTGGATCGCTCCTCGCAGCTGAATGACGCCTATCGCACGCTGCAGAATCCTGTCGCCCGCGTCGAATACCTGCTGGGCCTCGCGGGAATGCGCAAGGAAGGCCAGAAGAAGCAGCAAGCGCCGCCCGAACTGCTTGAGGAAGTTTTTGAGTTGAACGAATCGCTCGACGAATTGCGCGATGCCCGGGAATCCGGCGGAAGCGCGGCAACCATGGCCGGGCTGCGGGAAAAGCTGGAAGCCGCGCAGCACAAATTCGAGTCTCTGCTCGTGGACGTGGACAAAGAACTGTCGCGCGTCTCAGGGGAATGGGATGCCGCGCTCGATTCCGGCGCGGACGATGCGGCCAGAAAAAAAATCATGGAACGCATGAACGAAATTCTGAACCGGCGCTCGTATGTAAGAAATCTGGTAAACGGCGTGCGCCAGGAGTTGACGGAAGCGTGATTCGTGAATCGTAATTCGTGCTGGCGTGCCCGGATTTCGTCTTCCACGAATCACGATTCACTTTTCACCGTTACTTCGATTTGGAGAGCCAGGAAATGAGTCGCACCGTCGGCATTGATCTCGGCACTACCTACAGCCTGATCGCCTATCAGGACAAGCGCGAAGGCCGCCCGAAGTGCATTGCGGGTCCGTACGGCACGCCGCTGTGTCCTTCGGTGGTCAGCGTCGACCCCAACGGCTCCATTATTGTTGGGGAGCCGGCGCGCCGCCGCTTGCTGACGCAGCCCGAGCGCACCATCTATTCCGTGAAGCGCCTGATGGGTCGCGGCCCGGCGGACGTGCAGAATGAATTGAAGATTTTTCCCTTCCGCATCGATCCGGCAAGCTCCAACGTGATTCGCGTGCGCCTGGGCGACCGCGTCTTCACGCCGCCGGAAATTTCCGCATTCATTCTGCGCGAGCTGAAGAGTTGGGCCGACGAATACTTTCAGGACGTGGTGGACCGCGCCGTGATCACCGTGCCTGCCTATTTCAATGACGCGCAACGCCAGGCCACGCGCGATGCGGGACGCCTCGCGGGGCTGGAAGTCCTGCGTCTCGTCAATGAGCCAACCGCCGCCGCGCTGGCTTACGGCCTGCATGAGAAAAAGCGCGGCCGCGTCGCGGTCTACGATTTTGGCGGCGGCACATTCGACATTTCGATTTTGAAATTGATTTCCACGACC
>Ga0070709_10002139_pt1 | contig 10692 bp, 7 predicted proteins | sample LARL51metaG_FD_65449 | JGI IMG/M metagenome (GOLD analysis project Ga0070709, IMG submission 65449) | Corn, switchgrass and miscanthus rhizosphere microbial communities from Kellogg Biological Station, Michigan, USA - LAR L5-1 metaG | ecosystem: Host-associated > Plants > Roots > Rhizosphere ...
CATCTTCCTGCGTCGATGTGCTTGAACTGAGAGTGCGCGCGGCGTCGATGCGTAGCACCGCGTCGTCGATTGTCTTCTGTGGAGCCTTTCCTTCCGAAGCAAGCGTCACCAACGCGGCAGCATCACGCAATGCAGAACCGAAATCGGCGCGGCCGAGGTCAAATTTCGGTTGCGGCGAAATGGCGTTGAGTGCCGCCAGATAGACGTTGTCGGCGCGCTCCTTGTCGCCAACCATCGCGAGCGCCGCGGCGATCTGTGCTTTCGCAATCGGTGTCGCCACGTCCGACAGCCTGACATCGGCGAGGTAACGCAGATCGCCCACCGGCGCAGCGCCGTTGCGCGCAAGAACGTAAAGCGCATAGGCCAATTCTCGCCCACCATTCTTGTTCGGCTCGGGTGCGGTGGCAACGTAGTTGCGCAACCGATCGACGGCGAGCGTGTAAGCCGTCGCCGGAATATCGAATCCGCGCTCGCGCGCACGTGTCAGAAAATCCGTGACATAGGCATCGAGCCACGGATCGTCCCCGCCAACCGACCACAGCCCGAACGAACCGTTCGAGTCTTGGCGCGCCAGAAGGCGTGGAATGGCATCTTTGATGCGCTGATCGGTTTCACCATCCGGCGCAAGCCGCGCCTGTTGGGCCAACTCGTTCACGTAGAGCATCGCCATTGCCCGGCTGGCGATCTGCTCGGAACATCCGAACGGATAGCGATCGAGTGCATTGAGCAGCGTCGCCGCATCGAGCGACGTCGAGACAGCCACCGAAAGCCCCGCGCGACCTGTCCCCGGTACAAAATCGGCGAACAAATCCTTTGAAAGCGTGAGCGTTTCGCCTTTGGCTAGTGACCGCACGCTGCGGCGGGTCAGAATTTGCGTGGCCGAGCGCACATCGAGCGCATAGCTGCGTTCAAGGCTGAAATTGTTCGGCCCCGTCACTTTCACGCTGATCGTGTCGGCACCCGCATTATTGGCGCCGACGGGAAGAGAAATTCGGTCGCGTTGTTTCGCAGCAAGCTTGAGTGTTACCGGCTTGTCGTCCTCACGCTTGATGGTCCCGTCGGCTACGACAGCGAGATTATAGTCGCCGGGTGCGCCTTCGACGTTGTCGAGTTCAAGCTGGACAGCGCCTTTGTCGCCGGTCCGCAGGAAACGCGGCAACGTCGCAGTGAGGACGACCGGATCTCGCACGATCACGTCGCCGGACGCCTTGCCGACTTTATCCTTGCTCCACGCAACGGCCATTACGCGAACCGTGCCGGCGAAAGCGGGAATATCGAACTGCACCTGGGCGGAGCCGTCGCGGCCAACGGCAACGATCCCGGAATAGAGCGCGAGCGGCGCCTGCGTGGGTGGCGAGCCCGACAACTCGTTGCCCGCACTGTCGCCACCCGAACGGATTTGACCGCGGGTGCCCTGCATGCCGTCGATTAGCTGGCCATAGAGATCGCGGATCTCGGCCGTCAGACGCCGCTGGCCGAGATAGTAATCGTCCGGCGCGGGCGGCTTGTAGTTCGTCAGGTTGAGAATGCCGACGTCGACAGCGGCGACGACAACGCGCGCTTCCTCACCGCTCGAGAGTCCGCTCAGCTTGATCGGCACCGTCAGTCGCGAGCTCGGCCGCATCGTCGCCGGCATTTTCATGTCGAGCGACAAAGTGTGCGCCGCCCGATCGATCGAGAACCACTGCACCCCGATCGCGCGGCCGGGCATGCGTTGTGCCGGCGCATCGAGCGCACGACGCAAGGTCGCAACCATGTAGGCACCGGTGCCCCAATCGCGGCCGACGGTTATGTTGACGCGGGTCGCGCCCGCTTTCACGTCCTGCGACTGACTGGCGACAAGACGATCGGTGAAAACGTTGATCGTCAGCCGGCCGGCTGTGCGCGCGGTCATCGCTACATTCATGGCCTCGCCCGGCTTGTAGTCGGGTTTGTCGAGGGCAACTTCCAGAAGATCCGGCGTATCGGCATTCGCTTCGGCATAGAAACCGGCGTCGAAGCTCAGAGATGTGATGGGACCGTTGGCTTCGCCCGTCGACACTTCCAGACGGTAGCGCCCCCACTTGACGGGAAGAGACAGGCGTCCCGGCTTGTCGGTGGCAATATCGACAGTGCCGCTGGCTACGCGTTCCGTTCGTTTGACCGGCTCGTATTCCCATTGGCCGTTCTGGCGGTACCACTGATAGCTGCTCTCGACCTTGAGCAGATCGTAACGGACGCCGTTTTTCGCTAGCGCTTTGCCGTCGGGCGACAGCATGATCACGTCGAAATCGGCATTGGCCCCATCGGCCAGCGAGCGGCCGGAGAACATCGGCTTCACCCCAAGCATCGCACTGTCTGAAGCGACCGATAGTGTGAGCTTGCGCTCGACAGCGCGGCCACCGGATTCGGCCATGCGCACCGTAATCTGCGCTTCCAATGGGCGGCTGCTTGCCGGTGTCGAATCGAGCGCGACGGGGAACTTCGCCTTGCCGGCCGCATCCGTGTTCGGCACATCATCGAGTTCCTGACGGACCGGCGTGACCTCGTCGTCGAACAAACCAAAGGCATAGCCGGGAAAGCCGGGAAGCTCCTTGGCCGCGGCGATCGTCAGTTCTCCGGAAAGCTCGAGATTTGAGGCGGGCGCGCCGTAAAGAAAGCGTCCGTCGACGCTGATTTGCGCAGGCGCCCCTCGGGAAATGCTTTTCGCGGCCGAGGAGAGATCGAATTCGAGACGGTCAGGCACGTAGTCTTCGACCATGAACGTGGTCTCGCCGACCGACGGGCGTTTGGGATCGGTATAAGCCGCAACGCGCCAGGTCCCGGTCGACGCTGAAGACACCAGCGGCACGCTCATCGAGCGACCACCAAGGCCCTGATCGGCGACAAGCGCGCGCCGATATTCGACGCCGTCCGGACGCGTGATGACCAAGGTCAAAGGTGCATTTGCTGCAGCGGCCCCGCGCGCATCGCGTAATAGCGCTGTAACGGCGACCGTTTCGCCGCTGCGGTACACGCCGCGCTCTGTATAGACGAAAGCGTCGAGACCCGCCGGAACCGCCCGCCCCGCCACACCGCGGTCGGACAAATCGAACGCGGGTGATTTCAGGCTCAGGAAGGCATAGTCGCCTTTCTCGCTCGCAACGATGGCCGCTGGGGCAACACCGCCCTCGCCGCGCGCCAGGCCGGCCTCAAAGTGGATGAAACCATTGCGATCAGTCTGACGGACAGCAAGCACTTCGTTGTTGCGCGCAATCAGTCGCACCTCGACGCTGCTGCGCGGATCGGCACTGGCGAGCGAGTGTATAAAGACGTCAATGCCGTCGTGCGTTGTATAGGCACTGAGCCCGAGATCGGAGACGATGAACCACTGTGTCGCCTGTTGCCCGTATTCAGTGGAAACGACGTCCTTGGGCTCGGCGGTCATCGCATAGAGGCCGGGAGCGAGATCCTTGACCGCCTGGTCGAGCGGGAATGCGGTCGTGACCTCCGTATTGAGTTTGGATTCGACCGCGAGCTCCCCGTTCCAGATTTTCGTTCCGCGCTCGCTCGCAAGTCGCTCCGATTGGTAGCGGCTCATATTGCGCTGGAATTCGTAGCCAAGAAGGGAATCCAAAAGATTGCGGTCGCCGATCCGGTAGATCGCGAGCACCACGGCCTGCGTGTTGACGCTCAGCACGGGGATGCCTTTCTGACCCATGCGCGGCAAGACATAGGCCTTGCCCGAAAAACGTACGAATGGTTTGCGGTCGCGGACAAAGATGGTGAACTCGGACGATTTCGGAAGCGTTTCCTTCACGACCGAAGGGAGGCCCGCGCGCAGCGTCATTGAATAGCGTTCGCCGTGCTTGAGTCCCTCGACGCAAAGCTGCTTCTCGTTTGTCGAAATCGCTGGTCGATCCATGCCCGCAACGGCGACGAAGGGTGAGAAGTCGGTGCGACGGCCGGGCAATTCCTCGGAGAACTGGAAGCAGGCGCGCGGCGAGATGGAATCCGCGTCGACGGTAAAGTCGAGCAATCGGAAACCGTATTCGGCCCGCAGCTTCTCATATTGTCCGCGTAGGTCGGCGGCCTCCCGCAGATCAAGCGAGGCACGCATCGCATCGAGCGCACCACGCCATTGTTGCCGATCTGCAAGGGCCCGACCGAGGACGGACAAACTGTCGGATTCCAGCGCGCGGTCACCGGCGCGCACATACGCGATGTATGCGGCGGTCGAGGCTCGATCGAGCAGCAGCGCCTTCTCTCGATCATCGCGTGGTTTGATCTGAAGGATGGTACGGGCGAGCCGCAACCAGCTCGAAGCGTCGTCGGGTGCGACGGCGACAAGCTGGCCGAGCACGAGCATGCCTGAGCGGAAGTCGTTCTTCTGGAAAGCTGCGTCGGCGTCGCGCTTCAACGCTGCCGACGGCTTGGTGACGGTACCGGCATCGCTTTTGATCTGTGCTTCGAGTTTGATCGCGGCCTCATCGAGGGCGCTCTGCTTGAGGGGTTTGTCGGCCGCGATTGCCGTCGACAAGACAAAGGCCAGGAACGCGGCGGCAAGGCCGGCGCGAACAAAGCGAAACATGGATCGAATCCTCCGGAAGCAGCGTATCCCCGTAAGCGCCATTTCACGTCCCGATGGTGTCGAGCAGATGGCGGCGGACGGCGAACTGGAGGCAAGCATGCCGCGCCGTCGCCTAAATTGATACGATCATCAAAAGGGGCGGTTGATATGTTGAGAATTGACTTTAGCCGGCCTGAGAAGTTGGTCTAAGACCTTCATTTGCCGGTTGAATTCCATCCGCTTCGGTAAGCTTTTTTTGCTGATTTTCGCGTACCTATGGGCTTGTTCGGCCGGATAGACGAAATGGGCCGGGAGACTTAGCAGTGCATGTGTGGCGCGGCATCTTTGCACCGCCCATCAGCTACGGCTAAACCCTGTGCGCCGACCCCGTAGCTCAGCCGGATAGAGCATCAGCCTTCTAAGCTGAGGGTCGCTGGTTCGAATCCAGCCGGGGTCGCCACCAAATTAATAACTTACGGCGGAAGCCCGTCCGAAACCGTATTGCAAGATGCAACAACGGTTCTCCTTACGTTTCAAACGATTCCCTCGTTTTGAACTAAATGCCGCACCCGCCTCCGGTTTTATTCCGACCGCTTATTCGCAAATACTCGTGATCATTTTGGGTCGTATATCCGACGACTGCGGTCGGTTTTCTATGTTACTGTGTGCGTGGGCTGGCAGCGCGAATGTTAGTGAAGAGTAACAATGCGCACCCACCTAGCCAGGCTCATCCAAGAGAATTTGCCGATAGCGATTGTTATGTGCGGGATCGTGTTGACCGCTGTCTGGGTAACAACAATCCTAGGATTGGGCGTTGTTAGCCTTCTCGAGTTGGTTATTTAGACGTCGCTTGGCCGACGGACTCCAGCGCGGGGTACATCAAATGTGGTCATGTATCTTGAGTCTAGTAATTGGCCTTGTCCTTGGATACGGACTTCGCGACGCAATCTCGCGCCATCGTCGGAAACGATTTCAGAACCATCGGATTCGAGATCGTTTTGCACGAAGTGAAATCAATGATGAGTTTATTATTACTCTCAAACAAACGCCCAGCCTGGCCCCGAAAGTGGACGTCAAAACCGCAAACGGGGACGCACATCGTTCGCGCCCAAACAGAAAAAGCCACTCCACTCGGCGGCCTTCTCCAGCAAAATGAAAAGTCGTTAAGCGACGAGACAAACGGCCCCGATCCCGAATAAGAATCGTCCACAGTGCGTCGGTCGGCATATTCATGGACACGCGCGGGTCGGGATGAGAACGGCGCTGAAAGTTGCACTTGGGATGACCTGCTTCGCAATCGGAGCGGCAGGGGTCATCCTCGCCATCTCCCTGTTGGTCTTTGAGGTGGTGGTTCAGGCCGCTGTTACCGCAGTGCTCGGGGCTTTGTTTCTATGGTTTGCTTTCGTGTTGTTACGGCAGGTGCGCTGGCACGACGGCTAATGGACATGTCGGCCGACGGGGACGCCCGACAACGATTGCAAATTTGTCACATTCAACTGTTAGTTTTATAATACCGGCGCCATGAGGGCCCGTCATTTATGTGACAGGCGTCACAGCGTCGGCCCGCTAACCGTGGTCTTTTGGCGGTACAGACACACGGGGGATAGCCATGAAGTCATTTGCAGCACCAATCGTTTTCGTCGCCTTGGCGGCCAAAATTGCCGCGCCCAAGCGGACAACCACTCAATGACGTTCCCGGACACTCATTTAATGACATCCAATTTCGCTAACGATCCAGCGAAACCGGACGAGAATCCGCAACCCGACCACGAGCGGGAATTTGACCGCTGGCGTACGGCCGTCGAGCTGATCCAGCGCATGCGCGAAGCTGGTATTGGCTGCGACTTGTTTGACGGCTGCCAAAACCGGCATTGAAGGTCGGTTTAAGGCTTTTTATTCAACTCAGGCTACGCACGCTTCCCCAGCGCGGAAGCATTCTCGTCGTTACAGAACATTAATTTCGACGAAAGGTCGCCGTAACGCGCGGTCGACTAAACGCCGGCGCCAAGCTCATGGGCATGTAAGGAGCAGCCTATGACGCTAGGTGCGTTGTCCAGGGAGGAGCCAGGCGCAGGCTGCTTCGGCCGAGCGGAAAAGCCAAAACAAAGGCGCGCCGCTCGGCTCAACTCGCTTTGCCGATTCAAGTCAGGTGCGATGTTCGCTGATCCGATCGGACCAAGCGAGCAGCAAGGCCGAGATGACAAACACCACATGAATCCCGACAAGCCATGCAAGTTGTTCGGTGTTCACGTGCACATCAAGATTCATAAATGCCTTGAGCACCTGCACTGCCGAAATGGCGACAATTGAAGCCAGGACTTTCTGCTTCAGCCCGGCGAAATCGATGTGCGTCATCCACTCGGGCCAATCAGGGTGACCGGATGGGTCGATACGGGACACAAAGTTCTCGTAACCTGAGAACACGACGATCACCACCAGATTGGCAGTGAGCGTGACATCGATAAGCGACAGCACGCCGAGAATAATATCGGACTCGCTCGCACCCCAGGCGTTAATGACAAAGTCGAAAAGGATACGCACAAACTTCAGCAGGAGCACCAGCAGGCTGATCACCAGTCCGAAGTAGAACGGCGCCAACAGCCACCGGCTATTGAATATCGTCGTCTCGATTGCGCGCTCGATGCGATTGCCTGGGGACGAACGTCGTGGTGGAGGTAAATTATTCTCTGTCATGGTGATGAAGGAGGCGCTGGATTCTGCTCAAAAATCGTGCGGTGCGTCAGCGACGCGATGTCGCAAAATGTTGAACAAGATTTTATTTAGATGACGTTGGGTCTGTGTAAAAATCGGGGCCGCTCTGGTGTCCCCTACCCGAGCGCGGCCCCGATCTCTCCGTCCCCTTAATGTCCCCGAGGTCGGGGCCAACATTCCTACGGTGAATTGTGACCTTCAGTGGACAGAATTGCGGACGCAAGACGTGCCGCTCGAATTATTGCGAAATGTGACTTAGTTGCCACATGCTCGGGGCGCACATACAGGCACCTAAGCGAGAGAATTTCGAGCGGAGTGGGTCATCCCCATCCCCGCCCAACGCGCGCGAACCCTGATTTACCTGGGAAAAACCGCCGTCATTAAAAAAGTACTTTCATTAGTGCTTCAATTGCAACGACCCGGCTTTAAGCGGTTCCAACTTCTGACTTGTACTTCCATCGCAACGTCAACCAGCAGGGAACCGGTCACATGTCCAAGATCACTGCGTTTCTGAAAGATGATTCTGGCGCCACCGCGATTGAATACGGCCTGATCGCTGCCGGCATTTCGGTCGTGATCATTGCAACGGTCAACGCGATTGGTACGACCTTGAACGGCAAGTTCGACAGCATATCGACCCAATTGAAATAAGTTTTGAACCCAGACAATCTCCGTGATGGGAAGGCCGCGTGTGATTGGACAACACACGCGGCCTGCTCTTTTTGCGATACCCCGCCATTGATGCTCGGCGTGACGCGAGATTTTCATGATTTGCGGTAGATTTGCCCGCAATTGCAGCGCAATAGCGCTGCCCTTGAAATGTCCGATATCTGATGACGGTTCCGTCCGTCATCGAACGGGCATATTGTTCAAGTGAGTCGCCAGGGAATCATGGGGGATTCGCGATCATGCGGCTGCGCTTCCTGGGATTGTTCGTCGCGGCGACGTTTGCTCTCAGCGCTGAATATTCAGCGCGGGCGGAAACACGTCCCGCCGAAACCTGCGCCCGCGCGATGTTCCGTGTCGTGGTCGATGTCGGCCACACGGAGAAAGCCTTCGGCGCAACCAGCGCACGCGGCCTTACGGAATTTTCTTTCAATCTGAACCTCGCCAAGCGCATCGAGCAGGACCTGCTCGCGGCCGGATTTCGGCGCAGCGTGCTGCTGATCTCGGAAGGTCGATCATGGCCGGCATTGGGCGAGCGCATCAAGCGCGCCAACGCCATGCGCGCCGATCTCTTTCTCTCCGTCCATCACGACTCCGTACCGGACAAGTTTCTCGAGACCTGGGAGTTCGAGGGGGTGAAGCGCGGCTACAGCGATCGCTTCAGCGGCCATTCCATTTTCATCTCCTACGACAACAGCGACCTCCCAGGCAGTTTGTTGTTTGCCAGAATGCTCGGCCAGCAGTTGAAAGATCGCGGATTGCACTACACACCGCACTACACGCAACGCTTCATGGGGCATCGCCAACGACTTTTGGTCGATGCACAAGTGGGCGTCTATCGCTACGATCAGCTGCTCGTGCTCCGGGACACCGACATGCCCGCGGTGTTGCTGGAAGCGGGCTCGATCATCAACCGTGACGAGGAGTTGCGGATGGGCAAGCCCGAGCAACAAAAGCTGATCAGCGCCGGCGTGACTGATGCGGTCGCGTCCTTCTGCAAAGGGCGTCAGCCGCGCACCCCGCCGGTCGTGGCGACCCGCGCCGGTCAGGGGTCGAAACAGGCGACCGGACCGGCGACAGCCGCGTCGGGCCGGGTCAAGCAGCGTTGATCGATGCCGCCCACGGGTTGCGGAAATTGTGCGTAATTGGTTGGTCGAAGTCGAACCCGACAATCCCCGGTTTAGTAGGTCAACCGATCATTAAATCCTTTGCGTGATGCTCTTCGCATGCGGGGATTTGCCTGGTTTTGTGCTCTCTTCGGCGCAGCGACTTGGCTGGACTCGACCTATTGTGACGGTCGATATGTGCACGCCACCATCCAGATGTTCACGGAAATGGCGTTGCACATGAAACTAATCGGCTGAAGCAGCCAGTCTTGCCGATGCACCTGCGAAGACCGGCCGGCAAGGCCGGCCTCACGCGTCAGTTCTGCGCTGACGCGGCACTGTCTCTTTCTGAGACAGTGCCAAAAACGTGATACAGCAGCGTCATACTGAAATGATACGGTTAGTCTTTCGGGTGGGGATGCCCCACATGGCTCAACCGACCAATCAGCGTTCCGATTTTGGTGCGGGCCAGCTAGTGCTCATCGGTGCTGCAACCATTGTGCTGCTAGTATTTGCCTGGACTTACGTCGGCTAAACGCGTGGGACGAACATAGTTGCAAACGCGATGCCCGCTAAGGGTCGTTAGCGAGCGCGTACCGGTGTTTGCCGGTGCGGTGGCGACATTACCAAACACAATTGCCAGACGCTAACCGGCCAACTTTTCCTGGGTTTGGCTGTGTCGAATGCGCGATGCGCGACTCGGGAAAAGCGCTATCAAAACCGGCAGTACAACAAGTATCAGAAACGGCGCGAACGTCATTCCGCTCACCACCACGATGGCCAATGGTTTCTGTACTTGCGAACCGATGCCACTTGAGATTGCAGCCGGCAAAAGACCCACCCCGGCGATAACGCATGTCATCAAAACGGGGCGTATCTTAAGCGTGCATGTTTGCAATATCGCTTGCATTTGGTCCATCCCGCCACGGACGAGAAGATTGTATTGCGAGAGGACGACTATGCCGTTCATGACGGATATGCCGAAAAGCGCGATGAACCCGATCGCTGCCGATACGCTGAATGGCACGCCGGTGATGTAGAGACCAAAGAGGCCGCCAATGACGGCCATAGGAATAACGCTCATGGTGAGCAGCGTATCGGTCAGAGAGCCGAAATTGATCCACAACAGCAATGCAATCAGTCCGAGCGTTACCGGAACGACGACCCTGAGCCTGCCGATCGCCTCCTGAAGATTGCCGAATTCACCCACCCATTCCAGACGGGAGCCAGCGGGCAGCACAACTTGCTGCGCAATCTTTTTCTGCGCCTCCGCAATGGCACTGCCGAGATCCCGATCGCGCACGCTGAATTTGATGGGAAGGTAACGCTGCTGCTGCTCGCGATAGATGTAGGCCGCACCGGAAACGACATCCACGGTCGCAACTTCGCTCAATGGAATTTCCACCGGCCCCTTTTCGCCCGAGATCGCAACCGGGATGTCCCGAATGGCCTCCGGGCTTTGCCGGTAGCGCGGCGCAAGCCTCACGATGATCGGGAAATGCTGGTCGCTGTTGGGCACATAGAGCTCGCCGGCGGAGTCGCCCCCAATGGCACTGCGAACCGTCGAATTGATATCGCCGGGCGTAAGTCCGTATCGGCCTGCACGGGCACGATCGACATCAATCTGCACGGTCGGTTGGCCCAGCGAGGTAAAAACCGCAAGATCGGTGATCCCGCGCA
>Ga0070709_10002140_pt1 | contig 10691 bp, 8 predicted proteins | sample LARL51metaG_FD_65449 | JGI IMG/M metagenome (GOLD analysis project Ga0070709, IMG submission 65449) | Corn, switchgrass and miscanthus rhizosphere microbial communities from Kellogg Biological Station, Michigan, USA - LAR L5-1 metaG | ecosystem: Host-associated > Plants > Roots > Rhizosphere ...
AGGTCTTTCACAAAATCTCGCCGCTTCTGCCAGTCGACGAAGGACCGCGCTTTTCTCAAAGCGGTGATGCGTTTGCCGATCTCGCCAGCGATGCTGTCGCCGCCGACCTGCGCGGCAAGTTCCAGACGTAGGCGTCGTTTGACCTTGGCATCGGCCTCCGCGAGGTCGACGAGGATTGCGGCGAGCCGCTCAGCGCCGAGCACCGCCAAATTGTGCAAAGTGACCGTCTTCTTCGACGGCATGCGCTCAGCGTCTCCAGAGCCCGTCGAACCGGCTAGCGGCTCGGCGCTGGCGGACCGTCGACCGGAGCTTGGCAGCCCTCGCTCCGGCCCAGCTGCCACATGAACCTTGTCGCGGTGTACCATTGGACCGGGTCATCGAGACGCACAGCCGTTTTCCTCGAGCGCCGCCCAACGCCAATCCCTGCATAGTCGAGACATGCTCATCATCGAGACTCCCAGTAGCGCGCCTGCGGCCCACGCCGGTCAACGGCGCGTGCCACGTTGCAGGCTAGCGGTCGCGGCTTCGTTGATTTGCCGCTGACACAGTCGCTCAGAGGCGGATCGATCGATGTTGGATGGCGGCAAGTGGCGAGCCGCCAGAACTCGGGCCACAAATACGCCAGCAGCAGCGCCATGGGAAGCAGGCCAAGCGGGTCTCCCCCAGCGCCAGTGGAACGGCCTGACCGTGGGTTGCTCCAGAAAGCTCTCGGCGTTGAGTTCGGTCACGTCGTGGCGTGTCATCGCTTAAACTTTCGCCTTGGCGGATCGTCGGGCCCTGCCGCCGGTGACGGTGGGCGGCGGCTCGAGTTCCGCGACGAGCGCGTCCAGGGTGCGAATTCGCGGCGATGGCGGGTGGCGCCCATCGGTGATGGCGCGCTCCACAAAGGTGTTAAGGGTGGTCTTCTCGCTGCCGGTGAGATCGATCATCATTGTCGGCGAATGATGCCGGGCTGAAATGGTTAACGGCAAGCGATGCGCTTCGAACGATGCGGTGGTGAGCGCATCGCCTTGACACGCACTCCCGGGTCCCGACATCCTCAAACAAGCGACAATTGACTACCGTCGCCACCATCCGCGATCAAAGCGCGGGCCGAATGACCGATCTGTCACGCCTGGTCGACGCTCCCGCTTGCAGTTCACTACCTTATCTCGACCCGGCGTTCCCCAATCGTCCCTGGTGCTTCACGCCGCGCGGCCCCGCAGCGAGCGCCGCGCCTACCGCAGCCTGGTCAGGCTGGGCCTGAGTTTGGTCGATACCGATGGTCCTTCTCCGTCCGGCGGACATATTACGCGGGCCATGATGGCCGCAAGCGTCAGCCCACCATAGCGCGAAAGATACGCATATAGTTGCCACCTGCGATCTTTCCGGCCTCCTCGGGGATGAAGCCGCCGCGCAGCATCGCCGCGACGAGGTGCACCCATTGCGTGTAGTCCGGCACGCTCCCTGGCGAAACATGCTGGTCGGTGCCGATGCTGACATGATCGACCCCGACGATCTCGGCCATCTCCTTCAGACCGTCGACGTATTTGTCGAGGTTCGGGAAGAAGTGCCAGATGCCGATCGAGCCGCCGGTCTCGGCGATCGCCCGCGCATGGTCGGGGCTGATCTGCCGCCCGCTCAAGGGGGTTGGGCCCATCGCCTGCGACCCCGAGACAGCTGTATGGGACAGCAGCAGGGGTTTCGTCGCGACTTTGACCGCCTGGGTTACCATGTCCTCGGTCCCGTGCGCGACGTCGCAGACGAAACCCAGACGGTGACAGGCGCGGATCACCTCGGCGCCGAATGAGGTGAGCCCCTCGTGCACGCTGGTGCCGGTCTGGAAATCACCAATATCGTTAGGTGTGTAGTGCACGAGCTGTAGGTGCCTAATGCCGCGTTGATGCGCTTCCTCGAGCCGTTCGAGCTTTGTCTCGAGAAAGTCGAGCCCTTCCACGTCAGCGATGATCGCGGGCTTTCCCGCTTTATGAGCAGCTTCGAGATCTGCCGCGGAAAGGGCGCGGCGCAGGCCATGGCTGGCGACCATTTCATCCATCCAAGCGAGGCGCTCGAGATGGTGCCTGTAGAGCTGCCCCGGCTCTGGTGTGCTCACCGCGGCCAGAACGCCCTCCGTATTCCTGCCAAGGATGGGGCCGTCCGGCACATCGGCCAAGCATGCGACCGCAAGCGATCCCGCCCGCATGGCGCTCGCGAGGTCGCCGTTCGGCGGCGCTTTCGACGTGATCCCGGTCTGACCGCCATGCGTATGAACATCGACCGAGATGGATTTGCGCAGGACGTCAAGTGCGGCAGAGGCGGTCTCGGCCGTCTGGGCGGCGGCTGTCGAACCGCGCGGTCCAACATCGCCGGCGAGCATCGCGCCGACCGAAGTCAGCGCCGTGCTCCACATCCATTGTCGGTGCGTGAGCCCGTGGCCGAGTCCGCAGCAATCCATGCCGTCCTCCCGAGAATATGCCGGCGGTAGTGCCGAGGGCCGGCGTGTCTTATTCGGACTGAGAGTCTAGATCACACGATTTTCCGCCAGGATGGAAAGCTCAGCGTAAGACAGTCCCAATTCGTCGCAGAAGATTTCGGGGTTGTGCTCGCCAATCAGCGGCGCCCGTCTGGAGATCCGCCAGGGAGAGCCGTTATAAATGGCCGCCTCGCCGGGATAGATGAACGCGCGGCCGAACTCCGGGTGCTCCGCCTCTTTCCAGAAGCCGCGGTCATGCAGGTGCGGGTCCTCAAGCAGCTCCTCCGGAGCGCGCACCGCCCCCCAGGTGAAGCCGCGTTCCTGGGCAGCGTGGTAGACCTGCTCTGCCGGCAGGCTGGCGATGAAGTTGGCGACCAGATCATCGATGATATGAGATGTGTTCGCCGCAATGACTGCGGGATCCTGGTATTTGGGATCGCGGAGATCGTCGGCCATGCCGTTGGTGTCCAGCAGGTCTGCCAATTGCCCGATGTACTTTGGGGTCAGCCGGCCCGCTACCAGCGCGCAGACATGGGTTCCGTCCTTGGCACGGAACTGGGTGCGGGGTGTCGGACCGGCTGCATGATGGCGGCCTGTCTGGCGCCGCAGCACTTCTCCCCGGTAAATATAGCTGGCGATTGCCGCCTCGGTCGTCAGCGCACAAGCCTCATGGATCGACGCATCGATATACTGCCCTTGCTTTGAAACCGTTCGATAGACCAGCGCGGCCATGATGGCCATGTAGGCGAAATGACAGCCCATGTGCCAGGCGTTGCCGCCGCCGGGAGCGATCGGCGGCGCATTCGGCACGTCCGTCTCATCATAGCCGCTGGAGGCCATCTCGCCGCCCGCCGCCATGTGGAGCAGGTCGCTGGAGAGATAATCCCGCCACGGGCCGGTCTGGCCGAAGGGGGTCAGCGCGCACATGATCAGCCGGGCGTTTTGTTTGCGGAGAGACTCGTAGTCGAGCTCCAGGGACGCCAGGAAGCCCGGCCGGAAGGTTTCCAGAAGGATGTCCGATTTCGCCACTAAACGGCGGAAAAGCTGGCGGCCGTCTGCAGTCTCCAGATTGAGGGTGATGCCGCGTTTGGAGGTATTGTAGTACCAGAAGGATAGACTGCGCTCCGGATGGGGGATGTCGTCGGCGAACGGCCCGATACGACGGCAGGGCTCGCCGCCGGGCGGTTCGATCTTGACCACATCGGCTCCGAGATCGCCGAGAAGTTTGCCGCAAAACTGACCCTTCTCGTCCGCGAGCTCCAGGATTCTGAGCCCGGCAAGCGGGCCCGGCAGAGGCTGGGCGCCGCTCACCGAAGCATCTCCTCCGTAAGGAAAGCGTGCCCGTCTTGTCGGCCAGAAGGTTCCGTCGGCAAAGCCCGCACGCAGCTCTTCACGGCTATAGCCCAGCAAGCCTTCGACAATCTCCTTGGTGTGTTGACCGATCAGGGGGCTTGGCCGATGATTGGACGCCGGGGTTTCCGACAGTTTGAACGGGGCATTCTGCACCTTGTGCCGTCCCAGCGCTGGCTGCTCCATTTCCAGATATATCTCCCGATGACGTAACTGGGGGTCATGCTCCACCCGGTCCTCGGCACTCTGGACGGGAAGGGCGCGAACACCGGCAGCCTGGCAACGCTCCGTCAGCTCGTACTTCCCCAACGTCACGCTCCACGTTTCGATTTGCTCGTCCAATTCCTCCTGAAGGTGCAAGCGTCCCATCACCGTGGCGAACTTCGGCGAGGCGGCCCACAACGGCGCGCCCATCACCTGCACCAGTCGCCGCCATTCCTCATCGGTGTGGCAGACGATCACGCACCAGTCGTTGTACTCGCCAGGATGAGTGCGATAGGCATTATGGGGCGCGACAGTCGGCCCACGGTAGTTGTTGACCAGCGGTGTGCCCGGCCAATGCGCACGGTTGCCGGGAGGATACCCGGGCCGGCGCGACCCGCGTCCGTTCACCGTGAAGTCCAGCAGCGCCGGGCCATTGAGGGCAACACTCGACACCATTTGAGATAGGTCGATATGCTGGCCTCGCCCCGTCATGTTGCGATGATAGAGGCCTGTGAGGGCACACATCGCCCCGTACATACCGCCCGTATCGTCCATATACGACCAGCCCCAGCCGGCCGGCGGTTTGTCAGGCAGGCCGGAGATAGAGGTCAGCCCCGAGACCGCCTGGGCGACAGGACCGAATGTCGTATAATGGTGATGCCGACCGGTATGGCCATAGCCTGACATCGACACATAGACGATGTCCGGTTTGATCTTACGCAGCTCCTCGTAGCCGAGGCCCCATTTCTGCAATACCCGGGAGCTGAAATTCTCGATCACGATGTCGGAGACGGCAATCAGCCGCTTGACGATCTCTAAGCCTTTGGCGCTTCGCACGTTCAGACTGAGGCTCTTCTTGTTAACGTTGGTGTCATTGAAGTTTCCCGAGGTATTCAGATTGACCTCGAGATTGTGGGGCGTGGTGGTGCTTGGCAGCCTGCCACGCTCATTTTCTGGCCACTCGATTTTTATGACCTCCGCTCCAAAAGCGCCGAGCCAGCGCGTGGCCCATGGCCCGGCCCGCACCCAGCTGAAATCCACGACGCGAATGTTTCCGAGGGCTGGCGGACGAGACATGGCGTGCTCTCCTGCTCGGGAGGATTGCCAGGAGCCGGGGCGTGACGCTTCACTCATATCAGTGCGTGCCCCGACAATCTTCATGTGCCGACACCGCCGCCGGCTTGCCGAACGCGACGCGGACAAAGCGGAGCATCAAGAGCGCAGCGAGCCCGAACGGTATGCAGCAGAACATGTACACCGCGGTGACGGCATTGCCGACTGCCCCCGGTTCGGTAGCGTCGCCGAGCCCGGCCATGTTCGCCACCACCCCGGCAATCGCCGCGCCGAACGCGGTGCCGATCGAGCGTACCGAGGTCAAGGCGGCCGCGGTACTGCGATGTTCGTAGGAGGCCACGCTGTCCATCGCCCGGGCGACGAGATGCACGTTGTATACACCGATGCCGATCCCCATCACGAAGGCACTCAGCGTCATCAGCGCCAACCCTGGCAGCAAAGCCACCGCGGTCAGACAGGCGAGCCCGATAGTGGCGATGACCGGCCCCGATGCGAGCGCGATGCGCTCACGCTTTCCAGACCACCCCGAAACGGTGAAAGTGCCAGTGGTCCAGCCCAACGAAATGACGATACTGAGGAAATTGATCACAACCGGTGACACCTGATGGACGACCTGCAGCAACAGCGGCAGGAACAAAGTCACCGAAGTCTGGGTCATCCCGTGCAATGCCAGAATCCACAGCGCCAGCCCTATCGGCGCGTCGAGCGACAGAGCGCCGCGCGGAAAGAGGTTGTCGGCGGCCCGCCGATCAAGCCAGAAGGTCAGGCCGATAAGCGCCGTCGCTGCCGCAATCAAGAGGACCCGTGGCGCGATCCCTGCCACCGACCCGCTGGCCGCGACGCACAGGACGCCGGCGGCCAATGTTCCGAACCGGAAAAACGGCACTCCGGCGAAGCGGTTGCGTTCGGCCTCGCGGCCGAGCCGGTCCGGGATCTTCCAATAGGCGAGCCCGGCAAAGACCAGCATCAGCGGCGCCATCATCCAGAACGAGCCGCGCCACCATTCCATCGCCGCGAACATGCCGCCGACGATCGGCCCGCTCAGATGGCAGGCGGTGAAGGTGCCTTGCGAGATCGCGATGATGCGGGTACGCAAGCGTTGGTCGAACAGGCTGGTGATTAGCGCCATACCGCTTCCCGAGACGAGCCCCCCGGCCCACCCCTGCACCCCGCGCGCGGCAATCAGCGAGCCGATGTCTGGCGCCAGCGCGCAGCACACCGTACCAAGCGCGAAGACTCCGGCGGCGAGCGTGTAGGCGCGCCGCGCACCAAGGCGCGACCACACCATTCCGGTCGAGGCGCCGCCGACGATCGAGCCGATCGTGTAGAGCATCGCCGCCCAGGTGTAGAAGCTTGCCCCGCCGATATCGCGAACTATCGTCGGCATGATGATCGCGATGACCAACATTTGCGTCGCATTCATCGCGATGCCGCCGATCACCAACGCCGAATAAAGCCCGAGCCCGTTGCGAAAAATCTCGCTCCACGAACCCTTGGCGATGCCTGAGCCGACGGTCGTTGCGCGCGCGCCATGCATAGAAGGGAGATACCCGAAGATGGCCCCCGCTCGATGGCGCAATTTTGTGCATCAGCCGCGCGCCTTTATCGCGCGGGCCTCGATCGCACCCGCAAAAAATTGGAGGAACCCGACCGACCCTACCGGCGCGAGTGCGCTCGCGCGCCCGTCGACGATCCCACCCCGAGCCGCATTCCGCTTTCTGACCCTCACGGCGGCAACACAAGCGCCTGAAGGGACCTGATATGGTGGTTTTCGGAGCACAGCCAGGGACGACGATATGGCGTACGACGTACCACCTCCTGAGAACCTGCCGGAGCCCGGATATTACTACCATTTCAAACATGACCCGGACGGGCCGCTGAACAACTATGCCTATTATATTTATGGTGTCGGCCACCACACTGAACATGATTGCCGAACGGAGGACGCGTTCATGCAAGTATACCGGCCGTTATACGAAGACGCGTATGCCTACCGGAACGGCGGACTCTTCGACCTACGCCCCCTGAACATGTTTTTTGAACCGGCCGAGTGGAAGGGAAAAATGGTGGCACGGTTCACGAGGATCGTCGATCCAGACGTGATTGCACAACTAGAGGCAATCAAGGCCCGCATGTATCCGAACCCCTAGCCCCTTCCAACGATCGACGAATGGCGGCCCGGAGCCGGCCGCCGAGCGGCAACTCGTAAGCTGACGCGCACCGGTCGCCGAGCGGCGTTGCCTCATATGGCCCCAGCTCTCTGAACGTGCAAAATGAGCGGCCCGAGGCAACAGGCGGAATTGCAAGCTGCGAACACTGTTGTCAATGGTTCGTATAGGTCCAACCCATTTCCTGATCATCGGCGCGGGCGCTGCGGGCCTGATGACTGCCGGTGAGCTTGCACGGGCGGGCAAAAGGTAACTATCCTTGAGGCGCGGGATCGATGCGGCTGACGCGTCTACCCGCTTCAGGTCGAGGAGTTCGGATACCCAGCCGAGGGCAGTGCCGAGTTCGTCCATGGGCGGCGCCGATGACACGTGCGTTGGGCGCCGGACCATAGGCGTTTCCGGCGACACCGCCCCTCTGCTTGGAATGACTCAGTCCAGCCCGTTGTCTCTAAAATCGGGAACTGGCACTGCACGACAGCTTCGCACCGTGACCGGCGCGAGTTTGGGCGATCGCGCCCGACGGGACTTGAGGACCAGGGGACCTGCGGAAGATCGTCGGACAGGGTCGATGCGTCTCCGCTCCTCGACGAACGGGACGCCCCCTTGCTAACCCGTCACCGGCGCCACTTCACCACTTCTCAGTGCAGAGTCTCGCGGCCCCGGACGGTGTCACCAGATGACAATTCATCAAGCAGCTCCGCAATCCGCCTGCTCAGCTCAGCAGCCTTGAACGGTTTCGGCAGAACGGGGATTCCGGACATGCGATTGTTGTGCAATGCTTCGGCATACCCTGTCATGAGCAACATTTTGAGGCTGGGTTGGTATGCCCTCGCACGATCTATGACATCTCGCCCATTCATTTCAGGCATGGCGTAATCTACCAGCAGCAGATCGAGCGGACGCTCTCTTTCGAGGATCTGTAAGGCAAGGATGGGATTGGGCGCTTCCCATACCATGTGACCAAGATCGCGTAAAAGCGTGCCAACCAGCGAGCACACGTCGCCGTCATCGTCGCAAACGAGAATGCGCGCCCGGCGCTGCTCTCCAACTACATCTCCCGGCTCCCCGGAGACGCTTGCCGTCAACTGGCCTTCCGCCCGTGGCAGCCACACCTCCACCGTGGTGCCTTTACCCAGCGAGCTGGAGATGCGTACCGCTCCCCCTGATTGTGCGGCGAACCCTTGCACCATTGATAAACCGAGGCCAGAACCGCGACCGGTCTCTTTCGTCGTAAAAAACGGCTCGAAGGCGTGCGCCAAGGTCGCCTCGCTCATTCCACTACCGGTGTCCGACACCGAAACGATTACATAGTCGCCGTCGACGAGGTCTTCCGGCGCGTGGCCGGCACCGGCTCGCCGATTCTCACAGGCGATCCGCAGCGAGCCCCCTGCGGGCATCGCATCTCGAGCGTTCAGGGCTAAGTTTAGGATTGCTAATCCCAGCTGGTTCGGATCAACCCATGCCGGCCATAAATCCGGTGCCGTGCGTAAGGCCACGCGGATGCTGGGACCTATCGTCTGCTTGAGGATTTTCTCCGCATCGTAGACTACCACGCAGACATCGACTGCCCTTGGGTACAAGGGTTTTCGCCGCGCGAAGGTAAGCAGGTCCTGGATCAGGGTCGCGCCTCGCTCCGCCGCCCTCAAGGCAGTGTCCAGCGGGTGAGTGAAGTGCGGATCACCGCCAGCACGCTTCTGAGCGAGTTCGAGGTTGCCGATGACCGCGGTCAGCAGATTATTGAAGTCATGTGCGATACCGCCGGTCAGCTGGCCAAGCGCTTCCATTTTCTGCGCCTGATGCAGCTGATGTTCGGCGGCCTGTCGCTGAGCCATTTCCGCGCGCAATCGAGTGTTCGCAGCGATTAGCTCCTCAGTGCGTTCAGAGAGATCAAGGTTCAAGCGCAGTCCGCTCTCAAACGCGCGATTGAAATGGTGTGCTGCAAAAGTGACCGCCGCGACGAACACGATCGCCATGCATCCCATGGCCACGTACACTGTCCTGCCATCCAGCAAGAAGCTGGCAGCCAGTGGTAACGCGGAAGCATACACATAAGCTATGAAAGCAGGTAGGTAATAGGACAGACAGACAAGAGCCCCGGCGCACATGCCGCCGATTACAAATGCGAGGAACGTCTGTTCAACGATATTGTCTGGAAGTAACAATGTACTGCCGGTACCCCAAAGCAGTCCTGAAAGCCCCGCTCCGGCGGTGGCGACGATTGCCCACATCGTCGTGAGCCGGACCCGTTTTCGGTGACGGCGGTAATATCTCCAGCCGATCGCACGCGCCGCTGTTAACGTAACGACTAGCCCAAAGAAAATCCACCACCTGGTTTGCTCCAGATACGACGCGAGTACTAGCGCAACTAATCCAGAGTTGATGACGTTGACTGCCAAAACCATCGGCGTGTGCCGATAGAGAGCCCGGATTTGTGCGATGAAGATCTTCTGCCTATCGCTAATCCCCAGATCCCCTTGGGCAATATTCGAGCTGGTGCCTAGCGTAATCAGGATCCCGCCTCGCCCTCTCCCGCCATACGTTCGCACTCCTCTATCAGCGAGCAAAGGTATCGCTTGAGCCGTGGAGCCGTTGCTTCTGATTCCAGTTCCGGCCAATCGCGAGTCGCATTGCGACTATTAAGCCAATTTGTTAACCATTTTAGCGCCAAGAGCGCGTCCTGTCCGGGATCAAATCCCCATCCGGGTCGCCCAGGCTCGGGGGTGTACCGCCGTAAGTTTGGCGCCTGCGCGTCCTTCGTCGAACATCCGCACGCGTATCGCGCTAGGGCGCTGATGCGCATCAAGCTCACGCTCAGCTCACTCGCAGACGCATGGTGTTCCCTTTCATTGCGGGTCGGCTCGTATCAGCACTGCATCAATTCGATGCTGACGCCATCAGGTGCGGCGACATAGCATAACAAGCTACCGTTCGCCCCTCTTTTCAGCTCGACCGGGAAGGTCACGCCCTTGCTGCGCAGCTCGGCGCAGAACGCTTCGAGATCGCCCTGATAAAGGAAGCCGAAATGGTCAGTGCCCCAGGCGTCATGGCTGGAAAAATCCGAGTATTGCCGGATCGGCCTGGCCGCAGCGGGGTTCTCGCCGGGCCGTTGCCCGCGGATAAGGATCGTCATCCCTCCGAGATCGACAAAGATCTGAGGGGCACCGCGTGCTGTCGTATTCGCGGCGATCGTCGCACCGAACATCTCGACGTACCACTTGGCCGACGCTTCCGGATCTTTGCTGATGATGTGAACATGGTCGAATTTGAATGCCGGATTGCTCATCACCTGCCCTCTCGTCGCGGTACCTGCCGTCAGGTTGCGGGATGATACAGTAAGGCATCGAATGGAGTACGGCCATGCTTCCCCCCAGCGAGAAGCTTTCGATCTGCTTCGCCCACGTCGCCTATCGGCTGCACGAGCGGTTTTCGGCCCTCGACACCGG
>Ga0070709_10002141_pt1 | contig 10690 bp, 10 predicted proteins | sample LARL51metaG_FD_65449 | JGI IMG/M metagenome (GOLD analysis project Ga0070709, IMG submission 65449) | Corn, switchgrass and miscanthus rhizosphere microbial communities from Kellogg Biological Station, Michigan, USA - LAR L5-1 metaG | ecosystem: Host-associated > Plants > Roots > Rhizosphere ...
AGCGACGCGTTGTGGGGCTGCAGCAGCACATCCGGCACGATGACTTTGTCTTTCAACTCCGGATGTTTGCCCTGATGCCGCGGATCCTGATGCCCGCCCATGTACCACCACGGCCAGCCGTAGAAGCCGCCTTCCTGCACGTGGGTGATGTAGTCAGGAACGAGATTGTCGCCCAATCCGTCGCGCTCATTCACCGAGCACCACAACTCGCCTGTCCGCGGATTCACCGCAATCCCACCTCCCGCGTTGCGAATGCCGTAGGCATACACGGTCAACACGCAATGCTCCGTATCGCATGCCAGAATGTCCGCACGGTTCTTCTCCCCAGGGTGTGTGTCAGGATCGTCCGCGTTCGATCCTGAACCTACCGCGACAAACATTCTCTTGCCATCGCGCGAGAATTCCACCGCCCGCGTCGTGTGCCCGAACCAGCTCGCTGGCATTTCGGCGATGTGTTGCGGCGATCCGCTCGCCTTCAAATCGCCATTGTGATAAGGGAAACGAACTACTTCGGCGGCGCTGCCCACATATAGCCATTGCGGATCGGGACCCGAAGGATAGAAAGCCAGACCATACGGGTGTTTCAGGCCGCTGACAAAGATCGCCGACTGCTGGGGCTTGCCGTCGGTGGTTAGCCCGCGAAACACCCGGATGCGCCCGGGATCGGTTTCGGCAAGAAAAATGTCGCCGTTCGGAGCCGTGTGCAAGGTCCGAGGATTGTCGAGCCCAGCCCCATACAGTTCCACCTTGAAACCGGCCGGCGCCGACGGCCACACGTTTTCCGGCCGGGCAACCGGGAATGGAAACTTGTACGCCGATTTGGTCGCATAAGGTTCGGGTAGATCGTTTACTGTAATCTTGTGAAACGTTCCCGGCTTCTCGTAACGAAAATCGGTGAAGGGCGGGGTCGGCGGCGGTGCCTTCAGCTTCGATGTGTTCATGTCGGGTGGTGGCGGCGCGCTTGCCTCCTGCGCGGCCGGCGACGTTCCCATCGACTTTACATAGGTAACGATCTGCCAGCGCTGCTTAGCCGACAAAGACGCCCAGGCGGGCATGCCGTTATCCTTGTCGCCCCGCGTAATGAACCAGAACAGTTCACCCGGGGTAACTGAATCGAGCCTTCCCTCGACCAGCGACGGCGCGTTGCCCTTGCCATTTCCCGTCTTCCCGTGGCACGACAAGCAATTACGCACATATAGCTTTTTTCCGGCCTGCGCGGCCTCCTCCTGGCCTGCATACGGGTTCTTCGCCGCCCGCGCCAACGCCGGAGCATGGTGGAACTTTGTGTCTACATCTGCTGCGAGCAGCACCGCAGGCAGCAGAATGGCCGCCGCAGCGAGGGCGTGTGAATTGGCAAACGAGCGCATGAATCCTCTCTTCAAGGCGATGAAGCAATGCAGTCGCATGGCCCTCAACCTTGTGGAAGGTACAGTCCGACTCCCATCGAAAGGTGAGTCAGATCTAATTTTGACCTGCAGACTTAAATGTTGTCGTTGACTATATTACTGTAGGTCGATCAAGGTGATCGCTCGCAGCGGAGTCTGCGAGGGAAAACCCGGACCTGAAAATAAGGAAGCTCTAACGAGAATGAAACATGAAATCCCTTCATTTTATGCTGTCCGTTGTTCTGATGTCGCTGTGAATTCAACGCGGTTGGCGATCGCGCGCGCTGCAAGCACTCGGCGTAACATCCTTAAGGTGCGCCGCTTCGCGTAACCTGCGGTCGAGAGCCCGAAAAATCCTCTTCTGCTTGGTCTGCATACCTATATTTTACAAAATCGCGTTTTCGTTTCATGAAGAAATCTTTTGCCCCGGACGGCGCTGAATAGATTCGCAAGGAGAAATGCTATCGTTACTCAAACATCCCACTGTGAATTTGTTCTCTGCACAAAAACACCGATGCATTCCTGTGCTAGTCGTGTGATTTTGTGCCAATGTTCGCTTCGTCCAACTGCGCGATTGCGCGTGGGAATATGTACGGCGGCATCCGTCGAGATTCATTCGGGGGAGCCAATTAGACGCTTGCTCATGAACCAGACCATTAGCGCGAATAGGCCGATGAAGAAATAGCCACCGTCGCGGTGAAGTGCTATTGGTCGAGCGCGACCTCCTGTTCTTGAACTTGTCGTGAGCCGCAAGGCACACGAGATCCAATGCAAACCGGCCTATCGAGCAAAGGAGGCGATGCTTACCATTACTAATAATTATAAAAAGTTACCGACGGGAGAATGGCTCGCACACGGTTCGATGCGAGTGCCGCAATATGGAAATTATTTAATGCGGATGAGCGCGGCTGAATTCGGAATCTGCGATGCTTGTGGCAGAGCTGAGATAGGTACGCGAGATGCGGTCATGCCAGGTGAGTTCGTCTTCGTCCCACTGCGACCATAGAAAGCCCAGGAAAAATGTTCCCGCGGAAAGCATGTAGCCGGCGGCGCGCAGCAAATATTGGCGAGGGGAAGGATCTTCGCCAGAAAAATCCACAACCCGCAGGCCGCGCAGCATCATGCCGGGAGTGGTGCCGCCGAACACCGTGAATAACGCAAAATATTGCAGATACACGATGGCGAAAGAAGCGCCGTAAACGGCAGCGCTTAATTTGCTGAATGCAAAGTGTCCACCGAGCGAACCGAAAAGCGCGAGAAATCCGCCGCACGCAAAGAGCAGGCATGCAGCGTCAATCAGACCGGAAATGCGGCGATCTTCAAGGGAAGCGACCGGGTAGAGACGAGGATCCTGATGGGTAATGGGAGCCACCGCAACGGCCGCAGTCGAGCCTGGTTGCTGCTCCTGCGCGGGTGGCAATGAGACATCAATGAACATTTGCGCATCTTCGGCAGGCGGCTTGGCGGTTCGCCCGATGGCGATGGTAAAGGAAAAATCGGGATCGCCGGCGGGAGGCTCGGCAATGCCTACCGCAGGCGCTACAGGCGGAGTTAAAGTGGGCTGCTCGAAAGGGAGCTCCGGCTGGCCAGGGTCATGCGAATTTTTTCGCCGCCGCGCACGATACGAGGCCACGCGATTGGCGAGTTCGCCGCGCCAGATTGAATCGGCGGACCGATCGTTCACGAGATTTGCGCAATTCTGCTGCGCGGCATCCGCCGACGGAGAGCCGGCGTCAGAGAGATGCGAATCACAAAAACTGCAGACACGAACTCCGGATGGGAGTATCGAGCCACACTGCAAGCATGTTGTATTCACCGGTGCGTTTTGCGCTGCGGACGCTTCCACTCCGGCGAGGAGTGAATCAGCACGTAGAATAGCACAGGGAAAAAAAGTCAACGCAAAAAATTGGAATGAGCGTGGCGAAAAGACAACCGGGAGAACATGAAAACGAAATTATTAATTACGGCAGCATCTGCTGCGCGAGAAGATTGCGGCTGAAGGCGATGCGGCGGCCGAGCGCGACGGCAGCAAAGTAGGTGCATTGTGAGCGTTCGCGATCAGCCCACGACTTGAGAGAGGGAGCAGCCCGGGCGATGGTGGTGCGGACAAAACCGAGCAAGCGATAGTAGGCGCCGATGGCGCGGAGGTCGCCACGATCTTCGGGACGTTCCGGGCAAAGTTGCAGGAGCTGCACGACACGAGAGAAATCTTCTGGGGAAGCAGCAACAGAAATTCCAGTGACTTCCTGGACTTCGAGAGGCAGCTGTTCGGTTGCGCAGGCAGCGATCAGCGAGCGGCAGTAAGAAACGAAGAACTGCAGCATCAAGATCAGCGAGCAAACGAGAATAATGGCGGCCATCATCGTGACACCGCCGTTGCGAGCCGCGCCGGCTGAAGCCGAGCGTCGGCCGGAATCCGCCAGAAAGCATAGGCCCAGGCAAGGGGCAAAAGACACCCGAGAAATTGAAGCAAGGCAATTGCTAGGGGACTGACAGATGGGTAAAGATTTCGTATCGCGTAATTTGCCGCAAAAAGGCTGAAATAGACGCCGAGGGACAATACAAGTTGCACAAGATGGGCGCGAGTCTCGCGCAATTTCAGGATAGCGCCCCAAAGCACATAGGTGAGAATTAGTCCGACAAAATATAGATTTTGCGAAAGCTCGACAACAAAACGCGTGAGCAATAGTTTTGTGGACTGTTCAATAACCAGGTATGAGAAGAATGCGGTTCCGGCAAGAAGAACGAAAGCGCCGAGAATAACGAACTTTTCGGCGTTTAACTCTTTAAAGACATGAACAAACAGGCTGATCAGCGCGAGGTAGAGAACGATCGTCAGAAGCGCATCTGAGTAATAGTAAAAGTAGAAGTATTCTTTGGAAGTGAACCCAAAATGAAAAAAGATCCGTAAACGGACTAAATCTCCAATAATGCATGCGGCCATGTACAAGTTCAGAGGGAGAAAGCGGCGAAAAACGTGGGCCCTGATGGCGCACACTACGACGGCGACTTCGAGAACGAAGCCGGTACACCAAATGAGGAATTCAAGTGGACCAGGCACGTATTCCCTTCTCGGATCTTACGCCCTGGTATGTTCAGTTACTTCCAGGGCGAAGGCGGCGCTGGTGCGGAGCCATTCTTCCAAGGCGAAGGCGGCGCTGGTGCGGAGCCATTCTTCCAAGGCGAAGGCGGCGCAGGAGCTGAACCATTTGCCGTCAATACAGAGCCGCTGCCGCTACCGGCAACAGCCGTTTTTAGACCCATCGCGCCGACAAGAATAACCATCGCCGCGACAACCGTGAGTTTCCGTGACATTGTCCCTCCGAGGAACAACTTCCCGGAGGTACTGTACCTTTTTGGACACCAATGTCAAGGGGTCCGACGAGCGGACCTGTGCTTTTCCGTCGAAAAGTGTTCAGAATCCGACTGCAGAGGGTTTAGCCTCGCAGAGGGAGAAGGAACCCTGATCAACACGAGAATGTTAGGATTCTGGAATGTGTTTTACAACAGTACAGCAGTACTAAAACTAGGTCTCATTTGGAACACGTTTGCACACACCACGGAGGGCAGCGGCACATCGAAGAGGTGCGAGAACACGGATCGAGAGTCTCTTGCGTTTATTCATGGGCAGAAGTAGCCGATAATGAGAGGTGGCAGCATCGAAGTTGAGCGGGTACAAAGGCTTGACTCTCCTGGAAGGCTCTTCGTAGGATTGAAGGCTGCTTTTCGCCGGCGTAGCTCAGTGGTAGAGCGAGGGTCTCATAATCCCTAGGCCGTGGGTTCGATTCCCGCCGCCGGCACCAAATTCGAAAGCGGCAACCCCCTTCAAACAGAGCCGACCAGTAAATAGCAAGAAAACTGGCGAACGCAGATAGGTAAATCGATTTAGTTGTGGCTGAGGAGTGGAAAGCGCAGGAGTTGAAAGGTAAAATGACGCGCCGAATGGGCGGAAGGTCATTCACGGTTCGATGCTGGACAGCGTACGGCGCGATTCGAGGCTTGCGGCGTGAGCCGAAATAGCCTGAGCAGGCGCGAGTGGCTGAAGCGCGCGAGCCTGCTGGGGGCAGCAGTGCCTCTGGGGCTTTCAGCCTTGCCGGTGCTCGGCCAAGCGCCGGTTCAAGAACCACAGACGATGGTGCCGCGAGAGGCGACACCTGGGTTGCCGCCGAAGCTGTTTTCGTTTGATCCTTCCCTGTATCGCTTCACGCCTGATGAAGACCTATTTCTGGACGAGATTGAGCAAGCCTCATTCCTGTATTTCTGGGAGCAGGCAAACGCAAAGACCGGTCAGATCGAGGATCGCGGGTCCGCCGACGGCGGAACACCGAGAAATGCGTCAAGCGTTGCGGCGACGGGATTCGGGTTGACGGCACTATGCATTGCGGCACGGCGAGGATGGGAAGAAGATACGGCGGTCCGCGACCGGGTACGCGTGACGCTGAATTTCGCTCTTAAGACCGTCCAGCACCAGCATGGATTTTTCTATCACTTCGTGAACGGTGAAACCGGGCAACGCATGTTGAATTCGGAAGTTTCGCCGATCGACACGTGCCTGTTTCTTTGCGGAGCGCTAACCTGCCGCGGATTTTTCGACGACAAAGAAATTCAGGGGCTGGCGACGGAAATTTACGAGCGCATCGACTGGACGTGGGTGCTGCATGGCGGACAAACGCTATCGATGGGATGGGTGCCGGAAGTGGGATTTCTGAAATCGCGCTGGGACACTTACAGCGAGATGATGATGATGTATCTGCTCGGATTTGCTTCGAGGACGCATCCTTTGCCGCCTGCTGTGTGGAATGAGTGGCAGCGGCCGCGATTTGAGTTTAACGAAATTGTTTATATTGGGGCGCACGCACCGCTATTTGCGCACCAGTATTCGCACGCGTGGTTTAATTTCCGCGGAGTGCACGATAAATATGCGGACTATTTTGCCAATTCGATCGTAGCCACGAAGATTCACAAGTTGTGGTGTATCGAGTTGGCGGACCGGTTTCCAGACTACGCTGAAGATTTGTGGGGCATCAGCGCGTCCGATTCCGAGCATGGTTATGCGGTGTGGGGCGGTCCACCGGCCATGGGAAGAATTGACGGGAGCATCGTGCCATGCGCTGCCGGAGGTTCGCTGGTGTTCATGCCGAAAGAATGTATTCGAGTGCTGCAAAACATCCGCGAGAAATTCGGGAAACGCGCCTGGAAAAAGTATGGGTTCGTGGACGCTTTCAATCCGCTGACGGGCTGGGCGAGTTCGGATGTGCTGGGCATCGATGCGGGAATTTTGCTGCTGATGGCGGAAAACGCGCGAACCGGGTTTGTGTGGGACCAATTCTCGAGAAATGCGGAAGTGGCCAAGGGGCTGGAGCTCGCAGGTTTCCTGCCGAATCCGAAGAGCTGAGCGATTGCAGGTTGGCGGTTTATCCACGGATGTGACAGACTTCCCCGCGACGATTTCCTATTTTCAGAAATAGTTCACTGAAAGAATGGACCGCATGGGACGAACTGTGCCTGCCACGCTGTTCGTGAATCCGGCCGCGGGCTGCGGCGGAGCGGCGCGCAAAATTGCCGGGGCGCGCCACGCTTTCGCGCAAAGAAATTACTCCATAAAAATTGTAGAGACGCATTCAGTGGCAGGATTTCGATGTGCCGTTGGCGAGGCGATCAAGGAAGGCTGCACAACACTGATTGCCATGGGTGGCGACGGGAGCATGCAGTTGCTGGCGAACGGAATGATGGCCGAAAAAGGAGTGATCGGGGAAACGGGGGTGATTGGGCGCGACGTGCTGCTGGGTGTGATTCCGGCGGGTGGAGGAAACGACTTTGCGAAGGCACTGGGAATTCCAAAAACAATTCAAGATGCAGTTGATGTGATTGCGCGCGGGAAAAGCCGGATGGTGGATGCCGTGAGGGTGCGGACAGGCGACGGGAAGAATGCAATTTATTTGGGCGGCGGAGGAGTCGGATTGGACGCGCTGGCCATGCGCTATGCGAACGGAAGGTTCGTGAAATGGAGGGGACGACTGCGCTATCTTGCGTCTGCGATCGCGGCGCTGAGAGGATTTTCGGGGATTGAAGTGGAAGTGGAGTTTCCCGGGAGCGATCTGCCAAAAATCGCGAGGCGAGCGATGCTTGCGGCGGTGCTTAACACGCCCACCTTCGGAGGAGGGTTGGGGATTGCGCCAACAGCAAAAATAGACGACGGAATATTGGAGTTGGCGCTTATCGAAATGCTAAGCAAGAGGAAGGTGCTGGCGTTGCTGCCCCGTTTGCTGCTTACAGGAGAGTTGAAAACTTCGCGAGTGGTGAGAGCGCGCGCGGCAAGAATAAAACTGGCTTCCCGGAGTGAAGCATGGTTTCAGGGAGATGGCGAGTTGCTTGGACTGGCTCCGGTAGAGATTGAAGTACTTCCGAACGCACTGCGAATGCTGGTGCCGTGACGGGGCTCTTTATTTCTTCCGGTCCAATTTCAAATTGAGAACGATATCGAGGCGATTTTCGAAACTGGAGATGTTACGGATCTGCGATTTTGCGCCGTCTTTCTCCGCGTACAGTTCATATTCGGCATTGGGGTCGATGCCGCTGAAGCGATAGTTCCCTTGTTCATTGGTGATGTTGCTGCGGACCTGATTGCTGCGAGTGTTTTTCAAAAATACGACGGCGCCATTGATCGGATTATCCGCCTTGTCGGTAACGACGCCGCGAACTGTCTTCAGCTGCGAAGCATGCTTATCGGCTTGCGCGTGCAGAGCAAGCGCAGACAAAAGAACAATAAGAACGGCACAAAGTGTGGAGCGGGGTTGGAAGCGGAATTTGTGGCGGGCGGTCATGTTTTTTTGCCTCCCTCGCGTTGCAAACGAAAGACGAGATCCTTGAAGCGGTCGCCAGTGGCGGCATTCACCGGCAAGGACTGTTGCTGAAAGCCCTTGGCACGCACGGTGACTTCATAAGCGGTTCCCATTTTGACGCGAACCGCAAAATCACCGCGCGAATTGGAAACGGTTTCCCATCGGGTTTTTTTTTCGGCGGTGCGCCGAATGCGCATTTGCGCACCAGGGAGCGCCAGACCCTCTTCGGTAAAGACGGTTCCGCGAATGAGAAAATCGTCGGAGTGAAGAGAAGCGGGAGCAGTGGACTTTTGCTTTGAAGAGGACTCAGCAGAGGCAGGTGGTTGCGCGGGAGCTGGCGCGGGTTCCTGAGCCGAACCCGGAGCGGGGACAAGCAATGCCACTGTGCCTAAGAGCGCCAAATAGAGTAAAGAAGCTCGCATGAAATGATTTGGGCTGAGCTTCATTGAGGCAGGCTTTATTGGACGGAGCATCTTGGGTCTAACCTGGCGCGGGACAATCTCACACTATTCAGATGCCTAAGATCGGCGATACGATGCGCCGGGGGTTCGGACTAGTGAGGTGCAACACTACTCTTGGTCCTCTTCCTCGTCTTCATCCTCGAGGTCGTCCTCTTCGTCCTCATCCTCCTCGTCGGCTTCGTCCTCATCCTCTTCTTCCTCGTCGTCCTCTTCGTCGAGATCGTCCGAGATAGGATTCAAATGGACGGGGTGCGTTTGCGTCACTTCCAATTCGGATTCACATTCCGGGCAGCTCAAGATTTCGCCCTCCTCGACTTCGTCCTCATCCACGTCAATTTCAGCGCCACAATCGGGGCAGCGAATCACGGCTCGATCCCTCCGTAAAAAAATTCGCGGGGCGGGATCCAGGAGAATCGCGACCGCCACCGACCATCGTATTATATATCGCGAAGCAGGAAGCCAAAGTCAACCTGTTGCTGAAGAATTTCTGCGTTAGCGTACAGAGCAAAAGAGTCATAAAGCGGCTACGAAATCGCAAAGCGGCGGGCTAAAGGAAAGCGGGACGGAATGAGTTCGTGGCGGGAGTATCCGGAGCGGCCGATTGTGGGGGTCGGCGGAGTGGTGATTGAGGATGGACGAGCGCTGTTGATCCGGCGCGGAAATGAGCCACTGATTGGGCAATGGTCGATTCCCGGAGGAACGCTGGAACTGGGCGAGACACTGGCGGAAGGAACGGCGCGGGAATTGCAAGAGGAGACGGGCGTGGAAGTGAAGGTACTCGAAATGATCGAAGCGTTTGAGCGAATCAATTTCGGACGCGGAGCAGATGAGACATGGAGCACCATGGAAGAACGGAAGCGGCCGCGATTTCATTTTGTGATTGTCGATTATTTGTGCGAACGAATTTCAGGAGAAGCGATCGCGGGCGGAGATGTTACCGACGTGGCGTGGGCGGAGGAAGACGATCTGGAAAAATTTGCGCTGACTCCCACGGCGACTCGAGTGATTCGCAAAGCGTTTTCAATGGCGCGCGGCCGGAGATAGAGCAGCCCGCGCAAACCGGACGGCAATGTGCGTTGTTGATGCTACTGAGCCCGCACAATCTCAATGTTGCCGTTGGAATTCATCAGATCGAGTGAGCATGCGCCATTGCCAATGGTTCCGTTGAGAGAATCTCCGCCTATCGTGCCCGTGGCGGTGATGGGCAATTCGGTGCTGACATGTCCAAAGGAAGTGTGAGCATTTATTTTGTAGCCGGCATTGGAAAGAATTCGCACGACGATGTGCGAAAAAGATGTCTTCAGGCTGATGTCCTTGCAATTGGAACTGGACGCAGCGGTGACATCGATGGCGCCATTCTGATTGTTCACGCGGATTTTTCCGGCGATGTTTTCGAGACTGACGCCTGAGAACGAAGTGTCAACGCTTAGGTCGCCTGCAATGGTTTTGGCGGTCACGGCGCCATTGGAATCCTGCGCGGTAAATTTGCCTTTCACATTTTCCACGTGGACGGAGCCGAAAGACGTCTTGGTATAAACATCGCCTTCGGCATTGTTAAGTTCGATTGCGCCATTGCCGGTGACAATATTCGCGCCTTTATAGAGATGCGTGGCGGTCACGGAACCAAAACTGGTCGTGGCGGAAACAAATCCCCGGATTTCGTTCAGCCGTACCGAACCGTTGTTGTTGTTGACGGTGAGCGATCCGGCGATACGCTCGGTTTCGACGGCGCCGAAACTGGTTTTCAATTCGGCATTTCCGGTGACGTCAGATGCATCGATTTTGCCATTGCTGTTGGAGACGACGAGATTGCCGGTGATGTTACGGACCATTACTTCACCAAACGAATTGGTGACCGTGGAATTGCCGCTCGCGCCGGAAAGAGAAACTGCGCCGTTGCCACCGGAAATGGTGGCTGCTCCGGTGATTTGCGAGATTTCGATTTCGCCGAAGCGATTGCGAACTTCGAGTGTGCCCTTCACGTTTGAAACGCTGACAGCGC
>Ga0070709_10002143_pt1 | contig 10686 bp, 7 predicted proteins | sample LARL51metaG_FD_65449 | JGI IMG/M metagenome (GOLD analysis project Ga0070709, IMG submission 65449) | Corn, switchgrass and miscanthus rhizosphere microbial communities from Kellogg Biological Station, Michigan, USA - LAR L5-1 metaG | ecosystem: Host-associated > Plants > Roots > Rhizosphere ...
CGGCGGATCCCGGTGGGCGCTATGTCAGTATGCGCGCCCACCGGTCTACTTCGCGCCGCAACATGACGGCGACTTGCTCGACGCCGTCCCTGCCGTGACTGGTTTTACAGCTCCGCGTCGCGGGCGTGTCGCGCGCATCGGGTCTCGGTTGGGGCTTGGCGGCTCAAAACAAGATGGCCGCCCCGCAACCGCGGGGGCACGCATCTTGCGCTGCGAACAAGCCTTCGGTCAGTAGACGAGGACGGTGCCGGGCGGCTTTTCCAGCGCCTCGGCCAGCGTCCGATACTCGTTGCAGTCGGTGCCGCAAATGGCGGCGATGCGCTTCAGGTGGAATTCCGCCTGATCACGATTGCCCCGCTCGATCTGCCAGAGGCCGTAGTAGTTCCAGGTCAGGACATGGTTCGGGTCGGATTTGAGCGCGCGCTCATACCAGACCTGCGAGAGCTCGTAGTTGCCGAGCTTGCGATAGGAATAGCCGATCAGGTTAGCGACATTGGCGTAATCGTCGTGGCCGAGCGCCCTGAGTTCCGCAATGGCCGAGGCGTAGTCGTTACGATCATAAATCGTCGAATAGGCCGATCGGTATCCCTCCACGAATGCGGGGTCGCTGAGGAAGGATTGCTTTTGGGCTCTCTTCCGATGGCTCGATCGCGTGCCCGGGGAAGGAGGCGATGTCGCGGGCGGCCTCATGACATCGTCGCTGGGACCGCCTCCGCCCCCGCCGCCTCCACCGGCCGCAAGGACCGGTATCGTCGGCGACGTTGCGATGACCCCTGCCGATAACAATGCCAGCGTCACCAAGCTGGTCGCAAATCGTGTCATGCGAGCCTCCCTTTTGCGGTCTGGCGCGGTTGCTCCGCGTGCGGTGGTGACCCCGGCCTGCCGCCGAAATTCCAGGGCGACTGGGTCTCTCGGAAACGTGAGCGGATCGAACAATGAACGGCCGGCCAGCGGCCCGAAGCGCGACGCGCGAAAGGCCCGTCCGTGTCGTATTTACGTCGGCCTCATGGTTGCGCCTTACAATCACTCTAAGGTGCGAGAGCGTGCGGATCGCGGCGCTTGACCTATCGCCATCCGATTGAAAATACAGCTTCCATGACCGAACAGAACGGAACGAAGCCGCAGCTCCCGCTCGGCCTGGCGCGGCCCGGCTATGCCGGGGTGATCCAGCATCTGGCCGTCGGCGGCACGGGCTCGGCGCTGCCGGACGCGGAGCTCGAAAGCCGGCTGATCGAGCTCGGCTTCGTTGAAGGCGCCAGGGTCGAGGTGCTGCACGAGGGCATCGTCGGACGGGACCCGATCGCGGTTCGCGTGGAGAATGTCACCATCGCCGTGCGCCGGCGCGAAGCGATGGCCATCATCGTCGCCTGAGGCGACCGGACACGAGACGTCATGGAAACTCCGTTGATGCATCTGGCGCTGGTGGGCACGCCGAACAGCGGCAAGACCTCGCTGTTCAATGCGCTGACCGGCAGCCGCCAGAAGGTTGCGAACTATCCGGGCGTCACGGTCGAGCGCAAGGAAGGCTCGTTCGTCACCCCGCTGGGACGGCAGGTCTCGCTGGTCGACCTGCCCGGTACCTATTCGCTGCGGGGCCGCAGCCCGGACGAGGAGATCACGCGCGACATCGTGCTCGGCCGCACCAGGGGCGAGGCGCTGCCCGATCTCGTGCTGTGCGTCGCCGATTCCACCAATCTGCGGCTCACGATCCGCCTGCTGCTCGAGCTCAAGAGCACCGGCCGGCCGCTGGCGCTGGTGCTCAACATGTTCGACATCGCCACGCGACGCGGCGTCACCGTCGACGTGCCGACGCTGTCGGAGGCGCTCGGCGTTCCCGTCGTCACCTCGATCGCCGTGCGCAAGGGCGGCACCGCCGACCTGCTGCGTCTCACCGACGAGCTTCTGGCGCAGGCGCCCTCGCCCGACCGGCAAAATCTCTGGCAGCCGCTCACCGTCTCGGAACTCCGCGCCACCCAGCGCGAGGCCGACCGCATCATCGCGACCAGCGTCAGCCTGCCGGAGCGGCCCGACACCTGGACCGCACGGATCGACTCCGTCGTGCTGCATCCCGTCGGCGGCCTTGCGATCCTGTTCCTGATCCTGTTCGTGATGTTCCAGGCGGTGTTCGCCTGGGCCCAGCCGCTGATGGAGCTGTTGTCGTCGAGCTTCGATGCGCTCGGGCAATTTGTTCACGACACCCTGCCCGCCGGCCTGCTGCAGAGCTTCCTGCAGAATGGCGTGATCTCCGGCGTCGGCAGTGTCATCGTGTTCCTGCCGCAGATCATCATCATCTTCCTGTTCATCCTGCTCCTGGAAGATTTCGGCTATATGGCGCGCGCCGCGTTCCTGATGGACCGCATCATGGGCGGCGCCGGGTTGCACGGCCGCGCCTTCATTCCGCTGTTGTCGAGCTTTGCCTGCGCGATCCCAGGCATCATGGCGACACGCGTGATCGACAATCGCCGCGACCGGCTGACCACGATCCTGATCGCGCCGCTGATGACCTGCTCGGCGCGCATTCCCGTCTACACGCTGATCATCTCCGCCTTCATTCCGGCGAAACAGGTCTGGGGCTGGGTCAACCTGCAGGGACTCGTGATGTTCGGCCTCTATGCCGTCGGCATCGCCAGTGCGCTCGGCGTCTCTTTCCTGATCAAGTTCTTCATGTGGCGCGACTACCAGCCCGCGCCGTTCATGCTGGAATTGCCGGACTACAAGCTGCCGCGGCTGCAGGGCATCGCGATCGGCATCACCAACCGCGCCAAAATGTTCCTGCAGCGCGCCGGCACCACGATCTTCGCCATGATGGTGCTGATCTGGTTCCTGGCGTCGTTCCCGCAGCCGCCCGCAGGCGCCACGGAGCCGGCGATCGACTACAGCCTTGCCGCAATCATCGGCAAGGCGATCGCGCCGCTGCTCGCCCCGGTCGGCTTCAACTGGCAGATCGCGGTGGCGCTGATCCCGGGCATGGCGGCGCGCGAAGTGGCGGTCGCAGCGCTCGGCACCGTCTATGCGATCGAAGGCGGCAAGGAAGCCGCCGAGCAGATCGGGCAGCTGCTCGCCACCAAATGGAGCCTTGCGACCGCGCTGTCGCTGCTCGCCTGGTATATTTTCGCGCCGCAATGCGCATCCACGCTCGCCGTGATCCGCCGCGAGACCGGCAGCACGAAGTGGATGGTCGTGACCTTCACCTACATGCTGGCGCTCGCCTATGTCGCGAGCCTCGTCACTTACAACATCGCCGTCGCGCTCGGCGCGGGTTGAGGACGCGATCGTTCTGACGCTTACGGAATCGGCGGCGTCAGCACCATCGGCGCGCGCGGCTTCGGCTTGAGCGCCGGCGAGCCCGGTACCGGCTTGACGTCGATCGGCGGCGGTAGCGGCGCGACCTGCTGAGACACGATCGGCGGTGGCGCAACCGCCGGCGGACGCGGAGCGACCACTCTCGGCCTGGGCGCCGGACGACGCGGCAGCAGCGCCTCGGAAGGCGAGACGTCGGGCGCCAGGCCGGGAGACGGCAATGACGCGGTCGACGGCGGCACCCCCGGCTCGGGCGGCACCGGCTCGCCGCGCTCGATCGAATCCAGCCGCCGCGTCTCGCGATCGATCGTTCGCACCGCAAGCCACGACGACAACGCGGCGACGTCGAGCGAGCGATGCAGAGCGTCGGGCGAACCGACCGTGAAGAGCTGGATTTCAGGCAGGCCGCTCGGCGCGCCGGGCGCGGTCGATGCGAGGCTGGCGCGAATGTCCACCTGATCCGCCGGGAAATCGTAACCGCCGGATATGATGGCGCGCGCGCCTGAGGCCTCCAGCGTGGTCGCGCCGATGCGAAGGCGCCCGTCCCTGATGCTGAACGGAATCTGCGCCGAAGCAACCGGCAGGCTGCCTGCGGACAGCACGGGGTCGACGATCTGTCGCAACCGCGCCTCGTCGGTCGGCTGGCCGGAGTCGCTGGCGCGGATCGCAACATCGAAGGCGCGCGGATCGAGCCCGGCAAGACTTGCGGAGTCGAGCGTCGCGGTGCCGCTGCCGGACAGCGCCCCGACAAGCGCCGCGACGCTGCGACCCTGGCTCGACAGCGTCATCTGCAGCGACGTGCGCCCCGCGGGCATTTTCAAGCCGCGATAATGCAGCGCCGCGCCGTCGACGCCGGCAAGCTCGAGCCGCCCGTTCAACGATATGCCGGCGGCGTCCTGCTTCGCATCGATCGTTGCGGTCACGTCGCCGCCGCCGATCCGTCCCTTGATGGCATCCAATGTCAACGACTGACCGTCGCTGCGGATCGTGCCGCTGACCGGACGCAACTCCGCGCCATCCGGCAGCGCGCCGCCGAGCGCCTGAAAGGCGATGCGGCCGCGCCAGCCCTTCACCAACCCGGAGGTGAACGGCTCTGCCGCGTCATGGCCCGCGGCGCCGATCGCAAAGGCAAGCCCCGACGTCAGGTCGAGCGCGTCGAGCCCGATTTCGCCGTCCACGCTCCGTTGGTCGTCCAGGTTCAGAGTCAACCGCCCGCGCAACCTCGAACCGGCGGCGACGCTGTCGAGATCGTCGAATGTCAGCTTGTTGCCCGCAAGAGAGGCACGCGCAAACAACCGGACATTCCGCAGCGAGCTGTCCGACGGCGGCAAGCCGAATATCGGCGCCAGATTGACGCTGCGAACCCTCAAATTCACGCTGGCTTGAGACGTCGATGGATCGGCCGTGCCTTGTGCGTCGGCGTCCATTCCGGCGCCCCACAGCTTGGCGTTCAGCCTGAGCGGCGCGCCCCACACGCCGTTCGCCGTACCTTCGAACTGCACCGCACCTTCGCCGGCCGCGACCGCCTGCTCAAGCCCGAGCAAGGCGACCAGTGAAGCGCCGCGCTGCGCGGTGAGTCTTGTCTCCATCTTGAGATCGCTGAGGCGCAAGGTTTCGAGATCGAGGCTGCGGATCGCGGCGATCGGCGGCGTTGCCGTCACGGTAGCGCGGCCACGGAGCTGCGGTGCATCGAGATCGACGTCGACGCGTGCAGCGATATGGTCGGCGGCCTGCTCCTTGCTGCCGCCGAGGTTCAGTACGAATTTCGTACGCACCGGGCCGGGCGCCACCTGCGCGTTGAGCCGTGCCGCCAGGGTTGGCGCAAGCGGTGCAATCAATCCGGTCAACTGGGCCATCGAGACCGTCGAGGCATCGACGGCCAGCCTGCCGGTCAAATTGGCACGATCGAAATTGCCGCCGCCATCCAGCATGACGCCATCGGGCTGACCGAACTTCAGGCGGTCGAGCAGAAACGCTTTCGGTGTGTAGCCGAATTTCGCGAAGAAGGGCCGCAGCTCCTGTCCGGAGGAGATCGCACGCCCGACGTCGAGCGACACCTGCACCTCGTCGGGCCAGTCTGCCTGCGGGCCGCCCAACGAGCGGACGACGGCGCTTGCGGCATCGAGATCGAGGCGCTCCGCCTTCAATGCCGCGTCGAGATGCGATCCAGCTCCGGCCACGGGGTTGGCGAACTCGACGCGTCCCTCGACGACGCCGCCTTCGATCTCGGCCTTCAACGCGTCGAGCGTAACGCGATCGGCGGCGACATTGATGTTGCCATGCAGCCGCAAGGGCCTCTGGCTGCGATAGCCGACATCGCCGCGGCCCTGCAGCCACATCATCAGCACCTCGGGATCGGAGGAGTCGATATCGAGCACGCCCGAGAAATCGCCGGACGGACCGGACAGGCTGCCGCCGCTGGTGAGGGAGATCTGCGTCGCGCCAGGCGCACGGAAATCCAGCCGGTCGATCGCCCAGGCTGCAGCGTCGCTGTGCAGTTCTGCCGCGAGATTCTGCAGCGGTCGTCCACCCAGCGTGATCTGTTCGGAGCCGAAGCTGACCTGCGTCGCGATCGGCGGGCGCGGCAGCGCCGCGATCAGAGCCCGCAGTCCCGGCAATAGGCGTGTCGGCGCTATTGCGCTGTCCTTGGGGACATCGTTGGTGCCGTCCTTTGCATTATCCTTCTCGTTATTTTTGGACAGGAACCTGTCGGCGTCGAGTTGGCGTGCCGAGAGTGTCACACGCAAGAGCGGCGACGCGCCAAACTGCGCATCGCCGAGACCTGCGAATTTCAGCGCGCGTTCGTCATTACCGTAGCTCGCCTCGATCTGCTCGAATTGCGCCGCGCCGCGGTTGGCCTTGACCTTGGCCGCGATCCGCCAGGAGGCCAACGCGGCATCGCCGGACTTGGTCTTCGGCGGAAGTGCTGCGAGTGCGATCGCGCCATCGAAGCGCGGCGACCGGCCCTCGAAGCCGAGCACGCCGTCGAGATCGGCCGATGGGGTGCGCTCGCTCGGATCAATGCGCAGATGGAGGCGAGTGCCGCTACCGTTGGAGGTCTGGCCCGAGGACACGTTGAAGCCGTAGCGCGCGCCGTCCATGGAAAACTTGCCCTCGCCGCGAACCGAGCCGACGAGAGAGCGCACCTCGCCAGAGAAGACGATGTCGTTCAATTCCAGCGTCTGCCGGCTTGCGGCATCGTGCAGCGCCACGCGGCCGTTGAGTTTCAGCCGGTCGATCGATAGCGAGCCGAAATTGAACTTGCCGTTGGCGATCGGCCAGTCGACCTGGCCCTGCTGGTCGAGTCCGATATCAAGCGCGGCACCGGCGACGGTCAATTCGTTGGCACGCCACTCGCCACGCATCATGTCGCCGAGGCTGAATTCGACGTCGAGCCGCTCCGCGCGCACCTTGCCGAGGTCGTTGGCTCGGCCGACGACCACGTAGCGCAATCCCAGCGACGGCGCCGGCAGCAGCCGCGCACTCAGATCGCCGGCAACCCGCACCGGCGCGCCAACCACCTTGCTGGCCTCGGCCTCGAACTGCGGCCGGAACTGGTTCCAGTCGATGAAATATGGCCCGATCAGCGCGGCGAGCAGCGCAACGATGAAGGCGATGGCCACTCCGAGCAGCGTCGTCTGCACGGTTTCTCCTCTTAAGGGCAGGTGCCGGCGTCGGCGCGCCCAGCGGCTGCGCTGACAACGGCACCGCACAACATATAGAGGGAAGTGAGGCGAAGTCACAGCCCGGCGCGGTTGAATCCACCCTTACCACCGGCCTCTCACGAGTCGCATGGTAAACGTCGAATCGGACCTGCGCGCCGCACAAACCCGCGGCTTTAGCTCACCAAGTTGCCGGCAGCCGCTTCAGGCCGCGCAGCACGAAAGTCGGCCGCCACTCCGGATTGTCCGCGTCATCCAGACGCAGCTCGGGCAGCCGCCGCAACAGGGTCGAAATGGCGATTTCCGCCTCGATGCGCGCGAGCTGGGCGCCCAGACAATGGTGAATACCGCCGCCGAACGACAAGGGACGCACGTTCGGACGTGTGACGTCGAGGCGATCGGGACGGTCCGGATAGGCGACCGGATCACGATTGGCTGAACCGAGCAGGCACAGCACGGTTTCGCCCTTTGGGATTTTCTTGCCGCCGAGATCTTCGATATCTTCCAGCGCCACCCGGCCGGTGAGTTGCACGGACGAATCGTAACGCAGGAACTCCTCGATCGCATTGCTGGTGAGCGAGGGATCGGCTTTCAGAAGCGCCAGTTGATCGGGATTGCGATAGAGCGCCAGCAGGCCATTGCCGATCAGGTTGACGGTGGTCTCGTGCCCTGCGCCGAACAGCAGGATGATGTTGGCGGTCAGTTCCTCATTGGTGAGCTTGCTGCCATCCTCCTCGGCTTGCACCAGTTGCGTCGTCAGGTCATCGCCGGGATTGCGCCGACGCAACTCGAACAGCTGCTCGAAATACATCTTTGCCATCAAGTTTCCGGCATTGGCCTGCGCAATCTCTTCCGGCGTCATCGGCACCGGCTCGAGCACGCGGCCGCCATCGCGCGAACCCTTATAGAAGGCCTCGCGGTGCTCCTCGGGAATCCCGAGCATGTCGCAAATGATCGTGACCGGCAGACGAAAGGCGAAGTCCTCGATCAGGTCCATATGACCGTGGTCGATCACGGCGTCGATGGTCTGGTCGACCACCTGCTGGATGCGCGGGCGCATGTCCTCGACCCGGCGCGCAGTGAAGGCCTTCACCACGAGGCCGCGCAGCCGTGTGTGATCCGGCGGATCCTGCTGCAGCATCCAGTGGCTCATGCTGCGGAAGATCGGCTCGTCCAGGATCTTCGGGCCATAGCGGCGCACGGTGCGCTCGACATAATCCTTGCCGAAACGCCTGTCGCGCAGGACGAGACTAACCTCCGCATGCCGGCTCGCAACGAAAGAGCCGTGCTCATTGAGATGGACAGGATCGGTCGCGCGCATCCGCTCGTAAAACGGATAGGGATCGCGAATGAACTCCGGCGCGAGCGGATTGAACAGAGGCTCGGTCTTCGCAGCTTGAACATGCTCGTTCATGGTGACCCTCCTTCGTTGCCGCGCCGGGCCATCCAGGGCGACGGCGGTCTCCAACCGGAAACTCGATACACTCTTGTATCGAGTTGCATTGTGCCTTAAAGGGAGCCGATGTCAAGAGTTCGCACCAGACCGACCAGGGACGACACCTGCGACAAGCTGTTCGAGGCGGCGGCGCAGGTATTCGAGGAACAGGGAATTGGCGGCGCCAGCATCGAGGCGATCGCGGCCGCGGCCGGCTTCACGCGTGGCGCCTTCTACTCGAACTTCAAGAGCAAGGACGAACTGATCATCGCCATGCTCGAGGATCACGTCGCGCAATCCATCCGGCGCAATCTCGACCTTCTCGCCGAGCACAAGACCATGCCCGAATTTCTCAATGCGTTGAGAAGCATGGACCGCAGCCGGCAGGACCCGCTCGGCCGCTCTCCCCTTCTGCACATGGAGATGATCCTGTTCGTGGCGCGCGCGGAAAAGCGCCGGCCCGAACTCGCCAAGCGGCTTCGTGCGCGCAGAAAATTGGTCGCCGACATCGTCGAGACCGCGGCGAAGAACAGCGGCAAGAACGGTGCGCGCAACCCGGAATGGATCGCGGCGATCGTGCTGGCGCTGGAGGACGGCTTCCGCCTGCATCGCCTGATCGACCCGGAAACCACGCCGCCCGACAGTTTCCTGCGTGCCATCGACGATCTGCAGCGCGCGATGGGGATCTCGTCATGTTGATGCGAGCCGACCGGCGACCGCGCGAATTTTTCCCGGCGACGCCTGCCAGATCGCGAGCGCCGACACCACGCTGACGAGAATCCCGATCGCGAAGGCGAGCGTGTAGCTCGCTGTCAGATCGTACAGAAACCCGGTCACCCACGGACCCGCCGCACCACCGGCCAGCGCCAGCACCATGAGCGTGCCGAAAATGCTGCCGTAATGCGGCCCCTGAAAAATCTCGAGCACCACTGCGCCCATCACCGAGGTCAGGCCGTAGCCCAGCGCACCCTGAGCGACGACCATGAGATAGAGCAGAACCAGCGAAGGCTCGGATTTCAGCGCGATCAGCGCCGCATAGCAGATCACGAAGCCCAAGCAACTAATCGCCCAGATCGCTTCCCGCCCGATCCTGTCGGACAGATGGCCAAGCATGATCTGGCCGGGAATGCCGAGCAGGCTGACGAGACCCAGCGCCCATACCGCGAGACTCGGGCTGAAGCCGATGTCGAGCAGAAACTTGGTCTGGTGCACCTGCACCGCGTACCAGGAATACAGGCCGCAGAAATAGCCGAGCGCGATCCACCAGAACCGCGCGGTGCGCAACGCACGCGCCAACGTCCATTCGGTCGTGGCCCAGGCGTGATCGAGAATGTTCGAGACCGGCTTGGCCGATGACGCAGACGGCGCGGCGTCGCCGTCCGGCCGCAGCCCGATATCCTCCGGACGCTTGCGCAGCAGCAGGTTGATCGGCACCAGCACGATCAGGATCAACAGGCCCATTGCCGTGCAGGCGCTGCGCCAGCCGGCCTGCTCGATCATATGCTGCACCCAGGGCAGCAGCGTCACCGAGCCGATGCCGACGCCCGCAAAGGCAATGCCGATCGCAAGGCCACGGCGACGGATGAACCAGTTCGGCAGGAACAGCGAGAAGCCGGAATAGCCGAGACAGACACTGCCCGCCCCGACCAGCACGCCGATGGTGACATAGAGATGCCAGGGCTGGGTGGTGAGCGGCGCCAGCAGGAGGCCGCCAGCCATCAGCGCGACGCCGAGCTCCATCACGGCGCGCGGGCCGGCGCGATCCATCAGCCGTCCGATGAGCGGGCTGACGATGGCTGACACCACGAATCCGAATGAGAACGCGCCCGCGGTGAGGCCGCGCTCCCAGCCGAATTCCGAGATGATCGGCGGAAAGAACAGCGAGAACGCCGTGCGCGCATTGACGCCGATCGCCATGGTGACGAACGTCACCGCGACCACGACCCAGCCGTAGAAGAACGGCAGTTTTGCCGCGCGTCCGGTCATGACCGTCGTGTCCAGCGCTCGGCATTGACGGCGCCGACCGGCGCCTCGCCCTTGATGATGGACGCGACCTGCCGAACTGTTTCCGACGCCTGATGCTCGATCGCCTGCGGCGTCAGTCCGCCGATATGCGGCGTGGCGATCACGTTCGGAAGTGCTGCAAGATCCGGCGTCGGCATCTGGTCCGCCGCGCGGCCGACATCCATCGCGGCGCCTGCGATACGCTGTTCGCGCAACGCCGCGGCCAGCGCCGCCTCATCGACGAGATTGCCGCGCGACAGGTTGATGAAGAAGGCGTGCGGCTGC
>Ga0070709_10002144_pt1 | contig 10686 bp, 7 predicted proteins | sample LARL51metaG_FD_65449 | JGI IMG/M metagenome (GOLD analysis project Ga0070709, IMG submission 65449) | Corn, switchgrass and miscanthus rhizosphere microbial communities from Kellogg Biological Station, Michigan, USA - LAR L5-1 metaG | ecosystem: Host-associated > Plants > Roots > Rhizosphere ...
CACGAAGTGCAGGCCGAGGAGCATGACAATAGCTACTGGATGTTTCGCCTGCAGCAGACCGAATCGAGTGCCACGAAGAGCGAGGAAGTCGTGGAAACGCCGCATGGCTGGGTATGCCGTCTGCTCGCGGTAAACGGCAAACCTCTAACGCAGCAGGAACAGGCCAAAGATGATGCGCGGCTTCATAAGCTGCTTACCGACGCGGGCGAGCAGCGCAAAAATGAGGAAGCGACCCGTAATGACGTGCGACAGGCGCAGGAACTCCTGAAGATGCTGCCGGATGCGTTTCTATACACCTACGCAGGACGCAATGGGGAAGTGGTGAAGCTGAATTTTCGGCCTAACCCAAAATTCCAGCCCCAGTCGCGCAAAGCAGCGGTTTTTCATGACATGGTCGGGTCGTTGTGGTTGAACATGAAGCAGCAGCGGTTGGCCGCGATTCGAGGGCGTTTGAACCAGGAGGTGAAATTCGCCGGCGGGCTGTTGGGGCACCTGGACAAAGGCGGCACTTTTGACGTCAAACAGACGCAGATTGCGCCCGGGATTTGGGACGTGACCTACATGAATGTGCAGATGAACGGCAAGGCGCTGTTCTTCAAGACTATTGCCGTGCGGGAGAAAGACATTCGGTCCAATTACCGGCGCGTCCCCAGCAACCTGACGCTGGCGCAGGCGGCGAAGCTGGTGAAAAAAGAAACGAATACACTAGCAGCGAAGCGTTAGCTCTCTCTACTCAGCCCAGATCGCAAGCTGGCGGTCTGCTTGCTATCCTTCCTCATGCCCAAAGATTGGAAGACAAAGCTGATTCATTCTGACGCCCGTGTTCCGGAAGGATTCCGTTCGCTGGCGCCACCGGTTTACCGCGGCTCGACCGTGCTGTTTCCGAATGCCGCCTCCGTCAACGATAACTGGGACCAACATGCCGTGGGCTACACCTACGGGCTTTATGGCACGCCCACAGCGCTGGAGCTGGCGGCGCGCATATGCGAACTGGAGAAAGGATTTCGCACTCTTCTCACGCCAGGCGGACAGTGCGCAATCTCCCTTATCAACTTTGCCTTTCTGAAAGCGGGAGACCACATCCTGGTCCCACACAGTATTTACGGGCCGAACCGGCATTTTGCCAACCAGGTTCTGCGCCGGTTTGGCGTAGAGGCCACGTTTTATGCCCCAAACGTCGCCGTCGAACCGTTAGTGCGGGAGAACACCCGCCTGGTGTGGTGCGAGAGCCCGGGGTCGGTAACTATGGAAGTACAAGACGTGCCCGCCATTGTGGCGGCCGCGCACCGGAGCGGCGCCCTGGTGGTGCTCGACAATACCTGGGCGGCGGGAATCTACTTTGATGCCTTTGCCCATGGCGTGGACATCACCATGCAGGCCCTGACCAAGTACATCGGTGGTCACAGTGACCTTCTGCTGGGGTCCATCACCGTGCGCGACCAGGCCGCGTATGAGCGGTTGGGCTCCACGCACCAACTAGTGGGCTGCGCCGTCTCACCCGACGATTGCAGCCTGGCGCTGCGCGGCATGAAGACGCTGGCCGTGCGGCTGAAAACTATTGAATCGGCAACGCTGGAACTGGCGCGCTGGCTGGCTGGGCGCTCGGAAATTGAGCTGGTGCTGCACCCCGCGCTGCCTTCGTGTCCCGGCCACGAGTTCTGGAAACGAGACTTCACCGGCTCGGCGGGTGTGTTCTCCATCGTCTTTCACCGCCGCTATTCCAAGCCGGAGGTGCTGGCCTTCGTTGATCAGTTGGAGTTGTTCGAAATCGGCTATAGCTGGGCCGGAGTTACCAGTCTGGCCGTCGCCTATGATTTTCAGGGAACTCCCGCCCGGCCTGATTACGGCCACCGCCTGGTGCGGCTCAACATTGGCCTGGAGGACGTTGCCGATTTGAAGGCCGATTTGGAGCAGGCGCTGGCTTCGGCTCTGGGCTGACCCGGTCGGCCGAATCCTGCTAACCTTGAGAACAAATCTGAGTCAGAGTCGTCATGCGATCTTATAGCCCTCAACGACTGTTTCTTTTCTCTCTCCTCCTGGCACTCTTGGCCGAACCACTCTGGGCAGGCCAGAACCCTGCTCCACCTGAGGCACAGAAACGGGCTACCAGCACTCCCTACACCGGCGACCTGACCATTTTCGATTCTCCGGGGCGGGACCAAAGGCTGCAGATCAACCGCGTGATGGATATTCTGGGGATCACGTTGGGAAAGAATGTTGCCGATATTGGAGCAGGCTCGGGTTGGTTCACGGTGCGGGCGGCCCGGCGGGTGGGTTCCTCTGGAACCGTGTACGCGGTGGACATTAATCCCGACGCGATTCGCTACATTGATCAAAGAGTGAAGAGGGAATCGCTTGCTAATGTGAAACCCATTCTGAGCAAGGCTGACGACCCGCTGCTCCCCCAGAACGGAGTTGATGCCGTGCTGCTGCTGAAGACTTACCACGAAGTTGCCGATCCGGTTGCTCTGCTGCAGCGCCTGCGTGCCGCGCTCAGGCCAGGGGCGAAATTGGGAATCATTGACCGCAACGGAAGCGGCACCGACCACGGCGTCAGCCGCAAGATTGTGGTGCAGGAGGCGGAGCAAGCCGGTTACCGTCTGTTGCAGGATTATGACTTCGTCAAACCCGAGGGCATGGACTACTTCCTGGTCTTCACTCTGCACTGATTTTCTGCAATTACCGCACTCGGTTGGACATACCCGAAAAAGAGTGAATGCGAAGCGGAGACGCCCAAATCAGCCTGAAGAGCTTCGTGGTTCAAAAAAGCGGGTGTGCCGCGACGACCCGGATGAAGCAGCCTTTAGGGCGGTATGAGGTAATCTAATTAGGATCAGCGCCCATCTCTATGGAGTGAATCATGAGCAGCTTGCAAACAGGCACTTTCCCTTTAACTTCGGAATCCCAGGCGCCATTGGCAGCCAATGAGCTGCGCAAGATAGATGCATACTGGCGCGCTGCGAATTATCTTTCAGTGGGACAAATTTACCTGTACAAGAATGCTCTGCTACGTGAACCGCTGCGAATCGAACACATCAAGCCCCGGCTGCTCGGACATTGGGGAACCACTCCGGGTCTGAACTTTATTTACGCGCACTTGAATCGCATCATTAACAGTCACGACCTGAACGCCATCTTCATCTGCGGTCCCGGGCACGGCGGCCCGGGCATGGTCGCCAATACCTACCTGGAAGGCACATACTCCGAGCTGTATCCGAACATTCCACAGAACGAGCAAGGCATGCAGCGGCTGTTTAAACAGTTTTCGTTCCCGGGAGGGATTCCCAGTCATGTTGCGCCTGAAACCCCAGGCTCAATTCATGAAGGGGGCGAATTAGGCTACGCGCTCTCACATGCTTGCGGCGCTGCATTCGACAACCCAGATCTATTGGTCTGTTGCGTGGTGGGGGATGGTGAAGCAGAAACTGGACCGCTAGCCACGAGCTGGCACATTAACAAGTTTCTCAATCCAGTACGCGATGGTGTGGTGCTGCCCATTCTGCATCTCAATGGTTACAAAATCGCCAATCCCACGATTCTAGGCCGCATGGATGATGAGCGGCTCAGCCAGATGTTAAACGGGTATGGATGGAAGCCTTATTTCGTCGAAGGCAGCGATCCTGCCGCCATGCATCAACTCATGGCCGGAACGCTCGACCACATCGTCGAAGAAATCCGCACCCTGCAAGATGAGTCGCGTCACAACGGTAAAGCTGAGCTGCAGTGGCCGATGATCGTCTTGCGCAGCCCTAAGGGCTGGACGGGCCCCAAAACGGTGGATGGTAAACAGGTGGAAGGAACGTGGCGCGCGCATCAGGTGCCGGTTGCAGACCTGCAGCGCAAGCCGGAGCACGTGAAGATTCTAGAAGCCTGGATGAAGAGTTATCGGCCGGAGGAGTTGTTCGACGAGGGGGGCAAGCTGATTGCCGAGTTAGCAGAGCTTGCGCCCAAAGGTGACCGCCGGATGGGCGCGAATCCACATGCGAACGGAGGATTGTTGCTCCGGGATCTGGTCATGCCCGATTTCCGTGACTATGCAATTGCAGTTAAGAACCCTGGTGCGGAACTGGCCGAATCCACGCGGGTGCTGGGCACTTTTCTCCGCGATGTGATGAAGCTCAACTTGCACTCCAAGAATTTCCGCGTGTTTGGCCCCGACGAGACGTCCTCTAACCGGCTGGAAGCCCTTTACGAGGCGACTGACAAGGAGTGGATGGAGAAGATATTGACGCTGGACGAGCATCTCAGCCGTGAAGGCAGGGTTCTGGAGATGCTCAGCGAACATATGTGCCAAGGCTGGCTGGAAGGTTATCTGCTTACCGGGCGTCACGGATTTTTCTCCTGCTACGAGGCCTTCATTCACATTATTGATTCCATGTTCAACCAGCACGCGAAGTGGTTAAAAGTAACGCGCCACATTGAATGGCGGCGTCCGATTGCCTCACTGAACTATCTGCTGACTTCGCACGTATGGCGCCAGGACCACAACGGCTTCAGCCACCAGGACCCGGGATTCATTGATCACGTTGTCAACAAGAAAGCGGATGTAGTCCGCGTCTATTTGCCTCCGGATGCAAATTGCCTGCTTTCAGTGGCTGACCATTGCCTGCGCAGCCGCCACTATGTGAACGTGATCGTGGCGGGGAAGCAACCGGCATTGCAGTATCTCGATATGGATTCCGCCATCGAGCACTGCACCAACGGCATTGGCATCTGGGCGTGGGCCAGCAGTGATAAGGACTCAGAACCTGACGTGGTAATGGCGTGCGCCGGTGATATCCCCACGCTAGAGACGCTGGCGGCGGTTGATCTGCTACGGCAGAGTTTTCCAGACATCAAGATACGGGTAGTGAATGTAGTGGACTTGATGACGATTCAGCCCAAGACAGAGCATCCTCATGGCCTGACAGACAACGACTTTGATTCGCTGTTCACCCTCGACAAACCGATTATTTTCGCCTACCACGGGTACCCGTGGCTCATTCACCGCTTGACCTACCGCCGGCACAACCACGACAACCTGCACGTGCGTGGCTATAAGGAGGAGGGGACCACAACCACCCCGTTTGACATGACCGTTCTCAACAATCTGGATCGGTTCAGCCTGGCTGGCGATGTGGTGGATCGCGTCCCGCGCTTACAGCGGACCGGGGCTCATTTCAAGCAGTCTCTGCGTAACAAACTAGTCCAGCACAAGCAATATATCCGAGAATTCGGCGAGGACATGCCGGAGATCCGGGACTGGACCTGGAAGTATTGATGAAAGTTCTGGTCCTGAATTCCGGCTCCAGCAGCCAAAAAAGCGCGCTCTACGAAATTGGGGAGGCGCCACCGGCAGATCCCCCGGATCCGCTTTGGCGCGCAGAAATCGAATGGGCGAGAGACGCGGCCCACCTAAATATACAGACCTCAAGCGGAGCTGTGCTGCATGAGTCCGTGTCCGCGGCTGACCGAGGGGCTGCGGTGGAACGCATGCTGCAGACCTTGTGGAGGGGAAGAACGGCAGTCCTGCAGAATACAGGCGGCATCGACGCTGTCGGACATCGCGTCGTGCATGGCGGTCATAAGCTCGATGATGCCGCCTTCGTTACGCCGGAAGTGAAAAGAGTGATTGCCAGCGTGGCAGCGTTTGCCCCGCTGCATAACCGAGCCGAACTTGAAGGAATCGAGATCATCGAACGAACGCTCGGCGCCGTCAAACAGGTCGCGGTTTTCGATACAGGTTTTCATCGCACCTTGCCGTTAGCGGCGGCGGTGTACCCGGGGCCCTATGAATGGTTTCAGCAAGGAATCCGGCGTTACGGATTTCACGGCATCAATCACCAGTACTGTGCTGAGCGCGCCGCCCAATTGTTGGGACGAGAATTGACTTCCTTGAAGCTGGTGAGCTGCCACCTGGGTAATGGCTGTTCGCTGGCGGCGATTGCGGGCGGGCGCAGCATCGATACCACCATGGGCTTCACTCCTCTGGATGGCTTAATGATGGGGAGTCGCTCCGGGTCGCTCGATCCCGGTATCCTGACCTACCTGATGCGGCAAACTTCAGTGACAGGACAGCAACTGGACGACATACTGAACAAGAAATCTGGCCTGCTGGGAATTTCGGGCGTGTCCAGCGATATGCGAGAGGTTCTGGCCGCGGTTCGGGAAGGCAATGGCCGGGCCAAGCTGGCATTCGAAATATTTGTACATCGGCTGCAACAAGCTATCGCGGCCATGGCGTCTTCATTAGGGGGCGTTGACGTTCTGACCTTCAGCGCCGGTATCGGCGAACATTCCCCAGAAGTTCGTGGCGCGACCTGCGAGAAGATGGGCTTTCTGGGGATTCAACTCGATTCGCCCAGGAACGCTTCTTGTGTAGCGGACCAGGAAATTTCAATCAAAGATTCGAAGGTGAAGGTCCTGATCATCCGTGCCCAGGAGGATTGGGCGATTGCGAAAACATGCGCCAAGCTGTGTGGATCAGGCCAAAAGGCGCAACGCGACCGCGCATCGTGAGAAAGAGCCTGTGGTCGCTGTTTCATCGCCTCGCCCATAGCCACTACCTCTAAAGTGCGACGTCGGTTTCGGGCTTGTAGCTAAAGTAGACGGCGCCACCAACAATCAGTGCACCCCCGGCGAGTGCCATTCTCCCTAACACCTCGTGCAGAACTGCTACACCGAGGATCGCGCCGACCAGCGGTTCCAAGTTCACGAAGATTCCTGCTCGCGCTGCAGGAACCCGTTTGAGTCCCCAATTCCACAACACCGTCGTGCTCGCGGTTGCCAATAGCCCCTGCTCCGCCACTGCAACCCATGTTCGATTTGAGTAATGCAGGGACGGTACGCCCGAGGTGGCCGTAACCACAGCAGCCAGGAACACAGTACCGATCCAGAACACGAAAGCAGTGACCATAACAGCGGAATGGTGTCGCATAAGGCGCTTGGAAATAAGAATCCAGGCGATGGCTGCAAACATGGAGAGTACCACCAGCAGGTCGCCACGAACATTGGCGCGTGCTATGCCGGAGGCACTCTTGCTGGATAGCGCGATCAGAGCCGCGCCAAATGTCGAGGCCGCGAGTGCAATCCAACCGCCCAAGTGCAACCGTTCTCTCGAAAACAACACGGCTGCAACGGCGAGGAGCATGGGGAGCGTGCCCACCATCAGAGAGGCGTGAGAAACGGTAGTGAGGGAGAGTCCCTTGAACTGGACGAGATACTGCACCGGAACTCCTAACACGGACGCGGCCAGTACCCAGAACCATTCTTTCCCGGCAAAGCGAGGTCGGTCAAAGAAGATGAGAGGCAACAGGCCGGCGCACGCGAAGGCAAAGCGAAATAAGACCATCGTGCCGACGAACATTTCGCGCAACGCGACCTTACCAAACAGGAATCCCGTCCCCCAGAGACAACCAGCTGTTGCAAGAGCGAGGATGGGGAGCACATGGCCGCGTCGCCCGAACATTTGCTCAGATTGTACGGTAGAGAGCGGATCCGAAACCCGTTCTTAACGGCGTTTCCCTGGGATGCGGGCAGGCCTCTGGCTTGGCGGCATGGAAAAACGCGCTGGGTCTTCGAAGAAATTAAGCCCGATGCTACGAACGAGGAGACTGGGCGGCGCCCGTCTTGGAGCCACCCAGCTGGTTGCGAATTATCTCTGCTACCTGGCGCAGGGTTTCTACAGATTCGTCGGGGAGTTGTCCGGTATTATCAGGCGAAAGGTTGAGCAGCAGGTTGGCATTGCGGTCCATGCATTCGCGATAGGCCTGGGCGATTATCTCCGCCGGCTGCATCTGGAATCCGGGGCGCCAAAACCAGCTACGCATAGGCGGCAACGGCTTGAAGGGCGGGCCGGTGGGAATCCAGCTTTCAAAAGGCATGTAGTACTGCTTGCCTTCGAAAACCACGTGCGGATCATGTCCGCCGGGCGGCGGCAGGCAATCTTCGCCGTTGATGACATCGGTGGGCCAGCTCGCCGGCTCACAAATTCGGCCCTGGTTGCGCTTGCTTTGATAGTAGGCCTGGTTCATGACGACGATGCAATTCGGGCTATAGGCTTTGATCAATCGGTAAAGCTCCCAGCGCTGTTGCGGCGAAATCTTCCAGGTAATGTCGAGCAGCTGGTAGAAGGTGTTGCGGTAGCGCGAGTGGAGTTCGGTCAGTTGCTGCTTGATGAGGGCGTAGTACTTATCTCCGATCGGCGCATTCCAGTCAAACTTGCCTTCGTTGTGCGGGTCAAGAATGCAGTAATAAAAGCCAGGCCGCAGCCCATACTCGTGACAGGCGGCGACAAAGGCCGCCACCACGTCGGTCTTATTGCCGCTGGCGGCGACGTCGTAGTCATAGTTTTTGGAATCCCACAGGCAGAAGCCGGACATGTGCTTGGCGGTGAGCACGGCATAGCGCGCGCCCAAGTCGCGAGCCACGCGAATCCATTGGCGAACGTCCAGGTGGGTGGGATTGTAAGTAGAGGCGGGCACCGAGCCGGTTTCGTAGTCGTTGCCCGTGAAGGTGTTCATGCTGAAGTGGTAGGAGACGCCGAAGCGCAGGCGCTCGTACCCAGCCAGCACGGGCGTGCGGTAGGTGGCTGGGCCGATGTTCTCCGCCGCGAAAAGGGGCGAGCGCAGCGCTAGCGCGCCGGCAGCGGCACTAGTTCTCAGGAACTGACGTCGGTTCATGCCCACGTAGCAATTAGATATTATCCGGCAGAGGCGTAATTGCCAGCTGCAATGGTTTCAGGTCGCACATTGCATTGCCGGGCTTGACGGTGAATGCATCTCTCCGCCGGAGTCTCTAAAATGCTCGACTGCCAATTCATCCAAGGTTACGATGCCGGCCATGCCCACCTTAGGCGAGGGATTCTCATTCCGGCAGGACTGAACAGGAGACCCCGCCATCAATCGCCAGGCACTGCCCGGTCACCCACGAACTTTCGTCGCAGGCCAGATATAGCGCGCCCCAGGCAACGTCAATGGGCTGACCGATTCGTCCTAGAGGGTGCATCCGCTCCCAGGAGCGGCGCAAATGTTCGGGGTCAGGAACCCGTTCCAGAACATGAACGTTCATTGGCGTGTCGACCGTTCCCGGAGCAATGCAGTTTACGCGAACTCCATAGCGTGCATATTCCCGCGCCAATTGCCGGGTCAAGCTGATGGCTCCGCCTTTGCTGGCCGCGTAGTGCGGATAGCCTGGAAAGCCAAATAGTCCCTGGACCGAAGCGATATTTATTATTGCGCCGCCCTTGGCCGCCATCATTCCGGGCAGCACGTGCTTGGCGCAAAGGAACATGCTGGTTAAGTTGACTCTAAGTATCCGGTCCCAATCGGCCAACTGGAGAAGATGTGCCGGCGCTTCATGGGCGATGCCCGCTACGTTGGCCAGGACGTCAATCGCGCGCCCAAATTCTTGTTGCGCTGCCGCAACCGCGCCCCTTACTTCAGCTTCGATGCTTACATCGGTGCGACGGAAGATGCACTTTCCTCCTGCCGCCCGAATTTCTTCCGCCGTTGCGTTGCCAGCCTCGGTATTGATATCGGCGGCAACTACTTGCGCGCCTTGCTGCGCGAAGAGGGAGGCAATCCCCTTTCCAATTCCCATCGCAGCGCCCGTTACCAGGGCCACGCGGCCTTCCAGGCGCACAAGACCTCCCTGCAGAACTCGCGCGACAGAAGCTATCATAAAGCGCAATCGTCGTTCAACGAAGAACCCCGGGAGGTTTGCTCCTGAGAAAAAAAGTTCCTTTTTGATTATCCAAGATGCAGTTCTGGACGGCACTAGACTCGAAATCCTTCACCATTGGGGCAGTGGCAGCACTTGAACTGAGGCTGAAACTTGACTAAGCAATTTTGTTGAGAAGGCATTCGAGACCTGAGCTATTGCCACTCAGTGGAAAGTAAACTTCACGCGTGGGACGTACATGCGTGGAAACACGAAGGGAGTGCCGGAAAAAGGATTGCCAAAGTTGTAGACGAAGCAGTCTGGAATCGCCGTTCGCGGCAAAAGACATGGAATTGTATGCTCTGCAAGCGCGGTGCTCCCCTGGTGACAGGCCAGGCTTTCAACGCATCAGGGCGCAGCAGGGGGCGTGAAAGCTTCCGTAAGCGACATAACACTCAGCGCACTCTCAAGTTGCTGCAAACTGGAAAACGTCTTCAGAGTAATGGTGACCGGTTCGCCAGGGAGCAGATCGAAATAATTGTCCGACACGCCAACATCCAGATCTGCGAAAGAAACATAGACGTTCCTGGCCAGCACCGACGTCCGCAAACTGAGGCTGTAAGTCATGCCTTCCTTATGCAGCGTTGCCTCAATGCGCGGGGCAATCGGCAAGTCCAGGCTGCGCATGTGATCAAAGAACACCAAGTTCCGGGAACGCTGTTTCCCTCCCGTATCCAGATCTACTAGGAGGAAACTCCGGCGAGGGTCGGCCTTAGTCGCCAGGCCTTTCTGGTCCAGGCTGAGATATATCGCGCTGGATTGCGCAGGAATATTCACCTGCTGGCGCTGGTCAAGGAACGCTTTTCCCGAGAAGTCGAGCAGGCGGATGTGAATGTTACCGGCTATGGGCTGTAGGCGATCGGACACGATATAAACATCCACTTTATCATCGTGTGCGTAGGGAGAGACGAGAACGTCATCAAAGAAACGACGGGCGAAATACTGCAGAGCCTTCCAGCGGCCGTAATAATCAATGCTCGACCAGGA